>Ga0193751_1001885_pt1 | contig 13078 bp, 13 predicted proteins | sample L1c2metaG_FD_143050 | JGI IMG/M metagenome (GOLD analysis project Ga0193751, IMG submission 143050) | Soil microbial communities from a riparian zone of the East river system, Colorado, United States - L1c2 | ecosystem: Environmental > Terrestrial > Soil > Riparian zone | place: USA: East River... | reverse complement strand
GATCCTCGCCGAGGCCACTCCGGTATTCGTGCCGCTCACGCAGCCGGGGTGGACGATCGATCCGGACAAGCTGCGCGCGGCATTCACGAGCAAAACGAAGGCGATCATCGTCAACACGCCGCACAATCCTACGGGGCGTGTGCTCACGCGCGACGAGATCTCGCTCATCGCCGAGCTGTGCGTGAAGCACGATGTCTACGCCTTCACCGACGAGATCTACGAGCACATCCGCTACGCCGGAGACCATCATTCGCTCGCGAAATGGCCCGGAATGGCCGAGCGGACGATCACAATCTCCGGGCTCTCGAAGACGTTCAGCTGCACCGGTTGGCGACTCGGCTACGCGATCGCACCGGAGAAGGAATCGGTGGCGATTCGGAAAGTGCACGATTTTCTCACCGTCGGCGCACCGGCACCGCTGCAGGAGGCCGGCGCGATCGGAATGGCTTTCGATGCCGACTACTACAACCACCTCTCGCTCGAGTACCGTGCACGCCGCGATATTTTGTGCGATGCGCTGCGCGAAGGCGGATTCTCGTTCACCGTTCCCCAGGGCGCGTACTACATTCTCGCCGACTTCTCGCAGCTGAGCGACCTCGGTGACGTCGAGTTCTCGCAATGGCTCACGCGCGACATTGGTGTAGCACCGGTGCCCGGCTCGAGCTTCTTCCGCGCGGGCGACGGCGGCCGCAAACTGGTGCGCTTCGCCTTCTGCAAGAAGCACGAGACGCTACTCGCCGCGGGCGAGCGGCTCGCGAACCTCCAGGCACGAGTGTGATTCAGTCCATGTCCCGCGCCGAGATCACGACCCCGGAGGTCATCGCCGACGAATCGGTGGTCGAGCTGTCGCTGCGCCCGCAGCGGCTCGCGGAATTCATCGGCCAGCAGAAGGTGAAGGACAGCCTCGCGATCTACATCGAGGCCGCGCGCGCGCGCAACGAGCCCCTCGATCACACGCTCTTCTACGGGCCGCCGGGGCTCGGCAAGACGACGCTCGCGGAGCTCATCGGACGCGAGCTCGGCGTCAACATCCACACGACGTCGGGGCCGGCGCTCGAGAAGGCAGGCGATCTGGTCGGCACGCTCACGAACCTGCGCGCGCGGGACATCCTCTTCATCGATGAGATTCATCGCCTGCGTCCGATCATCGAGGAATTTCTCTACCCGGCGATGGAGGACTACCGGATCGAGATCCGTCTGAGCGACGGTCCCAAGGCGCAGACGATCACGATGAACATCGAGCCCTTCACCCTCATCGGCGCGACGACGCGCTTCGGGATGCTCACGTCGCCCATGCGCGCGCGCTTCGGCATTCCGCTGCGCCTCAACTTTTATCCGATGGAGGATCTCGAGCAGATCGTGCTGCGGTCCGCCGAGGTGCTCAAGGTCGAGATCGATGAGGGCGGGGCGATGGAGCTGGCGCGCCGCTCGCGCGGGACGCCGCGCGTCGCGAACCGGCTGCTCCGCCGCGTGCGCGACTACGCCCAGGTAAAGGGAAATGGCCGCATCACTCGAGATCTCGCCGACGCCGCGCTGGCGATGCTCGACGTCGACCAGTTCGGACTCGACGACATGGACGCGCGGATCATCAAGACGATCATCGAGAAGTTCGACGGCGGCCCGGTTGGCGTGAAGACCATTGCCGCGGCGATAGGAGAGGACGAGCTCACCATCGAGGAGGTGTACGAGCCTTTTCTGGTGCAGAATGGCTTCCTCCAGCGGACGCCCCGGGGGCGAATGGCCACCCCGCAGGCCTACCGCCATTTCGGATTTTCGCCCCCCTCAGCGCATCCGGGCCAACCGACGCTCTTTTGAATCGTCCATATATCGCGGTTCGAGGTGCAACACTTTGCGTGAGCGGATGAGCTCACTGGCTAGCCGTCTTGGGGAGCTGTATGGCCGTTTCCACGGAAGAACGCTGGAAGTCGCACAACGAAACGGGCCGCCGTCACTTCGAGCGGGCCGAGTTTGCCGAGGCTGAGCAGGAGTACATCGCCGCCCTCCGGCAGGCGACGTTACTGGGGGCGGTCACACTGACCGAACTCGGACAGGTCGCGTTCTCCTTGCGTGATTTCACGCAGTCCGAGAGCTACTTCCGGCGCGCGCTCACGATTCGCGAGCAGGCGCTCGGCATGGAATCGGTGGATCTCATGCAGGCGCTCAACGATCTCGCCGCGCCGTACCTGTCGCGCGGAGAGCTCGAGCAGGCGGAGCGGCTCTACCGGCGCGCACTCGCCATCGGCGACGCCCAGCTCGGGGAGCTTCACGTCGACATGACCGTCACGCTGAGCAACCTCGCGCGCCTGCACAATCGGAAGTCCGAGTGGCGGGCCGCGGCGCCCCTGCTGGGTCGGCTGCTCGCCATCAAGCAGAAATCGCTCGGCGAATCGCACCCGCATGCGATCTCGCTCATGCTCGCCGTGGCGAGCGCGCGGAGCTCGCTGGGCGAGCACGAAGTGGCGGAGGAGATGGTGCGTCGGGCGCTCGTGCTGCAGGAGCGCGCGCAGGCCGGCGACGTGGAAATGGTTCGAACGCTCACCGCGCTCGCAAAGATTTACACCGCGGCCGGGAAGACGCAGCTGGGCAACGAGACCGCCGACAAGGCTGCTCAGCGCCAGAAGCGGGTGGGGATGATTCCTCGCGCCAGAAACACGCGCGCGCGGCTGGATCGCGACACGCCCGATTTCTCGACCAACATGTTGCCGGAAGCCAAGCCGGCTCGCGCTGCCGCGCCGGCTCCGTCGCGCACATCCCCCGTTCCAGCGGCAGCGCGGAAGACGTCGCCCGCCGCGGGAGCCCGGGCAACCACGCCGGGCGCCGCCGTCACGCCGCGAACGCCGAATACCCCGACGGCACCGAATACCCCGACGGCGCCGGGGCTCATCAAGGCCTACGCACAAATGATCGAATCCGCGGAGGACGCGAAGCGCGCAAAACGGCAGCCTTGGTGGTCGAGGATCTTCGGCCGATAACCGCGCGGATGATGGTATTGGCGTCCGAAAATCGTGAGCTCACAAGCGGTCTCTTGACAGCTTCGCGCACGCGACGGAACTATCCAGTATGCGGTGCGCCTTGCTGTTCCTTCTGCTTGCGGCCAGCTCGCTCCGCGCGCAGGTGGCCACACAGGAAAAGCTGTTTGCGAGCGCCGACTCGCTGGCATCGGAGGGAGACTCCGCCGGTGCGCTTCGGCTGCTCGACGCGGCCGTGCGCGCGAATGCGAGCGACGGCGAGGCCTGGCATCGCCGCGGCGTTCTCGCCTGGCGCATGTCGGGCGCGGAGAAGCGCACTGGCTTCATGAAGCGCAGCGCCAACGAGGCGCTGCTCAGTCTCGCCGACTCGTCGCTCCGACTTGCCACCCGCTACGCGCCGGGCTCACCTGGCTACCTGGTCGACCTCGGGCGATTCGATCTCACGTCCAACTCCGCCGCGGTGCGCGGCCGCGCCAAGCCGCTATTCGAGGAAGCGCTGAAGGCCGCGCGGAAGGGCAACGATCCGGCGGTGCTCTCTCGCGCAGCCGACGAGATGGGGATGACGTGGTGGCGCAAGTACGAGGACATCGCCGACCGCAACATCTACAGCAGCATCATCAGCAATGTGAAGGACCGTACCTTCACGAAAGACCCGCGGTCGATCGCGTACTTCGTCGACCGTCAGGCGATTCGCGCCGCGGCACAGGACTGGTCCGGCGGCCTCGAGTATCTGAAGGCGTTCGAGTTCTTTTCCGAGGCGCTGAAGGCGCAACCGGGGAACGCGTCCGCGCTGCAACACGTCTATCGCGCGTTGGTCGATCGGCAGCGATGGGTCGAGCTCCAGCATATCGCCCGCGTGCGCCTCCTCGACGATCACACCGATGGCTGGGCGTGGCTCAGCCTCGGACTCGGCACGCATCGACTCGGCGACGAGCACCAATCGAGCATGGCCTTCGACAGCGCGATGGTCTACCTGCCCGCCGGCGAGCGCGCGCGGATCACGAATCTCTCGCGCATTGTCACGCCGAAGGACAGCCTGAGCCGGAACCGGCTCCCCACGTCCGAGCTCGAGAACGACGAGCGGATGTATTGGCTGATGGCGGACCCGCTCTGGGCGACGGCGGAGAACGAGGGGCGGAACGAGTTTCTGAGCCGCGCGGTGTTCTCCGAGCTGCGCTTTTCGGTGGAGGAGTTCGGAATTCACGGCATCGACACCGACCGCGGCGATGTCTACGTGCGCTACGGGCCGCCGCCGGCCGTGATCTCGTTTCCGCCGGATGCGATCCGGCAGGGCGAGCATCGCATTCGCATTCTCTGGTGGTACAGCACGGAGGAGACATTTCTCTTCCGCCAGCTTCCGACGTACGGCGTCGCCACCCTCGATCCGGACGACGCGCGCGAGACTGCGCGCCTTCGTGATACCGTGCCCGTCGCATGGACGAATGCGGGAGTGAAGCCGCTCGCCGACACGATCAACGTCGCCCTCGCACGCTTCCGCGCCCGCGATGACTCGTCGGACATCTACTTCGCGGCCGAGCTTCCGGTGAAGCATCTGGTGGAGGATGTCGACCTCGCGAAAGGGGCACTCGACGTGGAGCTGGAGGCCTTCACCTGGCGCGCCAAGCCCGTGTTCGCGTCCACGACGCACGAGTCGATCGACTTCGCGCACCCCGAGGAGAAGATGATGCAGTCGTGGCGGCTGCGGCTCCAGGCGGGAACGTTCCTCTACCGCGTCGAGGCGCTGCAGCCGGACGCCGGCCGCGGCGCTCGCTCCGCCAGTCGCGTCGAGCTGCTGCCGGCGAGCGGATTCGGCCTGAGCGACATCCTCGTCGCCGATTCGCTGTCGCCCACGAGCGGTGTGCCCGAGCGATGGTCGGACTTTCAGATCTCGCCGAGCGTGGGGCGGGTGCATCGCGGAAAATCGTTCGCGATGCTCTGGGAGACGTACGATCTGCAGAAGCAGGCGAACGGCAACTCGACCTACGACGTCACCATCACGCTGCGACGCGAGAAGGGCGGCGGACTTGGCGCCTTCGCGGCGAAGATCATCGGCGGCGTGAAGAGCGCGATCGGCATTTCCGGGAGCGGCAGCGATCACATCTCGCTGTCCTTCCCGCGGCAGGCTCCGGCGCGCGCGATCGCCCTGGACTACATCACGCTCGATCTGGGAGCCGCATCGCCCGGCAACTACGTGATCGACGTGGAGGTCACTGATCGTGCGAATCATCGCCACGTGTCACGCGAGCGACCGCTGACGATCGTGGAGTGAGCGCGCCCGACGCGCGCACGCGCGGGACGCGCACATCCGACTACGATTTCGAGCTTCCCATCGCGCAGATCGCCCAGCTTCCGCTGGAACGACGCGATGCGAGCAGGCTGCTCACCGTGAATCGCGCGACGGGCGAGATCGCACACCGTGCGTTTTCGGAGATCCCGACGATCATCGCGCCGGGCGATGCGCTCGTGCTCAACACCACGAAGGTGATGCGCGCGCGGCTGCTCGGCACGCGCGACTCCGGCGCTCCCGCGGAGATTCTGCTCCTGCGTCCGCTGGCCGATGGCACGTGGGAGGCGATGGTGAGCCCCGGCGGAAAGCTGCATCCCGGCCGCCACGTGCGCATCGCGGATGGATTCGACGCGGAGATCGTGGCGCTCACCGACCGCCGCACTCGCATCGTCCGGTTGAGGGCGGAAGGCGACGTCGGCGCGGCGATCGAGCGCCACGGACACATTCCGCTTCCTCCGTACATCGCGCGAGCCGATACCGCCGCCGATGCGGAGCGGTACCAAACCGTGTACGCGCGTGAGAACGGATCGGTGGCGGCGCCGACGGCGGGGCTGCACATGACCGACGCGCTGCTCGCGGCGCTCGCCGCGCGCGGAGTACGGCGCGTGGATCTGGTGCTCCACGTGGGCGCCGGCACCTTCAAGCCGGTGGAGGTGGAGGATCCAGCGTTCCATCCGATGCACGAGGAGAGCTTCGAGCTGTCTGCAGAGAGCGCGGCGGCGCTCGACGACGCGCGAGCGCGCGGCGGAAAAATCTGGGCACTGGGCACCACGAGCGCACGGGCGCTCGAGAGCGCCGTTCGCGAGGACGGGAGCTTCGCGGCGGCACGGGGCGAGACGCGTCTTTTCGTTCGCCCTCCCTATACTTTTCGCGGCGTAGACAAACTCATCACGAATTTTCATCTTCCGCGCTCGACGCTCCTGATGCTCGTCGCCGCGCTTGCCGGCTACGATCTCACGATGCGCGCGTACGGAGAGGCGGTTGATGCGGGGTACCGGTTCTATTCCTACGGCGACGCGATGGCAGTCATCTGACGTGAGCGGCCGGTCGCGGAGCGACGGCGGTGAGTAGCTCGCCATTCGGCTTCAGCGTGCAGGCGCGCGATGGGCATGCGCGCACCGGGATCTTCCATACGCCGCATGGGGACGTCGACACGCCCGCCTTCATGGCCGTGGGCACGGGCGCGAGCGTCAAGGCGCTCGACCCCAACGACCTGCGCGCGATGGGGGCGCAGATGATCCTCGCCAACGCGTATCACCTGCACCTGCGTCCGGGCGAAGACGTCGTGCGCGAGATGGGAGGGATCCAGCGCTTCATGGCGTGGGACGGTCCGATGCTCACCGACTCCGGCGGCTTCCAGGTGTTCTCGCTCGAGGGAATGCGCACTGTGAGCGAGGATGGTGTCGCGTTTCAGTCGCACGTCGACGGCTCGCACCGCCACTTCACGCCGGAGAGCGTGATTGCGCTCGAGCACGCGCTGGGCGCCGATGTGATCATGCAGTTCGATCACGTGATCCCGGGCGAATCGGAATACGCGGATGCGCTCGACGCCAGCGACCGCTCGCTTCGCTGGCTCGAGCGCGGACTGCGCGAGCACATACGGCTGCAGGGAATCGAGGGCGGCGTCGGATTTCCGCAGACGCTCTTTCCCATCGTGCAGGGCGGCGCGCACGCCGAACTTCGGCGTGCGGCCGTGAGCGCGATTCGGTCGATGGCCGATTGGGATGGAATCGCCATCGGCGGGCTCTCGGTGGGAGAGGCGAAGCCGGCGATGTACGAGGTGCTCGATGTCATGAACGACGCGCTTCCGGTGGACCGGCCGCGCTATCTGATGGGGGTGGGGTTTCCGGAGGATCTCATCGAGGGTGCGCGGCGCGGAGTGGACATGTTCGACTGCGTCGCGCCAACCCGCATGGGGCGCACGGGCACCGCCTTCACCAGCGAGGGCAGGCTCAACGTGCGCAACGTAAAGTTCCGGACCGACCCGCGTCCGCTCGACAGCCGGTGCGACTGCTCGACCTGCGCGCGATTCACTCGCGCCTACATCCGCCACCTCTTCGTATCGGAAGAGGCGCTCGGCATGCATCTTCTTTCCCTGCACAATGTACATTTCCTGCTTGCGCTGATGCGCGATGTGCGGAGCGCCATCGCTGAAGGCTCGCTCGATGCCTGGAGCGAGCGGTGGCTCGACCGCTATCATCTTCGACCCCTGCCCACCCCATGAACGCTCTGCACGCTTTTCTCTTCATGCAGCCGAGTCCTGGCTCGAATCCGATGTATGGATTCGCCTTTCAGATGGTGCTCATTCTCGCCATTTTCTATTTCATCCTCTTCCGGCCGCAGCAGAAGCAGCGCAAACAGCAGGAGCTCAGCCTGCGCGAGATCAAGAAGGGAGACGAGGTGGTGACCGCCGGCGGAATCATCGGCGACGTGATCTTCATCAAGCAGGGCACGAAAGACGGCGCGCCGGTCGTGACGATGGAGGATCGCATCACCATCAAGAGCGCGGAGTCGCGCCTCATCGTCGAGCGCGGGCGCATAGCGAAGGTGCTCTCGAAAACCGGTGAAGGAGCCGCCGGCGCGTGACCCCGCTGGATATCTATGTCCTCGACGCGCCGATCCTCCGCCAGGAGACGACCGTGTTGAGCGAGGTGACGGATGCGCATCGTCGCCTGATCGATGACATGTTCGAGACGATGCACATCGCGCGCGGCATCGGGCTCGCGGCGACGCAGGTGGGGCGCCTCGAGCGCATCTGCGTCATCGATGTCGACAAGACCCAGTACGCGCTGGTGAATCCCGAGATCGTCGAGAGCGACGGCGAGCAGACGGGCGAGGAGGGGTGCCTCTCGATCCCCGAGATCTACGGCGACGTCACGCGCGCGAAGCACGTGGTCGTGCACGCGCTCGACCGCGATGGCAAGCCGATCGAGATCGACGCGGCCGATCTGCTCGCGCGCTGTCTCCAGCACGAGATCGACCACCTGCACGGCCGGCTGTTCATCGATTATCTGAGTCTGCTCAAGCGACAGGCCGCGATGAAGAAGTGGCGAAAGTTGCGCGGCAAGGACAAGTCGCTCACGCGCACCATGCCGCCGCGCGAGACCGCGGACCACCACGAACGCGACGAGGAGCTGTAGTGCGGCTCGTTTTCTGGGGCACGTCGAGCTTCGCCGTCCCGGCGCTCCGCGCGCTCCTCGGCGAGGGATTCGACGTGGTCGGCGTGGTGACGCAGCCGGACCGCGCGGTGGGACGCTCGCGCTCCACGTTGGTGCCCTCGCCCGTGAAGGGAGTGGCGCTCGCCGAGAAGCTGCCGCTGTTTCAGCCGGAGACGCCGAAGGACGAACTGTTTCTCGAGCAGTTTCGCGCCCTCGTGCCCGATCTCAGCATCGTCGTCTCGTACGGCCACATTCTGCGTGAGTCGCTGATCGCACTGCCGGCGCGTGGCACGATCAACCTGCACGCGTCGCTCTTGCCGGCGTTGCGCGGGGCCGCGCCGATTCAGGGCGCGGTGCGCGCGGGGCTCGCGGAAACGGGCGTCACGGTGATGCGAATGGTGAAGGAGCTCGACGCCGGGCCGATCCTGCTCCAGGCGCGCACCCCGGTCGCGCGGGACGAGACCGCGGGCGAGCTCGAGGCGCGCCTCTCCGAGCTGGGCGCGCTCGCGCTCGTCGAGGCGCTCACCCTGCTGTCGCTCAACCGGCTCCCCGAAACACCGCAGGACGATTCGAAGGCGACGTTCGCGCCGAAGATTCTTCGCGAGATGGCGCGCGTGAACTGGAACGAGAGCGCTGACGCGATCGCCCGTCACGTGCGCGCGTACGATCCGAGGCCGGGCGCCTTCACGACGCATCGCGGCGGCGAGGTCAAGTTGTTCGGCGCTGCGGCCGTCGGCGCGCCGTCCGAGAGCGCTCACGGGCCCGGCACCATTGTCTCGATCGATGGTCGCGGGATGCTCGTCACGTGCGGAACCGGCGCCGTGATGATCGTCTGCGCGCAACCGGCCGGGCGTACCCGCGTCGCTCCGGACGAGTGGATGCGCGGACGCAGCATCGAAGTCGGAGAGCGGCTCGGCGCGTAGATGCTCGTCGTCCCCGTCATCCACGCCGTCACCGACGACCTGATCCTCGCGCACCCCGAGTTTACCACCCGCGCGCGTGGCGTCATGCACGCCCTCGGCCCGCGCGGAGCGGTGCATCTTCGCGCGCGCTACCTCACAGCCGCGCAGATCTACGCGCTCGCGCTCGCGCTGGGAGATGCGCAGGAGAGCACCGGATGCTGGCTCGTGGTGAACGAGCGGCTCGACGTCGCGCTCGCGGCACGCACGCACGCCGCGCAGCTCACCACGCGCTCTCTCACCGTCGCCGACGCGCGGCTCGTCGCGGGTGAGCTCCCGCTCGGCGCCAGCGTCCACAGCGCCGTCGAAGCGTTGGTGGCGCAACGCGACGGCGCGGACTGGGTGGTTGCCGGGCACGTGTTCCCCACCGCATCGCACTCGGGGATGCCCGGCCGAGGCGCGGAGCTCGTAGCCGCGGTAGCGGCGACGACTACGCTGCCGTGCATCGCCATCGGCGGCGTTCGTCCCGCGAACGTCGGAGCACTCCGTGACGCCGGGGCGTACGGGGTCGCGGCGATCACCGGAATCTGGGGCGCGGCGTCTGCGGAAGCCGCGGCGTCCGACTATCTTTCACACTATGATGGAGCGCGCGGTCAGTCCTGATGGAGTGATCCCCGTCGTCAATGGCGAGGAGCGCACGGTCGCGGCCGGCAGCACTCTAGGCGACCTGTTGCGCGAGCTCTCCGTCAGCGCGGACGCGGTGGTGGTGGAGCACAACCGCGAGATCGTGCGCGATCGCTCTCGTCTCGACTCGATGGTGCTCGCCACCGGCGACTCCGTGGAGATCGTCCACTTCGTGGGCGGCGGATGACGGCATCCACGCTGGTTGCCGGCGGCACCGACACGCCCTTCGTGATCGCGGGGCGCGCGCTCCGTTCGCGGCTCATGGTCGGCACGGGCAAGTACAAGTCGCCCGAGGAGATGGTTCGCGCCATCGACGCGTCGGGCGCCGAGGTGGTGACGGTGGCGGTGCGTCGCGTCGATCTGAATCGCAGCCGGGATGACGGCGTGCTTCCGCATCTCGACCCGACGCGATATTTCCTGCTCTCGAACACCGCGGGCTGCTACAACGCTGCGGATGCCCTGCGCTACGCGCGGCTCGCGCGCGCCGCGGGATTCAACGAATGGGTGAAGCTCGAGGTCATCGGCGACCAGGACACGCTCCTCCCCGACACCGCGGCGCTGCTCGAGGCGACGCGCACGCTCGCGGCCGAGGGCTTCGTGGTGCTCGCGTACACGAACGATGACCTCATCACGGCGCTGCGCCTCGAGGATGCCGGCGCCGCCGCGGTGATGCCGCTCGCCTCGCCGATCGGTTCGGGACTCGGGCTGCTCAATCCGTACTCCATTCGCACGATCAAGCATCGACTCTCGGTCCCGGTGATCGTCGACGCCGGCGTGGGCACCGCGAGCGATGCATGCATCACGATGGAGCAGGGCGTCGATGGCATCCTGATGAACACCGCGCTTGCGGCGGCCGAGGATCCCGTGCGCATGGCGCACGCGATGCGGCTTGCCGTCGACGCTGGTCGCCAGGCGCACCTCGCGGGACGCATGCCGCGCCGCGAAGTGGCGGTGCCATCGTCGCCAGCCGTGGGAATGCTCGAATGACGGAGCGGCCGCCTACCCTCGTCCGCCCGGTTGCCGGCGTCACCGAATCGCGACGCATCGCGGCGGATCTGTGCGCGGATCTTCGCCGCGGCCAGCTGCTCGACGTCGCGTTCGACGCGCGCGTTGGACCGCTCGATGCGCGCGACCGCCGCTGGACGCAGGAGCTCCTGTACGGAATGCTCCGCCGCCGCAGCATCCTCGACTCGTATCTGAGTGAGCGAGTGAAGGGCGGCCTCGTGCGCCTCGATCCCGATCTCGGCGATCTGCTCCGGCTTGGCGCCTATCAGCTGCTCTCGATGCGCAGCGTTCCGGCGTACGCGGCGATCGCCCAGACGGTGGAGCTCGCGAAGCAGCGCCACGGCATCGGCGCGAGCAAGCTGGCGAACGCGGTGCTGCGGCGCGTGGATCGCGAGCGCGATGCGCTCACGCTTCCCAGGCTCACCGACCCGGTGGACGCGCTGGCGCTGCAGCACTCGCATCCGCGCTGGCTCGTGGCGCGGTGGGTCGCGCGGTGGGGCGCCGCGGAGACCGAGCAGTTGCTCATCGCGAATAACACCGAGCCCTCCACCGTGCTGCGCCCATACGGCATCGTGCGCGAGCAGCTCGAGACGATGCTCGAAGATGCCGGCGTCGATGTGTCGGAGAGCCCGCTGCTCCGCGACAGCATCCAGCTTCCGCACGGCGTTTCGCTCACGGAGCTCGGCGCGTTTCGCAAGGGATTGTTCTTCGTCCAGGACCCCGCGTCGACGCTCGTCACGCAGTACGCGGACGTGCCGCCGGACGCGCGCGTCGCGGATCTTTGCGCGGCGCCGGGCGGAAAGACGCTCGAGCTCTCGCGCACGGCCTCACTCGTCGTCGCCGGAGACCGCAACCTGCATCGCACGCAGCGGCTGCTCGAAAATCTGCGGCGCGTCGAAGCGCGCAACATCTCATCGGTCGTGATGGATGCGCGCCACCCCGCCGTGCGCGAAATGGACGCGGTGCTCATCGACGTTCCCTGCACCGGAACGGGCACGCTGCGCCGTCATCCCGATGCACGGTGGCGCCTGCGCATCTCGGACCTCGCGGTGATGGCGGCGCTGCAGCGCAGCATCCTGCGCGCGGCGGCCGCCGCCGTGCGGCCGGGCGGCCTGCTCATCTACAGCACGTGCTCCCTCGAGCCCGAGGAGAACGACGCGCAGATCGAGAGCTTCCTCGCCGAGGGGAGCGACTGGCAGCTGGAGCCGCCCGCGGAGGGCGTCGTGCCGGCGAGCGTGCTCGATGCCGGCCGCCTGCGCGTGCTTCCGCAGCGGAGCGGCGTGGACGGCGCGTTCGCGGCGCGGCTCCGGAGGGTGAGCGGGTGACGCTGCGCGGCTCCGCCCGCCGCTCGATCCCCTATCTCGTCGCCATCATGAGCGGATTTCTCTTCGCTTACTTGATCGTCGCTTTTTTCATCTTCCCGACGCATCTGGTCACGAGCGATACCAAGGTGCCGAACGTCGTCGGACAGACCTACGACGCGGCGGCCGCGCAGCTGCAGAAGCTCGGCTTCGCGGCGCAGCGCGGCGAGCAACGCTTCACGGCCGGCGCCGCATCCGGCCAGGTGCTCGGCCAGAATCCTCTTCCCGATGCGGTGATGCCGGCGGGAACGAAGGTCGTGCTCGACGTGAGCCAGGGGCAGCGCACCACGCAGGTACCGCAGCTCGTCGGACTGACGCGGCAGCAGGCGGAGCTCGCGCTGCAAAACGCCGGACTCGACGCGGGCGACGTCACGTCGCGCGAGAGTCCGTCGCCGCGCGGGCAGGTGCTGTCGTCGTCGCCCACCGGCGGCGAGAAAACGCCGCTGCAATCCGAGGTGTCGTTCGTGGTGAGTGGCGGTCCGTCGCACCTCGCGGTTCCCGATGTTACTGGGCAATCGTACGCCTCGGCCGCGCAGCTCCTGATGCAGGTGGGATTTCGCGTGGCGCCCGCGATCGCGGATACAGCGACGCCGGGCGCGCCGGAGGGAACGGTGACCAGCCAGGATCCCGCTGGCAACGAGCCCGCGCCGCCCGGAGTGACCGTGCGACTCCGCGTCGCCACACCGCGGCGGGAGCCATGACCTGTCGCATCGCG
>Ga0193751_1001884_pt1 | contig 13081 bp, 10 predicted proteins | sample L1c2metaG_FD_143050 | JGI IMG/M metagenome (GOLD analysis project Ga0193751, IMG submission 143050) | Soil microbial communities from a riparian zone of the East river system, Colorado, United States - L1c2 | ecosystem: Environmental > Terrestrial > Soil > Riparian zone | place: USA: East River... | reverse complement strand
GAAAAGGAGATCGCCCGGCTTCAAGTCGTCGAGTTCGAAGGTATCGTCATGATGCCCGAGCACTGCCTGAAAAGTCCTTGCTTTCCGAACCCAGATGTATTGTTCGCGCGCGTCCCGCGGGACCTCCTTCATTCCGCCCTGCGAAAGCACGTAGTAAATGAAACCGGAGCAATCCATCCCGCCATTGGCCGGATCAGCCGAGCCATATTTGTAATCGAGGTTTTCCGTCGTGAGTTTGAGCGCCCGATCGAGAAGCTGGCGCACCTCCGCCGGATACTTTTCGTAACCCGCGATTTCCGAAGCCGAAATGCTGGCGACTGTCCCGTGTGCCGCTTTGCCTTTTGACTCCACTGGAGTGGGCGACGCAGTCTCATGGGGACTTGGGGATGGGGTCGGAGTTGCCGACGGCGTTTCGGCCTCACTGGGAGATGGCTTGGCCTCGTCCTCCGACGCAGTCTTGGAATGACGCCGTTTTGCGCCGGGTGAGCTGGACCCTGCCGGCTCCGCGTGTTTCCGGCGGTGTGCCTTTTCCTTCGGCGTCTCGCTCGGCGAAGGAGAAGCCTTCGCAGGGTTTGACGGCTCCGGTGTCTCCGACGGGGCCGGCGATGGTGACCGCTTGGCCACAGGGGATGGTTTCGGCGTAGCCTTCTTTTGGGGCGTGGCGGAAGGTGATGGAGAAACCTTGTGTTTTTTGTGTGGCGTCGGCGTGGGCGTCGCCAGCAATTTCTTGAACTTTTCGCCTAACGACTCGTCCGTCTCCGCGCGCATCTCTCCGGCAGCAAGCACGATCGTTCCGGTCACCAAAAATAAAACAAACGGCCGAACTGAAATCTTCATTCCACGTTTTGCCTCAGGAGGCCACCTCCTGGAGAACCGCTTTATTCATTCGAATTCCCGCGTCCAGGTTCTCGAGCGGAAAGTTTTCGTTAGGGGAATGAGCGCGGCATCCCGGCAGGGCCAGGCCGATGAGAAGCGTCTCGACCCCGAGCACGCTGCGAAAATCCGAGACGATCGGGATACTCCCTCCTTCACGGATCAGGGCCACCTCTTTGTGGAATGCCTTGCCCAGCGCGCGCTGCGCCGCCTCGCCGAACTTGCTGTGCGGATCGGTCAGATACCATGGGCCGCTGTGGCCGTTGGTCATTTCCAGGGTCACGCCCGGGGGGGCCTGTTTCTCAAGGTGCTTTCGCGCCAGGGTCAGAATCTCGTCACCCATCTGGTTAGGCACGATCCGAAAAGTCAACTTGGCCATCGCTTCGCGCGGAATGACTGTCTTCGTTCCCCGCCCCTGGTAGCCGCCGCCTATTCCGTTGATCTCCGCGGTCGGACGCGCCCAGATTCTCTCCAATGTGCTGAAACCCTTCTCACCGAATAATTCCGGCGCCCCTGTCTCCTTCAGGACCTCCGCATCGGCATCGACCGGAATCTTTCGCCAGGCTTCGCGCTCCCACTCTTGCAAAGGCTGCACCGCATCGTAAAAACCGGGAATCGCAACGCGCCCATCCGCGTCGTGCAGGCTCGCTAGCAAATGGCTCAACGCCGTTGCCGGATTCGTTACCGCCCCACCATAAATGCCGGAATGCAGATCAATCGACGGACCGGTCACTTTCAATTCCAGAGCCGTCACGCCGCGCAAGCCGTAACTGAGTGTCGGAATTCCCGGAGCAATCATTCCGGTGTCTGAAACCAGGACCACGTCGCATTTCAGCGCTTCGCGATTTTGATGCAGAAAGTTTCCGAGATTACCGCTGCCGATCTCTTCTTCACCTTCGATCACAAAATGCAGGTTCACCGGCAGATCGCCATGTTGTTCAATCGCTTCCTGCACGCCGAGGATGTGCGACAGGATCTGCCCCTTATTGTCCGTGGAGCCACGCGCGAAGACGAAACCGTTTTTCAAGACGGGGTCGAACGGAGGCGAGTCCCAAAGCTCAAGCGGATCCGCCGGTTGCACATCGTAGTGCCCATAGATCAGCACCGTGCGGCGTCCGGGCTGATGTTTGTTGTGCGCCCAAACGACCGGGTGACCCGGCGTCGGAACCAGCTTCGCCTCCAATCCAATCGCGGTCAGTTTCTCCACCACCCAATGCCCGCACTCGGTCAGTTTCTCCGAATAATCGTCGTCCGTCGAAATGCTCGGGAAACGGAGAAACGAATAAAATTCTTCGAGATGAGATGCGCGCATGACCTGCACTCTAGCGCGAACCCCAACTTGTCGAACTGAGTTTTTGATTTCGGGCACGCTATCGAATTGCCCGTTTCAAACGCGAGGAATAGCTTTCGGAGACCTCCGACGTCCCCCTTCAGGTAGGGATGCATCTCCGGAGCGTCCCATTATTTTGGGAAGGCTCCGAGAGCCATCCCTACCTGGCCAGGATCCACGCGATCCGGCTTTGCTATCAAGACAGTGAAATATCACCCCTACATCTAAATCTAGGGAATCGACCTATCCCTACCACAAGATGATGTGGTTTTCGCTTGCGGGGACCACCGGCTCTCTATAGTAACCAGGAGAGGTATTCCTCTCGCCCTTCCTATGCATCTTCAATCGCTCGAACTCTTCGGCTTTAAGTCGTTCGCCGATAAAACCATCCTCAACTTCCATGAGGGGATCACCGCCGTCGTCGGCCCCAACGGCTGCGGAAAATCCAACGTGCTCGACGCCATGCGCTGGGTCCTCGGCGAGCAATCCGCTAAATCCCTGCGCGGCGCCGAAATGGCCGACGTTATTTTCAACGGCAGTGACACCCGAAAGGCTCTCGGCTTCGGCGAAGTTTCCCTCACCCTCACCGATTGCGCCACCGAATTGGGCGTCGACTGGCATGACGTGCGCGTAACCCGGCGACTTCATCGCGATGGCAATTCCGAATATTTCCTGAACAAAACTCCCTGCCGGCTGCGCGACATCCAGAGCTTGTTCGCTGACACCGGTGTGGGCCGCAGCGCTTATTCCATGATGGAACAGGGCAAGATCGATTTGATTCTGAGTTCGCGTCCGGAAGATCGCCGCACCGTCTTCGAAGAAGCCGCCGGGATCACAAAGTATAAATCGCAGAAGCGCGAGGCCCTGCGCAAGCTCGAGGCGACCGAAGCCAATCTTCTCCGCATCAGCGACATCATCAAGGAAGTGAAACGCCAGATCGGTTCGCTCCAACGCCAGGCGGGCAAGGCGCGGCGATACCAGGCGTTGATGGCCGACCTGCAAGTGCTCGATACCCACCAATCGCGCAAATATCTTGTCACCCTCGAGGACGATCTCGCCCGCACCCGCGCCGAAATTGCCCAAATCAGCGAGACGGAACGGGCCACCCGTGACAAAATCGAAGATCGCGAAAGCGCGCTGGCCGGAGAGCGGCGGCGTGTTGATGAGATCGACGCCCAAATCGCAGAAGTCCGCGGTGAAGTGGAACGATTGCAAAGCGAAATCGGAACGCATCGCAACCGGATTGAATTCAATCGCCAGCGTGCCGAAGAAATCACGGAATTGATCGGGCGCTCGAAGGGAGAGATTGCGGCCGCCGAAGCCAAGCGCGCGCAACAGGAGCTGGAATTGCAGGAGCTCAACGCGCTCGTCGAAAAGACGGCCGCCATCATCCGTGAACGGCAATCCGAGCTTGATCGGCTGACCAAGATAACAACGCAGTTGCGCGCCGGCCGCGCGGCGCGGGAGGAAGAACTTAAAACTTTGCAGCTGGCCGCGTCGAAGAGCGAGAGCCGCATCGCCACTCTGGGCGATGACCTTGCCGGCATGGTCGCGCGGCGCGACGCCACGGCGGAACATCTCAATAATCTGGACGCCGAGATTGCGGCCGCCCAGAAGGCGCATGAGCAGGCGAACAATGCCCTAACGACCACGCGAAGCGCCACTGATGGCGAACGCAAAAATGTTGAGCTGCTCCTGGCTGAAGCCAGCGCCGCCGAGAGCGGCCTCCACCAGCATCGCCGCTTCCTCGATCAAGCCGAACATGCGTTCGTCGCGATTGAGCGGACTCTGGCCGAGAAGGAATCGCGACTTGAGATCCTGCGGCAGTTGAATGAAGAAGGCGAAGGCCTGACCGAGGGGTCGCAGGCGGTCTTGCGAGGCGGCGAAGAACTGCGCGAATTTCATTCGGCTGTGGCCGGTTCCCTCGTCGCCCAGTTGGATGTCGATCCGAAATTTGTGACCGCAATCGAAGCGGCGCTCGGCCGCAACCTGCATGCGATTGTCTTGCAGAACGGGGATTTGGCGACGGAGATGCTGCAGCGTTTGAGCCGAAAGAAACTCGGCCAGGCCGCTCTTTTCATTCCGGAACTTTCCCTCCGGGCGGCCGTCCCTCGGCCGGAGGTTTTTCCGGAGCACGCGCTGGGATGGGCTGTAGACAAGGTCGTCGCTCCCGAAGGCCTCGAGCTTCTTGTCCAACGGTTGCTCCACGGGGTTGTGATTTTTGCGGAACTGAAACAGGCCTTTGCCGGGAAGAAGTCTCACCCAGAGCTCGCCATGGCCACGCTCACCGGTGAATTCATCTCCACCGAGGGAATCATTTTTGGCGGAAGCAGCAGCGTGCACAAGGAATCACTCCTTGAGCGGAAAGGACGGATCTCCGTCCTGGTGGGCGAGCACTCTGCCCTTTCCACCGAGCGCGAAACCTTGCGCCAAAGGCGAGACCAGGCCAAAGCAGAATTGGAACAGGCGGCCTCGCGTGTCGACAACCTCCGCTCACAGCATCGGGCCGCCGAACTTGCACAATCAGCCGCCGGTACACGCATCGCCATTCTGGAACGCGAATTCGATATCGCGACAGGTCGCCTCGACGATCTGCGGAACGAGCAGTCGACCTTGTCCCAACAATCAGCGCCGCAGACGAGCGGATCAACGCGTTGGGACAGGAATTGGCCGCCGCCCGGACTGCATTCGCCGCCGAGGAAAAGCGTCGCCATGGCGCCGACACTTCTCGCGCGGAAGCCATCTCGGAAGAGGGCATAGCGGTCGAACAGCTGAACGAAGTTCGGCTCGCCCTCGCCACCGAACAACAACGTTACGATAATCTTGTCGCGCAACGGCAACCGATGGCGGCCCGCGAAGCGGAGCTGGAGGAAACAATCGAGGCTCGTCGCGCTGATATCGCCAATTTCGAAGGGCGCGTTCTCGCTCAGGCCGATGAATCAAAATCGGCCGAGAACGCGATCGGCGAGCAGAGCGCGCGCCAGCAGGAACGCAAGGCGGCGCTGACTGGCCTAACGACGAAGCGGGCCGAGTCCACCGGCGCCTTGAACGCGGCCGAGTCCAGCCTGCGTGAAATTCGCGATTCATTGAACGGCCTGCACGATCGCCGCGCCGCCCAGCAGGTGCGGGAATCCCAATTGCAAATGAAGATCGATAACCTCGTCGATCATGTGCAGAGACGTTATCACCTCGATCTGCGTGCTTTTGCCGCCGACAACTTCGCATTCACCAAGACCTTGCACGCACAATTGAAACGCCGCGACAAAGTGGAGAGCGGAGGTCCTGCCGCGCCTCTGGCCGAGGCATTCGAAAGCACCTTCCCTCCGCCCAGCGTCGAAGAGATCGACAAAATTATCGCGGATCTTACCCAGCAGCTCGACAACATGGGCCCGGTCAATCTCGATGCCGTCCAGGAATATGACGAACTCGAAGAGCGTTACAAATTCCTGGAGACGCAAAACAACGACCTGACAACGGCGCGCCGCGAGTTGCTCGACGTCATTGCGCGCATCAATGCCACGACCCAGACGCTCTTTGCCGAAACTTTTGCGCAGGTCCGGACGAACTTCCGTGAGATGTTCTCCGAGTTATTTGGCGGTGGCCGCGCCGATCTCACCCTTATGGATGAAAACGATCCGCTGAATTGCGGGATTGAGATTTCGGCCAAGCCGCCGGGTAAACAGCAGCAGTCGATCTCGCTCCTCTCCGGCGGAGAACGGACCATGACGGCCGTGGCCCTGCTCTTCGCCATCTATATGGTGCGGCCGAGTCCGTTCTGCGTGCTGGACGAAATGGATGCGGCTCTCGATGAGACGAATATCAATCGGTTTATCCGGATGCTGGATCGCTTCGTCGCCCAGAGCCAGTTCATCATCATCACGCACAACAAGCGAACCATCGCCAAGGCCGACGTGCTTTATGGCGTGACCATGGAGGAGCGCGGAATCAGCAAACTGGTCGGAATGAAAATGGCCGAACGCCCGGAAAATTACGCGGACCCCTCGCCGAACGCCTCCGGAAGCGGAAACGGAAATGGCGTGCAGCGTCATCTGAAACTGGAAGCGGCCGCGCGCGAACCTGCGCTAATCGGGACGAATTAACGTCTCCCGGCATGGTAGGGATGTCGCGCTGCGACGTCCGCTCCGCAGAATAAATTACAGGTAGGGACGTTTCTCCGAAACGTCCCACTACTTAAATCGGGAAGAGGGCCGCTTGCCCTGCAGAAGAAAGAGGTTCGAGGGACGGCTCGGAGAGCCATCCCTACCTTCAGGATCGGCAGGTGCCCTGTGTTTATGATGCTCACGAAGAGCTCAACACCCGCAGCGCGGCGTCCCTACCACGCAAAAATTTTTTGCGCGCAGTTGGCGTTGATGGGTAGAATTGCGGGATGCTTCAAACCGCGCCGCGCAAAGGAAAGTCGAAAAGCTCGAAAAACGCGCCCGCGGAGAAAACCATGCCGCACAAGCGTTACGTCGAGGCGTTTCGCTGGATGCTTTTAACGCGCATTCTCGAAGACAAGCTCGCCAGCATGTATCGGGGCGGCATGATCAGTGGCGGCGTTTATGTGGGACGCGGCCAGGAAGCCGTCAGCGCCGCCTGCGGACTCTTCCTGCAGAAAGGCGACATCTTTGCTCCACTCATCCGTGATCAGGCCGGCCGTTCCGCCTTTGGCGAGCCATTGGTCGATGTGGCGCGCACTTATCTCGGCTCCCGCCAGGGTCCCATGCGTGGTCGCGACGGCAATATTCACCGGGGCAGGCCACTCGATGGGCAGCTCGCCATGATCAGCCATCTCGGCGCCATGATTTCGGTCACGGTCGGCGCTCTCATGGCCAAGCGTTGGAAAGGCGAAAAGAATTTTGTCGGCCTAACGACAATCGGAGAGGGGGGCATGCAGACGGGCGCAACTCACGAAGGCTTGAATATTGCCGCGGTCGAACAGGTCCCGCTCGTCGTGGTTGCCACCAACAATCATTTTGCCTATTCCACTTCCAACGAGCGCGAGTTCGCCTGCGTTGACCTGGTCGAGCGCGCCAAAGGTTACGGGTTTGAAGGCTACAGCATCGACGGCACCGATCTTGGCGTTTGCCTCGATGTCATCGGCGGCGCCGTCAAGCGCGCGCGCGCGGGTCGCCCGCCTCAACTCGTCGTCACTTCCATTCTCCGCCTTTCGGGCCACGGTGAACACGACGACGCGAGCTATATCACGGACGATATGCGTCAGGCGCCCTTCGCGGAGGATTGCCTGGGGCTGGCCGAACGTTTCATCATCGAACACGAGCTGGCAGATGCCGCTACGATCAAGGAATGGCGGGGCGAAGCGGGCAGCCAGGTCGATGAGGCTATTTCGACGGCACAAAAAGAAGCGCCCCCGGAGGCGAGCGAAGAGGATTGGTGCGCGCTCTCCACGCGCGAACTGGTCGATCAACCGGAATGAGCATCACTTACCTCGAAGCCATTCGCGAAGCGCAGGCCAAACTCCTGCGCGACGATGAGCGCGTTTTTATCTACGGACAGGACGTGGGCGGAGCTTTCGGGGGAGCTTTCAAGGCGACCAAAGGCCTCTCCAAAGAATTCCCGGGGCGCATTTTGAATTCGCCCATCAGCGAAGACGCCATGGTCGGAACGGCGATCGGCGCTGCCATGCACGGCATGCGCCCGATTGTGGAAATGCAATTCGCCGATTTTTCGAGCATCGCGCTCAACCAGATTCTGAACAATGCGGGCACTCATTATTGGAGAACGAATGTCCCCATCCCAATCACAGTCCGCCTCCCTTCCGGTGGAACACAAGGAAGCGGCCCCTTCCACAGTCAGTCGATGGAATCGCTTTACGCGCACTATCCAGGGCTCGTCGTTCTGACTCCGGCCACGGTGGAGGATGCCTACACCATGTTGATCGAGGCCGTCGCGATCGACGACCCGGTGATCTATTGCGAACACAAATATCTTTATTATCACCTCAAGGCTGACAAACTTCCGATTGAGAGTCTTCCCGTCGGAAAGGCGCGCATTGCGCGCGAAGGCCGTGACCTGACCATTGTGGCGTACAGCGCGATGGTGCACGAAGCCATGACGGTGGCTAACGAGTTCGCGGAGGATGGTTTTGAGATTGAAGTGGTCGATCTGCGCTCCGTGAAACCGCTCGACACCGACACCGTCCTTGCCTCCGTCGCGCGGACCGGCCGGCTCCTCTGTGTCGGTGAATCTTTCCCCTGGGGCGGCGCCGCCGCCGAAGTCATCGCTCGCGTTGCCACGGAAGGGTTCCATCTGCTCGACGCCGCGCCGCAGCGAGTGAATGCCAGGGACACGCCCATCCCCTATCATCCCAATCTTTGGACGGCTCACCGCCCGAACGCCAAAGCCATCGCTGAAAAAGCGCGCAAACTTCTCCGCGAATAAATTTATGCCACAGGTTCCGATCATCATGCCACAGCTCGGCGAATCCATTGCCGAAGCGACCATCGTCGATATCAAGGTCAAGCCGGGCGATGACGTGGCCTCCGACCAGGAAATCATCGAAGTCGAAACGAACAAGGCCGTCATGGGCGTGACCACGCCTTGCAAGGGCAAGATTGAAAAGATCACCGCGCAGGTGAAGGAAACCTACCCGATCGGCGCGGTGCTCGGTTATGTGGAAGCGAGCGAAGCCGATGCCGCGCGCTTCGTGAAAACGCCTTCCCCGGAGCCGCAGAAGGAAGTGGCGGAGGAAATTCCGGGGCGAGCCGAGCAGGAAGTTCAACCTGCCCGGCAAAAGCGCACCGCCACAGCCGATGGCAACGGGAGTCGAACCTCCGGCGACCGGTTGCCGGTGCCGGCGACTTTAAAGGGAGCGAGCTTTCTTTCACCGCGCATCCGCGCTCGCATGGCAGAACTGCAGCTGAACACCGCCGATCTCGCCGGCATTGTCGGCAGCGGCGCGGGAAATCGCGTGACCATCGCCGATCTCGAAAAGTTTTTGGCGAATATTGAGAAACAGGAAACGAATGCAGCCTCCGCCATTCGCACCGGCGTGGCTGATGCCATGCGACGAAGCTGGACCCGGCCTCTGGCCACAATTGGCTCTTCCGTGAAACTGGACGCTCTCCTGCAAGACCGGCAATCACGCGAGCCAAAGCCGGGCCCGGCCCTTTATGCGGTGCGCGCTCTGGCCATGGCGCTCGCTGAAAATCCATCGTCCGCCGCCCGTCTTATCGGGGGCCGCGTAGTGCAGACGAACTCGATTGATATCGGCGTCGCCGTGGAAGCCGAAGACGGCATCATGGTTCCGATCATTCGCGCAGCCGACAAGACCTCCCTCGCCGATCTGGCGACGAAGTACAACGAACTGGTCGGGCTCGCGCGACAGCGTCGCGTTTCGCCCGACATGCAAGCCGGGGGGATCGCCGCCGTTTCCAATTTTGGAACGTTCGGAGTCGAATGGGGAACGCCCATTCCGCTCCCCGATCAAACGCTGCTCCTCGGACTCGGCGCCGGAAAGAAAGTGCCATCCTGGGTCGAGGGAGAGAATAAGTTTGTTCCGGTGACCGAAGCGCAAATTACCTTGAGTTTTGACCACCGCAGCCTGGACGGTGGAGGCGGTGGACGTTTGCTCAAGCGCGTCATTGAGCTGCTCGAAGATCCGACCAAATTGTAGGGTGGCCGTTGTGGCCGGAGGATTCCGGGTCTGTAGGGGAAGCTGTTAGCTTCCCGACCCAAGGGCTCGCCGCGGAGAGGGAAGCTGGCAGCTTCCCTGCAGAAGATTGGTCGACGGCTCGACAGAGTCTTGCCCACCAACAGACCTGGGATGGTTGCGAATACGTCGCACAATCGTACGTTAGTCACGAAATGCAGTCCTCCACCTCCACGATCGATCCCGCCCTGACCATGCGGGAATTGCTCGAGCAATTGCCCGGCGCGCAGCGCGCCTTGTTCCGAAAATACCATATCGGGGGCTGTAGCAGCTGTGGCTTTGCGCCGGAAGAAACACTGGCCGGAGTTTGCGCGCGCAATGAGAATCTCAACGTCGATGAAGTGATTAATCATATCGTGGAAAGCGACGCCGCGGATCGAGCCATGCAGATCGAGCCGCGTGAGCTAGCCGACCGAATGGAGCGCGGGGAAGAAATTCATCTTCTTGATGTGCGCACACGGGAAGAATTCGAGGCCGTCAAGATCGAGAAGGCGCAGCTCTTTACGCAGGAGCTGATGCAGGACATCCTGGCCAAATGGCCACGGCAAGACCTTGTCGTGATTTATGATCACAAGGGAACGCGGAGTATGGATGCCGCGGCCTATTTTCAGGGCCATGGCTTCGAGAGCGTGAAAAGTCTGCGTGGAGGGATCGACGCCTGGAGCGTGGACATCGATCCAAAGCTGCGGCGTTATCATCTGGAGGAGTCTTGAGCATCAATCTAAAGGGCGTTAACCGCAGCACAGTGAGAGATTCCTCCACTTCGCTCGGAATGACAGGCTGGACGCTTGCCGACTTTTGTCATGTCGAGCGAAGTCGAGACATCTCTCACTGTTTCCCGAATATTTTTCTATGAGCGACGATCTGGAATCAAAAATCGAGGAGGCGATCAAAAATCCGCAAAACCTCGGCGAAATGAAGGACGCGGACACGGTTGGCACCGTCGGGAGCGCTGAGTGTGGCGACATGCTGCGCATGTGGATCAAATTCAAGGAAGAGAATGGACGCAAGGTCATCGATCGCGCCACGTTCCAGTCGTTTGGATGTCAGACGGCCATTGCAGTGGCGAGCGTGGCCACACAACTCCTGGCCGGCAAGACCGTGGCGGAAGCGCAAGCCATGTCGGGAGAAGAGCTGGCCGCACCGCTCGGAGCTTTACCTCCGGTGCGAATTCATTGCGCTCAATTGGTCGAAGGCGCGCTGCGTTCCGCCCTCAGTGGCGACCAGTCAAAAGCCGCGCAACCGGCGGCGACTTCGCCCACACTACTGGAAAGCATGGGCAAAGGCAGCGATCCAACAAAGAAAGTGAAAATCGTTCTGGCCACAGATTAACACGGATGAACACAGATTTTCCGAAGCTAAGAATGGGAAGCTAACAGCTTCCCCTACAGATCCGTGCGAAATAATAGTCCATTGAATGTAGAGTTTTCCTCGTTCTCAATCTGTATGGGAAGCTGTTGGCTTCCCATCTTCAATCTCGGCATCTGTGTTTCATCTGTGTAAATCTGTGGCAAAATAGTTCAGAGGATATCCAGATGCACGAGAACACCGAATTCACCCTAAGCCGCGATTGCGAAGCCATTCAGATTCCGAGCGGGCAGAAGGTGACCATCCCAGCCGGCACGCCCGGAGTCATCACGCAGGCACTCGGCGGCACCTACACCATCGCGACTTATCAGGGCCTCTCGCGAATTGCAGAGAAGGATCTGGATGCGCTCGGATTGGAAAAACCGAGAGAGGCGAATGGGGAGAAGGCTTCCAACGGAACGAACGGCGAAATTTCAGAGGACGCGGTCTGGGGACAATTGAAGCAGGTCTACGATCCTGAGATTCCGGTGAACATCGTGGATCTCGGGCTCGTTTACGATTGCCGTCTAAGCAAGAAAGACGATGGCGGGACCAAGGTGGAAGTGAAAATGACGCTGACCGCTCCCGGCTGTGGGATGGGGCCGGCGATTGCGCACGATGCGCAAAGCAAGATCCTGTCGATCGACGGTGTGGATGAGGCCGACGTGCAACTGGTCTGGGATCCGCCATGGAACCAAGGCATGATCAGCGAAGCCGGCCGGATGAAGCTCGGCATGGTGTAGCAAGGACGGATCCCTGCGACGCCAAGCCGGCCGGCTGGCAAGAGTTCACCGCTGTTTTCATTTCGCAGTTTGACAGCGTTGCTTGCGCTTCTATACTCGGTTCCCCCGCGCTCTTGTTTCCAAGCTTTCTGCGCGGGGAATCCTTTAAAGTCATGCCTTCCACACAAATTATTCTGACCGAGAACGTTCCGGGGCTGGGTGCCGAAGCGGACGTCGTAAAAGTGCGCCGCGGTTACGCGCGCAACTTTCTCCTGCCCCACGGCAAAGCCCATGAAGTGACGCCGGGAAGCATGCGCAAGCTCGACAGTTTGAAGAATGACGCGGAGGAATTGAGCCGCCGCATCGGCAAGCTGCGGATTACGTTTACGCTTGAAACGGGCGAAACCGGCAAGGCCTTCGGATCGATCACAGCTCAGGATATTGTGACGCGTATCAAGAACGAGATTGGCACTGAGATCGATCGTCACAAGGTCGTGCTGGAGCATCCGATCAAGACGACCGGTGAGCACAGCGTCGGAATCAAATTGCATCACGACGTGCCGACCGAATTTACTTTTCAGGTTAAATCAGCCGAGGAGCCCAAAGCGGAAGCGGCGGGTGAAACGGACGAGCCTGAAAGAAAACAGCGCTCTTTTTACAAACGAAAAAACTGATAAATGCCGACTTCTCAAGGCTCGTTGCCTGAGAAGCCTCGCAAGACAGCGACAAACGGCGCTGGCCGAGGCTCGGCGCCCCCCAATGGCGGGAGAGTTTTTCCCAAGTCGCTCACATCTTCTGCGCAGGATATTCACCGCACGCCTCCGCACAGCGCCGAGGCCGAGCAGGGCGTGCTGGGCTCCATGCTCATATCCCCGCGCGACGTGATTGCTGAATGCGTCGAGAAGATTAACGAAGAGTACTTTTACGTCCCCGCCCACCAGACGATTTACAGCGCCCTGGTGGATCTTTGGAACGCCGGACAGGCGATCGATCTGATTACGTTCACACAGATTCTGCGCGATCGAAATCTGCTCGAGACGGTCGGCGGCGCATCCTTCATTACCAGCCTTTACACGTTTGTGCCGACCGCGGCGAACGTGAATTACTACCTCGACATCGTGCGCGACAAGTATGTTC
>Ga0193751_1001883_pt1 | contig 13085 bp, 12 predicted proteins | sample L1c2metaG_FD_143050 | JGI IMG/M metagenome (GOLD analysis project Ga0193751, IMG submission 143050) | Soil microbial communities from a riparian zone of the East river system, Colorado, United States - L1c2 | ecosystem: Environmental > Terrestrial > Soil > Riparian zone | place: USA: East River... | reverse complement strand
GATAGAAGATGCCGCTGATCTCGGTGAATGCCGCGAGCGCCAGCTGGTTGACGACGACCCCGGTGAGGCCGACGACGGCGAAGCTGAGGGCAATGCCGGCGCGGTTCTTGGGCAACGAAAGAAGTGCAGACATGTGGGGGTTCCTCCGGAACTTCAGTCAGTTCTCCGTGAACTTCCGTCAGTTCTCGGCATGCGGAATCGCACGGAAGCGCCAATAGCCTTCCCTTGCCGGCTCGCCGTCCCAAGCACGTCGCTGAGGCTTCGATTGGCTACCAGGAAAGGCACGAAATTCAGGTCCTCACGTCCTCCGTTCGCGGTTTCGGAGAGAGCACCGTTGACAGCACGCAACACAATGTGCGCGTGCCTTGAGGGACCATTAACCGAACGCTCATTCTGTGATAACGACCGAGGGTGACCATGGTGTCGATGCGAGACCTTTGGCGTAAGACCACACGTGCCGTTCAGGACCAGATGAAGCCGCATAGAACGAGCAGCGAGACGTTGCCGTGCGCCATATGCGGCGCGCCGGCCGTGACGTGGAGCTACCGATCGAGTGACCGCGCTGGGGTGCAGGTAATCGAGGGAAGCCCGGTTTGCGCTAGCCACGATCAGCTCGGAATTCGCGACGTTGCGGGCTGAGGGGCTTGCGAGCGACGCGCGGAGAGTCTGAGCCGGAAGACCATCAGGAGCGCCTCGACGGCGATGCCGCCGGTCATCTTTGACGCGCCGGCGGTCCTGTCACGGAACGTGATCGGTACTTCCGTGATGCGGGCACCAAGGCGGTGCGCGGTCCAGGTGGTTTCGACTTGGAAGCCATAGCCCTGGGCGTAGCCGTCCCGAAGGTCCAGCCTCATCAGCAGATCCGCGCGCCATGCCTTGAATCCGCCAGTGAGATCGCGATACGGAAGTCGTAGGACTGAACGCGCCACGAATGAGCCCATCTTCGAGATCGCGCGGCGCCGGAGGCCCCATCCGGGGGTCGAGCCACCGGGCACGTAGCGGCTTCCAATGACCAGGTCGTTCCCAGAATCGAGGGCTGCGAGCAGTCGCTGAACTTCCTCTGGGGCGTGGCTGAAATCGCAGTCCATCTGGACGACTCGCCCGCAGTCGGGGTCCTGCAGCACCTCGCGGAATCCCGCGCGATACGCCGCACCCAGGCCCTGCTTTTCGGCTCGGTGCAGGACCGCGACTCGCGGATCCTGCTGGGCGACTTCGTCGGCCAGCAGCCCCGTTCCGTCTGGCGAATTGTCGTCCACGATCAGGAGCCGAGCGTCGGGTGCAGCTCGGCGCAGAGCATCGACCAGGGCCACGAGATTCTGGCTCTCGTTGTAGGTAGGAACAATGATCCAGGTATGCGGCAGCGGAGTTGGCGGCGAGCTCATGGGTACCCCCACGGGAGAAAAAGACGGAAATAATTCCTTGCCGCGAGATTACCCGAGGTAGCCGGTGGGGGGAAGGGCACTCAGGGCCAGTACGGTGCACATAAGCACCGCTATCTACTCAGATCTCTCCATAACTGCACCCACCCGCCCTGTAGCGCTCGATCCCGGGCCTCAAGCGCGGAGCGAACCCATCCGCGTCGAGTCGGACGACGTCGAGCCCGATCCCTCGGGCTCACCGCAGTTCAGAGGAGCTGAGGCAGGTCCGTCAGGAGCTTCGATCGCGCCCACATCGGCCCGAGTCCCGCCGCCTTCGCGGCGGCGTGGGCGACGAGGTCGGTGTGAGGTCCGAACAGGACGATCCGGGGCGGATCGGCTGGGTCGGCCGTCTCGATCCAGCCGGCGAGCTGCGCCGGCCACTCAACGTCGCGGTCCGCCCAGTCGACGAGAACGAGCCGGATACCGGCTGGCGTGGGTAGCTCCGAGGGACTGTCGACGCGAAGGAGCTCGGTCCCCGCTCGGGCGGTGATGTCGCGGAGTCGCGTGGCGAAGAGGAGCTCCCGCGAAATGAGGACCGCCGTCAATGCACCGGTGCGGTCGACCCGGGAAGCGGTCCCGCGACCGGCCCAGGTCGGTCTTCGGGCTGGCCGTGACCCTCGGACGGGTATCCGTGAGTCCCGTTGGCGTGCAGACCGGGGGCGTGGCCGTTGGCGTGGTACCCGTTCCCGTTGCCTTCCATGAAATAGCGAGCGATGCGCATCGGGTAGATACCCACCACCACCCGGGCCCGGACTTCGACCGAGAGCTCGAGGCCGATCTCCTGCCGGAGCCAGAGGTCCTGGATTTTCAGGGCCTCACGCTCGGGGAGGCCCACGAAGACCGTCTCGCCGCTTCGAGCGAGGGAGCACATGCAGTCGGGGTCATCGATCCCGAAGCGGCGCCGGATCTCCGCCACCGGAACGTATGGTCGCGAGGTGATGAAGCGACGCAGGCTAGACGTGCTCGGGCGCTTTGAAGAGCTCATGGTTCTCGGCCGAGTGTAACCCCGATCCGCGGGCCACGCAGTGACTCGGGTCAGCCGGGGACCCGGCGCTCGCCGAAGATGCTGCGCAGCACGAACATGACGTTCCCGGGTCGCTCCGCCAGGCGACGCATGAAGTACGGGTACCACTCGGTGCCGAAGGGAACGTAGATCCTTACCCGGTGGCGCTCACGGACCAGCTGCGACTGGAGGTCGCGGCGAATCCCATATAGCATCTGGAACTCGTACCGGTCGGCCGGGATCGATCGCTCGACCACGAGCCGCTTGACCGCCTCGATCATCGCCGGGTCGTGGGTCGCGATGGCAGGGTACGCATCGGCTTCGAGCAGGATCCGCGAGAGCTCGACAAAGGATTCGCCGATGCTGGCGCGGTCGTGCCAGGCGATCGTGGCCGGCTCGGCGTAGGCGCCCTTGCAGACCCGGACGCGAACGCGCTCGGCCGCGAGCGCGTCGATATCGGCCTTCGAACGCAGCAGGTACGCCTGGATGACCGGACCCACGTCGTAGCCCTCCGCGCGCAGCGCACGCACGACCTCGAGCGTCCAGTCGGTGTACTCGTGCGACTCCATGTCGACCCGGACGAAGATGCCGTGCGCTCGGCTCGCCTCGGCGACCGGACGAAGGACCTCGAGGCAGAGGTCGGTCCCCAGGTCGAGTCCCATCTGGGTCAGCTTGAGGCTGACGTTCGCGTCGAGCTGCTCGGCGTGGATGCGCTCGATGGTCGCCACGTAGGCGGCCGCGGCCTTCTCGGCGCTCGCGCGGTCGGTGACCGCCTCGCCGAGATGGTCGAGCGTCGCGGACATGCCGGAGGTGTTGAGCGCGCGGACGGCATCGACCGCCTGGTCGAGGGTGGTGCCGGCCACGAAGCGGAGCGCCACCCGTCGCACGAAGGGGGTGCGCAGCGTCAGGCGCGCCACCCAGCGACGGCCTGCCAGCCAGAGGAATAGGGCGCGGAGCGGCGCGTCGAGCATGCGGGCTGGAGTCTAGTCGGGTGCGGCGCGGATGATGCCGTGCCGGAGGCTCAGCGGCGGCCGTGACTCCAGCCGCGGGCGCGCTCGACAGCGGCACGGATGAGGCGTTTGCTCGGGACGCCGGTCGAGGAGCCTGCCGGGCCAGCCACGTCCTCGCCGGGGTACCTGCGAACGGCGAGGCTGATCCCGGTCGCCGTCTCGGGATCGACATCCTGCCCGTCGATCCGAATGGTCGGCGAGCCCGGGAAGGCGAGGAGCTCCGCATCTGCCATCGACCCGACCGCGACCATCTGGATCGTCGTCTCGAACGCGTCCTCGGTGAGGACCTCGACGAGGTTCTGCCGCGCCGCCATGTACGACGGGTCGTCCTCGGTGAAGAGCAGCTCGACCGCATCGAAGGATCCCGAATCGCAGCAGGATCTAGGTCGTCGCGAAGTAGCCGATGACGCACACCAGCGCGACGATCGCCAGCCCACCGGCGAGGTAGAGGCGCCGGCGCTCGGCAAGCGTCATGCCCTCGCGCATCGAGCCTGAGCTCGGGCTCGCCGCTCGGCCGCGCCAGGCGAGGTATCGCTCCGCGTTGAGGTCGCGGGACTCGCGGGCCTGGTAGCCGCGCCAGGCGGGCCAGCCAACGAACCAGGCACCGGCGCCGGCGACGATCGTGCCGGCGAGCCAGAGGATGGCCATCAGGCCGATCGCGCCGTGCTCGAGCCGGTGGACAGCTCCCCTGCCGCCGCGGCGTCGATGAGCCAGACGACCTCCCGCGCCTTGACCCGCGCAGCGGGTAGCAGGCTTCGTCCCCGCCGGATGTGGCGAATCGCGTTGGCCTTGTTCGCGCCTGTGGCGAGGAAGACGACCTCCTTCGCCGCGTCGATGACCGTGTAGGTGAGCGTCATCCGCCACATCTCGCGTGCCGGCGCCCAGTTGGGCATGACCCACCGATCCGTGATGTGCAGGGCATGGCTGCCCGGGAAGAGCGAGGCGGTATGGCCGTCAGGCCCGAGGCCCAGCCAGATGAGGTCGAACTCGGGAACGGCGTTCCCCCTGACGCCGAATGCGAGGCGCAGCTCGGCCTCGTAGGCGAGCGCCGCCGCCTCGAGGTCCGGGACCTCGGCCTGCATGCGGTGGATCGACTCGGGGCGGACGCCTGGGAGGCGTGAGATGAGCATCCGGTAGGCCGTCCCGAAGTTCGACTCCGGGTCGTCGGGTGGGACGGTACGCTCGTCGCCCCAGAAGAACTCGACCCGGCTCCAGTCGACGCGGCCGACGTGCGGTTCACTGCGGAGCACTGGGAAGACGCCGTTCGGCGTCGTGCCCCCGGAGAGCGCCACGCGAAAGACGCCGTTCGCGTCGATCGCCGAGCGGGCGCTCTCGACGAAGCGATCCGCGGCCTCCAGGGCCACGGCCTTCAGGTCCGGGAGCACCACGAAGTGCCGAGCGGTGTGGGGCGGGGCGCTCATCCGCCGAGCTCCTGCGCGACATGGACCGGCTGCGCCTCGCTGGTGGGAGCCTCCGCGCTGCGTGCCGAGCCGAGGAAGATGGCCGCCGCGCGAAGGGCAGACTCGTAGACCGGGTCTCGCAGGTTGGCGGTGAGCTGCTGGCTCAGGAGCTCCGCCTCGTCGGGCGGCTCCATGCTCACCTGCCGGAGCAGGGCGGTCATGCCGTCGGCGTTGGTGGCGACGGTCGCCTCATCCCCGGCGCGGTCGATGATGAACTCGGCCGCACCCGTCTCGCCGTAGGCACGCAGATGGACCGAGGTGAGCTCGCCCGGCGCAAGCCGGTCATCGACCTCGGGCTCGATTCGCAGTTCCACCATCTCGTAGGCGCCCTCGAGGCGCAGTCGGAAGCCGCCATCGGCCAGCGGATCCAGGGTGCGGTAACGCCGCCAGTTGAGCCGGGCCGCGAGCCAGCCCGACAGGAGCGCCGCCTGCGCCATCGGTGAGGCGACCTTGTGGACCGGATCTTCCGCCACCTGCCGTCCGCGGTGGCCCTTGGACGGGACCGCGTAGCGGATGATCATCCGGTTCAGGTTCGGCAGGTAGCGCCGGAACCGCGGCGCATCGAAGAACTGGGCGATTCGCTCCTGCCAGATCGAGAGGCGCTCCCAGGCGAGATCACCGACCCCGCTGCGGTGACGAAGCGTGGCCAGCCGCCGCAGCCCGGCGAGCAGGTCGGCGAAGTCCGAGGTGTCGACGATGAGCCGATCGGCGAGCTCGACCAGCTGGTCGAAGACCAGGTGGGCGAAGGGCGGGTCGCCCGGCCACCAGACGAAGGTCGGCAGGTCGTGGATGAGGAGTGGCGCGACCACGCCGGCAAGGTGCTCGGCTGCCTCCCCACGCACGGTGAGCACGACCTCCTCGTAACAGATCCGCTCGTCGGCGGAGAGCGGCGTGGCATGGCAGTGCGTGCTGATCCGCGCGTCGAGCGCATTGCCACCGGCTTCGTGATCCGCGACGAGCACGATGGCGCGGCTTGGGTGGCGAATCCCCAGGCTCATCATGGTCTGCACCACTCGGTCGGCCGCGGCCGAGTCGACCACGGTCACGATCAGGTTGAGCACCGAGGTGCGCGCGTGCGGCAGGCCCTTCTCGGTGACGAGCGCCTCCGGGCCGCCGCCCGCCTCGGGCACGCCCCACAGGCGCCCAAGCTCCGCCTCGATTTCGCCGACGCTGGTGCCGCGCTGCTCCCACATAGGCGTGGCGAGCGTTTCCGCATCGCCGAAGCGCATGAGTCGCCGATGGACGGCGAGCTCGCGTTCAGCTTTGGTCGATTTCGCCATGCCTGCGCCCGCTACAGCCGGCGCCATTCGCGGCCATCCCGCTCGAGGAGCTCGTCGGCTGCCGGAGGACCCCAGGTACCGGCCCCGTAGAAGTGGAGCGGCCCGCCGCGATCCTGTCCCCATGCTCGCAGGAGGGGGTCGAGGATCTCCCAGGCGCGCTCGACCTCGTCGCCGCGGGTGAAGAGCGAAGCGTCGCCGATCATCGCGTCCAGGAGGAGCGTCTCGTACGCATCCGGGGAGTCGACGGCGAAGCTCGAGCCGTAGCGGAAGTCCATGTTGACGCTCCGGATCTGGAGCCCCTGGCCAGGCACTTTTGCGCCGAAGCGCAGCAGGATGCCCTCGTCGGGCTGGATCCGGATGGCGAGGATGTTCGGGTCGATCTGGGGCGTCCCGGCCCGTGCGAAGAGCGCCAGCGGCGCGCGCCGGAACTGGACGGCGATCTCGGTGACGCGCGTCGGGAGCGCCTTGCCCGTGCGCAGGAAGAACGGCACGCCGGCCCAGCGCCACGAGTCGATGGCCAGCTTGAGCGCGACGAAGGTCTCTGTCTGCGACTCGGGGTTGACCTCCGGCTCGTCGCGGTAGGCGTGCATCTTGGCCCCCTCGACCCAGCCGGAGACGTACTGGCCGCGGATTGCGTTGTCGGCAACGTCACTCGCCGACATCGGCTTCACCGCGCGGAGCACCTTGAGTTTCTCGTCGCGCAGGTCGGAGGCCTTGAACTCGACCGGTGGCTCGAGAGCGAACATGGCCATCAGCTGCAGGGCGTGGTTCTGAACGATGTCGCGCAGGGCCCCGGTCTGGTCGTAGAACTCGCCCCGCCCCTCGACGCCGACCGTCTCGGCCACGGTGATCTGCACCGAGTCGATGTAGCGCCGGTTCCAGATCGGCTCGAACAGACCGTTCCCGAAGCGGAAGACGGCCAGGTTCTGGACCGTCTCCTTGCCGAGGTAGTGGTCGATCCGATAGATCTGGTCCTCTTTCAGCGCGAGGCCGAGCTCGCGGTTCAGCTTCCGGGCTGACGTGATGTCGGAGCCGAACGGCTTCTCGACGATGACCCGCACCCATCCGCGCTTCCCGTCGCTGCGCTCCTCACCAGTGGCAGCCAGGCCGGCCGCCTCGAGCTGCTTGACGATCTCCGGGTAGAGCACCGGGGGGACGGCGAGGTAGAAGAGCCGATTGCCCGCGGTCCCCCGATCCCGGTCGATGCGATCCAGCTTCTTCGCCAGCTCGACGTAGGCAGCCGGCTCGTGAAACTCGCCGGCGTGATACTCGATCCCCTTGCTGAACGAGTCCCAGACCGACCGCTTGACCGGCTTGTTGCGGCTGAACTGGTCGATCCCCTGGCGCAGGATCTCGCGGAAGGCCTCGTCGCTCATCGGCCGCCGAGCAAAGCCGACGACCGTGAACTCGGGTGGGAGGAAGCCGCCGAGCATGAGGTTGTAGAGCGCCGGCCCGAGCTTGCGCCCGGTCAGGTCGCCGGTCGCGCCACAGATGACCATCGTGCACGGCTCGGGGATGCGCTCGAGGCGCAGCCCCTCGCGAAGCGGGTTGGCGAGGTGGCGCGCGCCATCGCCCTCGGACGAGACCGGCTCCGGAACGACCGGCGTGATGGTCGGCGTTGCCGGCGGCATGGCGGGCCTACTCTCCCGCGCCGCTCGCCGACGAGGTCGCTGGGGCGCTGGCTGGGCTGCCGGCTGCATCGGCAGCCTCGATGGCATGGCCGCCGAACTCGTTGCGCAGCGCGGCGAGGACGCGATCGGTGTAGGAATCAGGCTCTCGGCGGCTCCGGAAGCGCTGCATCAGCGAGAGGGTAATGACCGGCGCCGGCACGTTGTGGTCGATCGCGTCGAGCACCGTCCAGCGGCCCTCGCCGGAATCGGCGACCCAGCCCTTGATCTTGGCCAGCTCGCTCCCCTCTCGCGTGAAGGCGTCGGCCGCCAGCTCCATGAGCCAGGAGCGGATCACGCTGCCATGGTTCCACAGCTCCGCGATGCCCGCCAGGTCGAGGTCGTAGTCGGATGCATGCAGGATGTCGAAGCCCTCGCCGATGGCCTGCATGACTCCGTACTCGATTCCGTTGTGGACCATCTTTACGTAGTGGCCGGCCCCAGCTGGGCCGCAGTAGAGGTAGCCCGATTCCGGAGCGAGCGTCCGAACCGCCGGCTCGAACCGATCGAATACCTCGCGACGCCCGCCGAGCATCGCGCAGAACCCGACCTGGAGGCCCCAGATCCCGCCGCTGACGCCCATGTCGAGCCAGCCCAGTCCATGCTCCTCGACCATCGCCCCTCGGCGCTGGCTGTCGTGGAAGTTCGAGTTGCCCGCGTCGACGATGACGTCGCCCGGCTGGAGGATCCCGGTCAGCTGGCCGATCATCTGCTCGGTTGCGTCGCCCGACGGGACGCTGATGATCACATGGCGCGGCACATCCATCCCCGAGTCGAGCTGCTCGAGCGGATCGGCGACGGTCACCCGCCCCTCGTTCTCCGGCTCGGCGGCCAGCTCGTGCGCGACCTCAGCGTGACGGTTCCAGGCCACTACCTCGTGGCCGCCCCGCGCCAGGCGACGCGCCATCCCCGCTCCCATCCGGCCCAGGCCGGCGACCGCGACTTGCATCGGCTCAGTGCCTCCTTCTGCTGCGGTTCGCGGCTCAGGGCGCCGCGCCGGCGCCGAGCGCCGAGTGGATCATGTCCTCGATCCGGTCCAGCCCGGCCTGCACCTCCCCGAGGTGCAGGCGCAGCACCCGCCGGCCGCGGCGCTGCAGGGACTGGAGGTCGCCGAGCGCCTGCGCGGCAATGAGCGTGCCGAACGTCTCGTTCCAGCCGGGGATCGGCAGGTCCTTGCGGGGCTCGGCGGTGATCTGCAGGTAGACGCCGCTCGGCGGCCCGCCCTTGTGCAGCTGCCCGGTCGAGTGCAGGAAGCGTGGCCCGAAGCCGAGGGTGGTCGCCACCCCCAGCCCGTCGCGGAGCTCCGCGCGGAACCGATGCAGCCGCAGCTCGGTATCCGGATCGCGCGGCAGGTATGCGAGGAGCGCGAAATAGTCGCCGTCGCCGACCAGCGACAGGAGCTGGGCGACCGCGCCGTCGACCGACACAGGCGTGTCACGCAGCGCGGCCGGATCGCCATAGGCGGAGATGCCCGGCTCCGCGACAAGCGGGGCCGGGGCCGGCAACGTGCCACGCTCGGCGAAGGCGGCCAGCAGCGCCTTCGTCGCGTCCTTGCTCTCCTGGACGTTGGGCTGGTCGAACGGGTCGATCCCGAGCACGATCCCGGCCGCCGCGGTCGCCACCTCCCAGCGCATGAACTCGCCGCCGACGTCGAACGGGTCAGCGAGCGAGAGCTCCTCGACCGGGTGGCTGTGCGCGCGCAGGTCGGCGGCCAGGCGAGCGTCGGCGGGATCCGCCTCCGCGGCCAGTGCCAGGAACACAAAGCAGCGGTCGCCGCTGTAGTCGCCCGGCTCGGCCCTCGGCTCTCCGACGACCGGCACGATCCCGGTCCCCGCCTTGCCGGTGCTCTCGGCGATGAGCTGCTCGACCCAGTCGCCGAAGCTCGCCAGGCGTGGCGAGGTGAGGATGGTGAGCTTGTCGCGGCCGGCCAGCGCCGCTTCACCGATGAACGCCCCAAGCCGCAGGCCGGGATTCTCGCTCGCCGGGCGCTGGCACTCGACCGCCATCCCCGCCGCGCGCTCGAGCAGCGTCCCGAGGTCGACGCCCGCCAGCGCGGCCGGGACGAGGCCGAAGACGGTCAGCGCCGAGTACCGGCCGCCGACGTCCGGCGGGGCCTCGACGATGCCGCGGAACTCCTGCGAGCGGGCCACGTCGGCGAGCGCGGTGCCCGGGTCGGTGATGGCGATGAAGTCGAGGGCGGGTGCGACATCGGCCATGGCGGCGTGATAGGCGTTCGGCTCGGTCGTGGTCCCCGACTTCGACGAAACGATGAAGAGCGTGCGAGAGGCGGTCGCCCACTCCCGGAAGCCTCGCACCGCGTCGGGATGGGTTGAATCGAGAATGCGCAGCTCGACGCCATCTCCCGCCCCGGGACCCGCGACGGCATCGGCCCCGGAGGCGAAGAGACGGCTGAACAGCTCCGGTGCGAGCGAGGAGCCACCCATGCCCAGGACGGCGGCCCGCCGGTAGCCGTCCTGCCAGACGCCCTGGGCGAGATGCTCGAGCTCGCCGATCCGGGCCTGCATGACCTCCGCCAGCCCGAGCCACCCCATCCACTGGGCCAGCTCGTCGGGGGCCTTCCCCGAGGCGGCCCAGAGGGTCCCGTCCCGGCGCCACAGCCGCGCGGCGACATCGTCGCGGTCCCAGGCGGCGAGGCGCTCCCCCACCGCCTCGTTGAGCCGGCCGGCGGTCGCGGTCTCGCCCGTGCCGGCGTCGTTCATGCCGGGGCCAGCGCCCCCCGCTTGCTCTCGATGCTCGCGATGAGATCGTCGAAGCTCTTCGCGAAGGTGACCATCCCCTCGGAGAGCAGCTCGGCGGTCACCTGTGCCATGGAGACTCCCTCGGACTCGATGGCACGGATGGCGTCGTAGGCTGCGTGGAGGTCCGCGTCGAGCGTGCGACGGACGTCACCGTGGTCGAGGAACGCCTCGATGGTCTCGATCGGCATGGTGTTGACCGTCTCGGGCCCGATGAGCTCCGCGACGTACATGATGTCGGGGTAGGACGGGTTCTTCGTCGAGGTCGATGCCCACAGGCAGCGCTGCACGCCGGCGCCGGCCTCCCGCAGGTCGGCGAACTCGGGCCCGTGGAAGATCTCGAGATACACCTCGTACGCCTGCCGCGCGTTGGCGATGGCGGCCGTGCCGCGCGCGTTGAGCGCCTGGTCGGTGCCGAGCGCCTCGAGCAGCTTGTCGACCTTCGTGTCGACCCGGCTGACGAAGAAGCTCGCGACTGAGGCGACGCGGCTGACCTCCTGGCCGCTCGCCGCGCGACGGCGCAGGCCGGAGAGGTAGGCCATCGCCACCTGGCGATAGACCTCGACGCTGAACATCAGCGTGACGTTGATGTTGATGCCATCGGCGATGCAGGCCTCGATGGCCGGGATGCCGGCCTGGGTGGCCGGGATCTTCACGAAGACGTTCGGCCGGCCAAGCGTGCTCCACAGGTGTCGCGCGCGGGCGATCGTCCCCTGGGTGTCGTCGCCGAGCTCCGGCTCGACCTCGATGCTGGCGAAGCCGTCGGCTCCATCGGCGCCGTCGTAGATGGGGCGCAGCAGGTCCGCGGCGTCACCCACGTCGCCCACCGCGATCGCCTCGTAGATCGCCTGGTTGCTCTCGCCCGCGTCGAGCTTCTCGCGGATGAGGTCGTCGTAGTGGCCGCTTGCGACCGCCTTGGCGAAGATCGTCGGGTTGCTGGTCAGGCCGCGGATCCCGTCACCGATCAGCGTGCCGAGGCGACCCGATTCGATGACCTCGCGATCGATGAAGTCGATCCAGGGCGACTGCCCCTGATCGGCGTAGAGCTGCTGCAACGTGTTCACGCTCGTCAACCTCCTAGGCCGATGTCGCCGCTGACGCGGCGGCCGGCGCGCCGACCAGGTCCCTGGCCGCCTGCGCGATGGCGGCGGCATCGATGCCGGCCGCGGTGAGCTGCTGATCCGGCGTCGCCGAGCCTGGCATCTCGTGCACCGCCAGGCGGGTCACGACCGGATGGTCGCCGCCCATCGAGGCGAGTGCGCCGAGGACCGCGTCGCCCAGCCCGCCCTCGGGCCAGTGGTCCTCCGCGGTCACGATCCGGCCGGTCTCGGCCGCCGCCTGGCGGAGCGTGGCCCCGTCGATCGGCTTGATCGAGTACAGGTCGATGACCCGCGCCGCGATGCCATCCGCGGCGAGCTGATCGGCTGCCTTCATCGCCTCATGGAGCGTGATCCCGGCTCCTACGAGGGTCACCCGATCCTCGCCTGATGAACGGACAACGCGACTGCCACCGATGGCGAACGACTCGCCGGGGGCGTAGATGACCGGCGTCTTCTCACGGGTGGTGCGGATGAAGGTGATCCCCTTGTGATCGGGCAGCTGGCGCAGGAGCTCGGCCGTCTGGTTCGGGTCCGAGGGATAGAGGACCGTGCTGCCGTGGACCGCCCGCAGCGAGGCGAGGTCCTCGAGCGCCATCTGCGACGGTCCGTCCTCGCCGATGCTGACCCCCGCGTGCGATCCGGCGAGCACGAGGTTGGCCTGGCTCACCGCGGCCATCCGCACGAAGTCGTAGGCACGTGACAGGAAGGCCGCGAAGGTGCTGGCGAACGGCTTCCAGCCGCGTACCCCGATGCCGACCGCCGCGGCGATCATCTGCTGCTCCGCGATGTACATCTCGAAGTAGCGCTCGGGGACCTGCTCCTTGAACTCCTCGGCGTAGGTCGAGTTGCTCACCTCGCCGTCGAGGGCGACCACATCGCCCCGCGCCTTGCCGAGCGCGACGAGTGTGTCGCCGTAAGCCTTGCGGGTCGCCTCCTTGCTGCCCGGCTCGTAGACCGGCAGCTTGAGCTCGGACGGCGGGAAGGTATTCACCAGGCCGCCGCCATCCGGCTTGGGAACGTCGACGTGGATGTGCCGGATGCCGCCGAGCTCGGCGATCGCCTCCTCGGGGTGCGGCAGCGGCTTGCCGTGAAAGCCGTTCTTATTGGCGACCTCGGCGACCCCGTGGCCCTTCTCGGTGCGGGCCAGGATCATCGTCGGACGCCCGGTGATCTCGATCGCCTCGCCAAAGCCAGCGTCGATCTCCTCCACGTCATGGCCGTTGATCTCGATGGTGTGCCAGCCGTTCGCCTTTGCACGCCCCGCGTAGCTGTCGAGGTCCCAGCCGTGCATCGTCTCGCCGGTCTGGCCAAGGCGGTTGACGTCGATGATCGCGGTCAGGTTGTCGAGCCGGTTGAAGGCGGCATGCTCGACCGCCTCCCAGATCGACCCT
>Ga0193751_1001882_pt1 | contig 13090 bp, 10 predicted proteins | sample L1c2metaG_FD_143050 | JGI IMG/M metagenome (GOLD analysis project Ga0193751, IMG submission 143050) | Soil microbial communities from a riparian zone of the East river system, Colorado, United States - L1c2 | ecosystem: Environmental > Terrestrial > Soil > Riparian zone | place: USA: East River... | reverse complement strand
GCGAGGCGCACGTCATCGACAATCCCGGCCCAGGCCGAAGCGGTAAGCAAAACTGAAACCAGCAGAATCCGTGAGCGCATCTCTAGATGATGAATCCTTTGTCAAAAGGTCGCAAGTCGCCGCGTTTTTTCCACAGATCGACAAACCATAACATGCTCGCTATCAAATGTTTAGCGAGGTCCTACAGTAAATTATGTAGCTATTTTGGGGCACCTTTCGTACAATTTAGCTGCGTTTGATCTTTAGAGTTCCTTCGCAGTACAAGCATCTCCGCTTAACCCAGCGCGTGACCTGCCTGCAGAAGACCTTGAAAGTTTCAGCGCTACATCAACGAAAAAGGAACAAGCACCATCATGGAAACAGGAACAGTGAAGTGGTTTAACGACGCCAAGGGCTACGGTTTCATCAGCCGCCAGAACGGCGAGGATGTCTTCGTACATTTCTCCGCCATTCAGGCTAGTGGCTTCCGCAGTCTGCAGGAAGGTCAGCAAGTGCAGTTTGACGTGGTCAAGGGCCCCAAGGGCTGGCAAGCAGAAAACGTCAAGGGCGTCTAACCCCGCTTCGCCATCGACAATCCGACACGAAGGGCGGCCAGCAATTGGCCGCCCTTAGTGTTTTTGCGAATGGACAAGTTGTTATAGTACGCTTCGATATAGCACGCAAGGTATGTCCACTAAAGTGGACTTGACTCGATGCTCTGGATTCGCACGCGCGATTCTTAACGTCCTCAGATTTCTTCCCAGGACTGTCTAAAAACAACAAGGACGATAGACGATGCATGAGAGGATCTGGATAGCATTCGCAATACTGAGTATTAGCTCTTGTAATTTGTGCGCAGCTCAGTCGACTGCCGCCCCTCCGACTAAGCATCTTCTGGTCGTTGGGGAGGAAAAGGGGTATCGGCACGAGGCGGTGTCCCATGCAATGGCTACGATTGAGCGGTTGGGCAAGGAGACGGGTCTCTGGGACACGACTCTACGAACCGACACCGAAGCTCTGACTAAGAAAAAGCTGGAATACAACGCAAAGAACTTAAACGATTTCGACGCCGTACTCTTCTTTACCGGCGGCAACCTTGAAATGGATGCTCAACAAAGGGCCGATTTCATCTCGTTCATTCACGACGACGGCAAGGGATTCATTGGAGTTCACAGCGCTGCCATTACTTTTGTCGACTATTACTTTTGTCGACTGGCCGGAATATGGAGACATGATCGGCGGCTACTACGACGAGCACCCGTGGTTAACCTTCGATGCGCCGATCATCGTTGAAGGCCCTGATTTTCCGGGCATGCAGAAATTTCCGCACTCCTTTGTGTTGCGCGACGAGATTTATCAGATGAAAAATTATTCGCGGGATAAGGTGCGCGTGTTGATGCGCCTGGACGTGAGCAAACTTGACATGAAGAATAAGAATGTCCACCGCACCGATGGCGACTTCGCGGTCACTTGGGCGAAAATGTATGGCAAGGGACGCGTTTACTACACCACGCTGGGCCACGTGGAGGCGAACTGGGATAAGCCAGAATTTCAGCAGATGATTACAGAAGCCATCAAATGGGCCATGCGGCTGGAGAACGCGGACGTGACGTCACGCCCGCTACCGCGAAATTAGGTGATGGGCGAGCCTGATGGGAGGCTTCGATCGGATCGAACTCTTCGGGCCTTCGACCCGACGGACAGCCGAAGGCGGCTGTCCCCACATGAGCAATGCCTGACTCCTGACCGGAGCGAATTACGAAACTTAGAACACCGCCAAAAAGACAAATGCACACAACTCTGATTGCGAGAAGAAGTTTTGTAAAGACCCTTGCAGCCGGTCTGGCCGCGACGGCGATTCCCTTGCAAGCCTCGACCAAACTCAACGTTGGCGTTGGAACCTACAGCTATCACAATCTCTCGCTGGACCAAACGATCGTCCAGTTGAGTGCTCTGGGAGTCAGGGAAATTGAAATGTCGCGCGGTGAGTTCATGCTGATGAGCCACCCCACCGACGAACTGATCCACACAGCTCGTGCAAGATTCGATCAAGTAGGAATACGATGCGTGTCCTATTACTCGGCGACGATTAAAGAAGATGCGGACCTGGAAAACGCAATTCGATTTGCCAAGATCCTGGGGTCGGACAATGTCACGGGGGATGCCACTGGCAGCATTCTGACCCGAATCGATCGGCGCTTTACGCAAGAACAGTTGACTTTTGGAATTCACAATCACTACTTCAAGGGGGAAAAGTTCGCCTATGAGAGCGCTGAGGACGTTCTGAGTGCCCTCAAGGGCCTCTCCAAGACTGTTGGCGCCACTGCGGATGTCGGGCACTTCGCGTCCTGTGGTCACGATCCGGTAGATGCGCTTCGCAAATTGGGACCGAATCTGAAGTTAGTACACCTCAAAGACATTCAAGCCGCGAACGGAGAGGTGAATGTGCTACTGGGGCAAGGGATTTCGAGGATTCCTGAGGTGATGAAAGAGTTGCGCCGGCAGAAGTTCGCGGGGCTCGTCGCTGTGGAGTACGAAAAAGAAGGCGACGTAAACGAAGACATGCGGCGAGACATGGAATTCGCACGCAAGTTGGCTTAGGCCGAAAACGCGGGGGACGGAAGGGCAGGATCGCAAAAAGCGGGCACCGCAAGCCCTACTTCGCGGCGGGCAGCGGCTGATTCTGTTCTTTCTCCAGCCTCTCCACCATGTCTTTCGGCAGGCCGTGAAGCAGCTCGAGGAATGCGGCATTGGTCCAGCCGAAGCCGACTACGTTCATTTCATAGCCAAGTTCCACATGAGCTTCCGACGATCGCGTTACTACGTTGTACTTTTCCTTGATGATGCCGTCGCGGCGGAAGTTTTCCGCGACCATCGACAGGAACTCGTAGGACACGCGGTCTGCGTCCGCATTAAAGCCGTATCGCCGCAAAGCGTCGATCGCCACCATTTCAATGTTGCCCCAGCCATAGGGTAAGTCCCACTGCGCGCCCGTCTCTTCGGTGCTCATGGGAAGTCCGCCGGGACGCTCAAAACTTTTCAGGTTGCTGACCACGGCCTTCGCTTGATCTGGCGTCGCCAGTCCTGCCCACAGGGGATAAAAAGTGGAGGCGTAGCGATAGTTCGACATCCTGCTGGTCTGAAAGTTGTAGTCGAAGAATTGACCTTGCTCTTGATTCCACAAATAGCGGGAGATGAGTTTTTTGCGATCCTCGGCCCGTCGATTCCATTTCTTCGCGTCTTCGGCGTGGCCCAGCCAGAGGCTGATCTGCTCCAGATCTTTTTCTGTCTTGTAGAGCAGGCTGTTCAAACATACGGGCGCGTAGTGATGCGTGACCGAACCGAAAGGCCCGAAGCGAAAGCTGACGTCGAAACCGGACTCTCGCATGGAGCGGTCGCCTTTGTAGTAATCCGCGCTGAGCTTGAACTGTTTTGCCCTTTCGCACTCTGCGCGCGCCATGGTCATGGAGACGTCGCAAACTTGCAGAGAATAGGGCGAGCCCGCGACTGCCTGGGTTGAGCCCGCATTCATCTCGACGACATAGTCGTCAGCCAGAGTGGGATGCAAGAAAAAATACTGCGCCACCTTGCGGTAGAAACCGGTTTCGTCCTGAACGGCCTCGGCGGGCGGGCCCTCGCCGAAATCGTAATAACGCGACAATCCTGTCTGTCCCGCAAGATGCGGGTCTCGCGTCCACATACCGTAGTCTTTGTCGAGGTCGGCGTAAGCCCGCTCCAGCCAGGCTTTGTCTGCAGTCTCGCCGGTCTTATTGGTTTGTTGCTGGCCTTGCCGCTGGGCTTGCTGCATGGCCCGGTAGACATCCACGAACATCGAGCTCACGAAAGGAGGCTGCGAACGAGTCAGATAGTAGGTGCGGTTGGCATTCAGCATCGCGCCATAGTGCTCGATCTCAAAAAAGAAGTTATCGACCATACCTCGGGCGAGGTCGACACGTCCCGCGCGCAGCAGGCCGCGAATAATGAAGTAGCTGTCCCATCCGTACATCTCGTTGAAGCGGCCGCCGGGGACAACATATTTATCCGGAAGATATAGCAGGCCGTGCGGTTGGATTTTCCCAGTGTCGATTTCGCCCAGGCGGTGAATCTCCACCGGCAGATGTTCGACGCGTACGTTGCAATCCGCCACCAGCTTGTGCACTGCCGCCGGCTCGGCTACCTCGGCCGGCAAATACAACACCGGCGTCACCTTGATTTTAGGATCGACGACGCTCACGCATTCGGTCATGGAGCGAGTCAAAGTGTCCCAGGCCGAAGAGATGTAACTGAGGATGGGCTTGAGTCCTTGATCTACTGGAGCGCTCGCCGTGACAGCCTGGGCGTTTGCAACCGCGCAGAGCAGCGCTAGCAAAAAGAAACAGCGGACGAAATTATGAACAATAAAGGCGAGAAAGCGACGACGATGTTGGGAAGCCGGAATGCTCATGGTGTGGGAAAGCCCCGTCATCATAAATGCGGCGCGAGGCAGCGGCCAAACTTATTTGAACGATGGACATCCTGCCGGGATTTCGTTCCAGAGCAGGGCATTTGCGTCGGCGGACTTGGGCGGTCTCCACGCGAGATCCCTCCCTTCGCCTGAAAAACGGCTACGGTCGGGGTGACGCCATTAGGTTGAAGAGACAACGGCTGCATCCCCTTCGAGGGTTTTTGGTTTACTCTAGGTTGTTTGCCGTTCGCTGTTTGAGGGGGAGAAAGTGAACCGATCTCAGGTATTCTTTCGTCTATGTGTATGCTTCGTCGTTTTTCTGGCCGGAACTGCAAGCTGGACGCAGGTTCCCGAAAACGCTTACCAGGATTTGCGCTGGCGAATGATTGGGCCGTTCCGTGGCGGACGCACTCGCGCCGCCGCGGGAGTTCCCAGCCAGCCGAATGTGTTTTACGTCGGGCAGGTAAACGGTGGGGTTTGGAAATCGGACGATTATGGACGGAGTTGGAATCCCATATTCGATCATGAACATATTCGATCATGAACCCACGCAATCGATTGGAGCGATCGCCGTTGCGCCTTCCGATCCCAACATCATTTATGTCAGTAGCGGAGAAGGCCTGCATCGGCCCGATCTTTCCGTGGGCAACGGTATCTACAAATCCACCGACGCCGGAAAAACCTGGACGCATCTCGGGCTGGTCGACGGGCAACAGATTCCGGCATTGGCGGTTGATCCAAGCGATGCGAATCGTGTTTTTGCCGCCGTGCTCGGACATCCTTACGGGCCGAGCGAAGAACGCGGAATCTATCGCTCGACGGACGGCGGCCAAAACTGGCAGAAAGTGATTTCTAAAGATGAAAACACCGGCGGCTCTGACGTAGAAATCGATCCCGCGAATCCGAATGTGGTTTATGCCTCGATGTGGGAAGTGCGCGAGGGCCCATGGGAAGACGGCAACGAATTCAACGGGGCTGCTGGAGGTCTCTTCAAATCTAGCGACGGCGGCGGCACCTGGCATGCGTTGACCAACGGATTGCCGAAGGATCTTTCGCAAATCTACGTTGCCATTGCGCCCAGCGATTCCCGTCGCCTCTACGCAACGCTCGCCACGGCATCGGGAAAACTGGGCGTATACCGCTCGGACGATGCCGGCGATTCATGGTCGCAGATCACCACTGATCCTCGTCCGGCCGGCCGCATCGGCGGCGGAGATCTGCCGATTCCCAAGGTCGATCCGAAAAATCCTGACCTTCTATACGTGGTCAGCACGGTCACCATGCGCTCCGCCGATGGCGGCAAAACCTGGTCTGGATTTCGCGGCGCACCTGGCGGCGACGACTACCAGAATCTGTGGATCAATCCCAATAACGGCAACATTATTCTGATCGTCAGCGATCAGGGCGCAATCGTCACGGTGAACGGCGGCGCGACCTGGAGTTCGTGGTACAACCAGCCCACGGCACAGTTCTATCACGCGATCGCTACGAACACGTTTCCCTACCGCGTGTGCGGGGGACAACAGGAAAGCGGTTCAGCCTGCACGTTGAGCCGCGGCAACGATGGCGCGATCACGTTCCGGGACTGGCATCCCGTGGGCGTCATCGAATACGGCTACGTTGCGCCCGATCCTCTTGACACTGACGTGATCTACGGCGGCGGCAGGACTGAAGTTTCGAAATTTCATTTCTCGACCGGCGAAGTGCAGAACGTTACGCCGATTCCTTTGCGTAGTCTGAAATATCGCACCGACCGCACCGAGCCGCTCATGTTTTCTCCGGTGGACCCGCACGTTCTGTATTTCGCGAGCAACGTGCTTTTCAAGACCACCGACGGCGGCAATTCATGGCAGACGATCAGCCCAGACTTAACGCGCGAGAGCCCGGGCGTGCCTGCCAGTGTTGGCGCATTGGTCCCCAAGGGCGCAGAAAGACAGCGGGGCGTGATCTATGCTCTCGCCCCGTCTTTTAAGACTGTGGAGACTCGAGCAACGTGCTTTTCAAGACCACCGACGGCGGCAATTCATGGCAGACGATCAGCCCAGACTTAACGCGCGAGAGCCCGGGCGTGCCTGCCAGTGTTGGCGCATTGGTCCCCAAGGGCGCAGAAAAACAGCGGGGCGTGATCTATGCTCTCGCCCCGTCTTTTAAGACTGTGGAGACTTTATGGGCCGGGACCGACGACGGGCAACTTTGGGTTACTCGTGATGGCGGAAAAAATTGGGCCGACATCACGCCCAAAGAACTGACCGCATGGAGCAAGGTCACACAGATTTCAGCATCCCACTTCGACGAGCAGGCCGCCTATGTTTCAGTGAGCCGATTCCGCATCAACGATGTTCATCCTTACATCTATCGTACGCATGACGGCGGGAAAAGCTGGAAGCTGATCACCGCGGGATTGCCTGACTTCGGGCCGGTTGACACGGTGCGAGAAGATCCTGTGCGAAAAGGTATGTTATTTGCTGGCACCGAAAATTCGGTTTGGGTTTCGTTCGATGACGGCGACCACTGGCAGTCACTGCAATTGAATCTTCCACACACTTCAATGCGCGATCTGTGGATTCACGAAAGCGATTTGATCGTGGCGACCCACGGACGTTCGTTCTGGATTCTTGACGACATCGCGCCGCTGCGCGAGGCCTCGGCGGCGATGGCCAACGCAGCACATCTGTTCGAGCCGGCTCCTGCCTACCGCATTCAGCGCGACACGAACACTGATACGCCGCTTCCGCCCGACGAGCCGGCCGCGGCTAATCCGCCGGATGGCGCGATTCTTGATTACTATTTGCCAGCGTCGGTATCCACGGTCACGCTGGAAATTCTGGATTCGCAGGGACATCTCGTGAGGCGTTTTTCCAATACCGACAAGCCAGACATCACCGAAGAAGAATTACAGAAGCAGTTGATTCCGCTCTACTGGGTGCGGGAACGCCGGCAACTGTCGACGGATGCCGGCATGCATCGCTGGATTTGGGATCTGCACTATCCTGCTCCAATGTCCACGCGTCATGACTATCCGATCGCAGCGATTGCGCACGATACGCCTCGGTTTCCTCTGGGCCCGACGGTTCTACCCGGCACCTATAAGGTTCGACTGACCGTCGACGGGAAATCATATACGGCGCCACTGACAATCAAGATGGATCCTCGCATTAAAACTTCCGTAGCGGGCCTGCAGAAGAAATTCCAGGCGGAGATTCGCATGGCTTCCATCGTGACTGACTCCGTGCAAGCGCTGCTCCAGGGCGGTTCGATTCGCACTCAACTCGAAAAAGTAAGCGCGCCAGCCAGCGCCTCGACGAAGGAAGCCATTGAAGCCTTCGAGAAAAAGCTGACGGCACTGCTAGGAGCTCCCGGCGGATTCCTGGCTCCGCCTTCTCAGGAAGCCACGCTTAGCCGCGTCAATGGACAAGCGGGTACCCTCTATGCACAGGTATGGCAGGCCGATGCTGAACCGACCTCCGCTCAGGTCGAGGCGCTGGCAGTGATCGAACGGGACAGCTCCGACGTTCTGAAGCGGTGGAGCAATTTCAAGAACACGGAACTGCCCGCCCTCAATCGCGCGCTGCGCGAGTCAAAGATTCAGGAAGTTCAGTTGGAGGCTGACCTGCATCCGGAAGAGTCGCAGGTTGACGAAGAGTAGGGGAACGGTAGCGCCGGCATCCTCCCGGCTGTCGCGAGGGCAGCTTGCCCTCGGCTTTGCAGAAGCTTCCTAGGCGCGGGCGAGAAGCCCCCGCTATAGCCGCCGGGTCGGCGGCGCTACTTTACTTCCACAGAAATAAATCAAAGCGCTTCCACAGCTTTCTGTAACTCCGCGGCAATCTCCTGTGGGTCAGTCTCTGGTGGAAATTTTAGCGGCTTGCCGATGCGGACTGTGATCGTCCAGGGTTTGGCAAATTTCTTGCCAGCCTGCTTCACTTCGAATAGCCCGTCAATCCGCATGGGTAGAACTGGAATGCCGAGATTTAGAGCCAGCAGGCCGACCCCGGAGCGAAAAGGATTCATCTTCCCTTCTTCGGTGTGGCGGCCTTCTGGAAATACCAGCACGCTGTAGCCGAGATCCACTGCCTCGCCGGCAAACGCGAAACTGCGGCGGAAACCGGCCTCGCGCGGCAGCGGGAATAAATTCAACAACGCGACTCCCAGGGCCCAACGCATGCGGTCATATGTGCGCGCGAACAAACCGCGGCCCGGGGCTGGCGTCCGTAACGCTTCCAAAGCTTCTCCTCCTGTGGCCGTGGCCAGGCGGTGCCGAAAGCGTGCCGGCAACGCTGTCAAAATAAATCCCGCATCTACATCCCCCACATGATTTGAGATCACCAATAGCGGGCCCTTTACGCCGCGCAGGTTTTGCCGCCCTTTAATGCGCGGCCAGCCCAGCAACAAAATTGCCGGGCGCATGAGCAGGTAATGCGTAAGAAGACGCAACCAGGTCACGGGCCAATGCAAGGCCCAGTTCGGATAGTGATATCCTGCGCCCGGCACCGCGTCTCCGCGCAACATTCGTTCCAAGTCGGCGACTGTACGGACCGCGCTGAAACGCGTTTCACTGAGATCCACTTGATAGCGATCTTCCAGCGTGCTCAGCAATTCGACGCGATCCAGCGAACTCAAACCCAGATCGGAGTCTAGGCTTGTATCCTCACGCAATCCGACTACGGACTTTCCCGTCACCCGCGAAATCAACTCAGCTAACGGTCTATTCGCACTGCACTCAGCACGCCGACTGCACTCAGCACGCCGGTCAAGGAGTTGCGCCCGCGCTACATCTTGAATTAGGTTTCGCCGCGGTTTCTGGGTGTTGGTTCGAGGAAAATCTTCTTGCGGCCACTCCACCCAGATGCGCATTCGTTGGTACTCGGCCAGCGATTGATTCGCCCGCCGCACCACTTCTTCCAGCTTGGCGTCGCCGCGCAGAATGACTACTGCGCAAGGCTCAGTGTTCCCGCCTCTTTCGATTCCGACGACCACACAATCTTTCACTTCAGGTTGGCGGCGCAGCGCGGCTTCCAGGTCGTCGGGATAAACGTTTGTTCCTGCAGGCGTGACGATGACGTCTTTCTTGCGTCCCTTGAAATAGAGATTGCCGGCCTCGTCGAGCGCGCCAATGTCGCCGGTGCGATACCATTCTTTTGGATCCGCGATGGTCTGTGTTCCATGTTCATCCCAGTAACCGGAAGCCACACCTCCACCGCGCACCAGAACTTCGCCGTCTTCTGCCAGCCTGACCTCGCGCCCCGGTAACACCTTTCCAATCGATCCCCTGCCCAACCGGAAGGGATGATTGACGCTGATCAGCGATGTAGTCTCCGTTAGTCCATAGCCCTGGATCACGGCGTAGCCTAGCCGTTCCCAGAAATCCTCGGTTTCGTTGTCGAGCGCCGCGCCACCAGAGATAAACGCCCAGAACTTCCAGCCGAACTGCCGACGGATCGGGCGAAACGTCCACCAGCGTCGCAGAAAGTGCTGGCCTTCCGCTGATCGAAATCGCCGCCGGAATGCTTCGCCCTGTCCGCGATCTTCCGCATCGCGCTCGATTTTCTGTTTCAACGATTGCAGCACCCGCGGCACACTGACCAGCACTGACACACGCTCCCGCCGGATCGCATTCATCACTTCCGATGGCTTCAACTCCTCTTGGAAGACTACGGTTCCGCCCAACAACGGAGGCAGGAACATTCCCAGAAATTGTCCGAATACATGACTGAGCGGCAGGAGGTTCAGGAAACGCAAGGGATGTACAAAGCGTTCGTACTTCAAATACGCGCGCATCTCTCGCTCGATCGGAGCAATGTTGGCAAGAACATTGCCATGTGTAATGACCACGCCCTTAGGATCAGCCGTCGTGCCCGACGTGAAAACAATTTGCAGGATGTCGTCGCGTAACAAGGCAACCTGCGACGCGGCGGCCAATTCAGGGCTCGCTGCTTGCGCGACGTCTTCAAGATTCAAGGCTGGTATTGAGGGCTGGATGTTCGCGCACTCATGCAGGTGCCGCCGAGACGCCACTAAAAGCTTTGCGGAGACCTGCTGCAGGACCCGGGCCGCAAAGTCGGCCGAAGCCCCGTCGTCCATGGGAACAACGATCACCCCGTGCAGCGCACACCCAAAGAATACGGCGGCCCATTGCGCGTTGTTTTCGCCCCATAACATCACGCGATCGCCCTTGGAAATTCCCCGCCTCTCTAGTGCTCGGGTAAAGCCAAGAGCCATCTCCAGGACATCTCCGTAAGTGAAAGATTCAGTCCGGTATCCTCGCCGCTGGCGGTAGGCGCGCTCGTGCCGGTGCGACTGGAAATGCTCCAGAAAGAATTCTGCGATCGATTCAGCCATGGGCGGGCGACGCACGGACTTCCGGTTCAGCGTCTCAGGCTTAAGTCTAGCGGAACGTTTCGACCGACGGACGAGTGTTGGGACAGTTTTCAAACTGCCCTATCCGTGAGCCACATCACGAAGCATCGACGGCGTAGGCGGCGATTCCCTCAGCAGCTGAAGCCCTGCATCATCTGCAATCTGTACGGCACGGCTGAAGCCGTGCCTTTCCCAGAACCATTTGAGATAGCTTCCGTTCCTGCGAGTCTGTTTTTGTTTCGTACCGCCTCTACTCGCGTCCCACCCCGAGCGCGTCAGCCACGCGATTGATGTAGTTGAACCAGGACGCAATCAGCGTGATCTGCAGAATTCCGCGATCGTCGAATCCGGCGGCCCGCAATCCGTCGATATCATCCTTCCAAACTTTGGTGGCATCCTTGGTGAGCTTGACCACGTAATCGAGCATCGCGCGATCCTGAGCGGAAATCGGCGCGGTGGTGTAGTCCTTCTGCAGCGCGTCTACTAATCCCTTGTCCAACGTCACCCTACGCAGAAACTCTGCGTGCGACTCGATTCAATAGACGCACCGGTTTGTGACCGAGACCATAGTCGCGATCATCTCGTGCTGCCGCCGAGCCAGCGGGAGTTCGGGCGACATCAGCGCACCGAACGTGCTGAAGGCGTGATATAACGCCTCGGGAATCAAGGTGTGCGATCCCACAATCGAAGATGCCCCCGACGGATCGGGATGCACCGGATCGCCGTACTCCTTGGGATAGAGCAGCTTCTCAGCCTCAATTGCGTGCCGCAGTTTTTCGTCGGCTTTAGGCAGCGAGACAGTTCGAATCCAGGTCATGGGTTTCCTTTTTTGTTAGTGATGATAAATGTCCCAATTCGTTCTCGAAAAAATACACTGACGCCCGTTTGCGCCAAATAGCACATCCATACTAGAGCTCTGACCACGGCAATAGCGGCAAGCCGTGTACAGTGGCCGAAGCGCCAATGGGCGTGACGCCCCGAAACTCCCGGCAAGATGCTGGCACCCCTGTTTTCCTCTGTCGCGAGGCTCTTTTGGGTTGCCTTTTTTGTTAGTGATGATAAATGTCCCAATTCGTTCTCGAAAAAATACACTGAGGCCCGTTTGCGCCAAATAGCACATCCATACTAGAGCTCTGACCACGGCAATAGCGGCAAGCCGTGTACAGTGGCCGCAGCGCCAATGGGCGTGACGCCCCGAAACTCCCGGCAAGATGCTGGCACCCCTGTTTTCCTCTGTCGCGAGGCTCTTTTCCCGGTGTGTTCTATTCGGTTCCCTTGGTAACCCTTTCGTACACTCCCTTCCGGTAACCCTTGGTAACCATGCGGTTCATGACGTCCAGACGTACAATTGGCCTTGTCCGCTAGGTCCATCTGCCGACAGGCAGGATGACCCTCGGAGCGGGTGTTGGGGGAGTAATTCCCACCGCGTCAGTAGTGGTCTATCAATATCAATACCGGGTCTGGGGCTCGCACTCTTATGGCGTTGTTTGGCTTCAACAAACAGAAGGCGCTCAGCAATGCGGAGAAGTATGTTCAGCAAGGCAAAATCCAGAATGCCATCGCGGAGTACGAAAAAGTCCTCAAAAATGATGCCAAGGACCTGACGGTCACCAACACCGTCGGAGACCTGTATACCCGCCTCGGCGAGACCGATAAAGCTACCGCGTGCTTCAAGACTGTCGGCGATGCCTATGCCAGCCAGGGTTTCACGGTCAAGGCCATCGCCATGTACAAGAAGATCTGCAAGCTTCAGGCCTCTCTGGAGAGCTTGCTGAAACTTGCGGAATTGTACTCGCAGCAGGGCCTTTTCAATGATGCCCGCGCCCAGTATCTGCAGGTCGCGGAAGAATTCCTGAAAGCCGGTGAACTGGAAAATGCAGTCCGCATCTTCCAGAAGATCCTGGAGATGGATCCGGAAAACAGCAACATGCGGATCCGCCTGGCGGAAGTGTATCTCCGCCTGAACAAGAAAACTGAAGCCTGGCAGATTTTCTCGGCTGCTGCCGAAAGCCTGCGTTCCAAGGGATCGCTGGACGCCGCCGAAGAAATCCTGCAACGAATGCTTAAGCTCGATCCCGGCAATACCTACGCCTTGCTGATGCAGGGCAAGAATATGATCGAGTCGGGTGACGCTGCCGGCGCAGTCCGTACTCTGCAGAAAATTACCGACATCGATTCCCATCCTGAGGGCCTGCGCGATCTGTTAAAGGCTTATTTGCAGGCGGGACAACTTTCCGAAGCCGGAACCGTCGCCAGCAAACTCTTGACGGCGCACAACGATTTGCCGGCGATCTCCAGTTTCGCCGATGCGCT
>Ga0193751_1001881_pt1 | contig 13091 bp, 5 predicted proteins | sample L1c2metaG_FD_143050 | JGI IMG/M metagenome (GOLD analysis project Ga0193751, IMG submission 143050) | Soil microbial communities from a riparian zone of the East river system, Colorado, United States - L1c2 | ecosystem: Environmental > Terrestrial > Soil > Riparian zone | place: USA: East River... | reverse complement strand
TGACCGGTTTGGCCGGGACTGAATGAACTGGGTGGTCAGTGGGTCGCCCGGAGTTGCGGCGTTGATGGCTGGCGCTTGACCGAAATGCTTGCAACCCTAATTCACTCTTCCCTTCCACAATCAGATAGAACTTATCGGCGTCCACATCCTTGAAGGTTTGCATTTGGCCACTTGGCCACCACACTTCCACGCTTTCGACGCGGGTTGCCGGTCCCAGCCTGAAATTCGCTCGCAGATCGCTCTGGGAGAGGTAGCTGCCGCCGCCGTAGATCTCGCGCATCTGCGACAGAGACCCGGCACGAATGCGAATGCGCGCTCCCATTGCGTCACGGTTGCTCTGGGTGCCAACCAACTTAAAATTCACGAAGTGATTACCGGTGCCGCCGCCGTTGTGCAGCAGCAGCGGAGGATCCCCGTTATTGCCGACGACGATATCCACGTAGCCATCGTTGTCGAAGTCTGCGAAGGCGGCGCCGCGGCCCACGTAGGGCCCCTGAAATCCGTTGCCGGCGGATTTCGTAGCCTCGACGAACTTCCCTTTTCCATCGTTATGAAAAAGAGAATTGATCTGCTTGTACGCGGCCTTCTGGGCGGACTGCTCGACCTCAGGATAGACATGGCCATTGGCGATAAACAGGTCGAGCCAACCGTCGTTGTCGTAGTCGAAAAAACCTCCTCCGAAGCTGAGAACGTTGTAGGTGGGAATAGTGATGCCCACCAGATTGCTGACGTCATCAAACCTACCTTCGCCTTCGTTGTGCCAGATGTGGTCGGAAGACCTCTGGAAATCGGAGATGTAAAGATCGAGCCGGCCATCGTTATCATAATCGCCAAGCGACATGCACATGGCGGCCATGGTGTTGCCTCGTCCGGTCAGGGCCATTCCGGCAAACAGGCCGACTTCGGTGAACGTTCCGTTGTGCTCGTTGTGATAGAGATAAGCATTCAGGCCATCATTGGCCACAAAGATGTCGGGCCAGCCGTCGTCATCGTAATCCGCCGCTGCGACCGACAGGTTCTTCCCTGCCGGCTGGTAAATGCCGGCGGCCGAGGTTACATCGGTAAAAGTACCGTCGCCGTTGTTGTGATAGAGGATTGCCGCACTCCCCTTGTACACGGCGGGAGGACAGCTGCTGCGAATACCCAGATCTACGATGTTGCAATAGCGCGGGCTGTCTTTATCGAGAGTCACGTACCCGCCGACGTAAAGATCGAGCCTGCCATCGCGGTCGTAGTCGAAAAATGTGGCTCCGCTGTGAAACATGGTTCCAGAAGCGACCCCGGCCACACCAGCTTTGTCGGTGACGTCAGTGAACGTGCGGTCTCCGTTGTTATGGTACAGAACGTTGCGTCCAAACTGTGTGACGTAGAGATCGGGAAAGCCGTCGTTATCGTAATCGCCCCAAACACAGCCCATACCGTAGCCTGTTCCCGGGACACCGGCTTTGTCGGTGACATCCGTGAACGTGCCATCGCCGTTGTTGTGATAAAGCGCGTTTCGGGCAACGATTCCGCGGCCGTACAAATCGCGGCCGTTCACGAAGTAAATATCCTGCCAGCCATCCCCGTCGAAGTCGCCCACACAGACTCCAGGCCCAAAGACCTCGCGGATCATCATCATTCCTTTATTGCCGGGATAATGAACGAATTTGATACCGGCCCGGGTGGTGACGTTGGTGAATTGGACCGAAACTGAATGAGAACGGCCCAGCAGGACGGGAACACACAAAAAAACAGTCAGCAAAATTAGCAGCAGTCCGGGCAGCAGTTCGGAGTAAGGACAAGACCGGCGTTCGCATTTGAGCCAAGGTTCTTGGATCGCCGTTCCTCACGCACCCCAGGCCTTCGCCGGTTTTGGCGAATTCTTGGGGATCTTTTCCCAATAGGGATGAGAGTGGGAATTAGGAGCGGCCGCTGGAAAAAGCTCTACGAGTCTCCCGTGATGAAGCGCCCGATCGCAGCTTTGTAATCTATGGAGCCGCCCCCAGCCCCACGGTGCCCGCTGCGCCCCTAATGGCTTCGCCGCGAAAACCGCCAATAGCCTATCTTCCTAGTGAAAAAAGCGCAACCTGGAAAGAGCTGGCTGAACTTGGTTGACACGTCCTCTTTGTCCTCAACGCCAGAGCGGCGTCGAAGTTCAAACATCGGCATCACATATCAGTCGCAGCCACTGCTCCCTACTTGTAAATCAAGTATTTCTCCCGGATCTTCACAAACTTCTGCAACCCCTCCTGCCAATCCTGCGCGATTCGCCGCGGGTCTTGCCCCGCCAGCAGCGCGTCGTACACACTCTGATTCATCAGCAACTCGGGCAGCCGCTCGATCTTGTAATCCGCCGGATACAACTTCCGCAGCGCGGACGCCAACTCCATCCCCAACTCCGGCGCGTCAAATCCGTTGCGGTCGGTGACGATAATGCTAACTCCCGAGCACACCTGCCCCGAGTAGTTGCTCGAGGTCGGCGTAAACGTCACCGGAACAAACCGCACGCCCGCGATTCCACGTGCGTTCAAATAGATCGCCAGTTCCTTGCTCTTCATCCACGGCGCGCCCAGTAACTCAAACGGAGTGTCCGTCCCGCGCCCCACCGAAACATTCGTGCCTTCAATGATCGCCACTCCCGGATACAGCGCCGCCTCGGTCACGCTCCGCAAATTCGGCGATGGATTCACCCACACAAGCCCCGTCGAATCGAACCAATCACCGCGCTGCCATCCCTCCATCGGTACGACCGTGAGCTTGGCGTTGATGTTCCGTTCGGCGTTAAACATTCTCGCCAGTTCGCCCATCGTCATCCCCGGACGCACCGGCACGGTCCAATAGTCCGTAAAATTTTCCTTCCCCGCATCCGACACCGGACCCTGCACAAACGACCCCGTAACCGGATCGGGCCGATCCAGCACGATCAGCTCAATCCCCGCCGCCGCCGCGCCCTCCAGAAAATATCCCAGCGTAGTCTCGTAGGTGTAATAGCGCGCCCCTGCATCCTGAATGTCAAACACCACGGCATCCAGATTCTTCATCACGTCCGCCGGCGGACGCCGCGCCGCATCCGTCCCCCCATAGACGCTGTACACCGGAATGCCGGTTGCCATGTCCACGGAATTGCCGATGCCCGTCGTATCCAGTGTCCCGGTCACTCCGTGCTCCGGACTGAAGATCGCGTCCAGTGATACTCCCGGCGCCTTGGCCAGCACATCAATCGTCCGCAGACCCTGGCTATCGATGCCTGTTTGATTCGTCACTAGGCCAATTCGCTTCTTCGCGGAAGGTCCCGAAGCTGGCTGCAGCACATCAAAGGCACGTTCCTCGAGCACGTCGATCCCGGTCTTCACCGCCCCATTCCGCGTGCTCATGTGCCGGGATGCGCTTAGCGCCTCGTTGTATCCGGTGATGCTCTTCCACCGCATTGCTTCTTTCTCCGACGGACTCAGCTGCAGCGCAGCCGCCACCTCCGTCGCCACCTTCGTCCGCAGCCCAACCACATTTCCCTTTCCCCGCGGATGCACCGAATTCGTGAGCAAGATAATGTAAGTCTGCGTCGTGGGATCGATCCAAATCGACGTCCCCGTAAACCCCGTGTGCCCAAACGATCCTACCGGCAGCAGGTCGCCGCGATTCGAGGAAAATGGCGAATCGATGTCCCACCCAAACCCGCGCAGTACCGGCGCCTGCGGAGGCTGCTCCGGCGACGTCATCTTCTCCACCGTATCGGCCGACAAAATCCCGCCGCCGCCGTTCAGCAACGCCTGCGCAAATTTCGCCAGATCATCCCCGGTCGAGAACAGTCCCGCATGCCCCGCCACTCCGCCCATGCGCCGCGCCGTTGGATCATGCACTTCGCCCCGCAACATGTGTTCTTTCTCGTCATACTGCGTAGGCGCAATCTTCGCCCGCCACGCCGCCGGCGGCACAAATCGCGTCCGCGTCATCTTCAACGGCTCAAAAATATGTTTCGCCGTATACGCATCCAACGTCTCGCCCGATACGCGCTCTACAATTGCCCCGAGCGTGATGAAGTTAATGTCGCTATAGACGAATCCCGATCCCGGCGTGGTCTCCGGCGGCTCCACGAATGCCAGCTGGTAAGCCGTGTTCTTCCCTTCCCACGGCGTCGTCAAATCCAAATCGGGTGCCATCCCCGAATAGTGCGTCATCAACTGCCGTATCGTAATGTCCTCCTTGCCATTTTGCGCAAACTCGGGCAAATACTTCGCCACCGGATCATTCATCCGCACTTTGCCCTGCTCAAACAGCTGCATCATGGCTGTGGTAGTCGCAATCACCTTGGTCAGCGACGCCAGATCAAACACCGTATCGACCGTCATCGCCTCACGCTTCGGCTCCAGCGCGCGGGCGCCATAAGCCTTGCGATAGACCACCGCCCCGTCGTGACCGACCACCAGCACAGCTCCCGGAAGATTCGCGTCGGTAATCGCCTGGTCAATGATCGAATCGACCCGGCCGAGATAATTAAACGGCTCAGGATGCTTGCTTTCGGCCAGCACCGACACACAGACTAGCGCGAACACTCCGAGAAGGGCGCATCCAACTTGGAAACAACATGATTTAGATTTCATTGTGAGGATAATGCCTTGACTCTACACAACTCAGCCGTTCGCCTCAAGATTACTCGCGGACGAAGGGCCTCTAATACCACACTCTAATCACTGTGCCAGATTCCTGTGTCCCGTCCGCGAACGTCGGAGTCATCCCGACCCGAAGCCGTTCTTCCTGCGTGGTGAGGGATCTCGCGCGCAGACCATATCGAATCAGCCATTTTATTTTCGACTCCTGCACCCACGGGTGGCGATTTCTTAACTTCTGTAATTGCCTGCCGTCAGGCCCGCCTCATTACCTCCGTCATAGTTAACCCCTGTTTCATCTCCCCAAACTGCCGATCTAAGAAGTAGATTGATCTTAATGCACCAACCGTGTACGCGAACCGTTCGAGCGGGAACCGGGAGGCAGGAACAGGGAGAGGGTTCGGATATGAAAAACCCGCATGAGCACATTCCATTTTGCCAAACCCGTTCGGCGATTGCCGCCTCCTGTCCGGCATGCCGTTGGGCGCTTCTCCAGTGGAGTCAATCACCTGAACCCAGCTTCGAGAAAAAACTGACCCCGGAAGATCAAATGTTCCTGACAGAATTAGCCATCTCCTTCTGAACGGAATCTGAGTTGCGATCCCGGCTCGGGTTTCTAATTGGCCGTGAAGATAGGAGCCGAAAGCTATTTCCCGTGCAAACGCCGTTAGCTTATCGCCGCAATCCTTCTTGACTTTCCGCATCCTCAAAATGCCCGAGGGTCGGCTTCTAACTCATTTGGAACAAATACCAGGTAAGTCCTCTCGGGAAGTCTGGCTGTGAAAAACCTTCGTTGTTCTTCCTTGTCTTGCCACGAGCAACGCGCAGTCGTACCATAGCGCCTTCCGTTTATCCGACGCCTGGAGGCTTCATGCTCGACCGCCGTCATTTTCTCTTCACCGCAGCCACCGGAGTTGCGGCCTCACTCGCCATCCGCGGCAATCTGTTCGCCCAACTCGAGAAAATTCCGCCGCTTCCCGACCATTCGCTTCTCGACAAGAATGAAGACGCCTTCTGGGCCGAAATGCGCAAGCAATTCATCATCCCCGAAGATGAAATCTATCTCAACAATGGCACGGTCGGATCGTGCCCCGCGCCTGTCTTGCGCGCTATCTTCGACGGGTACAACACTACGGAAAAAATGGACCAGCAGGATCCTGAAGACTATCCCATTTGGGGATACGCTGCGTGGAACGAGTTCCGCGACCCGCTCGCCGAATTCGTAGGCTGCAAGCGCGAGCCACCGGAGTTGCGGCCTCACTCGCCATCCGCGGCAATCTGTTCGCCCAACTCGAGAAAATTCCGCCGCTTCCCGACCATTCGCTTCTCGACAAGAATGAAGACGCCTTCTGGGCCGAAATGCGGAAACAGTTCATCATCCCCGCAGATGAAATCTATCTCAACAATGGCACTGTCGGATCCAGTCCCGCGCCCGTGTTGCGCGCCATCTTCGACGGATACAACTCCACCGAAAAAATGGACCAGCAGGATCCTGAAGACTATCCCATTTGGGGATACGCTGCGTGGAACGAGCTCCGCGACCCGCTCGCCGAATTCGTAGGCTGCAAGCGCGACGAGATCGCTCTGCTCCGCAATGCTACCGAGGCCAACAGCTACATCGCCAATGGCATCGACATGAAGCCCGGCGACGAAGTCCTAATGACCGACCAGGAGCATCCCGGAGGCGAACATCCCTGGGACCTCAAGGCCAAGCGCTACGGCATCGTCATAAAAAAGATCACGCTTCCCCGCCCCGTGAAAGATGCCGCGCAGGTTCTCAATCTGTTCAACGACGCCATCACCCCGCGCACGCGAGTCCTGTTTTTCAGCCACATCACCACGTTCTCGGGAGTGGTTCTGCCCGCGAAGGAACTCGCAGCTCTGGCGCGCACGAAAGGCATTCTTTCGGCTATCGATGGCGCGCACGTTCCCGGAATGATGCGCCTCAACATCAGCGAACTGGGATGCGACATGTATTCGGCGAGTCCGCACAAGTGGCTGATGGCGACGAAAGGCACAGGTTTTCTCTACGTGCGCGACGAAGTCATCGATCGCGTATGGTGCACGATCGCGACGGAAGGTTGGGACGACAAGAAGATCCGCTCCGAACGCTTTCAGCGCATTGGCAGTTCCAATGTCCCCGCGCTGTGGGGATTGCGTGCCTCCATCAAATTGGCAAACGACATCGGAATGGATCGAATCGAGCGCCGTCACCGCCATTTGGCCGACTACATCCTCGACGAAATGAAGAAGCGCGGAGCCGAATCCTGGACCTCGCCCGACCCTGCCCTGCGCTGCGCGATTGTCAGCGTGAACGTCCCACCAGTCCCGCGCATGGATCTTGAAAACTGGCTGTGGAAGACGCACAAGATCCGCATCCGCGGCGGCGATCCAAACAAGCTGCGGCTATCCACGCCGTATTATCTGCAGAAAAAAGACATCGACCGCTTTCTGGAGAAGTTCGACGAATACAAGCGGGAGAAGAAACTGATATGAGGCTCGCGTGATTCGCGCGGGCGAGTCGCCCGCGCCACACGATCCAGCTAGTCGTAATACTCCAACCCCAGATGCGTGATCAGTTCCTCGCCCTTTAAGTGCCGCAGCGTGTTCTTCAGCTTCATCAGCTGAATGAACAGATCATGCTCCGGATAGAGCCCAGGCGCAGTCATTGGCGACTTAAAGTAAAAGCTCAGCCACTCTTGAATGCCCAGGCCTCGCAATGCCGAGCAGCGCTTCGCTAAGTCAAGGAACAACACCAGGTCGAGCACGATGGGCGCGGCAAGAATTGAGTCGCGGCAGAGGAAGTCGACTTTGATCTGCATGGGATAGCCGAGCCATCCGAAGATGTCGATATTATCCCAGCCTTCTTTATTGTCGCCGCGCGGCGGATAGTAGTTGATGCGAACTTTGTGGAAGATATTTCCGTAAAGATCCGGATATAACGCTGGCTGCAGGATGTGTTCAAGCACGCCGAGCTTGGATTCCTCCTTGGTCTTAAATGATCCGGGATCGTCGAGCACTTCGCCGTCGCGATTACCGAGGATGTTAGTGGAGTACCATCCACTGAGGCCGAGCAGCCGTGCTTTGAACGCGGGTGCTAACACCGTTTTCATCAGTGTCTGGCCGGTCTTGAAGTCTTTACCGCAAATCGGCGCCTCGTTCTGCCGCGCAAGGTCCAACATCACCGGCAAGTCCACGGTTAGGTTCGGCGCGCCATTGGCAAACGGCACGCCTTCCATCAGAGATGCGTAGGCATAGATCATCGAGGGCGCGATCAATTCGTCGTTCTCGCGCATTGCCTTTTCGAAAGACTTCACCGACTCGTGAGCCGCAGTCGGCTCAATGTAGGATTCGGTCGACCCGCACCACATGGTGATCAGGCGATTGGCGCCGCTGGTTTTCTTGAAGTCACGGATGTCGTCGCGCAACTGTTCGGCGAGATCCATCTTCGTCTTGCCCTTCTTCACATTGGGACCGTCGATCTTCTTGACGTAGTTGTGATCGAACACCGCCGCGCGCGGTTTCACCGACGTGAGGAACGGCTTTAGCTGCTCGAGCAGGCGATGGTCGAGCACGCCGGCGTTGGAAGCGGCCTCGTACATGTTGTCTTCGAAGATGTCCCATCCGGTAAAAACCAAGTCTTCGAGTCCGGCCAGGGGAACGAATTCCTTGACCTTCGGCGATCGGCCATCAGTGCGCTTGCCCAGCCGCACCGTGCCCATTTGGGTAAGCGATCCTATGGGCTTGGCCAAGCCCTTGCGAATCGCTTCGACCCCGGCGACGAAAGTGGTAGCGACAGCACCCATACCCGGAATCATCACGCCGAGCTTGCCTTGGGCAGGCTCGATGGTGCCATTGGGTTTAGACGTGTTGCGCGACTTCCCTTCCGGTTTGTTTTCGATCACTTCCATTCGCGCCGTGTTCTTTTTTACGGACTTCTGCCGTGTCGCCATAGGTTGGCCGTTTCCTCAGTAGGTATCAGGATGGATGTACAAACCTTATATGTTCTCGTATTGGAGGGCGCTTTGGCAAACTTGCACGGCTGAACGTGAAGAAATTCGCTTCAATGGGTTCGCTGCGGCATTGAGCGGGAGGCAACACACTCAGGCGCTGTTATGAGGCGCGGGGTTCGCCCACGTGGGGACAGCCGAGGCGGCTGTCGCTACGTGATTCGAATCTTAGTTATCATTTCTTTGCGTTGGACTCGCGGGACGAGTGCGTCCACAATGGAATCACTTCGCAACTGGCTCTGCAGCTGGTCCCGCGGAGTTGATGTTTGCAGGCACCCTTGTAGTGGCATGCAAATCTTCCGACCCTGTTGATCTCCACAAAAATCTGAGCCCACGCCGCCCGGCCGTACGCGGGCAGTGTGCTCATCAGACCGCTCCCGTCGAATAATTCCGACGAGGAACAGAATGGGAGATTCCATGACCACGATTCGTAAATTTGCATACGCCACGCTGCTGGCGTTGACCGCCCTGAACTTCGCGCCCACCCTGGCTTCAGCCCAGGAATCTGCACGCGGAAAGTTCACCCTGACGCATGAAGTTCACTTTGGGAACGCCAAGCTTCCGGCCGGAGACTACGCGTTCTCCTTCGATCCCGACGCCACTTCACGCATGCTGGTGCTCAGCAAGATCAGCGGCGTTCGCGCCGGATATCTTCTGCTAGTCCCCTCGACGGATGAGACCAAGCCGACTGACTTAAACCGGCTTGTCCTTGAGACTACGCCCGACGGAAGTTACGTCAGCGCCATGCAATTGCCGGAGTTCGGCATGACGCTGCACTTCAACGTCCCTTCGCATGCCGAAAAACAGATCGCCAAGGCTGCAACCACAGCGGCGGCTTCGGGACAATAGGGTCGTCCTGCGGGTTGTAAATTAGAGAGCGGATAGCGAAGCTGCTATTCGCTCTTTATTTATTTGCGGCATTTATTTGCGGCTGACTCATTCACGAGCGAAGAAATATCGAAACGCCACGCAGCGCCACCGCAGACGTAAGAAAACGGAAATCCCCGGCCGCCAGCGCACTAGAGTTGTTGAGGATGAGTGTTATGTTTCAGAATGGATCCCGCTCTTCTCGTAAGTAATCGTGGCTGCATCTCTGACATCCATCCAAAAAATCATGTCAGCCTTCCAGATATTGTAGGAACTAACTGTCGGACTGCCGAAAGTATTTGAAAAACAAGAGTCTTGCGATGGCTGGACAAATGCTTACCGCATGGAAAGTGTGGGCTTCTGCTTCCGGCTGGCCCTGTTCGATTTAGCGTTTCCCCTGCCAGATCAGCCGAGTTCGTCGCCCCATTTCCACGGGAGATCCTAATGTCAAAAACGGCTGTGAGCCGCTTGCTTCTATCTATCTCGATCTTCCTTTTGTTCGCGGAAGCTTCGGGATTTGCTCAGTCCAACGCGAAGCTCTGGGGCACGGTAACGGATTCCTCTGGGGCGGTTGTAACCGGAGCCAACGTGGTGGTGCGTAACCAAGCAACCGGAATGGAATACAGCGCCAAAACGAACGACGCGGGGACGTACGAGGTTCCCTCGTTGCAAATTGGCACCTATCAAGTTCAGGTGCGAAACAGAGGAATGCAGACGGAAATCGCAACTGGAGTTCTGCTGGACGTGGGCCAAACCGTGCGTCAGGACTTTCGACTCAACGTGGGGCAGACCACAACGGAGGTAACGGTCTCAGCCGAAGCTCCCATAATCGACAGCAGCACGATCGAACTGGGACAAGTTATCGACCAAAAGACGACGCAGGAAATCCCCCTTAATGGCCGCCACTTCGTAGACCTGAGCCTTTTGACGCCCGGGACCGTGACTCCACCGGCAAATGGATTTCTTACCGCCCCACTTCGAGGGCAGGGTTCGTTCGCTTTTAACACGGCCGGGCAGCGCGAAGATACCATCAACTTCATGATCAATGGAGTGAATCTGAACGATATCGTACAGAACCAGATTACGTTCCAGCCTTCGATCAACACGGTGGCGGAATTCAAAGTCGATAACTCAACTTACAGCGCACAATATGGCCGAAACTCGGGCTCTATCGTGAACATTGCCACCCGCTCGGGGTCCAATGAGTATCATGGCGAACTGTTCGAGTGGATTCGCAACGAGAAGCTGGACGCTAGGAATTATTTCAGTCTTAAGAAAGCACCCTTCAAGCGGAATAACTTTGGCGCGGCGTTCGGGGGTCCAATCAAGAAGGATAAGGCGCATTTCTTCCTGAGTTACGAAGGACTGCGTCAGCGACAAGGCATTACGACCGATAGCCTGGTACTGACGGCGGCGCAGCAGGCGCAAGTGGCGGCCAGCAGTGACGCGACCATCCAGCAGTTGGCAGCGTTCATCCCCGCGGCCAACGATTCGACGGGGAACTTCTTTATCAGCTCAGCGACCGCTCCTGTAAACATTGATCAAGGTACAGCAGACGTAGATGTTTCGTTGGGTGGCAAAGATCGTCTGCACGGATATATCGCGATACAACAGGATCTGCGCCAAGAGCCCACGCTGCAGGGGAATACTCTTCCAGGGTGGGGCGATACGCGGAAATCGCGACGCCAAATTGGGACGGTGAATGAGGATCATATATTTTCGCCGAACTTGGCCAACACGATTCGCCTGGGCTACAACCGGATCCACATCACGTTTCAGCCCAATCGACTGCTCAACTCAGCGACCTACGGTATCGACAGCGGAGTCGATGCGGCCATAGGACTGGCGCAGATCGATGTTGGTGGTTTTGCCCTGGATTTCGGCGGCCCCTCGGGTTTTCCGCAGGGACGAGGAGATACGACAGCTGTTCTCAGCGATACGCTGAACTACCTGCACGGCCGGCATTCCTGGGCGATCGGCGGCGAAATCCGGCGAGCGTATAACAATAATTTCTCGCTGGATACTTCTATCTTCCGATTCGCCAGCACTGCAGCTTTTGTTTCCGACTCGGCCACATCATTCACTTATGTGGGCACGAGCGCGAACCGGATCCTCTATCCCGCGTATGGGGCATTCGTGGAGGACAGTTTCAAGTGGCGGCCAAACTTCACCCTACAGCTGGGCTTGCGCTATGATTGGAATTCGGATCCGACGGAGGCGAGTAACCGGTTCGTCGTCTTTAGTCCTGCCGCTGTCACGCTGAACCAGATCGGATCGCCGGGGTTCAGCCAACCCTTCCCGACCAGCAATAAGAATTTCCAGCCCCGTTTGGGTTTTGTTTGGGATCCATTGCGAAACGGCAAGACGATCATCCGGTCCGGGTATGCGATTCTCACCGACCAGCCTGTGACCGGTATTGTCACGGGATTGAATTCCAATCCTCCGTTCTCAACCCCACTGACCTCGACTGCTACTGGTCTCTCGTTGACCAATGCTGCTACGGTGGCTGGTCCCTCTGGACTCGCGCCCAGCACGATTAGCTCAAATTTCAAGGATCCATACGTGCAGTCGTGGAACCTGAACGTCGAGCAGCAGATCACTCCCACCCTTGGACTCACCCTTGCCTATGTTGGCTCTAAAGGCACGCACTTGCGAATCGCCCGCAATCTGAACCAACTTGAGTTGGTGGGTGGCAACCTGGTACGGCCGTTTCCCGCTCTCGCGGCCTCAAGTCCATTTCGTCCGGGTGCGAAACTGGGAAACATCACCGAAGTGGACAGCGTGGCGAACTCGAATTACAACGGCCTCTGGGTGACGGTGAACAAGCACCTTTCTCGCGGGCTGCAGTTCTTGGGTTCATACACGTTCTCCAAGTCGATTGACGACAATTCGCTCAATAGTCAGGGGGTCATTCTCCAGAACAGCATGGACGTGAACAACAATCGTGGTCTTTCGGACTTCGACGTCCGGCATCGCTTCGTGGTCAGCGGATTCTATGAGCTGCCGTTCCACAAGAACCGGCTCGTGGAAGGCTGGCAACTGGGACTGATCAACCAGATGCAGACCGGCAATCCGCTGAATGTCATCACTTCGGTAGCTGGCTTTACCGGCACGACGGGGGCGGGAGCCCTCAGGCCGGATATTGCAGGATCGGTAGCGGCGACGGGCCGGCCGGCTCAGTGGTTCAGCAATCCGTCGGCGTTTCAGTTCCCCTGCACGGGATTTCTCGCCAACGGACGCTCCGATCCGACGACCTGCCATTTTGGCGATCTTGGGCGTAATGCCGTGACGGGTCCGGGTTTCATGAATACGGACTTCTCCGCGGTCAAGAACACGAAGCTTACGGAACGGATCAACCTGCAGTTCCGTGCGGAGATGTTCGACATTTTCAACCATGCGGACTTTGGGAATCCGAATCTCACGATTCCAACTCCCACGGCAACCAACCCGAATCCATCCAGCAGCTTCGGAAGGATTACCTCGACACGCTTTCCGACGGGCGACTTCGGCTCATCGCGTCAAATTCAGTTCGCCTTGAAGCTGCAGTTCTGAACGTAGTTCTGAACGAAGACGAGCAGTTCGGACGCAATGAGGGATCGAATTTATTTCGATCCCTCCAGTTATCCCC
>Ga0193751_1001880_pt1 | contig 13099 bp, 11 predicted proteins | sample L1c2metaG_FD_143050 | JGI IMG/M metagenome (GOLD analysis project Ga0193751, IMG submission 143050) | Soil microbial communities from a riparian zone of the East river system, Colorado, United States - L1c2 | ecosystem: Environmental > Terrestrial > Soil > Riparian zone | place: USA: East River... | reverse complement strand
CTCGTGTCGTACCCGGCAGCAGGATGAGGGAATCGACTGCTGGAGTGCGCTCGCTCAATCCGCGGACGATTAGCGTGTCATTGAACGAATTGCGAATGACAACGTGGATCGGAGTTCCCGTCCGCACGCGGATCAGCGGGGCGGGGATGGTTGGCGTTTTCCCTTCTTCGGCGAACGCTGCGACGCTTAGCGCGGGATCGTTCTCGCCGAGGAGATGCCAAGCGACTGTGGCCAACGTGAGCCGCAGGACGAGCGTGTCACCGACGTACGTTCCGGCTGGCGTGCGGTTGTCATTCGATGTGACGACCTGTGACGGTACGGTTGGCGCGAGTGGAGCAACTGGGTTTGCGGCGCCTGTCAGAAGCAGGGATGACACAACGACCGAGACTGCTTTACTCATCAACGAAATTCTATCGCAAATGTCCGAAACGTACAATCGCTCCGCCGAGGCATCCGCGAAATTGAAGCATGATCACACCATACCTTCGGCGCCTGCTCACGCTGCGCACGACCGCAGCCGCGGGCCAGCTTCCTCGGTGTATTGGCTTCACGGTTTGACTGGTATGTTCGACGCATGTAGATGCAGAATGCGCCAGTCAGAACCCTCCTTCCGAAACACAATGGTACGACGCGCGAGGCGCTCGGAGTTCCGAAGCTGGAACGTAACCAATACGATCCCCGGACTCAGCGGTTGAATTCTCAGATCGGTTGGGGACAGCCGGTGATACGGCGGCCCGCCAGTGGAGTGAGTCCGGATGTCCGCGAACACTTTCTGAAACGTCGAGTCGATGCCACCGGGCCCCTCGACTCGTTCCGCCATCTCAGGCACTGGGTGAAAGATCGTTGCCGAGTCAGAGAATGCCGCGCGAAACGACCGCCAATCGAGATTCTCGAACGCCGTAAGAAAGCGTCGCAGCGCGACCGCCACCGCAACGGAATCGTCACGCGCGCGTTGCGGTGACTGGACATTCTGGCGCCCTGTCGTCTGGGCTCCGAGCCGTGCTGGCAGTGTCGCACTTCCCAGGATTATGGCAAGAACCGCCACGCGCATACCAGTCCGTGGTCGATGCATTCCTTCCTTCGGCTAAGTGATGTGGTGAAGCCTAACTATTCATTGGACTGCTCACCTAGGCTGCGGAGAAACGGCAGAGGCCGCAGGCAAATGATTCCCATTTATTGCACTCGAAACTTGCCATCGCGTTTAACCTCCAACCGGTCATGACTTTATCAAAATCGGGGCAGATCTCGGTCTTTCGCAAAGTTGCAAACCTTTGCACGATAGTATCGCGCGGAAAGTTTTTTGAGTAGAGCGTCTCACGAAACCGCCGCGTACGGCGATTAGCTACCGATTCCCGCAACCTATCTCTCGAGCGAGCGTGCATCGCTGATCACGGTAGCGCGCAGATCTTCCGGGAGAAGATCGAGATTCGCTCGTGGATTCTGGACCAGCCGAAGCGGCCAGTGCGTCCCGTACACGAACCGTTCAGCACCCACCGTCCGCAGCAGGTGCGCGAAATGATCCTCTGGCGGACCCCACACCCACGCAAAATCCCAGAACACTCGCCGCTGCTCTTCGGGCGTGAGTCCCCAGTGCACTTCCTCGATCAGGTCTCGGCCCGCACCGGTGACCACTAGCTTCACGCGCTCGCCTGCGCGCGCGAGCGCACGCACGTGCGCGGCAGTGAGATCACCCGCGACATCGAGGGGATGGCGCTGGCGCAAATCCTCGAATCGCACAGTCAACACGAGCGGAACGCCAAGCTCGCCGCACGCGAGCGCAAGCGCGAGGAGCGTCGCGTCGTGCGGCGCCATCCCCCACTGCATCGGATAAGCGCGGATCGCCGCAGCTCCCTTCTCAACTAAATCGCGCAGCGTGCGTTGCCATTGCGGCCAGTCCGGACGAACGACGGGCGCGGGCTGTAGCACCTGACGATACGGCGCGAGTGCGGCGAAGAGCGCGTCGTTGCCCGGCGTGGGATCGCGGTGCCACGCGGAGGGGAGATATCCGACCCACGCTCCGGAAAGATTCTCGCGCTCGAGCACGCGCACGAGCACGTCAGGCTCGGGATGCGGAAGATGACGAAACGGATACTGGCCGATGTACGCCGCGCAGTCGAGCATCGCGTCTCGCATTGCGGAAAGGCGTCACGCTCGAAGATTCGCGCGGCGTTGCGCCAGCGGATGTCAGCAATCTCGTCCGCTGAAAGTCCGACTGCGTCGAGCGCGCGCAATTTCGCGAGCCCGGTCTCCATCGTGAGGTCACACGCCCAGAGAAGTCTGCGCGCGCCCAGAACGGCGAGTGCCAAGTCCAACATTCCACGATCGACTCCGCTGCCGGAGAGATCTGGATACACATTGGGCACATCGCGGATCGCGGGAGGTGTGTGCGCCCAGTCGCCGCCGCCGCCGAGGTGCGCGAGAATGAACGTGACGCGAGGATGCCCCTCGGCAAGCCGCGCGAGATCGCGCCCGTCGGAGATTTCCTGGTTCGGCCACTCGCGGGTGCGATGCTGCCAGATGTGGTGCAGGATCGGAAGACCGTGCACCGCGGCCGCCTCGCAAATCGGATCGAGCAGCGGGTCATCGGCTCGGCGACTCGCGAGCAGCTTCACACCGATTGCCCCGCGCTCGACGCCGCGCTCGATCTCCGCCAGCGCGTGATCGGTGTAATTCGGGTTCACTGTCACATACCACCGGATGCGCGGATCTTCGGCGAACTGCGCCATCGCATCGTTTCCGACTGATACATCTGCCGGTGACGGAAAGTACGTGGGCGAAGTGTGACCATACGAACCGAGCACGCTCGCAACGTGGTACGTAATCCCGATCCTGTTGCCGGCGCGCAGTCGCGCCGCGTTCACACGCTCCCAGTCGCCGCGTCCTGATGCGGAATGGTAGAAGTGAGCGTGCGCGTCAATGAGCGGCTCCGTGCCGGCGAGCGGAGTCTCGTCGCTCAAGTGGACGCAATCGTTCTGGTCTGATCCACGACCTGTATTTGACCCCGTTTCATTCCTAACGATACCTCTCTGTTGCCGCCGCGTAAAACGCCGATCGATTCGCGCCCTTTGCCTTACCTCGCGGGTATAACTACGGTATATACAAAGTATGAAAACTGCGATTTCCCTCCCCGATACGCTTTTCCGTTCTGCGGACGGTCTGGCCCGACGCCTCGGCATGTCTCGAAGCCGGCTCTTTGCGACGGCAGTTGCCGAGTTCATCGCGAAACATCGCGCAGACAAAGTCACTGAACGCCTGAACGAAGTCTATGCCACCAAGACAAGCAGAATGGATCCGCGACTGACGCGAGCTCAGAAGCGTCTGCCGACATCCCGTGAGTGGTAATACAGCGAGGAGAAGTGTGGTGGGCCGATCTTGCGGATCCTGGCGGCTCGGAGCCCGGATTTCGGCGCCCACTGCTTATCGTCCAAGCTGATTCTTTCAATCGCAGCCGCATAGAAACCGCGATCGCCGTCGTACTGACATCGAATCTCAGGCTGCTCGACGCACCAGGAAACGTTCTCGTTGCAAGGCGAGCGAGTGGACTTCCGAAGGACTCGGTCGCCAACGTGTCGCAGATCATTACCATAGACCGAGACGTGCTCACTGACCGAGCCGGCAAACTGCCTGCAGAAACCATGTCTGCTGTTGATGCCGGACTTCGGATGGTGTTGTCCGTCTAGCGCGGCGCTCTCAATCGGCGTCCGCGCGCGCTGCAACGAGTGCGGTGCTCGCCGCGTGTTCCACAGCCGCCATCGCCTCCTCATCGTGTGCGATGGAGGCAAAGTTGTACGCGCCACGTTTGAAAAGCACACCAGCCTTCAGTGCCTCGCGCACAAAACGATTCTCACGCGCTGCGTCGTCCCAGTGCAACAGCCACATCGCGTCGACGCCGTCGGTGCGAACACCGCGCGCGCCAGTAGTTGTGATCGCGCGCTCCACCGCCGCACGCATTTCGTGTCCGATCACGGCAAGCTTCGCGCAGATGTCTGTCTCGCCGTGCCCGTCGAGGACGGCGAGTGCCGCGGCCAGCGCGGTTGACTCGCTCGCGAGTGTGGACGAGATCCACGTGCGGCGCGCCGCTTTCATGAGTGGGTCTTTGCCGACCACTGCTGCGAGTGGAAATCCATTGGCGAGCGCTTTTCCGAAAGCGGCAAGGTCTGGAGTCACGCCGCAGACCTGTTGATACCCGCCGGGCGCCAGGCGAAAGCCGGTCTTCATCTCGTCGAACACGAGCGCAGCGCCGAGCTCGTCGCATAACGCGCGCGCACTTGGGAGCCAATCCTGCGGCGGCTCGCGCTCGACAACGGGTTCGAGAACGATTGCGGCGAGCGAGCTGCCGGCGCCACGTGCTGCGCTCTCGAGCGCGGACACATCGCCGAACGGCACATGCACGACATCTCCGCGCACCGAGTGCGGCACACCTTCACTGTTGCTGCTCCAGTCGTGCCATCCGAAGTAACCCGATGCGACGACGCGATCGCGCCCCGTGTAAGTCCGCGCCAATCGCACCGCCGCGGAAACCGCTTCGGCGCCGCTCTTGAGAAACTGCGCACGCTCCGCGCATGGAATGATCGAGCAGAGCCGTTCGGCCAACTCGACCTCGCGCCAACTCGAAAGCCCGGAGACAGATCCTTCCGACGCTGCTTCGATAACCGCCTTCGTAACGCGCGGTTCTGCATAGCCGAGTGCGACGGCGCCGAGCGCCATCGTGCAATCCACGAATGGGTCTCCATCCACGGCGGTGACGCGACAGCCTCGCGCTGCGGCGAAATGCGTTGGCCCGTCGAAAAACTCTTCGCCGTAGAGCGCCGCCGCGCGCTTGCTTCCGGTGGATGCGCCCGTCGGGAGTATCGCGTCCGCGCGCTCACGCCAGCTCAGAGCGTGCTTTTCGTGTTGGACTGCGTTTCGCTGTTCAAGGATCGCGCGCGGCTCGATCATTGTGGTAGTCGTCCATCGAGCAGTGCTCGAATTGCAGACTCGACCGTGGGCCACGGCGACGCGCGCGGGCTGGCGATTTCGAAGTGACCGACGGCGGGAACAACAATCAGACGAACGCGATCACCAGCACGCGTTGCTGCTTGCACATACGCTTCGTCGAGCGGGCGAGGTACAAAGTCCTCGTGCTCACCGATCACGATCACCTGCGGGATTCCAAAAGGAAGCAGTTTGATCGGTGACGCGTCAGCGTAACGTTCACGCTTCGTGGCCGGAGATCCTCCGAACAAAGTCGTTATGACGCTGTCATGGCAGAGTCCTTCGTACCCTGGGATGTTTGCCGTCAAGTCGAGCGGTCCCGCCAGATCGACGACACCCCGAACTCGCAAAGGATCGGCAACATATAGTGGACTCGACGAGCGGAGTCGCGAGCGCCCGGCGCCCCACATCGCCAGACTCCCACCGGCTGAATGGCCAACAAGAATAACGCGGCCGAGGTCGAGATTGTATTGAGGCGCGAGTGCGCGAAGATGATCTATCGCGCGTCCCACATCGACATAAGTACCTGGCCATCCGCCACCTGGTTGACCGACCCGGCGATACTCGATATTCCACGTCGCGATGGCGTCAGCTTTCAATGCATCGGCCATCGCTGCAAGGTCGCGAGTTGTCGCATACGCTGCCTTGAAGCATCCACCGTGAATTAGAATCGCAACGGGATGGGGTCCGCGCCCTGCCGGCACACGTAGCTCGCCATATTCGCTAGAGTCATCGCCGTACGAAATGCGCGCATCCGGAGGATTGGCTGGTAGTGCAGAGAGCTCCATCGGCGACATCAGCTTTAAGGGAACGGGTGACATACCCGACGACGATGTCGTTCGATGTGTGCACGCGGTGGGCGCGCAGAGTAGGAGCATGAGAGAAGCGAGGGGGATTGATGACATGCGCATGGGATTTTAACTCCTCCAGACCGGGAAGCGCGCGCGTTGCACCCGTGGCTCGAGGATTCGGACTATCAACGATAAATATTGCGTTCCGAAGTCAGACATGGGCGATGGTGAATCGAAGCAGACGCGCGACATCGTGGCGGTCTCCACGAAGATAGACGAATTCTCCGCGCGCGCCGGAGAGCACGAGCTGCCCACGCCGCCGCTCGCGTCCGGGAGCGGTCTCGTTCACGATCACGTCGAGCGCTGCCTCGATTGTGCCCGCTGGCAGCGCGACTTCGACGACGATTGCATAACCTGACTCGGTCGGCTGCCACTGCGCGCTCATCGTGAGTCCCTTCTCCCAACCTTCAATCGCACGCACACCGACGTCGCGTGACGCTGCAATAGGAGCGAGAATCCATCCGCCCTTACGCTCGCCCGCGACGACATACAATTGCACGCCAGCCCCGTTGATCGCCGCCGGCTCGTTGTCGAGCGGATTCTCGGCGTCAATTGCAACGAAGCAACGGTGAACCTGTGACACGTCGACATTGATCGCGAGTGTGTCGCGTCGCGGTGTGTCTATCATAACTGTCGCACTCGGGCGCCCAGCCTCACTCCAACTGTCCTCGCTGCGACGATAATCCTTCTCGTCGAGGACGAACGTCGCGGGAAGCGCGTGCGAGTCCGACGGTATGTCCTCCGCGGACGATGATTGCGACACGGAGTTTTCCTCCGCACGCTCTCGCATTCCGCCAAGCACCACGCGATCTCGATGCTCGCCCTCGATGTACCATCCGGCCGAATCCCAAGAATGCTGATCGCACGAACCGTCACGTAGCTCGACACGTACACTCGTTCCGTCCGACTCGACTGATGTGATCGCATCGCGCCAGCTCCACACCGAGATGTATCGGCCGCTTTGCGCTCTACACCGCACGAGAAGCAGCGGCACGAGACCTGACCTCGTCGGCACGTCGGGAGCGAGCCCACTCCACCACGTGCTCTCCGGATTCGCCAGCGCCCAACCGCGTAGCTCGCGCTCCGCGAAGTTTCCGCGTACGCGCTGCATTCCCTCCGACGCATGTACGAGCGCGGTGTCGCTGAGAAATCCGAATCCGTCCTCGCGCGTCTCGCCTCCTGTGATTGGATGCGGTGTGCGCGCGAGCGGCTCATCAAGTTCGTTTACTATGTCGACGCCGTGCCATGGCAGTCCAACTTCGTGCACCGTGTTTTCTTTCGCGTCCCACTCGAGCACGTCCACGAGATAATCCTTCATCAGCACGACCGACCGCCGCACTTGCAGGTCAGGTGCGAGTTGCGCTTCAGCGCTGATCCATCCCGCTTCGCCGCGATCCTCGAATGCGAGCAGCCGCCCATCAACGGAGGGCTGTGACCGACCATCCACGAGAGGCGCGGTGTGCGCGAGCGTGCTGCGATACCAATGCAGCGATGGGTCCACGTACGAGCCCGTGCCCGGATCGTCGAACCATCGCGCGTCTCCGTCCGCGAGCAGAAGATTCAGCCGGTCGGGATGCCCGTGCCCGCCACCCGAATGGCCGTAGTCGAGCGCGACATAGAGCGCGCCGCCCTCGCGGCGAAGCACTCCGATCCCCTGCGCGGGGAGCAGGTCGGATTCCAATGGCAACGCGACGAGATCCGGAAGCTGCTCGCGCGCGAACAAAAGCGATCGCCACGACAGGTCGGCGCGCGTGAGGCCCGTCGCGGGAAGATTGCGCTCCGCATCGGCCGACGTGCGCGCGCGCCCGGTGTCGCCACGAGGAATGTCGGGATCGTAGAGACGCGCGAGGATTCCGATCAGCCGCTCGTCGTCATGCCTGGCGATACCGAGCTCGCACGATTCTGCGAAGCGAGGCTGCCGGATGCTCACCGCGTATTGGGAATCCCTGCGCGCCGGATACGTAAGATCAGGTAGCAGTGTTCTGAAAGGCGCGGCGAATCCTTCACTGAATCGTCCCTCGAGCTCCGGCGGCAAAGCGTATCCGTGTCGATCAGCGATCTGCACGCAGTACCAAAGACCGCGATGCGCAAAGAGATGGTAATTCTCTCCTTCGTACCAACTCCCGTCGCTCAGCAAAGCGTGCTCGAGATGCTTGTGCAGTCCTGACTGGCCATGCAGCGCGCCTTCCACGAGTGTGTCATCTCCGAGCAGAATCCCAGCCGCGGCGAGCGCCGCATTATTCCAGACCTGCCGGTTGGACATGCCCTCGTCATAGGACGCAATCAGCGCCGCACTTGGCGCGACGAGCTTGTCACGCACTCGTGCGCCGAGCACGTCGATCTCCGCCGCCGGCGCGCCCGCCTCGAGAATATCCAGTGCGAGAACGAGCTGAAGTAGCCAGATGGATTCCAGATACGTACTGAAGAACGGACGCGACGGACCGAGGACGTTGTTGCGATTCGGATAGCGGAGATACTGATCGGCGTATGCGTCGAGCATTGTGGCGGAGAACTCTCGCGCACGTCGGTCGTCCAACAGCACGCCGAGCACCGCGGCGTGCAGTACGCGTTCCGCGAGCCAGAGCTGGTGGAAATAGAGCATGTACCGCTCGTCGGCCTCTCCAGCGCGCGAGAGACGCGCCTTCAACGTTGGCACCTCTGGCGGATGCGCGACGAGCGGCTCCAACTCTGTGCGTAATCCATCCGCGAGTGGCGCGAGCGCACCTGTCGCAACGCGCCGTCGCGCGAGAAGATCTTCAGTTGAAACGAGAATGCCCATCGCGTGGGGTCGTCGCTTGCTTCAACGCATTAAACCTGGGCGATTGGCTGCTTCGTTCCGGTCAGGGTCACCTGGCCCGGTTGCAACATCCAGTACCGTGTCCCCTGGCCTGACCTCGGCATCGTCGAGGAGCGCTTTCGTGATCGGCGCAAACATGTGCCGGATGAGTTCACGATGCTTTTCCCAATAAGGAGCCGAGTCGTTCAATCGACTAGTCTCTGCATTTTCTGGGTGTGACATCGTATCGATCCTAAGGTAGGAGCACGAGCGCTGGGTGGTGGGAGATTGAACGGGACTCGGGTACAATCATCGGTGCGGCGGCCTAACGGTAAGCTGAGCTGCAAGCGAAAGTAATAATTGCTGGCAAAGCGCATCAATTGAATCGCTTGTCAGCTCCAGCCGGGTGTTATACAGCAGCCAGGCATCTCGTCCGATGACCGTTCAAGCCATCTTTCAGTTCGAGGCGCCTCGAGGGCAGCTTCGATATTCCAGCGGGAGCGGATAGGCACGGCGTGGAGGCGGCTGGTGATGCCGAGTTCGCAAGGTCAGGGGCTTCGAGAACGTCGTCGACGTGCGCTTCTCCGTGAACGGCTGACCCCGTATCCTACGCACATGGATCCCGGGATCGCCGACGTCTCCGACACCGCGCTGTGGATCGCCGCCTACCGCGCGCGCGAGACCGAGCGCGCCGGCGCGCTCTTCCAGGACCCGCTCGCCGGCCGGCTCGCCGGCGACCGCGGGCGCGAGCTCGCGCGGAAGATGACGGGCGCCGAGCAGTTCGAGTGGATGACGGTGGTGCGCACCGTCGTGATCGACCGCTACCTGCAGGAGGCGATCGCGCGCGGAGTGGACACCGTCTTGAACCTCGGCGCGGGCCTCGACACGCGCCCGTACAGGATGACGCTGCCGGCGTCGCTCTCGTGGGTCGAGGTCGACATGCCGAAGATCGTCGCGCTGAAGGAGGACCGCCTCGCGGGCGAGACGCCGCGCTGCCGCCTCGCGCGCATCGCCGCTGACCTGTCCGTCGACGACGCGCGGCGCGCGGCGCTCGCGGAGTGCGTCGCCCGGGCGCGGCGCGCGATCGTCCTCACCGAGGGCGTGTTGACGTACCTGCCGCTCGAGGACGTCGCGAAGCTCGTCGACGACGTCCACGCGCAGGCCGCGATCGAGTCGTGGATCGTCGACTTCAGCGCGCCGTTCCTGAACCGCGCCGTGCGCGCGCGCGGCGTGAAGTTCAAGAACGCGCCGACGCGCGACGGCGCGCGGGACCCCGCCGCGTTCTACGCGGCCCACGGCTGGCGCTGGACCGAGCCCCGCCACCTCGTCGTCGAGGGCGAGAAGATCGGGCGCCCGGTCCCGTGGCCGATCTGGTTCCGCCCGATCCAGGCGCTGCTGCCGCGCCGCGCGCAAGAGGCCTTGCGCACGATGCTCGGCTACGCGCTGCTCGTGCGCGCCTGAAACCTCAGCGCTTGCACACGTTCATCGTCACCTGGGGCTAGGCTGCGCCGCGAAGAGAGGGCCGCAAAGTTCATTGCGGGCCGACGTCCAGTATAAGCGCAAGGTGAAGAGAACCCTCATCGAGTGCCAAACGGCGCGAGCGTCCAGTCGTGAACCGTGACGAGCTCGCCTCGCAGGTCCATTCTTGCGCCGCTCACGCGACGTGAGATTCCCTGAAGTCCGCGCGCGTGATAGATCCACGTCGCCGGCGCGAGTGTATCGAGAGCTGCTTGCACATCGCGCCACGCATCGTGCTCCGCTTCACCGGGCGCCGCATTCCGCGCAGCATCGAGCAGCGCGTCGAGTGCAGCATTGTGGTAACCGGTATAGTCGAGCGCACCGCCTCGCTGTCGCGTCGCGAAGAGCGCGTCGATGTACGACAGCGAGAGGTCGCCGGTGATTCCGGAGAGCAGAAGATCGAAGCGCTTGTCCGGCGCGCGCGCGGTGGTGAGAAAGGTGCCCATCTCTGTCTGTCTAATCCGCAGTTCGCAGCCTCTCGCTGCAAGATCCGCCTGCAATAGCTGCTCGATGACATTGTCGCCGGTGCCGACGGTGAGCAGCTCAACGCTCAAGCGCCGCCCGCCGCGCACGCGCACTCCGTCGGCGCCGCGCTGCCAACCCGCAGCGTCGAGCAGCGAGTCGGCGCGCAACGTGTCGCTCTGCGGCGGTGCCTCGCGCCAAGCGAGCGGACTCTCGGGTGGAACCGGCGTTGATGCGGAAGTGCCGAACCCGGCGAGTGCGATCTCGACAATGCGAGAGCGATCGATCGATCGCGCGATTGCGAGTCGCACGCGCGCGTCGTCGAAAGGCGGGCGCGTGGTGTTGAAGAAGAGTCCGACACCAAACGGGATCGGATACGTCAGCACGCGAAGCGTCGCGTCGCGCTTCGCCAGCGCTGCCATTGTCGGAGCGATCCCTGCCATGTCGAGCTCACCGCTCGCCAACCCGGCGAATTTCGTGGTTGCTTCGTCAACCACCGCGATCACCAGCCCGCGCAATGCTGGTGGTCCGCCGAGTGTCGCGGGAAAAGAATCGTTTCGCACAAAGCTCCATCGTGCGCCGCGTTGTCTGCTGACAAAGCGGAAGGGACCGTTTCCAACCGGCGCCGCGTCGAACGGCGAGCCGCGCATCGCCGAGCGGGGAACTCGAGCAAGAATATGCTCCGGCACTATCGGCAGCTCCGCGAGCAGGGCGGGGAGGCGCGCAGGCGCGCGACTGAAACGCAAAAGCAATGTCGTGTCGTCGGAGGCGATCGCAGTGTCGAGTGTCGCGAGCTCAGCGGCGCGCGGGAATCCCGTGGCCGGATCGCGCGCCGCGAGGAAAGTGAACGCCGCGTCACGCGACGTAGTTGGGACGCCGTCGTGCCAACGGAGATCGTGGGCGAGCGAGAGCGTCAGCGTGCGGCCGTTATCCGACCAGCTCCAGCTTCGCGCGAAGTATGGTTGGGGAGTCAGCGTAGAGTCGTATCGGAGGAGCGTTACGAAGAGCACGTATCGCTGGATTTGACGGGAGAGAGGATGCGTCGTGACGAGCGGGTTCGCTGATTCCAGGTCCGCGCCGGACGCAAGAACGATCACATCCGGCTGCCGTTGCGGTGTGCATGATGCGACCACCAGCGCGGCGAGTGGGAGGGCGGCGCGCAAACTGAAGTGAAAAAGAGTTCTGAAGGGTATGGACACGCTCCTCCTCATCGGCAACAATGACTCACCCCGAACGTACTTAACTCCAAATGAAAAAGATCGGCTTCCTGTCCTTTGGACACTGGGATGCATCGCGCCACTCACCTGTGCGTTCCGCGCACGACGTTCTGCAGCAGTCTATCGAGCTAGCTGTAGCGGCGGAGGAGCTTGGCGCGGATGGGGCTTACTTTCGCGTCCATCACTTCGCGCGGCAACTGTCGTCGCCCTTTCCGCTCCTCGCCGCAATCGGCGCAAGAACGACGCGCATCGAGATGGGAACCGCCGTAATTGACATGCGGTACGAGAATCCCTTCTACATGTTCGAGGATGCAGGCGCAGCCGACTTGATAAGCAACGGCCGGCTGCAGCTGGGGATAAGCCGAGGCTCGCCGGAGCAGGTAATCGAAGGTTGGCGTCACTTTGGATACGCACCGTTGGAAGGTCAATCAGACGCGGACATGGGGCGGAGTCGCGCCGAGGTCTTTCTCGATCTTCTGAAAGGAGAAGGATTCGCACGACCGAATCCAAGGCCGATGTTCCCCAATCCGCCAGGATTGCTTCGGCTGGAGCCGCATTCGCCAGGATTACGCGACCGTATCTGGTGGGGCTCAGCTTCCGACGCGACTGCGGTCTGGGCCGCGCAACATGGCATGAACCTGCAGAGCTCCACCCTGAAGGAAGACGAGTCCGGTGAGCCGTTTCATGTACAGCAGGCTCGGCAGATCCGCATTTTCCGGAAAGCCTGGGATGATGCTCGCCATTCACGCCAGCCACGCGTGTCGGTCTCGCGATCGATCTTTCCGCTGACGACCGATCGCGACCGAGCCTACTTCGGTCGAGACCAGAGCAGCGATCAGATCGGCTTCATTGACAATATGCGAGCGGTGTTCGGCCGCTCGTATGCTGCCGAGCCGGACGTGCTCATCGAAGAGCTGAAAGGTGATGAGGCAATCGCCGAAGCAGATACACTTCTGCTGACTGTACCGAACACTCTTGGAGTCGAATACAATGCGCACGTCATCGAATCGATCCTGACTCACGTCGCGCCCGCTCTGGGTTGGCGATGATATGGTGCTAACGAATCTCCAGCGCAAACGGGTCGAAGCTTTTCAATCTAGGTGAGACAAACAGGCCCATTCCGCAGTCACGGAATCGCAATCGCTTGAGCGCTCGACGATACCATGTGGCGGTTCGAAACCAGCCTTCCATGTCACTCGCCTCCTCGTCGATGTCATCGCCGGATGTCATCACCTGGAGATAGAGAACTCCGCGACACTTATCCGTCAAACGATTCATCGCGGTCTCGATCTCTGAGCTCG
>Ga0193751_1001879_pt1 | contig 13100 bp, 5 predicted proteins | sample L1c2metaG_FD_143050 | JGI IMG/M metagenome (GOLD analysis project Ga0193751, IMG submission 143050) | Soil microbial communities from a riparian zone of the East river system, Colorado, United States - L1c2 | ecosystem: Environmental > Terrestrial > Soil > Riparian zone | place: USA: East River... | reverse complement strand
CCTTCAGCCCGGGAATTCTGGTAGGAGACAGCTGTATGTCTCCGGCGAAATCGGCTTTGACCTGCATACCGGCCAGATCCCAAAAGATTTCGACGCCGAAGTGAAAGCCTGCCTCGACAAGTTACTGTTAATGTGAAGGACAGTGTGAAACGTTTGGGACTTAATTCTTGCTCCATTTATGATCCACGAACTGTTACTATCCCCTACTGAAACCGCTTCAAGTAGCCATCCGTGTTGCCTACTTTCACGGCGGTAACACGGGTTCAAATCCCGTCGGGGACGCCAAATCTTTTCAAGAGCTTACGGGGAACGGCCACTTTTGGCGCAGGCACAAAAAGGCACAACTCCGTCCCCAATTTCCGGCCCGGCTTGCCTAATCGCCAGTGTTTTCGGGCATCCGCAGCGGTTCTTGTAGGCACAAAAAGGCACGTGCAATTCAGTCAGATCAGGCGGCTGCAACCGCAGGTGCGCGAAAGAGGCGAATGACCCTACTCTGAGCTCTTCGTTTGTGAATTGTGACCGCTTGAGTGTATGTATCCAATGTGACTCGGCTGGAAGCATGCCGAAGCAATTCTTGCATTACCTTGATATCTGCTCTAGTTGCCCCTAGCAGGGTCGAATACGTGTGCCGGAACGTATGCCATCCGATGTGTGCGATTCCGATCTTCACCGCAGCAGGACGGATAAAACTCCTCATGAGAGTTTGTCCCCAATACGGGTTTTTCCCGAACGTGGCGGGACTAGCAAATACCCAGTCATCTGGCTTTTGGTAAGGTGTGTACTCCCGCCATGTCCTCAGCGCTTCCGCTAGATACGCATCGAGCGGAATCGGTTTCTGCGACGCCTCGGTCTTGCACGGTCCCACTACCTGAAACACGATCGACCGTGTGATGCTGATCTCCTTTGATTGGAAGTTGATATCCCGCCATTTCAGAGCAAACAGTTCGCTCATTCGCAAGCCGGTGCCCGCGTCCAGCAAGACAAGGGTTCGCTCGCGCAACCCGAGACTAGCAATCAGTTGCTGAACCTCGCTGGCACTCAGCACGGTTGGGAACTTCTTCCGTTTCGCGCCTTGTCGCACCAATCGAATCGGGTTGTACTTGCAGATCTCATGCCGAATTCCGTGGTTGAAAAGGACGCTCATGATATTTCTGATCTTCGCGCAGCTTGACTTCGCCAACGCGAGCGATCTCAGCCAAAGTTCAACCTCCCCAGCGCTGATGCGGTTCAGCGTGTAGTTTCCCCACCTCGGCATAATCCATTTATTTAGGTAGCCGTCGTATGTCACTTTTGTCGAGTGGGTTTTCCAAAGAATGCCAGGCTTCAACTCTCGCTGCCGATAGTGATCCACTAATTCGGACACAGTGATTTGACGCACGTTCAATCTTTCACTCCGTGAGTTCATGCAGAGATGAAGGCCCGCAATAGCCTGGCGGGCCGCGACCTCGTCGCCGAACTCATTCGTTGTTCCAACGACCATTCTGCGATGTTTACGTTTGCCATCTGGTCCAGGTTCTCGCCACCTGAATTCCCAAACGTCTCGTCCGCCGTGTCGTTCTGTTCGCATCATGCTTCCGTTTTGCATAAATCTTCCTTTCTGTCCCTCAAATGCGGAAAATTGCCTGCAGGACTTGCAGGCACAATTCAGGCACAGATTGTCGATGAGGAATGGCAAAAACTGCAACAAATCGAGGAAAGTTATTGCTTTCCTGCGGCGATGTCCAGCAGTGTGTGTCACCTGAACTCCAAGACAAGCGATGGCGCACACAGTCATCGCAAGGACGCCTCTTCTCAATCGTTTTGCGCAATTGCTACAACAAGAGCGTCAATATCGCGTCTTTGGAACGTCTTAGAACGCTGCCCTGTCACTGACTCCGACTGTCGCCTTCTTAAGGATTTAGGCTAGCCTTGCGCCGCAATTGAGCGTTCCGGCGATCCAAGGAAGATCGTGGCCTTCACCAACAGAAGCGGCGTTGGCCACGACCCCAGTTGCATTCTGGTCGGACTACTTTGACGGATTGGCTCCAAATCCTCGATTGCGATGAGCGAATCGGGCGCGCAGCGCAGCCAATTTTTCTGGTGTCAGCTTCCCATGGGCGACTTGTGTTGGCGTTTGCTTCACGGTGGCCGCATCAGCTTCGGTTGTCGGAGTAGCGCTCTCAGAGTTGGCAACCTCATCTTTGTCGTCTGGGATTAAGAGGAAAGCATGAAAGTCGCCGTTGGCGAGGAGTGCGGCGCTGGCGATCTCTCCTCCCTCTCCAATGAACTGGGCCTCGGTTAGTCGCAGGTCAGAGCCAGGCGGAACAAAGATGTTCAAGTCGATCGCCGGGCCGCCATTCTCCCAGAGAAACGCGTGGTGCGAATCTGCTGAGCAGGAAAACGACTCGCCCACGACCTGCCCCCTCGAATTGATGCCATTCGCATTACTACACCCATCGCCGGCTACGCTTCCGAGATCGGTCATTACACCGTTGCGCCAGAGAAACCCGTCCAGGGCCTCATCGTTCGCAGTAGCGGACCAGCCAATAACCTCACCGTTCTCGTTTATCGAGTTTGCGGCTCCGAAAGACCCACCCAGCCCGCCGAGGTCGCGCAGTCGTCCCCGCTCCCAAAGGAAGGGGCGGTGGTTTTGGTCCCCTGGCAAGTTAGACGTGCCGACAGCCTGTCCCCGATTGTTCAGGCCACTCGGCGTTCCAAACACGCCTCCGAGGGTACCGAGATTTCTCATTCGACCGTTTTCCCAGAGGAATGGAGCTAAGGTAGGAAACCCCGTGCTGGGGTTGACGACTGAGTTCGTAAAGGAAGCTCCAACGATCTGGCCGCGTTCATTTACAGACGTCGCTGCGGACTCGGTCCCATCCCCCAGGGTGCCCAGATCCAGCATCCTTCCGTCCTGCCAAAGAGTCGCGCGCCATTGAGTGGGGGAAGGAAGACCCGCAAGGCCTCCGAAGTCGAAGGGATCCGGGATGTTGTTCTCCGCGAAGCCTACTACCTGATTGCGGTCACTGATCGCGCCCGCCATGCTGAAACTTCCGCCGAACGTTCCAAGATCAATGACCCTACCGTTTTTCCAGACAGTGGCGACGAACGCTGGAAGTCCAGTCACTGGATCAATCAAGCCGTTCCCGGACAATCCAACGGCTACGCCCGAAGAATTGACCGCATTGGGGAGGCTACTGTTGGCGCCACCCGGAAGTGAACCGAGGTCAGAAAACACACCGTTCTCATACTTGCCCGCGTGGAAAACAACGCAATAGGGGAAATCGAGACATGCGGGATCAGGGGTCGAAGTGCTTGCATACCCAACGGCTGTCCCCCTGCGGTTGATAATGTTGCCGCCAGAGTTAAAACTACTGTGCGGACCGCCGAACGTATCCAAAACCACGAGCGTGTAATGGGAGTGCTTTGATTTGTGTTCCTGCGCGGCGAGTGGCGGCCCAATTGCCAAGACTGCCAGCAGTACCGCCAATGTCGTCCCAGTTGCGCACATCAATTTTTCGTATCTCATAACTCTCCTGTTTTCGTCGTGCTGTGGTGGTGAGTCGCGGCTCACTGTTTTCTAGGGGAGACCATGCAGCTCAGCGGAGTGCTCACGAATCGTGGCCTTCACCGTGGAATCGGCATTGGCCACGATTCTGTCGTGTTCGGTTGAGATTACTTTGACGGCTTTGCCCCGTTTGGAATGTGATAGCGCGGCATCAGCCGGTTGCGTAACTGATCAATTGCGCGAAGTGGTGATTCGCTGCCTTGCTTCATTGTTGCCGGGTACGCCGCAGCCGCGGCGCTAGCCTGCGGGGTGGATACTTCGATCATCGAGTTGTCTGCGCACTCGCCACGATGATTTTCGTCGCACGGGATCATTAGGAACACATGCCCGCAAGTATCAACATTGTCGCAGCCAGCAGGCACCCCGGTTCCCGCAATTTCTCCGCGCTCGTTGATGTTGTCAGCGATCAACACTTGAAAGTCCGAACTCGATTGCACCAGTTGGTTCAAATCCACCATGGGTCCGCCGTGTTCCCACAGAAATGCATGCAGAGCGAAAACACAGTCGGACGTACTGCCTACGACTTGCCCATGCGAGTTAATGGCGCGAGCCCTGCTGCAGGGATCGCTGCCGATCCTGCCGAGGTCTTTCATTACGCCATCCTTCCAGAAAAATGCGCCGAACGTCTGCGACCCGGGCAGGTCCGCCCAGCCGACAACTGCGCCGGCATCGTTGAGCCCGGTTGGAGTCCCGTTATCGCCTCCCAACGTGCCGAGGTCTCTCATCAGACCGTGCGTCCAAAGAAATGGGTGGGATACCAAGTCGCCAGCAAGATCCGATATACCGGCAACCTCCCCCCGGTTGTTCGCCATAGAGGCGCTTCCGATGGTGCCCCCCAGGGTCCCGAGATCTGTCATGGTGCCGTTGTTCCACAGGAAGGGGTCCAGGGTGGGAATTCCGGTCGTGTCATTCGGAATCGAGTTGATGTAAGACGCGCCAGCTACCAGGCCGTTGCGCTGGTTTATGCCGCCAGTGCTAGGCACTGAATCGGGACCTCCCAAAGTACCTAAGTCCTGCATAACACCGTTCTGCCATAGAAACGCGTGGACCGATGTACCAAAGGGGGAGAAGGGATCGGGGTCCGCATTGAGCGTAGCGAAGCCGACTACCTGCCCTCCATCATTAGCGTAGACCCCGTTGCTTTGATATCCGCCCAGCGTTCCGAGATCGATCGGCTTGTGGTTCTTCCAGAGCACCGCATGCGCCGCTGGCAAACCTGACACCGGGTCGATCACGCCGTTTTGTGAGAATCCAGCGATCCACCCGCGTGCGTTGATCCCACTCACGGCGCTGTTGTAGCCTCCAGGAAGCGCGCCCAGGTCCGTCAAGACGCCCTTCTGCCACCGAAATGCACGACCGAGGAAGCAGTCTTCATCCCAACAGTTTGGAGCATATGGATCCGGCATGGAGGTGTCCCCATAGCCTGCGACCGCTCCTCGATCGTTGAGGACTTGGCTGCCAAATCCGGCCGCGGAGTAATAGCTTGCGGGCCCACCTAGCGTTCCGATGTCGATAAGTTTGTACTGATGGTGCTTGTGATCGGGTGAGTGGTTGTCTTGCGCTGGCATGCCAACCGGGATGGCCAGCGTGGCGAACAGATACACTACATTCATCCACATCCGTGTGCGTGATTTCATAAGATTGTCCTTTAACTTCTGTGTGAGCTTTAGGGAGTTCGAGCCGCTGACCGCCGAGTCGCCTACTTGCAGGGGCCACTTTCGACGAGACACGCGAGAAGATCAATGCACTGGGTCTCACATTCGTATCGCATAGATGTCATACCGCTAGCTTGCTGAGCAGATGACTCTTGTTTCAGCAAGCGCGCGTCTGATGAAGACGATGAAGGCGCGTCGAACTCGTCCGGTGAAGTGATAAACTCACCCACTGAAGCCGCCGTGGATCTCAATCTTGTCCCTAATCTCGTTCGCTTTGGCATCTTTGAGCTCGATCACCGGGCACGGGAGCTGCGGAAGAGTGGCCTCAGCACCGGGTTGCCGGAACAGTCCATCAAGATCCTGGCCCTGCTGCTCGAAAAGCCCGGCGAGGTGGTGCTGCGCGAAGAGATACGTAAGAAGCTTTGGCCCAACGACACGGTCGTAGAGTTCGACCACAGTATCAATGCCGCCATGCAACGGCTGCGCCAGGCACTAGGCGATCCCGCCGAAACCCCCCAGTACATCGAGACTCTGGCCCGCCGTGGTTATCGCTGGAAATTTCCTCCAGACCTAGTGGAAGCAAAGCCACAGGTCGTAGAGCTGGCGGAAGTTGATGGCATCCAGAGCGGACCTGCCGCTGGCGGAAACCTGATTGGCAAGAAAGTGTCTCGCTATCGAGTCCTCGAAGTGCTCGGAGGCGGAGGCATGGGCGTGGTGTTTAAAGCCGAAGACCTCAAGCTCGGCCGCCGCGTCGCCCTGAAGTTTCTTCCCGAAGAAACCGCGAGCGATCCACTAACTCTCCAGCGCTTCGAACAAGAAGCGAGGGCGGCATCGGCGCTGAACCATCCGAACATCTGCACCATTTACGGGATTGAGGAGCACGAAGGGCAGCCCTTCATTGTCATGGAATTATTGGAGGGCGAAACGCTGCGCGAGCTGATCTCTGCAGCGAAGACAAAGACAGCACCGCTGCCGCTGGAGAAATTGCTCGATCTCGCCCTGCAAATCACGGAAGGCTTGGGCGCGGCCCACCAGAAGGGGATCATCCATCGCGACATCAAACCTGCAAATGTCTTCGTGACAACCCAAGGCCAGGCCAAGATTCTCGACTTTGGGTTGGCGAAGCTCATCCCCGTGCTCGTTGGCGCCGAAACTCACCCGGGACGCGAGCACAGAATCGACGACGAGCACGGCGCCCCAAGAGAGACTGCCCTAGTACCAGGATCGGATTTATTGCTCAGCCGAACCGGAGTGGCGATGGGAACGGCAGGTTACATGTCTCCGGAACAGGTGCGAGGCGAAAAGCTGGACGCTCGCACGGACCTGTTTTCCTTTGGCTTGGTGCTCTATGAAATGGCGGCCGGACAACGCGCCTTCACCGGAGAAACCACGCCCATACTTCACGATGCTATCCTCAGCCACACGCCGACGCCAGTGCGGGACCTGAATCCCGAACTGCCCTCCAAGCTCGAAGAGATCATCAAAAAGGCGCTGAAAAAAGACCGCGAGGTGCGCTATCAAACCGCATCGGAAATTCGCGCCGACTTGGAAAGCTTGCGGCGAAAGCTGGAGCCAAAACTTCTTGGTACCGGGTGGCGAAAGATGGCAGCAGGAGTTGCGGCACTGTTTGTCGCAGGCGCGACCTTCTGGTTTGCCAACCGTCAGCTGTCTTCCTCCCACGCGGCGCCCGATCTAAAGCTACGGCAACTCACCAGCAATTCGACCGACAATCGCGTGACCAGCGGGGCAATTTCACCCGACGGCAAGTATCTGGCATACGCGGACGCCAAGGGGATGTACATCAAGCTCATTGCGTCGGGCGAGATCCGCGCGGTTCCTGACCCGGCGGCACTCAAGAGTGGGGATGTTGAGTGGGGGATTGGTCCCTGGTTCCCCGACAGCACCAGATTTCTCGCCCATGATCATCCAGCGCTGCAAGGTGCCGATGATTGGAATATACAGGGCGGCGGCATTTGGACGGTTTCAGTGCTCGGCGAAGCGCCGCGTAAGCTCCGCGACAATGCAGGTGCATACTCCGTTTCGCCGGATGGCTCCTTAATCGCTTTTGGAACAAATGCGGGCGCACGTGGCCCGCGTGAAATTTGGCTGATGGGACCCGACGGGGAGCAAGCAAGAAAACTCTATGAAGCCGACGAAGACGGCGCAGTTTTGAACCTCACCTGGTCGCCCGATGGACAACGAGTGATTTACGGCCGGACGGATAAGTCCGGCGATACCATTGTGAGCCGCGACCTGAAAGGAGGACCTCCGACCACCCTATTCCCATCTTCCGAATTTCCATCTTCCGAAATGGCGAAAGTACACGACTCGACGTGGCTGCCAGATGGACGAGCGATCTACTCGGCGGACGAACCAGGGGCTATTCTTCCCACTTGCAACTTCTGGATCATACGATTTGATTTTCGCACGGGTAAAGTCATCGAAAAACCGAAGCGACTCACGAACTGGTCAGGCTTCTGCATGGCCAGTTTGACGGCGACCGCGGATGGCAAGCGGCTCACCTTTATGGAATGGGAAAGCCACCTTTCGTCGTACATAGGTGATTTGGCTGCGGGCGGAACTAAACTTCTCAGGCCCAGGCATTTTCCGCGGAGTGAGAGCTCGGACGAGGCGTTGGATTGGACGCCCGATAGCAAGGCAATCTTCTTCGAATCGAATCGCACTGGCTCTGATGGGCTTTACAAGCAGTCGTTGGAAGAGGACACGGCTGAACGGCTCGCGGCCGGGGGCTTCGGCCGATACACTCAACTGACTCCCGATGGGAAGTGGATTCTCTATTTGAAGTGGCCGATCACAACGCCAGAACCAGTCATGCGTGTCCCTGTCGCCGGGGGACCATCGGAGGTGCTATATCGTGCGAAAGCTTCGAGCGCACTCACCTGCGCAAAGCCTCCGTCTGAGTTGTGTCTGATTGTGGAGCCGTCCGACGATCGCAAACAGGTGACGGTTTCGACCCTCGACCCTGTGCATGGACGCGGTCCAGAGCTTGCCCGCTTTGACCTTGACTTGAAGGAGGACGGTTGGCCGTTTGAGCTTTCTCCTGATGGCACCCGCCTTGCCGCTGTTCCGAGTCCAGAGGGGCCTATCTACATTCTTTCCTTGCGCGGCCAGGCGACGCAGCAGGTCCACGTGAAGGGTTGGAGCAACCTGCGGTGGTTGAGTTGGGCCGCGGACGGCAAGAGCCTGTTTGTTTATTCCGGCAATCGGCAGGAAAGAGCGCTGCTGCATGTCGACTTGCATGGCAATGCGCATTTCTTATGGCAGAATCCCGGAGCTTATGGTGAAGCAGCCGCAAAGCCATCTCCCGACGGTCGCCACCTGGCGATGTCGGGCCGGACCCTGAACAGCAACATTTGGATCATTGAGAACTTTTGAGCAGCGAGCGTCCCTTCGCGAGGATTGCATGGAACTGAATCTCGCGGCAAGACTCAGAACTGTAGCTGGGCCTTCACCTGAATCATTCTCGCGGAGACGTTGGCTACATTGCCTCCAAGCCCGGCACCCAGGATGCTTGTGGGCGGCTGCTCCTGAAACGCGACCTGCCCGAATAACGAGTCGCTGACGTTACTAAACGGGAAGGTGAAATTCGGATGGTTGAAGAGGTTGAAGAACTGGAAACCGATACCCAACACACCTTTTTCCCAGCCAGGAACATTCGTATTTTTCATGATGGCGAAGTCGGCGTTGAAGTAGCGTGGGCCCCGGAACTGATTGCGTCCTTGAGCGAACTCCACCGCGGCGCCGTCGCAGACGCCCGACGCGCCGAGGCGCCCTGTATTGAATCCGGTTTCGCAGCCCGCTTGTACGAAATTTGCGTTCGGATTGGGCGTTGGATTCCCATTCCCATCGAACAATACTTGCGGGGGCTGACAAGGGTGCGGGGCAAGTGGATACGCCGCGCCTTCGCCGCACGAGACGGATCCGGAGAGAGGGTGAACCGGCACAGCATAGATTGGACCAGAAAAGTTATTCGGCGCGAGACTACCCGACTTGGTGAAGTCGAACACCGTATAGGGAAATCCGGTGCGGAAAAAGATCGTTCCTGAGATCTGCCACCCCTTCACCAGAAAATCAGGACCGTGCCCACCCCAGGCCGCTTTTACTGGAACCTCCCACACGTAGTTGGCGTTGTAGGAGTGGCGCACGTCGTAGTCCGCTGGTCCGTAGGCGCCCCGGAGATTGTTAGGGTCCTGCGGGCTCGACGCGCTGCCGGACGTGAATGCGTTGAAACCACCATTGGAGACTTCATCGAAGGCGTGGCCGTAAGTGTAGTTGGCCTGAAACAGGCCTTGCGTCCAATGGCTGAAGCGATGCCGGAAAGAAACCACCATGCCGTTGTAGTTGGAGACGGCAGCGGAAGTAATCTGCGTAACCCCGCTGAATCGAGGGTCGGGAGCGCATGGTGGAACAAGCGGGCTGATGCACTTTCCCGAGGGGAGTGAGCCGAAGCCAAATGCGTTTGCGTTCGAATCGAAAACTAACTGATGGATGCCATGATGACCGGTGTAACCGATGCTCAACGAAGTGTTGGCGCCGAAGGCCTGCTGCAATTCCAGGCTCCACCTCTGGTATTGCGGCGAGTGCGTCCTCCTGTTCGGAACAGTGATGCCAGGCAGAGAAAAGCCAGGAATCGCGGCTTGAAATTGCGCAAGAGTTTCGTGTGCAGGGAAGCCCGTGACGAATGCGCGATTGGAAGCGTCAGCATCTTTAAAGAGGCTGGTGCTCTCGGTGGGCGTAAGGTTGTCGCCGGCAACGGTGTAAGTGTTCAAAAGCGGGGGATTGCTGGCAAAAGTCCGCGCGAGGTAACGCAGCACCGGGTCATAAAAAACGCCGACTCCACCTCGGACTACCGTGTTATGCGAGACGCCAAGCGGCTGCCAGGCGAAGCTCAGTCGCGGGGACCACAGGATGTTGTCCATGCCTGCGAGAGCTTGCCTCTGGTTGATCAGGATCGCCTTGTCGTACGGCTGACCTGGGTCGTGACTGACCGACTCAAAGGGAGCAGCCAAACGAGCGAAGCAGCGGCTCTTGCACACCGGATTGGACTGATGCTCTGCCCGAAGGGCGAGCGTCAACGTCAGGTTGGGCCGCGCATGCCACTCGTCCTGACCGTAGAGCCCGAGATCATAGAAAGCGAGGCGTTGAACGGTTTGGGAAGCGAAAGACTGTGTCAGGACCGTAAAATCAGTTTTCTTAGAAGCCGGATCCACGCCACCCTGATAAAAGGCATCGAGCGTCTGGGGCGCCAGAACGCCTCCGGCTCTGAATGTGTACCCTAAGTCTGTCGCATAGATTCGTTCGAAGTTCGCACCGATCCCGAACTTATGATTGCCACGGATCTTCACCACATCCTCGGAAATTTGGAATTGGGTAGTGTATCTGCCAACGGGAAACGCAAGGTAACCGTTATCTTCCCCCAGGTCGTTGAACCCATCCAGAGCATTAAGAAAAGTCAGGGTTGCTGGAAATGCAGCGAGTGCCTGCGAGCCATGCACTAGCTCGGAGATGGGAGCAAGATAGCTACCCCCCAGCAAAAATTGGCTCGCAGCCGACGAACCAAAGGTATGTGTCTCGACTATTTGGCCCTGCCACCAGGGAAAGCGTTCATCCGCATCGAACAACGGACTGATGGGATCGACATAAAAAGGCACATACCCGCGATCATTCTGTATTTGGAGAAAAACACGGTCGTTTCCACTCGCGTTCCAATCCACCCGGCCAGACGTGAGCGTATCCTGACTTGGGAGACCTCGCTCCGAGGAGAAATGCCGGGCGCAGGGGACACCCGAGCCCAGGAGGACGATAAATTCCGGAGGGCAGCCGAGATCGATGAAGTTGCCGTCCGAGGCTGAACCTACTCCTGGCGTGGCGTCATAGAGGTCGAAGATCCTCTGGTAAAGGTCATGAGAAGCAGAAGTCGATCCAAAGATCGAATCGATATGCGCGAGCGTCGCGGCCTCAAACTTAAGGCTCGGGATAATCACGAGAAACTGCTGGGGAATCAACACCCGCAGCCCCTCGGTATCAAAGAAGAAGAACAGCTTGCTTCGTTTGATCGGGCCCCCTAGTGAACCGGCCCATTGATTGGCGATGTCGAAGGGGCGCGGCTGGGGCACTGGCAACACCTTATTCAACCAGCTGTTGGCGTTGAGCACCCGGCCGTTCCAGTAGTACTGCGCGTTGCCGTGAAAATCATTCCCTCCCGATTTTGTGATGTAGTTGATATTCGCGCCCGCGGCGCCGCCAAACTGACCGGAGTAGCCGACGCTTACAACCGTCGCTTCTTGAATCTCGTTCTGGCCCAGGAGCAGCCCGAGCGCACCGGCCCGGCTAACATTATCTTCATCTTCGTTGTCGTTCATCCCGTTCACGGTGAAACGATTGGAAGTGCCCGGCATCCCTAGAATGGAAAAGTTGCCACCATTGCCAGAACTGTCGGTGTTCATCACCACGCCGGGGGCGGTTTGCGCGATATAAGTGAGGTCGTTGCCGGGATTCGGAACCTCGGAGATTTGCGTCTGGCTCATGGTGGTGGAAACGTCGCCATTCTCCGCCTGAACCAACGGAGCACCTTCCGTCACGTTCAACGTGGCACTTGCCTGCGCTATTGCAAGCGTGACGTTCACCGAAACCGGAGGCCCCAAGAGAACATTCACCGCTCGACTCTCTTTTCGAAAGCTGCCTCGCGTCACAGCAAGCGTGTATCTCCCCGGCGCTAGAAAGAAAAATCGATACACTCCCTCATGATCAGTTTTTGTTGATTGAGTTATTCCCTTGGCGGTATCCCTGATTTCGACATCCGCATCCGGCACGACCGCATGGCTCGGATCGCTTACGACGCCGGTCAACCCACCTGAGGTCGTGGTCTGAGCGTTCAGTTCACCTGAGAGGCAAACCACGAGAAGCAGAGACGGAAAACACATGCGCGTCGGCCCTAACCTCATCAAACCACCCCACGGAACTGCCGATCGCGCAATCCCTTCCGCATTGTAATCCTTGAACACCGCGAAGCCCTGGCCTGCCCGCGCAATGAGTACGCAGGGAAGCAACATTGACGAGAGCCTCAGACGCGGAGACGAAGTCGACAGGTCGATTCGGATCGCGGGAGGAAAACGTTCTTGCTCCATTTATGATCCACGAACTACTTCCAAGCCTTACTGAAACCGCTTCTGGTAGCCATCCGTGCTGCATAGTTTCAGTAACTTACCATCGGACCTCTTTCACGGCGGTAACACGGGTTCAAATCCCGTCGGGGACGCCAAGCCTTTTCAGCAACTTACGGTTTCCCCTCCTCCTTAATATAGGCACAAAAAAGGCACAATCTGGGTCGTGAATCCCCACCCACTTCGTGCGGTCGTCAATGTTTTGGCCTGGACCAGGCGCGTTTGCGTAGGCACAGAGAAGGAACAGGTAGTGCGCTTTTCAGCCAGCAGCTGTAGTGGACGCGCGCAGAAGACGAATGACATTGCTCTGGGCTTTTCGCTTTTGAAGCGTCACTGCTTGTGTATACGTATCCAACGTGACCCGGCTGGAGGCGTGACGAAGGAGCTCTTGCGTGACCTTGATATCCGTTCTGTTTGCTCTCAGCAGTGAAGAATAGGTGTGTCGGAAAGTATGCCATCCGATGTGCTGTGTGATGCCGATCTTAGCTGCTGCTGGACGAATAATGGTTCGCATGAGGCACTGCCCCCAATACGGTTTTTGGCCACGCGCAGCTGGGCTGGCGAACACCCAATCGTCGGCTGCCCGGTAACTTGTGTAGCGGCGCCACGCGTGCAGTGCCTCTGCCAGACGCGGGTCAAGTGGAACGGGCTTCTGTGACGCCTCCGTTTTACAAGGGCCAACTACTTGGAACACGATGGAACGTGTGACGCTGA
>Ga0193751_1001878_pt1 | contig 13100 bp, 8 predicted proteins | sample L1c2metaG_FD_143050 | JGI IMG/M metagenome (GOLD analysis project Ga0193751, IMG submission 143050) | Soil microbial communities from a riparian zone of the East river system, Colorado, United States - L1c2 | ecosystem: Environmental > Terrestrial > Soil > Riparian zone | place: USA: East River... | reverse complement strand
TCGCCAGGTCGGCGGTCGCGCCCTCGTCGAGCTCCCCGGAGCGGCCGGCCATCTCGAGCCGTCGGGCGACGGCACTGAGGCGCGCCGCACCGAGCGTCGCGCTGCTCGACTTCAGGGTATGGGCGGGGCGGACCAGCGCCGAGGCGTCTGCGTCCCTGAACGCGGCCGCGATGCCGTCGAGCTGAGCCGGCGCCTCTGCGAGGTAGGTCTCCACGAGCTCGCGGACGAACGCTGCGTCGTCGCCGGTGGTGGCAAGCAGCTCGGCCAGGACCGACTCGTCGAGGATCGGCTCGGCGGGCTCAGCTGGGAGCATGCGCCTTCTTCCTCCGAGGTTTCGCGGCTCGCCGGCGCCCGTTTCCGTCTCCGGCGGATGTCCGCTCGAGGGCGGCGCTCAACTCGGCCGCGCGGATCGGCTTGGAGAGGTAGTCGTCCATCCCCGCTGCCAGGCAGGCCTCACGGTCCCCGGCCATGGCGTTCGCGGTCATGGCCACGATGCGCAGGTTCCGGTCCGGCCAACGCTTGCGAATCCGGCGCGTCGCTTCGAGCCCGTCGAGCTCGGGCATCTGCACGTCCATGAGCACCAGGTCGAACGCGGAGTCGGCCAGCGCGTCGATCGCCTGCTGCCCGTCCCCGGCCACTTGTGCCTCATAGCCAAGCTGGGCGAGCAGCCGCAGGGCGAGCTTCTGGTTCACCGCGTTGTCCTCCGCGAGGAGGATCCGAAGCGGGTGCCGATGGCCGAGCGGTTCGGCCGATGCCGGCGCTGACGGCGCGACGATTGGCTGGGCGACGACGGCGCCGAGCAGGATCGTCGCGATCGTATCGTGCAGGGCCGATGGCTTCACCGGCTTGGCCAGCCAGCCGGCCACGCGGGCCTCTTCGCGGTCCCGCAAGCCAACCGACGAGAGGATGACGACCGGCAGGCGAGATGCGGCGCCATCGACCTGTTGCACGCGGGACGCGAACTCCACCCCGTCCATCTCGGGCATGAGCAGGTCTGAGAGGATGATGTCGAAGCGCTCGCCGGCGTCCAGCCAGCGGAGTGCCTCGGCAGGCGACCCGGTCTCCCGCGGGACCATGCCCCAGCGGGCCGTCTGGGCGACGAGGATCCGGCGATTCGTCGCGTTGTCGTCCACGATGAGCACGGTCCGCCCGGCGAGGTCCGCCTCGATCCGCTGTGGGCGAGTTGCGGCGACCGCATCCGGCGCGGCGACGGGCATCCGGGCCTCGAGGTGGAACGTGCTCCCCTCGCCCGACACGCCGCTGCTCTCTGCGGTCAGCGAGCCGTCCATCAGCTCCGCGAGGCGGCGGCTGATTGCAAGGCCCAGGCCGGTCCCGCCATAGCGACGGGCGATGGAGGCATCCACCTGGCTGAACGACTGGAACAGCCTGCCCATGGCAGACGGCGGGATGCCGATGCCGGTGTCGCGGACGTCGACCCGAATCTCCCAGGTTGGCTTCCCACCACGCCGCGCGGGCTCGCACTGGCTGCCACCCACCGTTACGAGAACTTCGCCCTCGGCGGTGAACTTCACCGCGTTGGAGAGCAGGTTCAGGACGATCTGGCGCAGGCGTCCCGCGTCCCCGACCAGCGCCGCCGGCAGGTCCTCGTCGATGGCGTACACGAGCTCCAGGCCCTTCTTGGCGGCGGTGGGCGCCAGGATGTCGAGCGCGGCCTCAATCGCGTCGCGCAGCAGGAACGGCCGCGCCTCAAGCTCCACGCGGCCGGCCTCGATCTTCGAGAAGTCCAGAACGTCGTTGATGGTCGTCAGCAGGGCGTCGCCGGAGGTGCGAATCGTTTCCGCGAAGTCGCGCTGCTCGTCGTTCAGCGGGGTGTCGATCAGAAGGCCGCTCATGCCGATCACGGCGTTCAGCGGGGTGCGGATCTCGTGGCTCATCGCCGCCAGGAACGAGCTCTTCGCCTCGTTGGCCTGCTCGGCGGCCTGGCGCGCATCCTGCGCCTGCTCGAAGAGCTCCGAGTTCTGCAGGGCGATGGCCGCCTGCTGGGAGAGACCTACCAGGAAATTCAGGTCCGCGCTCGTGAACGGCGTCCGATTGGTTGTTCGCCACACCGCCAGGACGCCCTCGACCTTGTCTCGAACGACGAGAGGCGCCGCCATCAGGCGATCCCGTGTGTCGTCGGACGTGCCTGGGATGTGTTGAACCCGCGCGTCCGTCCAGGGGCTGTTGACGGCCTCGGCCTGGCCGGATTCCGCGATAGACCCAATGATCCCGTGGCCGCGCGCGATCGGGAATGCCTTGAGCTGATCGCCAATCGCTCCGACGCCGACCACCGCATGCAGCAGCTCGTCGTCGTTCTGCGCGAGGTAGACGGCGCTGGAGTCGGCGGCGAGAAGCTTCCGCGCCCGATCGGCGATGAGCTCGAGCAGCGTGGAGCTCTCGAGAGTGAGTGAGATCTGGCGCGCAATGTCGGCGATGGCGGCCATCTGATCGGCGCGCTGGCGCGCCTCCTCGTACAGGCGGGCGTTCTGAACCGCCACGCCGACATTCGCCGCGATGGTCGACAGGAGTCGCGCATCGGCCTCGCTGAAGCGACCTTCCTCCTGGGTGCTTTGGACACTGACCGCGCCGATGACGCGATCGCCGGCCACGATCGGGACACCGAGATACGAGCGAGCCTGGGTGCCGACGATGGGTGAGCGCGAGAGCTCCTGCTCGCTGTTCAGCAGGATTGTCCGGCGGTTCTGGATGATCTCCGACGTGAGACCCTCGCCCAATGGCAATGGCTCGTCCTGCACCTGCTGGCCGCCCTCGACGTAGTACGGGAACTCGATGACCCGCTGGTCCTCGCCCAACAGCGCGATGTAGGCAATGTCGGCCTCGAACGCGTCTCGCAGCTTGTCGCCAACGACGAGCAGCAGCGGAGCGATCTCGATCTGCGTCGTCAGTGCCTCGCCAACATCGTTGATCGTCCCGAGCTCCGCGACCCGCTTGCGAGTCTCCTCTACCAGACGCCCGGTGCGTAGAGCAACGCTGAGGCTGGCAGCCAGCGTGGTGAGCAGCGAGAGATCGTGCTCATCGAACGCATATTCGCGGTCGAGGTTTTGGAGGGAGATGACGCCCAAGACCTCCTCGCCTACGAGCATCGGCGCGAAGACGGCGGACTTGGCCGGCTCGCCCTTGATCTGGGCCGTCTGCCCGTATTCGGCGACGCGCTTACGCAGGTTGGCCGCGATCAGCATTGGTGCGCGGGTTTCGAGCACGTGCTGTCGGACGCCCATGATCGGTCGGACGTCCTCCGGGAAGCGCACGCCACGCTCGACGGAGTACGGCGTACGCATCGTGCCGGCCTCATGGTCGAAGATGGCGATGTCGACGACCTGAGTATCGAAGACGTCACTGGCACGCTCGCCCACCAACTCGTACATGGCCTGGGGATCGAGCTGCGCGGCAAGGCCGCCCTGAACGTCGTTGACGATGGCGAGCTCCGCGGCTCGCCGATCCGTCTCGGCCAGCAGGCGTCTGGTCTCGTCGAAGAGTCGTGCGTTCTCGAGCGCGACGCTGAGGCTCGCCGCCAGCGTCGTGAGGATTCGGACATCCGACTCCGAGAAGACGTCCTCACGGTCGACGTTCTGTATCGAAATCGCCCCACGCACCTGCTCACCAGAAATGAGCGGCGCGAAGACCACGGCTTTCGGCGGGTCACCGAGCACTGCCTGCTCGATGCCTTTCTCCGCAAGCCAGCCTGCCCAGTCTCGGTGCACGATGATCGGCTGGCGGGTCCTGATCAACCATCGCGCCACGCCCGACAACGGTTGGGCCTGCTCCCAGCCGGAAACGTGCTCGCCGTGCTGAGTCACATAGGGAACTGTCATCGTTTCGGCGTCGTTGTCGAAGGTCCCGATGAGCACGACCTGAGCGTCGAATATCTCGCGAATCTCGTCGCCGACAAGGTCATACATGGCCTGCATGTCGAGCTTTGCAGCCAATCCCTGCTGGACGCTGTTGACGACGGCGAGTTCGGCGGCGCGCTCATCAGTCTCGGCCAGTAGGCGTTTCGTCTCGTCGAACAGCCGGGCGTTTTCGAGCGCGACGCTGAGGCTCGCCGCGAGCGTTGTCAGGAGTCGAACGTCGGATTCTGAGAATGCATGCTCGTGGTCGACGTTCTGAATAGAGATTGACCCGCGCACTTCCTCGCCGGCGATGAGCGGAGCGAGGACGACCGCCTTCGGCATTTCGCCGAGGAGCGCAGCGTCGATCCCGTTCGCGGCGAGCCACGTCGCCCAGCCTTCGTTGATGACAATCGGCTCCCGCGTCTTGATGACCCAGCGCGCAATGCCCGAGAGTGGCAGCGGGTCCTCCCATCCGGGTAGGTGGACCCCGCGCTCGATCGAATAGGGAATGGTCATGGTGTTGGCATCGTGGTCGTAGGTCGCGATGGTCACGACCTGGGCGTCGAAGATCTCGCGGATCTTGTCCCCCACGAGGTCATACATGGCCTGCATGTCAAGCTTCGCCGACAGTCCCTGCTGGACGCTATTGACCACCGCCAGCTCAGCAGCGCGCTCATCGGTTTCGGCGAGGAGGCGCTTCGTCTCGTCGAAGAGGCGGGCGTTCTCGAGGGCAACGCTCAGACTCCCGGCGAGGGTCATGAGCAGGCGGACATCGGACTCCGAGAAGGCGTTCTCGCGATCCAGGTTCTGCAGCGAGATGACGCCGCGCGCCTCGCCGCCGCTGACCAGCGGCGCGTAGACGCACGACTTGGGCATCTCACCGGAGACGACGCCCTCCTGGCCGTACTGCTGAACCGCCTGCAGGACGTTCTCGTTGAAGACGAGTGGCTCGCGGGTCTCCATGACATGGCGCCGGGGCCCGATGACCGGCATCTCCTCGTTCGGGAACCGGACGCCCCGCTCCTTCGTATACGCGAACGCGATCTGGTTGGCGGCCTTGTCGAAGATGCCGATGTCAACGACCTGCGCGTCGAAGATCTCCTGGATCTTGTCTCCGACGAGGTCGTACATGGCCTGCATATTGAGGTTCTCGGCGAGACCCTCCTGGACGCTGGTGATGATCCCCAGCTCGGCCGCGCGCTCGTCGGTTTCGGCGAGCAGGCGGTTCGTCTCTGAGAAGAGCCCCGCGTTCTCGAGAGCCACGCTGAGGCTCGACGCGAGGGTGGTCAGGAGGCGAACGTCCGCGTCGGTGAACGCGTCCTCACGGTCGAGATTCTCGAGCATGAGGAACCCCGAGACCTGGCCTCCACTCACGAGGGGCACGAAGATCACCGACTTCGCGAGCTCGCCGGCGAGAGTCGCCGGCTGACCGTACCTCGCGGCCTCCTGTTCGAGCTCGCGGTTGATCAGCAGGGGCGCCTTGGTCTCATAGACGTGCCTCCGGAACCCAAAGAGGTCCATCGGCTCGTCAAACAGGCGCTTGCCACGCTCGAGGGAGTACGGGAAGTGGATGCGGCCACTGGCGGCGTCGTAGACTTCGATGTCCACCCCTTGCGCGTCGAAGATCTCCTGGATCTTGTCACCGACCAGGTCGTACATTGCCTGCATGTCGAGCCTCTCCGCGAGACCACGTTGGACCTCGTTGATCAGTGCCAGCTCGGCGGCGCGATCGTCAGTCTCGGAGAGGAGGCGCTTGGTCTCGTCGAACAAGCGTGCGTTCTCGAGGGCCACGCCCATGCTGGATGCCAGTGTGCTGAGGACACGTTCGTCCCCGTCCGTGTACGCGTGCGGTCGCAGGCTCTGCAGCGCGACCACGCCCAGCACGCGATCGCCGGCGAGGATTGGCACGCCGAGCCAGGACTCGGCCGGGACGGTGTCGACGATCGCACCGTGCGCCGCGATCTCCTCGGCCGTCTGCAGTAATAGCGAGCGCCGCGTGCGGATGACTTCGGAGGTGAGGCCGGGTCCGAGCTCGTACGGCTCGCTTTCTTGTCGGGCACCGTCGGCGATGTCGTAGCCGAACCGCAGGATGTTCGTCTCGGGGTCGTACTGCGCGATGTACATCGTGTGCGAGTCGAACATCGAGCGGACTCGTTCGCCGACGAGCTCGATGATCGCCTTGAAGTCGAGCTGCTTCGCCAGCGCGGCGCCGATCTCGTTGACGATCGCCAGCTCGGCGTTGCGCTGGCGGGTCTCCTCGATCGCTCGGGCGCGCGTGAGCGCAGAGGCGACGTGTTGGCCGACGAAGTTGAGGAGCTCGAGGTCACCCGGCCGATAGCGTCGATCCTCGCGATACGTCTGGACCGCGAGCACGCCTATCGTTCGGCCATCGGCCCTTAATGGAACGCCCAGCCATTCGATGGCCAGTGCTCCAAACTCTCCGCCCTGAGCCCTTAGCTCGAGCTGGCGCTCCTTATCCCAGAACTGGGGCTCGCCGTGACGAAGGAGGTACGCCGTTGCGCCAGTTCCTTCGCGGATGCCGAACGGGGTCCACACATTCGGATCGGGAATGTCTGGGTCGACCTCATCGACGAAGAAGGGGAAGCTGATCGACTGCCGAGCCTCGTCGTAGAGCGCGATATAGAAGTTGTCGGCATACATCAGGCTGCCGACGATCTCGTGGATCGAGGCGTAGAAGGTGGGCATGTCCGTCGCGGCGCTAGCCGTCTCGGCGATCCGATACAGGGCTCCCTGGATCCGCTCAGCGTGCTCGTGGGCCTCCTCGCGCCCCTCGAGCTCGGCGATCCGAGCCCGAGCGGCGGCCAGCGCGGCGGAGGCTGGTGCGGTCCTGGCTACTGTTCTGGTTGGAGGGTGCGGGTCACGGGCCAACTCGGAAGCCCCCGGGGTTAGGGCACGGCGGTCGGGTGACGGCCGGAGCCCTATTGTGCCCCATGCAGGAACTGCGGCTCTATCGCTCGGCTACTCGGTCAACTACGATCTCGCTACAGGCAGCCCTAGAGCGAGGGAGCGTGACCGAGCGATTCGTGACCCGCGGGTTTGTCGGGAGGCGCGGCACGCCGGGTGATCCGGCATCCGATACTGCCAGGCGCGTGCCGCCCGGGCAGTACCTCACCAGCGGGTTCCCCGTCCTCTCTGCTGGTCCAACTCCCCGCACGGCCCTTGGTCAATGGAGCCTCTCGATCGAGGGACTCGTGCGCGAACCTTCCCGCTGGTCATGGGCCCAATTCATGGAGCTCCCCACGCGCGACTGGACCGTCGACATCAGCTGCGTCACGAAGTGGACGCACCTCGATATGCGCTGGCGCGGGGTCAGCGTGGACACCCTGCTCGAGCATGTCGACCTCCGTCCCGAGGCGGCCTATGTCGTCGCCTGGTCCGATGGGGGCTACACCACGAACCTCCCCCTGGCCGATGTCGTGAACGGCCAGGCGTTCGTCGCCTTCGAGTACGACGGCGCACCGCTCACGCCTGAGCATGGTGGCCCGGCAAGGCTTGTGGTTCCGGCCCGCTACTTCTGGAAGAGCGCCAAGTGGGTGCGCGGCCTGCGGATCCTCGACCACGACGAGCCCGGATTCTGGGAGTCATTCGGCTACCACAACCGAGGCGACCAGTGGCGCGAAGAGCGGTATAGCGGCGACTAGCGAGCCGCCTCGACAATGGCCACGACCGCAATTACGTGGCAGATTGCCACCGTCGCATCGATCCAGGACGAGACACCGACCGTCCGCTCGTTCGCGTTGCATCTTCCGGCCTGGAGCGGGCACCAGGCCGGCCAGCACGTCGACCTGCGGCTGACGGCCGATGACGGCTACAGCGTCGAGCGTAGCTACTCGATCGCGTCCGAGCCGGAGCGGGGCAGCGAGGTCGAGGTCACCGTCGAGCGGATCCCGGATGGCGAGGTTTCCCCGTTCCTCCATGACGTCGTCGTGCCCGGCGACCGGATCGAGGTGCGCGGCCCTATCGGTGGCTACTTCGTCTGGGAGGCCGCATTTGGTGGACCGCTCCTGCTCGTGGCCGGCGGCTCGGGAGTGGTTCCACTGATGGCGATGGTCCGCCATCGGGCACGGTCAGGGTCGTCCACGCCGACCCGGCTCCTCGTGAGCTCGCGCTCCTTCGACGAGATCATCTATCGCGAGGAGCTCGGCGAGCTTGCGGCCGCCGGCGACGGGCTCGAGGTCGTCCATACTCTCACCCGCTCACAGCCAGATGGCTGGACCGGCTACGCGCGCCGGATCGATGAACCGATGCTTGCCGAGGTCCTGGCGCCGCTCGGGGCATCAGCCCGGACCTACCTGTGCGGACCGACGTCGCTGGTCGAGAACGCCGCCAACGCGCTCGTCCACCTCGGCGTGCCAACCGCACGCATCCGCACCGAGCGGTTCGGTCCAACCGGAACCTAGGAGGTACGTCGCATGGTTGACGACCCCGCCGACAGGGTTGCAGACGAGGTCGCGGACGCCGTCCTCGACGGCAATGCAGTGGCCGGAGCGCTCGCATCGGTCCTCGGCGTCGAGGCGACCTCGATCCCCGGACGATGCGCGCACTGCGGCACGGTCAGCATGGTCGGTGCACTGCGCGCCTACATGCGGGCACCGGGCGCTGTGCTGCGTTGCCCTGCGTGCGGCCAGGTCGTGCTGCGTCTGGTCGAGACCGAAAGGTCCGTGTACCTCGACGCTCGCGGAGCCGCCTTCCTGCGCTTCGATCGGTAGGCGCGACGAAGGTCGCGTTTCGCGCGGCCGCTCCTCGTCCGCTAGAGTGGCGCCGTGACCGAGCGGCGCCGGGACGTGCTCGCCATTGGGCCCATGGTGCTTGCTGCCCTGGTGCTGGGTCACGACCTGACCTACCTCTTCACCTACGGCCCCGACTACCAGACGGCACTCCTCCGCACCGGGCACGGGGAGGCGTGGACCGCGGCGGTCGTCACCGTGGCGCTCCTCTCGGCGGCGCTTATGGTCCTTGCGGGCTTCCGGCTCGCGACGCTCGCCCGCCACGCCCGGCGCCTGGGGGGCGCCATGCCCGGACCACGCGGGCGGCCCGCCGACCTGGTCCGCGAGCTCATCGGCCTGTGGGGGCTGGTGCTCTTTGGGGCCGCATGGCTCTTCGTCGTCAACGAGAACGTCGAGCAGGCCTCGAGCCACCTTCCGCTCACCGGCATCCGCGTGCTGGTGGGCTCCGAGGGGAACCTCCTCCCGCTCCTGGTCCTGACCCTCGCCTCCGGCGTAGTGGCGGCGGTCGCCGCCCTGTACCGATGGCGCCGCGACGTACTCGTCGCCCGACTCCGGCAGGCGCGCGCCCGCTGGTGGCGGGCCAGATCCCATCGGCTTCCCCGTCCGTGGCCTTCCCTTCCCCAGCCGCATGCCACGGTCGCCCGCCTCCTGGCCGGGCGGGATCCCCCTCGACTCGCGCTTCTCAGCTCGCCCGGCTGAGAGCCGATCCCCGCGCGACGGCGCTTGCCGTGCGCGGGTGCATGCACGATCTCGCCGTCGCACCGACGGGCGCCCGCCAGGCGGGCGGTTCCACGCGAGATCGGTCAACGAGGTTCGTTCAGATGCACCGATACGCCCGCCATGGCGCGATCGCGATCGCCGCGATCGGGCTGGCCATCGGCCTGGCGTCGACCGCCATGGCCCACATCGTCAAGCAGGTCGGCCCGTATACCGTCGCCCTCGGCTGGGTCCACGAACCGACCTACGTCGGCGAGCAGAACGCCATCCAGGTCGTCATCAAGGACAAGAGCGGCAACCCGGTCAGCGACCTCACCGCCGACGATCTCAAGGTGGTGGTCACCGCGGCTGGCAAGCAGTCGGACCCGATGGCGCTGGCACCGACCTTCGACCCCGACACGGGGCTCGGCATTCCCGGTGACTACGAGGCACCGCTTATCCCGACCGCTCCGGGGGCATACACGTTCCACGTGACCGGCAAAATCCACGACCAGCCGATCGACGAGACGGCAACTTCGGCCGAGGACACCTTCGAGTCGGCGGTCGAGCCTGCGGCAATCCAGTTCCCGAACGCGCTGCCGGCGCTCAGCGACGTCACCACTCGCGTTGAGCGGGCGGATGCGCGCGCCCAGGCCGCCGGGACGGCCGCGCAGCAGGCCAAGGATGCGGCGACCACCGCGCTCATCGCCGGTATCGCGGTCGGCGGCCTTGGCGTGCTGGTCGGAGCGGCGGCCCTGGTTGTCGCCATGCGCCGGCCGCCGGCTGCGTAGGAGGCCCCATGTCGCGGCTTGCCAGTCCTTCGGACACACGGGCGCTCCTGGCGGCGGCGAGCCTCGCGCTCGCCGCCGCCATTGGCCTCGCAGGGCCGGCATCGGCCCATGCCCTCCTCGCGTCATCGGATCCCGCTGTCGGCGCCAACCTCGACAGCGCGCCGACGGTGGTCACGCTCACCTTCACGGAGTCGCCTGACCCACGCCTCTCCTCGATCAAGGTGCTCGACGCCGCCGGTGCCTCGGTGACCGCCGGCACGGCGACGGCTATCCCGGGAAAACCGAACGAACTGCGGGTCGCTCTCAAGCCGCTTCCCAAGGGGATCTATACCGTCAGCTGGCGAACCGTGAGCTCTGTCGACGGGCACACCGCGACCGGGTCGTTCGCGTTCGGCGTGGGCGCCGCGCCGCCGACGACGAGCACCGCCTCGAGCTCGTCCGGCGAGGCTCCGCTTCGCCCCGTGGCCGTTGTCGGTCGCTGGCTGCTCTACGCCGGCCTCATCGTCCTGCTGGGCGCCGCGTTCGCCGGCACGCTCATCTTCGCCGCTCCCCCGCCGACCTCGCTGCTCCTGGCAGCGGTTGGCTGGCTCTTCGCGCTGGTCGGCACGGGCGTGGTGCTGGGTGACCAACTCGTCGGCGCCGGGCTCGGGCTTGGCGACCTGGTGGGGACATCCCTGGGCACCTCGCTCCTGCTGCGGGGCGCCCCGCTTCTCGTCGGCGGCGCCGTCCTCGCCGTACTGCTCCGTCGCGGGGTACCGACGCGGCTGGGTCTCGTCACCGTCGGCGTCGTGGCCGGCGCGGCGATGCTGGCCGACACGTTGGAGAGCCATGCGGCAGCGAGCGGTGCGGTGGCCTTCAACATCGCAGTCCAATGGGTCCACGTCGTCGCCTCTGGGATCTGGCTTGGTGGGCTCTTGGCGCTCCTCGTCGGGCTTCGAGGGCAACCGGGGCCACTGAGTGCGGCCACCGTGCGTCGGTTTGCCACGAGCGCGACCTTTGGCATCGCGCTGGTTGCTGCGACCGGCGTCATCCGTGGGCTGAGCGAGATCGGCGCGTGGGGCAACCTCGTCTCTACCGCCTTTGGCTGGCTGCTGCTCGGCAAGAGCGGGCTGCTGGGAGTCATCGCCGTGCTCGGCGCCGTGAATCACTTCCGAAACGTGCCGGCCGCCGGTCGGACGCTCCGCCCCTTGCGCCGGTTCGGGTCGTCCGAGCTCGTGCTCGCCTCGGCCATCCTGGTCCTCACCGCATCGCTCGTGAACCTGGCCCCGCCTGGCCAGGTCGCGGCGGCGACCACTCTCCCTCCGTCGATCTCGGCAAGCGGCGCCGACTTCGGCACCGCTCTGCGCATCCGGCTCACGGCGAGCCCCGGGGCGGCGGGCTTCAACACGTTCCGCGCCACGCTGACCGACTACGACACCGGCGCTTCGCTCGACGGGCGTACCGTCACGCTGGGCTTCTCACTGCCAGCACGGCCGGACGTTGGCGCCTCGCAGCTGACGCTGAAGGCGGCCGGCGATGGTGTCTACCAGGCCACTGGCGGCAACCTGTCGATCGACGGGACCTGGAGGGTCACCGTCCAGGTCTCCGGGGGCGGAACCTCGACCGAGGTCACGCTGCAGCTCACCACACGTCGCGTGCCGCCCAAGATCGACGTGAACGCCCAGCCCGGCCTGCCGACCATCTACACGGTCCATCTCTCCGGGGGCGATACGGTCCAGGTCTATGCCGATCCGGGGAAGGCCGGAGCCAACGAGCTCCACATGACGTTCTTCGACCCCACTGGGACCGAGCTGCCGGTCCGGACCGCATCAGTCAGTATCGGGCTCAAGGACGCACCGCCGATCCAGGCGAAACTGCGGCTCCTGGAGCCGGGCCATTTCGTCGCCGACACGACCTTGAAGGCCGGCACCTATACCGTCTCGATCTCCGGCACGCCGCCGATCGGCGCGCCGCTCACCACCCAGCTGGAGGTTCCGATCTCATGATTCACGCGCGCACCGGCGCAGCCGCGCTGCCCGCTCGCCGCGCGGTTGGCCTGGCGTTCAGCCTCGCCATCGTGCTCGCCGGCTGCGGCGGCAATGGGGCCGGCACGACCTCCTCGAGCGCAGCCACCGCGAGCGCCACCGGCTCGCGACCATCCTCGCCGGCGGTGGTCACGATCGTCGAGCCCAAGCCGAACGAGACGGTGACTGGGACGAGCCTCCACATCGTCCTGAGCCTCGAGCATGCGAAGATCGTCAAGCAGACAACCACGAACATTCAGCCCGATGAGGGACACGTCCACCTCTACGTGAACAGCGTGCTGGTCTCGATGAACTACGGCCTGACCCAGGACCTGCCCGTGCACCCGGGAACCTATGCACTCAAGGCCGAATTCGTGGCCAGCGACCACGCGCCGTTCAACCCTCGTGTCTGGTCCCAGGTTGTCGTCTTCACCGTGGTCGCGAAATGACCGCCACCGGACCGATGGCGCCCGCTTCTCGTCACTCGCGCCGCCGACCGGCGGTGGTGATCGGCGCGCTTGCCGTCCTGCTCGGATCGGCCGTGCTGGCAAGCAGCCAGGCGGCGCCGATCGCCCTCCCGCCCATCCGCATCGGGGCCGTCTTCCCGTTGTCGGGAAGTGCCGGGCCGCTCGCGCAGCAGACCGAGCTCGGGGTGCGGATCGCGGCCGACCTCGTGAACGCCGATGGTGGGGTGGATGGGCGCCGGGTCGAGCTCGAGGTCCGCGACCTCGAGAGCGGCGCGGATGCGCCGGCGGTGATGGCCTCGCTGCGCGCCGCGGGGGCGAACGTTGTCATCGGGGCGTACTCGTCCGACCTGTCGATCGCGGCCAGCGCCGCGGCCTCCGACGCGGGGCTCGTCTACTGGGAGGCTGGAGCGGTCGCGGACCGGCTGACCGGCCGCGGCCTGCCGCTCGTCTTCCGCGTCGGGGCCTCGGGGAGCAACCTGGGCGACAACTCGGCGCGGTTCGCCGTGACCGAGCTCGCTCCACGCCTGGACCGGGCGACCAGCGC
>Ga0193751_1001877_pt1 | contig 13101 bp, 12 predicted proteins | sample L1c2metaG_FD_143050 | JGI IMG/M metagenome (GOLD analysis project Ga0193751, IMG submission 143050) | Soil microbial communities from a riparian zone of the East river system, Colorado, United States - L1c2 | ecosystem: Environmental > Terrestrial > Soil > Riparian zone | place: USA: East River... | reverse complement strand
CGGGCCGGAGCTGGTGGGGAGGCGTTCCCATTCCGCGGTAGAGCGGCTGGCGCGCGAGCACGAGAACATGCGCGCCGCTCTCGCGCACTTGCTCGGCGACGATATCGAGCTTGGCTTCCGCTTGGCAGCTGCGCTACGCCCGTACTGGGACACCGCAACACGTGGGCGCGAGATCCGCGTCTGGCTCGAGCAGGCGTTCGGCGCGAATCCGTGGGCTCGCACTCCGGCGCAGGTCGGAGCGCTGGTCGTGCTCGGCCGACAGCTCCAGAACGACGGCGAGTACGCGAGCGCCCGCGCAGCGCTCGAGCAGGCGGTCGAAGCCGCCGGCCGACTCGACTGCCCGAGCGCGGGAGCGATCGCGCTCACCTACCTCGCCTGGCTCAGCGCCGCCGCCGGCGACTACGAACACAGCCTGCAACTCGGAACGGAGGCGGTCAACCTCGCCAGGAAGGGCGACAACGCAGTGGCCGAACGGCAGGGGCTCGCGATGGTCGCGGGAGCCCTTATCAACCTTGGAGACTACGAAACGGCGCAAACCTATCTCGGGCGTAGCCTCGCGCTGGCGCGACGGCTCGAGGACGCCAACACGCTCGTGCTCGCTCTGGTGAACAGCGGGTACGGCGCCATCTGCGCCGGCGAGCTCACCGAGGCGCGTCCGCTGCTCGAGGAAGCGTTACGGCTCTGCCGCGAGCCGGAGTGGCCCGTCCAGACGGTCCCGGTCCTCCACCTGCTCGCCTGGCAAGCGAACGCTTCCGGCGACCCGGCGCGCGCGCACCCATTCCTGCACAGAGCCATCAGCCTCCTCCGAACCGGCGGCCAGCTCGCGCATCGCATCGACGTGCTCGGAGAAGTCGCGCTCACGCTCGAGCTGTCAACGCCGCACACAGCCGCCCGACTACTCGGAGCCACCGACGCAAGCCACACTCGGTACGGAACCCGAACCTCGGTGCCGATGCTCAACCGGTACGGTCCTCTCCGCGCGCGGCTCGCAACGAAACTCGGCAAGGACGAGTTGGTCGCCGCATCGGCCGCCGGTGCACTCCTAGAACTCGACGACGCGCTCCGCGAGGCACTGGCCGCAGTGCAAAGCTGAACCGCAGCCCGTTCGAGATCTCGCGCAAACGCGCATCTCGAACGCTGCGCAACCTTGCCGTAAGCGACTCGTAAGCGGCCTGTCCCAGTCTCCGATCGACAAGGCCGCGTCCGGCCTAACGACAGGAGAAAAGGAGACAACCGCGATGCGAACCCTCAAGCTCGCTGTCCTGGTCAGCGCCATTGGCGTCCTTCTCGCGCTCGCGGGCTCAGCGTCCGCCGGCGGGATTGGCGCCCAGACCTTCATGCAGATCGACAAGAACGTCGTCGAAGTCGATCCCGGCAACCAGAACCCCTGCTCAGGAGCCGTCGGGCTGCTGACACTGACCTACAACGACGTCTTCCACGGCACCACGCTCGCCAACGGCACCAGCTGGTTCACGGGGACGATCACGGGAACTCTGTCGTTCGTACCGGACGACCCCAGCAATCCCAGCTACGCAGGCCACTTCAGCCAGTGGTTTGGTGACGACAACAACCTCCAGAACGGTGTCGAGAACGGCACCTTCAACGTCACCGCGCTCGGTTCAGACGGATCCCATCTCCTCTACCACGAAAACGACCAAGCCGCCACCAACGCAAACGGAGTCGTGACCGTCACGTTCGATCACGCCTTCTGCGGATAAGTCATCGCCACGGCCAGGCCGTTTCAGAAAGGAGGTCCCGATGGAACGCTCGACACGTACTGCGGGCATCGGCGCACTCGCGTTCGCCGTGTTGACGATCATGGCGCTCGCCATCGCCAACCCGCCGGGAGGGAGTTACAGCCTTAAGGACATCACCAACTACACGGCCAAGAGCCATAGGCCTGCGGCGTTCGTCTCGGTCTACCTTGCACTCATCGGAGTCATTGCGCTCCTTCTCATGCTCTCCGCTCTGCGTGAGCTCGCCGGGGACTCTCCGCGACAGAAGCGAGCCGCGCAGATCTTCTGGAGCGCAGGCCTCGCGGCCGCAGCGGTTCTCGCGGTCGGTTGGTGTATTGAGCTTCTGATTCCACTCTCGCGGGCGCTGGGTGGGGCGAAGCCGATCGCTCCGCAGGTCGCATACGAGTTCACACAGGCAGGCACGGTGATCATCTGGGGAGCCGGCTTCTTCCTGCTCGGCTGTTCTCTGATCGCATTTGCGTTCGCTTCCGCGACCATTCCGGCGTGGTGGAGATGGATAGCCGCAATCGGTGGAGTAACTGGGATCCTCTCGACCGCGTTCTTCCCGTCCTTCATCCTCGCGCTCTGCGTCGTCATGCTCGGGGTGGGTCTACTCGTTCATCGCGGGACGGCAGCAACTACCGCGGCTCAAGCAACCTGATTCGCTGACGTTGAGGGCCCGGCCGAACGCGGGGCCCTCAACTCCGCTCTATTGCGCCCGAGCGCCGGCAGCGCCATCGTTTGCCCTGCCGTGGTAGAGCCGCCGGCGTACGTGCAGCCGCCGCTGCTCGATGTCGACGTCGCTCCAGCGCAGTGCGATCGCTTCGCTGAAGCGCAGCCCGGTGTGGGCGAGGAACTCGACGAAAAGCCGCCACTCGGCGGGGATTTCGTCGAGCGGTAGAGCGAGCTCTGTCTGGGTGAGGGCTTTGCTTGGTTGCTGGTCGTGGGGCTCGGGTTCTCGCGCGCGAGACGTACGACCCGTTCACGCACCTCAGAGCCGATCGGCGGCCGACCAGGACATCGGTGCGGATAGGTCCAACGCCGAGCCACCTGCCGGCGATGCCACTGCAGCAGCGTCTCCGGCCGCACCGAGAACGCGCTCCACGAGCGGCGCGGCAGCATTCGGCTCAACGCCGCCAGCAACAGCCGGTCCTGGGCCTCGAACCGCGGCCGCCCTGCTTGCCGGCCAAGGATCGACAGCTCGTGACGCAGCACGAGGATCTCGAACTCCTTCGCTCGATCGCCGCGTCCCACGAGCACGATCAACTCCAATACACGGCAGACGACGAGGTACAGGGCTGACAAAAGCAAAGACGAACTCCAGCGGATGGGGACGCCGACGCTAGCGCAGCCTTAGCAGCCCCCGCGTCTCACCCGGACGCGTTTTTGAACCCCACGCGACTTCGGCCTCATCCAAAAGGATGAGGTGCCCCGTCAGCCCAGGCGCGTGCCGTCGACTGGGTCGAAGAGATGCGCGTCCTCGGCGGACGGCCGCAGGAAAACATGCTCTCCGCGCTCCGGAGCGTGCTTCGTCCCCGCACGCGCGACGAGCTTGACCTCCTCCTCCGCGACCTCCGCCGCGCAGAACACGAAAGCGTCGGCGCCGATCTCCTCGACGACCTGGACCTGTGCCGGGATCCCGTCCGCGGCGAGCTCGAGCGACTCCGGGCGCACGCCGACGACGACGGCGCTGCGCGGATCCCCGGGAACGGGAATCGAGACGCCGCCCAGGGAGACCGTGCCGTTCGAGACCGGCACGGTGACGATGTTCATGGCCGGCGAGCCGATGAAGCCGGCGACGAACGTGTTCACCGGGCGCTCGTAGAGCACGCGCGGCGCATCGAACTGCTGCAACTGCGCGTCGTGCATCACGGCGACGCGGTTCCCGAGCGTCATCGCCTCGGACTGGTCGTGCGTCACGTACACCGTTGTGACGCCGAGGCGGGACTGGAGCGCGGCGATGTCGGCCCGCATCTGCACGCGCAGCTTCGCGTCGAGGTTCGAGAGCGGCTCGTCCATCAGGAAGACGCTCGCGGCGCGGACGATCGCGCGGCCCATGGCGACGCGCTGCCGCTGCCCGCCGGAGAGCTGGCCGGGCTTGCGGTGGAGATACTCGGTGAGGCCGAGCATCGCTGCCGCCTCGTTCACCCGCCGCTCACGCTCGGCCTTCTTGACGTGGGCGATCTTTAGCGGGAAGCCGATGTTCGCCGCCACCGTCAGGTACGGATAGAGCGCGTAGTTCTGGAACACCATCGCGACGTCTCGCTCCTTGGGCGCGTCGTCGGTGACGTCGCGGCCGCCGATCATGACCGCGCCGGCGGTGACCTCCTCGAGGCCGGCGAGCATGCGCAGCGCCGTCGTCTTCCCCGAGCCGGACGGGCCGACGAGCACGACGAACTCGCCGTCGTCGACGTGTAGGTCGAGCGCATCGACCGCGGGCGCCTCCGACCCCGGGTAGACGCATGTCGCGTGATCGAAACGGACGTCAGACATCGTCGCCTCCCCCAACGGTGACGGGCGCAGTCGCGACCTCGATCTGCGCGCGCACCCGTTCGTACGCAGCCGGCTCGGCGCCGAGCGCGTCGAGCGCGAGCAGCGCGGCGCCGAGGATCGGCGGCGCCGATGTCGAGTGCGCGGTGATCTTCGGCCCCACCTCGGCAAGTCCGCGGGAGATGGCGGCGAGCAGCCCCGAGGTCGGATGCCGGAGCAGCCCGCCGCCGAGCACGACCTCGACCGGCTCGCGCTCGAGCCCCAGGCGCGTGATCGCGACACGGGCGAGCGCAACGACTTCGGACGCGAGATGGTCGACGATCCCGGCGGCGACAGCGTCGTCGGCCGTGGCTGCGAACACGACCGGCGCGAGCTCGATCGCGCGCGCGCCGTCGATGCGGCCGAAGTGCACCGCCTCGGCGAGCTCGCTCGGCGTGGTCAGCCCGAAGTGCGCGGGCACGGCGCTCTCGAGCACGGTCTTCGGGCCGCGGCCGTCCTCGCTCCGAGCGGCCGCCCACACGGCGTCGCGGCCGACGTCGCCGCCTCCGCCCCAGTCGCCCGTCGTCCAGCCGAGCGCGCGGAAGCGCGCCTGACGGCCGTCGGGCGCGACGCCGACGCAGTTGATGCCGGCGCCGCACACGACTGCGACGCCCCAGCGCGCGTCGGTGCCCGCGCGGAGCACGGCAAACGTGTCGTTGTCGACGGAGACGCGCGTCGCCCACCCGCGCTGCTCGATGCCGGCCCGGACGGCTTTCTCCTCGGCCGGGAAGTCGACGCCGGCGAGCAGGAGCTCCGCGACCTCGACGGGGAGATCTTCGGACGCGCGCTCGAGCAGGCCGCCGATGACGGCGAGCGCGCCGTCGACACCCAGGTACTGCGGAGAGCTGCCGCCGCCGCGCGCGGTCGCGGTGACTTCGCCGTCCTCGCGCACGAGCGCGACGTCCGTCTTCGAGTTGCCGCCGTCCACGGCGATCGCGTGCCTCATCGCGCGGCCTTCTCGAGGAGGAGGGTGTCGACCAGCTGGTCGACACGGTCGACCTGCCCCACCAGCGGATGGCCAAGGAGCGCCTTGCGCGCCGTCACCGGGTGCCGCGTCACCGCGGCTTCGGCCGCCAGGCGCTCGTACGCGGCGACGTGCTGGGCGAGGCCGAGCAGCTCCGGGGCGAGCGGTTCCTGCTCGAGCGGGACGAGCCCTTGCGCGCCCACGCGTGCCGGCACCTCGACGACGTCGTCGGCAGCCAGGCCCGCGAGCGTGCCGCCGTTGCGGACGTCCACGACGTGGACGGCGTCGTCACCGCGGTGCAGCGAGCCGACGAGCCCGACCGCTGCCTCGCTGTAGTGGGCTCCGCCGCGCTGGTCGAGCAGCGCAGGCTTCTCCGTGAGCGCCGGATCGCGGTACATCTCCAGCAGCTCGCGCTCGATGTCGGCCACCGTCTGCGCGCGGGGGATGCCGTCGCGCTGCTCGGCGAGGACGCGGTCGTGCGCGTAGAAGTAGTGAAGGTAGTACGACGGGATCGCGCCCAGCTCGTCGAGCACGTGCCGAGGAAGCTCCACCTCTTCCGCCAACTCCTCGCCGTGCTCGCTCAGCAGGCCCGCGAGCACGTCGCGCCCGTCGAGGCGCACCGCACGGATCCACGTCAGGTGGTTGAGCCCGACCTGATCGACCTCGACGCGGTCCGGCTGCACGCCGAGCATCCCGGCGATCGAGCGCTGGAAGCCGATCGCGACGTTGCACAGGCCGACGGCACGGTGACCGGCGTCGAGCAGCGCACGCGTGACGATGCCGACCGGATTCGTGAAGTCGACGATCCACGCGCCGGTCGCCGCGCGCTCGGCGACGCGGTCGGCCAGCTCGAGCACCACGGGAACCGTGCGCATCGCCTTCGCGAAGCCGCCGGCCCCCGTCGTCTCCTGGCCGATGCAGCCGCAGCGCAGCGGCACCGTCTCGTCGCGCAGCCGGGCCTGCTGGCCGCCGACGCGGATCTGGAAGAGTACGAAGGCCGCACCGTCGAGTGCACGGTCGAGGTCGCCCGTCCGAACGAGCGTCCCCGCGTAGTCCTGCTTCGCGAGCATGCGCGCCGCGAGGCCGCCGACGATCTCGAGCCGCTCGGCGTCGACGTCGTGCAGCGCTACCTCGTCCACCGGGAGCTGCGACAGATGCGAGACGAGCTCGGGTGTGTACGTCGACCCGGCGCCGATGACCGTGAGCTTCATCCCTTCACTCCCGTGAGGGTCACGCCCTCGACGAACGCGCGCTGGGCGAGGAAGAACAGAACGATGACCGGTGCCATCACCAGCAGCGTCGCGGCCATGGTCAGGTTCCACTGCACCTGATGGAGCGAGCGGAACTCGGAGAGGCCGATCGACAGCACCCAGTTGTGCGGCTGCTCGCCCGAGTACAGCAGCGGCAGGAAGAAGTCGTTGAACGTGTACAGGAATGAGAAGAGCGCGACGGCGGCGATCGCTGGTTTGGCCAGCCGCGCCACGACGGTCGTCAAGATCCGCAGCTCGCCGCACCCGTCGACGCGCGCGGCATCCATGTACTCCTCCGGAATCGTCAGGAAGAACTGCCGCAGCAGGAAGATCGAGAACGCGTCGCCGAACCAGTTGGGGATGATCACCGGCCAGAGCGTTCCGATGAAGTTGAACCCGAAGGGGTGGAACTTCGCCCACATGACGTACAGCGGGATGACCGTGACCTGCGGCGGCAGCATGAGTGCGATGAGCACGACGATGAATGCCAGGTTGCGGCCGCGCCAGCGAAGGCGTGCGAGCGCATAAGCGACGGGCACGCTCGACAGGACGACGCCGAGCGTCGCGAGCACCGCGTACTCGAAGGTGTTGAACGTCCACCGCCAGAGCGGAGCCTTGGTGAACACGTCGATGAAGTTGTGCCAGGCGAACGGATGCGGCCAGAGGTTCGCCGACAACGCCTGGTTGTTCGTCATGAGCGCGGTAAGCGTGATGAACGCAAAGGGCGCGAGGAATGCGATCGACGCTGCGATCAGCAGGCTGTGGTTCGCGACTGCAATGAGCAGGCGCTTCCGGCGCACGCGTGCCGGCGGCCGGCGGCGGACGAGCGGGACGGCGACGTCGACGGTGCTCATCGCGCTCCCGAGTGCACCCAGCGGCGCGAGTTGAGGACGATCGTCAGCGTCACGACGAAGGAGACGGCGAACAGGAACATCGCCATCGCCGACGCGTAGCCCATCTGGAAGTCGGTGAAGCCGTGCTGGTAGAGGAGCACCGGGTACATGAGCGTCGAGTCGAGCGGATAGCCGAGGCTGACCGCCGTCACGTCGGCGGCCTGCGACGCCTGGCCGGAGGCCACCCCCGCTGCGACATACGCCTGCGTGAAGTACTGCAGCCCCTGGATCACGCCGAGGACGGCGGCGAACAGGAGCACGGGGCTGATCGACGGCAGCGTCACGTACCGCAGCCGCTGCAGCGGCCCGGCGCCGTCGAGCTGCGCGGACTCGTACAGCGTCCGCGGGACGTCGAGCACGGCGGCCAGAAAGATGATCATCGTGTTGCCGACGCCCCAGACACCGAGCATGACGAGGGACGGCTTCGCCCAGCCCGGGTCCTGGAACCACAGCGGGCCGGAGATGCCGAGGTGCGACAGGATCGTGTTCACGGGGCCGGTCGCCGGGTTGAGGATGAAGACGAAGCCGAGCGTGGCCGCAACCGGCGGCGCAAGCGCGGGCAGATAGAAGATCGTGCGGAAGATGCCGACGCCCGTGCGCGCACGCGCGAGCATGAGCGCGAGCCCGAACGCTCCCAGCACCTGCAGCGGCACGAGCACGCCGATCATCCAGAGCGTGTTCTTCACCGCAGTCCACGTCTGCGGGTCGATCGTGAACAGGTAGCGGTAGTTCGCGAGCCCGACCCACCGCGGCGGCGACAGCAGGTCGTAGTGGTTGAGCGACAGGTAGGCGCTCATCACGAGCGGGTACCCGAAGAAGACGGAGAAGCCGACGAGCCAGGGGCTCATGAGAATGAGCACGACGCGGCGGCGACGCCACGCCGCCCGCCTCCTGGCCCGCCGGCGGTCCATCGGTACGGAGAGGGCTTCTACGGAACGCCTCCGCCCTTGGCCTGCTTGATCTGCGCGTCGAGCTGCTTGTCGAGCGACGAGAGCCCGCTCGCCAGGTTCTTGACCGTCCCGGCTTGCCACTTGGCGGCGAAGTTCTGGACGGCGTTCGTGTACGACGCACCGGACGCCTCGATCGGAGACGTCCCGGACTTCGGGTTCGCGAAGATCTTGAGGAACGTCGCGAAGTGCACGTCGGGGATGAGCTCCTTCGAGTGCGTTGACGCGGTCGTCGACGGCACGTTCTTGATGGCGTTGGAGAACTCGGCGAGCGCGTGCGTGTTCGTCGTCACCCACTTGACGAAGTTCCACGCCTGCTGGGTGTGCTTGCCGTTCTTCGGGATGCCGATGATCGTGCCGTTGATGTACCCGGAGCCGTACAGGCCCGGGGTCGCGGCCGCCATCGGCGCCGTGCCGTAGTTGAGCGACGGATGCTCGGCCTGGATGAACGCGACGCGCCATTCACCGTCGAGGTTCATCGCAACCTTTCCCACCTCGAACGCATTCGAGGCGGAGAACTCGTCACCGAGCCCCGCCTGGAACTTCACGAGGTTGTTGTACCCGTACCAGTCGATCAGCTGCTTCTGCCAGGTGAGCCACTTCGTCCACGCGGAGTCGGTGGCGAGGTGCGCCTTCCCGCTCGAGTCGGTGTAGGTGCCGCCCCATGGGAGGATCCACCGCTCAGGGACGTTCTCGTAGAAGCCGATGAAGGGGTCGATGCCGACCTGCTTCAGCGAGCCGTCGGAGTTGCGGACCGTGAGCTTCTTCGCGTCCGCGGTCAGCTCGGCGATCGTCTTCGGCGGACCTGCGATGCCTGCCTTCTTGAACAGCGTCTTGTTGTAGTACAGGCCGTACGTGTCGGCGAGGAGCGGCAGTGCGCACTTCTTGCCGCCGTACTGGGTGTAGTAGTTCGTCGTCGCCGGGAACATCGAGGTGCTGATCCCGGACTGCTTCATGAGGGACGACAGATCGATCCAGCCGCCCGTCCCGCAATAGATGCCGACGTCGTACGAGTTGAACGAGCTGACGACATCGGGCGCGGTGCCTGCCCGGATCGCCGCGACGATCTTGTCGTCGTTGATGCTCCCCACGACGTCGAGCGAGACGCTGGGGTTCGCCTTCTGGTACTCGGCCGCCAGCTTCTTGAAGGCGGTCAGCTCGCGCGCGCTCCAGCCGACCCAGACCGTGAGCTTGGTCGGCGCGGAATGGTGGCGCGCCCCGCCGGATGCGGCTCCGGCGACGGCGAGCGCGAGCCCGAGTAGCGCGGCGACAAGAGCCACGCGTTTCATTGCAATCCTCCTCCCTCCGAGGTGGTGCTCGTTAGACACCTTTACGAGGCGACCCTACGACCTCCCCATAGCGGTGTCAACGGGGCTTGCGTTAGTAAAGCTTCTTCACGACAATGGCTTGGATGGCGACACCGCCGCTCCTGAAACGGCTGAACGAGGAGGCGGTGCTCGGGACGATCCGCACCGGGGCGCCGATCTCGCGGGCGCAGATCTCCCGCCGGGCCGGCATCTCGAAGCCGACCGTCTCGCTCGCGCTCCAGTCGCTGCTCGACGCCGGTCTCGTGCGCGAGGCGGCCGACGCACCGGGAGGGCCGAGCTACGGCGCGCTGTACTTCGAGCCCGTCGACGAGGCGGCGCTCGTGCTCTCGGTCGACCTCGGCGCCCGCTTCCTGCGCGGCGTGCTCGGCGACCTCGCCGGCCGCGTACGGGCGCGCCAAGACGTCGAGCTCGGTGGCGCCGACGCCGATCGCGCGCTCGACGCGATCGTGCAGCTGCGCGACGGGCTCGCCGAGACGGCGGGCTTCGACCCGGAGCTCGTCACCGAGGTCGTGGTCGGCGTGCCCGGCGTCGTCGAAGAGGGAGACGGGGCGATCCGCCTTGCACTGAACGTTGCCGGGCTCGACGGCCGGCGCTTCGGCACGGAGCTCGAAGGCCGACTCGGCGGCTCGGTCACCGTCGAGAACGACGTCAACCTCGCGGCGCTCGGCGAAGGCAGCCTCGGTGTCGCGCACGGCGTGGACGACTTCGTCTTCCTCTCGGTCGGGACCGGCCTCGGAGCGGGGCTCGTGCTCCGCGGCGAGCTGCAGCGCGGCGCCAACGGCGCCGCGGGCGAGCTCGACTACGTCCGCGCGGGGCGTTCGGACGACCTCGATCCCTGCGCCGCCGCGCTTACCGAGGTCGCGGCTCATTTCGCCGGCGCGGACGGCGCGCGCACGTCGTTGACGCCTCCCTACGACGCGCGATCGGTGTTCGCCGCGGCCCGCAAGGGCGACGCCGTCGCGCGCGCCGTCGTGGCGGAGGAGGCACGGCGGATCGCACTGCACATCGTCCCCATCGCGGCCGTCACCGACGTCGGGCTCGTCGTGCTCGGCGGCGGCATCGGCGCGAACGCCGAGCTGCTCGACGCGGTCCGTACGCTCCTAGCCGGGTGGCTCGCCTATCCGCCCCGGGTGCAAATCTCGAGCCTCGGCGACGGAGCCGTGCTCATGGGCGGACTGTCGGTCGGCCTACGCTTGGCGCTCGAGAACGTCTTCGCCGCGCGTCGCGTCTCCTAGGGCAGGCGCGGCGCACGAGGTCCGACTCATCCGGCCCGCCGGGCGCGTTTGCGTTCTCGAGCGGAAACACCGGTGCCGCGACGACGTAACCCGCAAGCGTCCACGCTCGCAACAGGCGTGCGTATCGGGCCGGAGTGAGGGTGTACCCGTGACCGAACACGACGAGGGGGTGCGGGCCACCCCCCTTGGGATAGCGGACGATGGTCTCGATCGTCCGTGGCACTCGCCTTCCACTCGGCAGTCGGATGGTGCGCGTACGGTCGACGAAGCGGAAGACACGAACGTCGAAGCCCGGGGCGCGCGTGAGAATGGTCGATCCGGACGACGACGAAGCGCCGGCGGCAAGCGCACACACCGCGAGCACGCATACCCAACGCATCACCACGCCGAAGACCCCCGCGCTTCCCTTCACCCCCACGTCCGTCTCCCTACCCCCGCCGGAGGCGAATCTACACAGTGAATGCGGCGCGCAGATCGCCCATCCGCGGGCTGCCTGCGTTGACGTCGCGCGGCCCACCGCGCCGGGCATCGGGGTCAGTGCGTGAACCTCGCATTCCGTGGTGGCAGGCCACTTCGCAGCTCAGATGGGCACACTCGATTGTGACGGAGATTGTCGATCCCGATCTTCGCGACCGTCCGTGCCTGCGGGTTTGTGCTGATCGGGATCGGTTCATGCCCTGATGGAACCAGGCAGCGGCGGCGCGACGCTTGACGAAATGCGCGGACCGACGGCAATTACGCTCCGCAGCCTTGACGCTGTCGGGCCGGCGTGACAATCGCCCCGCCGCACGCGCCGCGGGCGCTGCCAATACCGCGGATACTCCCAGCCCTCGCTCAAGGAAGAGGCGACAGCAATATTGGCGCCCTTCAGGGCGCTCGTCGGTTACGGAACAGTTGCATCTCCGCGCCCTCTAGCCGCCCCGCCATCCGTCGCCCCTTTCGCCATATCCGGCTCGCGCCGGCGCCACGTGACGGTCGCGAGCAGCCCGAGCACGATCGTCGGCACCAGCGAGAGGGCGCGGTAGACGAGGACCGCCGCCACGACCGGCGCGTGCGGCGCCCCGAAGCCGATGAGCGAGCCCGTCACCCCGAGCTCGACGACGCCGATTCCGCTCGGGGTGATCGGCAGCGAGCCGAGGAGCAGCCCGATCGACCAGGCTGCGAACGTCTCTATGACCGACACCTGCCCGCGGCCGATGCCGAAGGCGCGGACGCTGAGCTCGAGCATCAGGTAGCCGGTGAGCTGGTTCGCGAGCGTCGCGACGGTCAGTGAGATCCAGCGCCGGCTTAGGAGCGTCAGCACCTCGCCGCGATAGCGCACAAGCGAGCCTCCGCCCCACTCCACCGGCGCCCGCCCCAGCTGCCGCAGCAGCCGGGAGACCACCCGAGCTGCGACGTCTCCCGTGCGTGCGGCGACCTCCTCGCGCCAGAGGACCCCGGCGCCCGCGGCAACCAGGACGAGCGAGACGCCGACGCCGACAACCGCGACGAGCCGCAGCGTCGCCGACCCGACGCCCTCGGCCGCGAGCAACGCGATCGCGACTACCGGGAAGAGGAACGTCGAAACCTGGCTCCAGAACCCGGTGACGACGACGGCCGCGGCGACGGTCCCACGCGCGAAGCCTGCCGAGCGCAGCATCGCGAACGAGACGCCCATCCCGAGCGCCGCGCCACCCGGCATCACCAGGCTGAACGCCGTCGACGCCTGCGTCATCCTCAACGCGTCGAGCAGGCGCAGCTTCGGCAGCGCCACGAGCCAGGGCGGCGCGTAGGTGAGGACGTCGAGCGCGGTGACCCCGAGCAGCCCAACGATCCACCACGCGGGCAGGAGCGTGACCTCCCGCCACACCGCACCGTACCCCGCGAGCCTTGGCAGCGCGTAGAAGAACACCGCGCCCACGACGGCAGCGGTCACGACAAGTCCGAGGACGAACCGGCACCTGCTCATGCGCAGAGGTTGGCCCCACAACGCGGCCGCCCCGCTGACTGCACCTCAGCGCCCTCGGCGAGCATGCAAACAGCGAGCGTGCAGGTCCGACGCACCCGCTTTACCCACCCTCAGCCCAAATCTAGCCAGGCACGCGTCGCAGGGCTGGCCGGCGGGCGACGGCGAGGCCGGCCTCATTCAATAGAAGCTCGACCTTGATGTCCGCGAAGTGGCGTCGACGAGCATCTGTTCCCAGGTCTCCGGTGGCGCGGGATGCTCCCAGACTCCGACC
>Ga0193751_1001876_pt1 | contig 13103 bp, 5 predicted proteins | sample L1c2metaG_FD_143050 | JGI IMG/M metagenome (GOLD analysis project Ga0193751, IMG submission 143050) | Soil microbial communities from a riparian zone of the East river system, Colorado, United States - L1c2 | ecosystem: Environmental > Terrestrial > Soil > Riparian zone | place: USA: East River... | reverse complement strand
TCGGATCGTTTCCCACATGGCGCGTGCGCGTGGTCGCGAGCGACAGGAGATTTGTGCGCAGCGCACTCTCGTTCGGAGCGCGATCGGCCCAAAAAGCGCGCCGCGTCTTCCAATTCGCCCCCAGGCCTTCATTGTGCGCCACAGCATCCTGGACGATGAGCGCCTCGATGCGCTCCGGATGCGCCATGGCCATGCGAAAACCGACAGGGCCGCCGTAATCCTGCATGTAAAGCGTGTAGCGCGAGAGCCCGAGCGCTTCGGTAAAGTGATTCATGATCTCCGCGTAGTGATCAAACGTATACGCGAACTTCTTCGGGTCCGGCCAGTCGCTGTGTCCGAAGCCCGGGTAATCGGGCGCGACCAGGTGATAGCGATCGGAAAGCCGGGCGAAGAGCGGCTCGAACATTCGCGATGATGACGGAAGTCCGTGGAGCAGGAGAAGCGTCGGCGCGTCTTTCGGGCCAGCCTCTCTGTAAAAAATGGAGAGCCCATCTATTTGTATCGCGCGATAAAAAGTCGGGTGTTCCATGGGATGTCCCTTTCCTGGGGCTTGAGCCAGCAATTGAAATGATGCGAGCACTACAGAAGGCACCAACGCCATGCAGGAGACCTGCAAGCATCGAGTCAAACCGGGCGAGCCGAAAAGACGCATCGTTTAGCTCCGCTTTCGCGAGCTCGTACACCAGACTCGCAATTGATTCTTCCTTCTGCGATAAACCGACATTTTCTGCGTAATGTTTAGCAATCCTCTATCATGGAGCCTCTTTTACCCCGCCACCTCGAAAATGACTTCCAGCTCAACCGGGGTGCCGAGCGGAAGGCTGGCGACGCCATACACCAGGCGGCAAGGGCTCTTGTCTTTTCCGAAGACGTCTTGCAGCAACTCCGAAGCGGCGTCAGCGACTTTCGGCTGATCGCGGACATCTCCCGAAGTGGCCACCGACACGCCGAGCCGGACGATTCGCGTCACTCTGTCGAGCGATCCCAAATGCTGCCGCGCGACACCGAGGACGTTGAGCGCGGCCAGTTTCGCCGCCTCGCGCCCAGCGTCTACGTCGAGTTCCGCGCCGACTCTCCCAACGAATCTCGCGACCCGGCCTTCCGTGGGAAGCATACCGCTTAGAAAAAGCAAATTGCCTGACTGCACCGCTTCCACATAGGTCCCGAACGGCTCAGGGGGCACCGGGAGCTTAATGCCAAGTTCTTTCAACCGCTGTTCGGCGCTGACCGGCCGAGAGCCTTCGGCGGTTACCATTTCTCAACGTGCGCAGCGTCCACGTGCAGCACCTCCCCGGTCACCTGACCGGCTTAGATCGTTGATACGGGACTTCTGGGGTCCGAGGGACTTCGATTGTGTGGGACATGGCTATCTCCTGAGATGCCTGGGCGGATTGCTGACCGCACACTGCTTCGGACAAGAACCACGCTGGCGACGAGGAAAAATCTCCAGGCTCTAGTCTGAAGGCGACGGTAGCGTCAGACAGTATAAACGGTACGCGAGTAGAAACGCGAGGCGCGCCGCAGGCAGAAAAATATCTCGTCTCAGCGACAGACGTTCGTCAAGAGACACGGAAGTTCCCAGGATGTGTGTGTGAATTGTTCTCGTATTCAATCATGGCTATCCTATGTTGTTGTTTTTTCCTTGGCTACGGTGGCCTGGAGCGGTGCTCCGTCGGACTGGACTGGCGAACCACGTTAATCTGGTTTATCGCCTGGTATAGTCTTCATCGCCGCGTTCGCGTTATCGCGATGGGGCTGCTCGCCGTAGTTTTGGCCGGGCTGGTGGATAGCTTCTCGTTGCCGACCACTCATCCACAATCACGGGAACCGCTCCAGCGCGCTTCCTCGGGACTCCGATTGAACTGGAAAGTCCTGTTTCTCGTCCACCTGCCTAAAAATATTTCTCCCGCGTGAGCCAATTTCCTGCCGGTTCCCACATGTAAGGGTAGGGGAGGCTGCCTTGCCCGGGCGAATTCTCAGGGCGGCCCACAGGAGGAGCAATGTCCAACATCAACCGTCCGTCGACAACGTATTTCGCCGCACACTTCCGCCGAGACAAAGTCCGGCAATTTCGGTCGTGCCTGACGCTTCTCGCCTGCTTGTCGGTCATCGGGATCTCTCCCGCGCACGCCCAATTCAGCTGTCCCGCCCCTTGGTCTACGGCGCCGAACGTGTACGGCATGGTGCTGCTGGATGGCACCGGCTCTGGAAGCTCCGGTGACTTCACCCAGACCGTCAACCAACATGCGATCGCCGCCGGCAAGTTGCCGACGCTTGCGACAGGGTCATGCGCGTGGCAGGCAATCCCCAACATTGGATTTGGCGTGATGAAAAGTCAAGGCAACATCAACGACACCTTCACCGATACCCAGAACGGCAACTTTCTTAATTGGTCGGCCTCCGGCGCCGGCGATCCTCTTTGGGACAGCCTCACTCTTCAGATCATTCCCTCCGCCAGCCAATACAATGTAGGCGCGTTCGGAGCCGTTCCCGGAACGTTGACTACGAACAGCGGAACCACCAATGAGGACATTATTTGGGGAAGTACGTTTGGCGACGGAGGTGTTAGCCAGCAGCAGATACCGTTCCCTCCCAATGCGACCTTCTTGTACGGCACGGCCAGTTTCCAACTACCGCCGTTTGACAATGCGCAGGGCAATCCCGGCATCATCAACGCCAACTGGACCGAGACCTGGATGTTCACTCCCATACCAGACGACACCTGCGAAGATTGCAAAGACAAGCGTGGATCCGCGGTGAGCATTCGCAACCAGAGTCTGGGTGAGGACATCCCCATCGTCGATACGCCCTTCTCCCTGCACTACGAGAGCGGACGCTCCTCAGGCCGCGCTGGCTCCGATCCCTTTGCTACTCGTGATGCCCGCAGCCTGGGCGGCTGGACGCTGAGCGTTCATCACGCACTCGAGCCCTTGCTGGCGGTCTATTGCGCGGGCGGTTCCTGCACTCCTTACGCCATCGTGCCCAAGGCACTCTTTCTCGGCAATGGCGAGGTACGCAATTCCGCAAATGTTCAAGCTCCGCTGGTTGTGGGTTCGAATCTGCACCTCACTTCGGAAGACGGGAGCGAAATCTATGTCTTTGACAGCTTCTTTGGAAGACACATCCAAACCCTGCTGCCGATGACCGGAGCTGTGCTGTACAACTTTGGCTATGATGCCAATGGCCTGCTCGTCACGGTGACCGATGGCAGCGGCAATGTCACCACCATCCAGCGTGATTCCAATGGACATCCCACTGCCATCGTTTCGCCCTACGGGCAAACGACCGCGCTCACGGTCGACGCCAATGGATTTCTGAGTCAGGTCACCGACCCGCTCGGCAAACCGATCAAGCTGACCAATACATCTCTCGGCCTGCTCACCAGCCTGAAAGATGCGAACGGAAATCTCTACAGCTTTCAGTACGACAGTTCCGGGTTCCTCATCAAAGACTCCGATCCCGCCGGCGGTGTCATCAACCTGGCGCGGGCCAACAATAGCTCGGGATACGGCGTCAGCGAGACTACCGCGCAGGGCCGCACGAAAAATGACAACGTTGCATTCTCCAGCACCAGTTCCACTACCACGCAGACGTTCACAAACACTTGGAGTAATGGCTTGCAGGCGACAAAGACGGACACGCAGCAGAACGGCCAGCTCACTGAGAATGCCACTCTGCCGGACGGCAGTTCTTACAGCAAGATATTAGGGCCGGATCCGCGCTGGGGCATCCAGAGTCCAATCGTCACCAGCCAGTCGCTTACGCGGGGCAGCCTCACGATGAACGTCAACAGAATCCGAACCGTGAGTTTGGCAGATCCAGCCGATCCCTTCAGTCTGATCACTCAAACTGATACCGAGACGACCAATGGTCGCAAGTACACCTACTCCTTCACAGCGGCCACCAAAACATACCTGGATACAACCCCGGGAGGGCGAACCACCACGACGGTCCTGGATTCGTTGGAGCGCGTCAGTAGCCTGCAACCCACCGGTCTGGCCTTAACGACCTTTTCCTATGACAGCCGGGGACGGTTGGCTTCGATTCTCGAGGGCACTCGCAACACAAGTTTTGGCTATGATAGCAATGGAAACCTGGCAAGTGTCACCGATCCCCTCAATCTCACCCGCAGCTACACCTATGACGCAGATGGGCGTGTGCTGACGACGACGCTTGAAGACGGCCGGGTCATCACCTTCGCCTATGATGCCAACGGAAATCTCACTACCATGACCCCTCCGGGGTCGGCAGGCCATAGCTTCAGTTATTCCGCAGTCAACATGCTGACGACCTATACGCCACCTGCTGTATCTGGAGGTGGAACAATGGCCCGCTCGTTCAATCCGGACCGTGAGATCACGAAAATGACGCGTCCCGACGGACAAGTTGTCAACTATAACTATGACGCGGGCGGACGCCTTATCTCCCTAACGTCGCCCGATACTACACTGAACTTTGGCTACGATTCCGCCACCGGCAACTTGTCTGCCGCGGCGGTCGCGGCCGGGGAGTCGATCGCCTATTCCTACATTGGTTCGTTGCCAACCGTGTCAACTTGGACGGGTACGATCGCCGGAAGTATCGGCCACTCGTACGACAACAACTTTTGGATTACTGCTCAAACCATCAACGGTAGCAACAAAATTGCCTTCACGTTCGACAAAGATGGTCTGGTAAAAAAGGCCGGAGCAATCACCGTGGCGCACAATGCCCGAACCAGCCTGTATACCGGTGCAACTCTCGGGAAAGCCACGGACACGATTGCGTACAGCTCTTATGCCGAACCGATTGCGCATACGGCCAAGTTCGGAACCGCAATTTTGTATAAAGCCAACTACACGCGGGACAACACAGGTCGAATCACTTCACTGAAAGACGCCATCGGAGGTGCGGTCACAACCTACACTTACAAGTACGACCATGCTGGCCGCCTGACTGAAGTCGATTCGGGAACCTCCCCAAACAAGATCGTGCTCGCTCGATACACCTACGACAGCAATTCCAACCGCGTGAGCATGACGACTTCAGCGGGCACTGTCAACGCAACCTATGACGCCCAGGACCGGCTGCTCACGTATGGCAATGCGTCGTACTCTTACACTGCGAACGGCGAGGTGGCAACGAAAACGATGGGTCCACAGGTCACAACCTATCACTATGACGTGCTCGGCAACTTGAGCGCTGTAACATTGCCCGATAGCACCCAGATCGCGTACATCGTTGACGCCGAACATCACCGTGTGGGCAAGAAAGTGAACGGAGTGTTAGCGGGAGGATTTCTTTATGACGGCGAGAACCTCGTGGCGCAGCTCGATGCCGGCAATCAGATTGTCCGTCAGTTTGTCTACGGCAGCGGCACGACATCGCCAGATTATATGATCGCGGGTGGAGTGACTTATCGTATCTTCTCCGATCATCTGGGCGGCCCGCGTCTGGTCGTCGATTCCGGCACCGGCAATATCGTGGAGCGCATCGACTATGACGAGTTCGGGAACATCGTCAACGATACCAATCCGGGCTTCCAGCCGTTTGGATTTGCCGGCGGGCAGTACGATCAGGACACAAAGCTCGTGCGCTTTGGCGCGCGCGATTACGACGCGGTCACCGGACGCTGGATGGCCAAAGACCCCATCTCCTTTTCGGGAGGCGACACCAATCTGTACGGCTACGTGATGAATGACCCCGTGAACGTTGTCGATCCTGCCGGTCTCGAAGGCGAATGTATTTGCCAGAAATCCTGGTGGAATTTCATCAACGGGTTTGTGGACAAGGGAAGCGACATGATCCTGACTCCGCTAATGCCGACTGTAGCAATTGGACAATTGCTCACAGGCGCGAACAGCCCGACGGAATTGGGAAGGGTCGCCGCAGGAACCACCGGGACAGTGGATACCAAGTCCCAGGCTTATTCAAACGGGCAAACTACCGCCGAAGTAGCGGGAACTGTCGCTTCCGCGGCAGCTGGGGCTGCCGCGGGAGGGCGAGCCGTTGGATCCAGAGTGGGGACTGCAATTTCGAATGCGAGGATAAAGGCCGCGAAGGTAGCCTTCCAGCGTGAACTCGCGGAAGCCAGAAGAGAGATGTGTCAACGAGAGGCCGCAGAAGCCGCCCAAAGAGCCAGGCGCGAGATCGAGTGGGTTCGAACAGGCCAAAAAGGAACAGTAAGTCGCGGCGCTACAGGGGGTTCGTCGACTGGCCCAGGGGATATCTATTGGGGCAAATAGTTTAGACGGGAAGCCCCCCGGGTTTGATTGCGGGCTCCTATCGCGGGAGACTCCCCAGACGCAGCGCGACCTGGTGGGGATCCCCGGCGAGATATCCATTTCCACTGATTCTCGACGGATTCAGAATCTCTCTCCAAACCTCCAGGCTTTTCTCATAAGCCGTACGCGCTTTGCGGTATTGCTGTGATTGCGCAGCAGGATCCCGAGCCTGGCGTGCTTGGGCAGCCGCGACCTCACCCCAGCCGGCATACGCAGCCGCAGCCGCGTAAAGGGCAGGAAAGTCCTTGTGCTCGAGTGAGAGTGTCGGATTGGCAATCTCGAGAGCCTTCGTGTAAATTGCATCTGCCTCGCGCAGCCTGCCCATCTTTACGAGGGTGTCACCGATCTTGGTGTCAATCACCGCTAGATCGCAGCGTGCGTCGTCATAGGTCGCTTGATCTACCGCCATGATCGCCGCCGCCTTCTCGTAGCTCTTCAAAGCCTCGGTGAAGTTGTGCGTGCCCGCCTGCGCGTCTCCAATCCACAGTTGCATCGCGCCGGGCCCCGGCCCTGAATCTTCCTCCAGGTGCAAAGCGTGATATCCCTGAAAGGCCCGCTGCAGAACCGGCAGGGCCTCGGCATATTTGCCCGCGGTCGCCAATGCTCTTCCGTCATGATACTCAGCCACCCACAGATCGGCCTGAAGCATCTTGTTTTCTGGATCCAGCCTCGCCAGACGCTCAATGCGTTTGTGCGAACGGTCGAAGTCGGCACGCGCCGCTCCGATGTCACCCTTCATCAACTCGACGTCGCCGCGCCTCTCCTCCGCGGTGCTTAATTCACGGACCACCCCGGAGTCATCGCCCGTGGCCTTGACCAGTGCCTCATAGTCGGCGATGCCTTCATTCATCAATTGGATTGCCTCGTCGCGTGAAGCGAAGCGTCCCATCTGATGCGCAAGAAGAACCGTGACTTTCGCCACGCCCTGGCGGATTCCCGGGTAGTCAGGGTTTGTTCGCAGAATCTCCTGCCGCAGATCGCGCGCCTTGCGAAATGCATCCACTGCCTGCAGCCGGTCTCCCACAGCATCCTGGATTTCGGCAAGGATGTAGTCCTCCTGGGCTCGTTCGTTCCTGACCTCGACTTTGTTTCCATCGGTCTGCATGAGCGGATCAGTGACGGCCAGCGCCTGATCAATTTCTTTTCGTCCGCTGGGTTCGTAGATGTCGAATAGAGCCCGTGTTCGATAGGCCATAGCGAGATTGAGCTGGTCGGTGACGTTGTGTGGATTCATCTTCGCCACTGCTTCGAACAGTGCCAGGGCTTTCCGATTGCTTGCCTGAGCGGCACTGACCTGGCCAAGGTTCGATTGCGAAGTATCGCCCTGCACTGCCGCAAGGCGTTGATAGCCCCATGCCAGTTCGCGCTGCAAGTCCACGTCGCCGCTGGCGTCCTGTGCGAGTTTGTCCAGGTACTCCACGGCACGGTCGAGCAGGAGCTTGCGGGATGGCGTAGCGCCGGGAAGGCCTTGTATCGAATCGTGAATTTCAAAAATTAGTGAGTCCGCCAGTTTGCGCACGTCGTTGAAACGCTTCTCGGCCCTCCCGCGCTCGGACTGAGCGATCTCCGCCTGTTGGCGTGCAATGCGTGCGCCGCGCAGCGTTGCGCCGACCCCTGCGATCAGGGCCAAAAGCACCACAGCTGTGGCCAGCACGCCGGTCCGATTTCTCTTAACAAACTTTTCCGACCGATACCTCCACGACCCCTTCGTGGCAACGACCGGCAGCGCCGCTAAATGGCGGCGAATATCCTCGGCAAACTGCTCCACCGACGGATAGCGCCGCTGCGGCTCCTTGCGCAGTGCCATCAGGAGGATACTGTCGAGATCCCCGGCCAACCGTCGATGCAGCTTCGCAGGGGAACTCTCGCGCGAACTGCTGATCTGGTCGGGCGGCAGTTGTGCCACCTGATCGCCTGTCCGTACGGTTTGCGATTTCAGAACTGCCGTGCTCGGGCGTCCCGGCTCGGTGTCGCAAACCGCACGCGCCAGTTCGTGCGAGCTGTGCGTTTCGCCCGGATAGGGCGAACGGCCCGTCAGCAACTGGTAGAGCACCACGCCAAGGGAATACACATCCGAGGCGGTCGTGATTGGCTCGCCGCGAATCTGCTCGGGACTCGCATATTCCGGAGTCATGGGCCGTGCCAGTGTGGTCTCTGCTCCCGCTCGCGCCGGATCCAGGATTTTCGCAATACCGAAATCCAGCAGCTTCGGCACGCCATCTTTCGTCACCAGAATGTTGCTCGGTTTGATATCGCGATGGATCACGAGTCGCTGATGGGCATACTGGACCGCGCCGCACGCCTGCCGGAACAAGTGCAATCGCTCAGTGATCGATAACCTGTGCTGGTCACAGTACGAGTCAATGCGCGTCCCTTCGATCAACTCCATCACCAGGTAAGGCACACCGTCCTCAGTTGTGCCGCCGTCGAGCAAGCGCGCGATGTTCGGATGATCAAGCGAAGCGAGAATCTGCCGCTCATTGCGGAAGCGTTCCTGCACGAAGGCGGAGTCAAATCCGCCGCGCACCAGCTTGATGGCTACTTCCTTGGTATATTGCCCATCTGCGCGAACCGCGCGATACACCTCACCCATGCCGCCGTGCCCGATCTCCTCGAAGATCTGATACACGCCGATTCGCCGCCCGGCTCGTACGGGAGCCGCTGCCGCTGCCATCTTCAAATCCACCACGGGAGTTTTCAGAAAGCCGGTGCCTGCCTGTTCGTGGGAAGAGAGAAGTGAATCAACTTCACGCCGCAACCCGGCATCGCTGTCGCACGCGCGATCAAGAAAAGAAGAGCGATCGTCGGCGTCGAGGGCAATTGCTTCCTCGAGCAATTGCTTCACCCGTTGCCATCGTTCGGCATTCATGCGGGCGCCTCACCGGTCATGGCGCGATACAACCAGGCCCGTGCTGTAACCCAGTCGCGCTTCACCGTGGCCGGAGAAATTCCCAGCACTTCGGAAGTGTCCTCGATGGTCAGCCCGGCAAAGAAGCGCAGTTCGACAATGCGGCTCTGCTGCGCATCGAGCTCAGCCAGTCCAGTTAGAGCTTTGTCCAGTTCAACCACATCCACATCCATTTGCTGTGGGAGCGCGACGGCCTCATCGAGAGTCAGTCGGCAAGCGCTGCCTCCACGCTTGGCCGCGCTGCGGCCGCGCGCATATTCCACAAGAATCTGCCGCATGATGTGCGCCGCAATTCCGAAAAAGTGCGCGCGATTCTGCCACTGCGGAGGATTTTGTCCCGCGAGACGCAGGTAGGCCTCGTGTACGAGCGCGGTGCTTTGCAACGTGTGATCATTTCGCTCCTGACGCAGGTAGTGATGTGCCAATCGCCGCAGTTCGTCATAGACCAGCGGCATCAGCGCTTCGAGCGCTTCGCGGTCTCCGTCCCGCCATCGAACAAGCAACTGAGTGACCGGACTGGAAGGCTCTTGATCCAAGGGATGGCTTCCAACGCGCCGGGGGACAGCGCAAGCATGGGCGGAAGAATAGCTGTTCTTTTCAGTCAAGTCAATAAGCTGAAAACACAGGAGTTAGGAGTCCGTCAACCGGCCACCTGCAAAAGCAAAAGAATGTACGGCGCGCTATCCGTTAGATATGGCCGCTCTTGACACTTCAAGTCGAGTCCCCACGCCATAGCTCCCGGATTGTCGGCAAACCGGAAAACTCCGACGCTGCCGCACGGTTTACCGTCGCACATCCCAGCGGCGCAAAATGATTTTGGGAAATCAGTTATTTATCATGCAACGACCTACAAGGACTAAGAATGCCAGCCGTGCTCTGATTGTCGGCGGATTCAACTCACACACGCTTCCGCCAAAACAAAGAAGCATATTATTAATTGACAACAGCCGATGAAAGCCGCCACTCTAACCTCGCCCCAACCAGTTTCGAAGCGGCCGCTGCGGGTTGGCCAAGTTGCCAGGCCGGGACCGAAGCCAGGTCAAGTTCTGGTGCGGGTGCGGGCGTGTGGAGTATGCCGCACCGATTTGCATATCGTCGAGGGCGACTTACCACCCTCGCGCCCCGGAGTAATCCCCGGACATCAGATTGTCGGCGAAGTCATAGCCGGAAAAGCGGCCGGACCTGCGCCCCGCGACCCGGACGAACTTCCTGTCGGCACACGCGTGGGCGTTTCCTGGATGGGCGGAACGGACGGCACGTGCCGCTATTGTCACCTCGGTCTGGAGAATCTCTGTGACGCACCCACGTTTACCGGATACACCGTAGACGGCGGCTATGCTGAATACGCAGTCGTTCGCTCCGATTTCACTTTTCCTCTTCCCGATGAACTGGACGATTTACACGCTGCCCCACTGCTGTGCGCAGGCATCATTGGTTTTCGCAGCCTTCGTGTTGCCGGTGTCAAGCATGGCGATCGTGTCGGGCTTTTCGGGTTCGGTGCTTCGGCCCATTTGGCAATCGCGGTCTTGCGCTCCTGGAATTGCGAGGTGTATGTCTCCACCCGAGGAGCGACTCATCGCCAGTTAGCGGCGTCTCTCGGGGCCACCTGGGTGGGGAGCGAGACTGACAAACCGCCCGCGGAACTCGACTGCGCAGTCACTTTCGCTCCTAGTGGCGACGTCGTAATAGCAGCCCTGGGCAGCCTGAGGAAGGGAGGAGTGGTTGCCATCAACGCAATTCACTTGGACCGAATTCCCCAGTTTGACTATGATCGCCTGCTCTGGGGCGAGCGCCAACTTCGGAGTGTCACGAACATGACTCGCGCTGACGCTCGAGATTTCCTCCAGGTCGCGCGCGAGATCGGTCTGAAGCCGAAAGTAACTGCATTCCCGCTCGACCAGGTCAACGAAGCTTTGATTGCGGTAAAAGAGGATTCCATCGACGGAGCCGCCGTCATAACTATGTGACGCGCACCGCTACATTGGATGAGATTTCACCGCTGCGATAAGCGCCCTGTTTCAGTTGCTGGCTTAACAGTTTGCTGAAAAACTCACGCTTCGTATCAGGGCATCGCCTCTTCGAAATCAGAAGCCCCTTTAGGGGCGGGACATCGAAAGCCGAGTTTTTCAGCAAACTCTTCAGCCACTGGGGGCAACTGCAGCGAGCACAATGAGCTTTTCAGCAGAACGTAGCCGCTCGTCTCCACCAGCTTCAAAAAAAAGCAGTGGGACGCGCGGTTTGCGCGTCTCACTGCTGGGAAGAGTGTTGCTATGTTGCTTATGCTGCCTTGCTACGCTGGGAAAGAATCCAGCGCAGTGTCACCGTCCATGTCTGCCGCCACCGCCCGACGACGATCCACCGCCGTGCGACGCAGCACCGCCGTGCGAGGATCCGCCGCTCGGCGCCGAATGTCCACCACCACCTCCATAGCTCGGAGCAGAACGTCCACCACCGCCGTAACTCGGGGCTGGGCGTCCGCCACCACCGCTGTAGCCGCCGCGATTGCCGCCGTACGGGCTGCCGCCACTATAACCACCTCCGCCATAAGATCGCGGCGTAACGATGGGCTGCCTCATGTTGAGTGGCGGGCGAGAGGATCCACTGTATCCCCGACCCTCTGAACTGTACCCGCGGCTCCCTGAACTATAGCCACGGCTTTCTGGAGCCGAACCGCGGGAATTGCCATACGGACTGCGATCCATCGACGGGCGGCCAAGCGACGGGCGTTCCATTGATGGTGATGGCCGATCGACCGATGGGCGTCCAAGCGACGTGCGTCCAGCCGACCCGCCTTGCCTGATCATCGATTCCGGTCGGGCTGCCGGACGCGTTGATTCAGAAGTTGATTGAGACGATGAGCGCGGCATCGGCGAAAATCTCTGCCAGCCGCCACCGTTGCTGTTGCCATTATTGTTGCGAGCGGGCGCCGATCCCCCATTCGAATTGCCTCGCGTTTCCGGACGTGAGACTTTGTTCGGTGGACCCATGAAGCGCGGATCAGTCGATCGCGATCCAGCAGCGCCGTTCTGTCCCGAGTTCCGTCCCGAGATCTGTCCCGATTGACCGAAGCGCTGGAACCCGTTGTTCGAACTGGTGTTCCCGGGTCTTGGAGCTTCGCGGACGTTTCCAATGGACCTGCCATCCGGCCGGTTGCCGTTCGCGACCTGCGGCCGCCCCAGCGCCAACGAGCGAGACGACGCCGCACCATTACCGTTACCTCGTGCCGAGACGAAGTGCTGATTCTGCGACACGTTCCGAGTTGTTGAAGGCGCAGCCGGGCGCCCGCTAGCCGAGAAGCTCTCGCGGCTCGGAGTCACTGGCAGTCTGCCGGTTGTGAAATGTGCATTCTGAAACGCCGCGTGATTCATCGGCTGAGGACGCATGCGGCCCGTGCCGAACTCTCTGCTCGAGATCGTCGTCCCGCCACGGAAGCGCTGGTCATGCAGCGCCAGGTTCACGTTTGAAAATCGCGTGCCGCCATGCAGCGGAGCAAAACCGCCGCGGTTGTAAGCGTTGAAACCAACTTCGCCGAAGCGCCCGCCGTACCGCCCATACCACGGATGGAAACGGTCACACGGTCCCAGAGGCAGCCAGCCGATCGAGCCCCAGCCGCCACCAAAGCCGTATCCGAATCCACCGCCATATCCGAAAAACGAAACATAAGCCGGAGCCCAGATCGGGCGATAAAACGGGTCTCCGTAGGCCGGACCGGGCCACCACGCCCACGATCCGCCATACATCATCCAGCGGCCGTAGTGATACGGAGCCCAGCCCCAGGGATCATACGAAACCCAGGTCCATCCCCAATTAGGCTCGTCCACCCAGCGCCCGTCGCGATACGGAGCCCAGTCATCCGCCACGTTTGGACGCCACACTTGACCGTAGTCCGGAACTTCCGACCAGGTGCCGTGATTGTCGAGATCTTCCGCTCC
>Ga0193751_1001875_pt1 | contig 13108 bp, 9 predicted proteins | sample L1c2metaG_FD_143050 | JGI IMG/M metagenome (GOLD analysis project Ga0193751, IMG submission 143050) | Soil microbial communities from a riparian zone of the East river system, Colorado, United States - L1c2 | ecosystem: Environmental > Terrestrial > Soil > Riparian zone | place: USA: East River... | reverse complement strand
CATATTGCCGGTCGGCGAGTTCGAGCTTGCCGTCGCGTTCATAGGCCAACGCCATGAGTAGCAAAAGTTCAGGCGATTTTGGTTGACCATTGAGTGCCTCTCTCAGATCGGCGATCGCGCTTTCGAACTGTCCCTGCTCGATACGAATGGAGGCGCGAATCTTGAGGCCGGTTATATTTCGTGGGTCTCTTTTAAGGATGTCGCTGATCAGTTTTTCGGCCGCGGGATAATTCGTCTTTCGAAAATAAAACTCTGCCAGCTTTGCCTGTGCCGCCAAAGTATGCTCCGGTGAACCCGGGGCATTAATCAAGCCTTCCAGCAGCGCGACACTATCGTCAATTTTTCCTTGGTTGAAATCGAGATCGGCGAGCGCTATTTGATAGGAAAATACGTCGCCGCCCGCCTTGATGCGGGTTACGAGCTCTTCTCTCGCGACGACTGGGCCTTTCACTTGGCTGAGAAATCGCACAATATCAAGTTCAGCCCCGGTGTTTTCGGGGTTGGCAGACGCGATGCTCCGAAGCTCTTTTTCAGCATCATCAAATCGACGCTGACCCGCGTAGATTCGCACGAGTTGATCACGCAACGCGATATTCTGGGGGTTTTGATCAATCAGTTTGTGCAGAATGGCCTCAGCCCGAGCCAAGTCTCCCTTTTGAGCGAAAATCTGAGCTCGGATTTGCTCAATCCGAGAATCGTTTTTAGATGCAATCGATGGCGCAGAGAGGATCTGTATTGCTCCGTCGGCGTCGCCCTTTGACAATTTTTCCGAAGCAAGAATGATCGCGGCATCGACATCGCCAGGATCAAGCTCCGTTGCCTTCCGAGCTTCAATCAAGCCGCCGCTTGTGTCCCTCATTTTCACGAGAATTGCCGCCTTCAGGGCATGCAGGCCTGCGTTCTGATCTGCTGCATCTCCCGCACCTTCTACGATTCTGAGCGCGGCATCGGTGGCGCCGCCGGCAAGAAGCATTTTGCCGAGCCGTAGCCTCGCGTCGATATCATTAGGGTCCAGCTCAACGATCCGCCGCAGATCTTGGAATAAGGCTTGATAGGCCTTTGTTCGCTCATCTATCCCAGCAAGTGCCCGCCATGCCTCGATTTTGTCGCCCTTATATTTCACCGCATTCAATAATTCGAGCCGCGCGGCGAGATCGTCTTTCTTTTCCATCAATGCGATGCCGCGATCGTAGTAGCCTTGAGCGCGCTGTTCCGGGGAGCCACATGCTGAAACCAGCAGCATTGGAACTGTCAAAAAACACCAGCGAAATCTAGGATTAGGATATAGTGTTTTCATTCGTCATCTCTTCGGCTTAAGGTCACGGGATCAATCGCACTGAACATTGGGGTATAAGAACCTATTTATATGATAATGCCACCATATTTATGGTCCAAGACTCGCAGGAATCAACCCATGGTGAACGGAGGGACGGCCGACGCTCTCGTACCTAAAACCCAATAGCGCCATCTCATCGGGGCGATAAATGTTGCGCAGGTCGATGATGATGAGCTGCGCCATTTCCTGCTTTAAACGAGCAAGATCTAGGGCTCGGAATTGCGCCCATTCGGTCACGATCACGACCGCGTCGGCACCCCGTGCACAGGCATAGGCATCGCTGCAATATTCAATCTCTGGCAGTTCCCGCCGAGCTTGCCCGATGCCGACAGGATCGTGCGTGCGCACGACTGCGCCCAGATCCTGCAGACCCATCACGAGGGACAGCGACGGCGCCTCCCGCATATCGTCGGTGTCCGGTTTGAATGTCAGGCCAAGAACGCCGATCGATTTACCTCCGAAGGTGACCTCCGAGTGCGCCCCCAACTCTGCGGGCCATCGCGCGCTTTCGGGTGTCATTGACAGCAAGCACCGATTCAATGATGCAAAGATTTACGCCGTGATCCTGCGCCGTCTTCAGCAATGCCCGGGTATCCTTTTGAAGGCATGAGCCCCCAAACGCCGCACCGGCTTGAAGGAATTTTGGACTAATCCGGTTGTCCAGGCCGATGCCCCGCGCAACGCTATTGACGTCGGCGCCCACTTTCTCGGCAAGATCCGCCATCTCATTAATGAACGTGATCTTGGTGGCGAGAAATGCATTAGCCGTATTTGATAAGTTCCGCCGTCCGACGCTCGGTGTACATAATCGGAGCCCGATTAAGATATAGTGGCCGAAAGATTTTCCTCGATTGCTTTGCGTGCTCGTTCATCATTAGTGCCGACAACGATGCGATCAGGCAGCTTAAAGTCGCGAATTGCCGCCCCTTCGCGAAGAAATTTCAGGATTTGATGCCACGGCCACATCTGCCGACGTATTGGCTTCCCGGATCAATGCTTCAACCGCATCGCCGGTCCCGACCGGGACGGTTGACTTCGTAATGACTACCGTAAAGCCTTTTATTGCTGCGGCGATCTCTCGCGCCGCGGCATAAACGTAACTCAAATCGGCATGGCCATCGCCCCGCCGCGACGGCGTGCCAACAGCGATAAAGACCGCGTCCGCCTCTCCACAGGTTCCGCAAGATCGGTCGTAAAATCAAGCCGACCTGCCTTAACTGAAGACTTAACCAACTGCTCGAGGCTAGGCTCGAATATTGGAATTTCTCCTCCTTGAAGCGCCGCGATCTTGGAGGCATCTTTGTCCACGCAGCTCACGCGATGGCCGAAGTCGGCAAAGCACGCTCCAGAAACGAGCCCGACGTAACCCGCGCCGATCATGGCAATGCGCATGAACTTTCCTTCCTACCTAAATGGGTTTCGTACCGGGTTCCTTGAAATCGGAATACCAGTGCACACAACTGAAAATGATCAAAGCAGAGAGGCCGCGCTCGGAAAATTTGAAGTCACATCGAGGAAGTCGGCGCCGTTCGGCAACCTGACTGCCAGATCACTGACGATTCTTCTCCCAGTTGTAAGCGTGCCGAACGATTGTTGGCAGATCATTTAACTCTGGTTTCCATCCCAATCGCATCAGGCGGTCACTGTTAGCAACGATAGACGCAGGATCACCTGCGCGACGAGACGCCTGGTGAACCTCAAAATCAACGCCCGCCACCCTCTTGACGGTGTCAACTACCTCTTTCACCGAATAGCCGCGTGCATACCCGCAATTGAGAGTGCTAGACTTACCTCCGCGCCGCAGGTAATCGACCGCTGCAAGATGAGCATTCGCCAAGTCCGAAACGTGCACGTAGTCTCGCACGCATGTGCCGTCCAAGGTGGGGTAGTCGTCGCCATAAATGCTCATATGAGGGCGTCGGCCGAGTGCAGTCTCCAGGGCCACTTTAATCAGATGGGTGGCGTTGGGCGTTGACTGACCATGACGGCCCGCTGGGTCGGCTCCCGCGACATTGAAGTAACGCAATATCACGTGACCAAGGCCATAAGCAGCGCTCGCATCTCGGAGCATTTGCTCCGCCATCAATTTTGACATTCCGTACGGCGAAAGCGGCGCTGGAACAGCATCCTCGCTTACGGGCGTGACGTTTGGATTGCCATAAACCGCAGCGGTCGATGAGAAAACAAAATACTTAACGCTTCCTCTCACCGCTGCCTCCAACAGAGCGCGTGTTTTAACGGTATTGCTGAGATAATAGCTGAGTGGATCCGCAATCGATTCCGGCACAATTATTTTCGCGGCGAAATGTAAAATGACATCTATCCTGTGTTCTCGAATGACCTGAGTTACGAGTTCCACGTCGCTGACATCCCCGACAACCAGCGGCACGTTCGAGGGCACCGCGGCACGAATTCCGGTCGATAAATCATCCAAGACAACTGGGGTCTCACGTCGATCCAAAAGAGCAATGACCGTATGGCCACCAATGTAACCAGCGCCGCCTGTGACAAGAATCGTCATTCAAAGGTACCTTCGACCGGACGTGCTCATGACATTTTCGAATGCGTCGTTACGATCCCGGAGTCAGATTCCAACAAAAACTCGAAACCATTGAGCCGAAAAATCCGCATCGATCTCTTCGATACACCGGTAATTTTTAGGATTTTTCCATTTTTTCTAAGTTGCTTTCTGAGCATCAGAAGCAAGCCAAAAAAACGAGGATCGATTGATTGCGTCCGAGAAATGTCAACTGTAATATCGCGATGCTCAACGAGTAAGCTGCGAAAGACCGCAATGGATTTCGTCACATGCTTTCTAGTGGCATAGCCGATAAGGCTGATGACGATAAAACCGTGGTGTTCATTTTTCTCAAATGATAATTCTTCCTTATTGTCTTTTTGGATATAGCGACGCCATCCAAGACCAATAGCAACCGGCAACGCGCGGGTGATCACCAAGCGAGCCAGCGATAGTCCATCTTTCCAATACCGTCGCCAGAGGTGCGGCTCTTCCTTGATCCGCCACAGCCACTCAAAACCGAGGCGCCGAAAAATTAGTGGTGCCCTGCGAACGGTGCCAGCCTGGTAATTGATCGTTGCACCAAATTGTCCACGAACGGGAGCGCCTAGACGGTTATGGTTCAGCACTAGCCAAGACTGGGCCTTTTTTGCGCTTAGAAAAACAGCCAACAAATCCGCGTTACTATCATTGATCGTTTGGATAATTTCGGGCGTGCTCATTTCCGCGATAGTTCCAAAGCCAGGATTGAGCCAACCCACACAATGCATCCCGCTTGGCCGCACATTTATTAACTGGCACACCGTTTGGGCAACACCCTCACCACCTCCGAACAGAAATACTCTGATTGGCTTGGACAGGTTGGATCTCATGGTATCAAACAAATCGGAACCAGAAACTCGCTGCGTTACGGGAATACCAAAGAACCGGGCCAACCACACGATCGGCATCCCATCCACGCAAGCGAGATCGCTGCAAAGCAATGAATCACGAAATTCGGGATCCCGCTTGCTCTTCACCAGGAAATTGACATTTGGCGTGGAAAGCAAGAACGGCTTGCCCTCGGTGACGGCGGAGAGTAACCGCTTGAAAACCGCGTCACGATTCGCAGCATCAATTGGCATGCCTAGGAGACCGTAAACCTCACGCGACAGATCGTCAGTCGGAGACACGTCTGCAGCTGGCGCGGAATTAGGCGCCTCGTCTTTGCTTTCGTCTAAACCAACATGCGCAGCGAAATACATTAAAATTAACTATTCGATTGTTGATAATATATTGATACTTTTATTGAAAGGGAATTTCTATAAAGCATCCGAAGTATACCTAATTTAGGCCAGCGCTAGGAACTCGTTTGTATTTGTTGCGTTTCTCCTTTTCTTCTCTTCGCTTTCCGTCAATCCAGCGGGTTATCTGTAGACGCACATTTGGGGAGCATCGAGCAGTCTTTGCTTGATGGTCCGTCACTCAACGTGCCGGAGGTCCGCTTTCAGGCGTGGAAGACGAAAGCTCTCTGAGCACTTGGGGCGACGATCTTGAACTGGCAATGTCACATTTTTTCAGCAGCGGCTACTCAACTGATGGGTTGCCGATGCGTCTCAGATGGTTATTTTGTGCGATCCGTTCTAATCCACTGTGACTCGATTTTGCCGAAAATAAATTGACGATAAAGTCGGAGCTTTCGAAAAGCGTAGGGGGGTATCAACAAAAGTGCGCGGGGCGGTACGACATCGCGGCCGCACTTGAGCCACGCAAGGAAAGTGGTTATCGCAAAAGCTAGAAGGCTAGCCGTACTGATGACAAAAGCTGCGGACGAATAGCCAGATATTGCATACAAGAAGGAGAATCCAAAGATTCCGAGAACGAGCATTCCAAGCAGAGACAGTGGGGGGATCGCCAGGTCGAGCGCGATTGCGAGAAGGTCCCAGTTCCGACGCGCAACGGCGATTGTGACCAGTCTCGGAGCGGTCTTGAGAATCGTGTGGAGATGGCCTTGCTCCCAGCGTTTGCGCTGGACAGTGGCCCCCTTCCCGGATAGTGCGAACTCGCTCGTTACGCGGGCCGAAGGACAAAATACTGGTGGATGTCCGGCTAGGGTAAGATCGAGGCCGAGTTTTAAATCCTCTACGATCTGTCCGCTGTCAAGATCGGCTGAACATATCACATCCCATGGGAATGCCATCCCGGTGCCCATCAGTTGGCAAGGCAATTTGAGTGCGCGAAGCCCAAGGGGACGTAACCAGTTCTTCACTCGCCAAGCAAATTCGGCGACCTGGTGATTGATCTGAGAATCGATGGGCGCAGTCATCAGATAAAGTGCCTGTACGGGACGGCCAGTCATTGCGCAGGTTAAGGCGAGAAAATCGATGGCGCCGTCTGCGAGTCTGCAGTCGGCATCAACGATTATGATGATCTCGGGCGGATTCGAACTGAGATGCCGAACACCCCAGTCCAGGGCGTACCCCTTACCCCATTTCGTCGGATCGTTTCGCTCGACCACTTCCGCACCTCCCGCCCTCGCCACAGCGGCCGTGTTGTCTGAACAATTATCAGCGACCACAAGCAACCGGTCGCCCGGGAGCGACTGGCTCTGGATGTTTGCTAGCGTCGGTAGAAGTCCCAAGCTTTCATTATGCGCTGGGACCAGCACAGCAACGGGCTGGCGAACGCCCTTATTCGGCCATTTGGGATGTTGCCATCGTGGCAGAGCAATTGCTGCAACGATCTCAAGAAAAAACACCATGACGAAGGTCGCGAGAAGACTTGCGACGATCACCAACAGGCAGGAGACCAACGTCCCCATTCCACTATGCACCTTCCTCGCGCCGCCACGACGCTTCCGCCTTCAGATACTCTAGAGCCCGGATATAATCAATGGCGGACCTCGTACCCACAACGGCCCCATGTTCTATACCGAGAGCCCCTCCCCGTGTCATGGATAAGTTGGTTTAAGATAGTCGCGAGTAAAACGGGACCATTCGGCGGTCACGGCTTTAAACTGAATTTCCCCATCGATTGCAAAAAAGGGCAATTGACGGGCGCAAGCAGGTCATTAACAATTTTGCATATACTCGCGCCAATGAAGTTCTGCGATGGACGAAAGTATTTGCCGGGCTGTCGCGACATTCCTAAGATAGTGCTAGCAGCTTCGGAAACCCGCAAGGTACTGGATGGTTAAGTTAACAGGTGTTCTGATAGGCTGCGGAGCTATTGCACGCGAGCATCTGTCTGTCTTGGCCGAGCTAGATAACGTCGAGATTGTGGCTGTATGCGACATTTCAACTGCTCGAGCTGAAGCTACCGCAGAGCGCTTTAAAATTGCAAGATCGTATACGAGCCACCGTGACCTTCTTGCCGATCTCCGGCCCGATCTTGTCCACATTACTACGCCGCCCGCTTCTCACTTCCCGATCGCACGGGATTGCCTGACTGCCGGTCTGAATGTCTTTTGCGAGAAGCCGATGACCGTCCGGTACTCGGACTTCGCCTCCCTCAAGCAGCTAGCTCGAGACAAGGGAGTTATGCTTCTGGAAAATCAGCAGAATCGATACCATTCATCTATCCAGCACATCGAGCAGCTTATCAGATCGGGACAACTCGGTGATGTTCTTGAAGTACAAATCTGTCTGTCGCTCAACATCATGAGCGCTCAGAGTGCTTATGTAGATAGAAATGCCCCACACTTCGGATTAGCCTTGTCGGGAGGGGTGATCGGGGACTTTCTGCCTCATATCGCGTACCTAGTATACATGTTCACCGGTAAAATAATTGATGTACACACCACGTGGATCAAGCACAAAACCGACTCCCCTCTGCCGGCTGATGAGTTTCGCGGCTTAATAAAAGGTGAGCGCGCGACTGCGTATGTTAGTTTCAGTGGGAACGCGCAGCCCGACGGATTCCTGGTTAGAGTAGTTGGAACCCGCATGCGGGTAGAGGCAAATTTGTACGAGCCGCCCCGCCTGATCATAAAGCGCGCCCGCGCGGGCGAACCAGCGCTGATGACGCTTATCGACGGCATTGTGGAGTCGCGCCAAGTGCTTCTCGGTAGTGTTGCAGGATTTATGCGAAAGCTGGGCGGAACGAGCAGCTATGATGGCTTGACGGAGATGATCTCCAGGACCTATCGCACAATAGAATTGCATGAACCGCAACCCATACCGCTGAACGAGATCGACGTGGTCGCACATCTAGTCGATCGGTTGGCCGCAACAGGGAACTCATGAAAGTACTTGTCTCTGGTGCAGGCGGCTTTTTAGGCCGCTCAGTCGTAGACTGCCTGTTGAAACGAGGCCATGCGGTGAGGGCGATCGTGCGCCCCTCATCGTCAAAGCCTCCTTGGCCGGATACTGTTGAGGTATTTCGCGCAGACCTTCGTGTTCAGGAAGATATGGTGTCCGCATTCGATGGCGTTGATGCGGTGCTTCATTTGGCGGCAGCGACAAGCGGCAATGAAGACATTCAATTTGCCACAACCGTCGTTGCTACGGAACGGTTTTTGGAGGCTATGGCGAAATCAACCGTCAAACGATTGATCCATGTCAGTAGCCTAGTTGTCTACGACTGGTCAAAGGCAGACTCATGTATGGATGAGAAAACACCGCTTGAAAATAACCCCTACGCAATGGGCCCGTATACCATTGCCAAGATATGGCAGGAGCGTGTCGTTTTCCGATTTGCCAAAATGCATTCCTGGGACCTCACGATTGCTCGTCCCGGATTTATTTGGGGGGCCGGTCATGAGCAAATTGCAGGAATGGGAAGGCAATTTGGCCGTATCTATTTGCTCTTCGGCCCATTCACTCGGCTCCCGTTGTGTTACGTCGATAATTGCGCTGACTGCTTAGTAACTGCAGTCGAAAATCCGGCCGCATCAGGCGAGATCTTCAACATTCTCGATGGCGATGACATTCGAGTGTGGCGCTACGTCAGGGAGTATGGCCGCCGTAAAGGTCAACGAGGTTTCTTACTGCCGGTGCCTTATCGAGTGGGGCTCGGACTCGCTCAATTGGCCGCTCTTACCAGCCGGCGTCTGTTCGGAAGTAAAGGAAAATTGCCATCGTTGCTGACGCCGCGTCGATTTGTATCGCAATTCAAGCCGATCTGTTTTAGCAATCAAAAGTTGAAGCGTACATTGAAGTGGAAGCCTCCTCTGAGTTTTGATGAGTGCCTGAAGTTGTCGTTTCAACGACAGAACGATACGAGGGCGATCCGCGTTCATCGTGACGACGCGTGATTTGCGCGGCTTGATTTGAGACTCTCTTCGTCGTCGCGGCCTACGGCTTGCTTTGGTTCGATGTCCGGATAATCCTTTTTATGAACAGCGCAAATCCGGACGGACAACAAGGGTGAATTGGAGATGAAAGTTTCGTGCTCTTTCCTAATGATGATGCTCACGTTGGTGGTATCGAGCTTACAACCGACATACGCTGGCTCTGCGGTCGTGCCGGGGCCGCCGAGCGGCCCTCCCACAAAAGAGCTTCCATTCCCATCGGGTTTGCCGCCGCTGAGCACGGAAACACACCGGAATAGCAGCACGTGGAGCACTTTGAAGATTGGGGCTGGCGGATTTCTTACGGGCATCGACATTGCTTACGATGGAACTAAGGTTGTTCGCACGGACACCTATGGGGCCTATACGCTCGATAGTCGTTCCGGCCTATGGCAGCAGCTCGTAACTACTCAATCGATGCCAGCGGCAGATATTGGGCTCCTCACGGGCCAGGGTGTTTACGAAATCAGAATCGCGCCCAGCAATTCGCAACGTTTCTATATGTACTTCAACGGCTATATTTATCGTAGCGACAACCGTGGTGCTACCTGGATACGAACTGGTTTTGCAAAAGTCACCGCCGATCCGAATGCACGAACGAGGCTTGCCGGGCCTTACATGGCCATCGATCCATCCAATGCCGACCTGGTCTATGTCGGGACGCCAAGCGCTGGAGTATTTGTCACGACAGATGCGGGGAAATCCTGGTCGCGAATTAGCGGCGTCGGGACCGCAGCCGCAGCGGCGGCCCATTTGATCGCATTTGACCGCGCATCCAGGGTCGTTAGTGGCAAGACCCAAGGTATTTACGTCAGTACATATGGAACCGGCGTTTACCACAGCCTTGATGGTGGGTCGACTTGGATGCTGACCGCTGGCGGACCTAAGACCCACGAGCACATGATTGTCGATCAAAATGGCGACGTTTGGTTGATCGATGATTCGTACAATTTGCACAAATATACGGGAAGTTGGTCTCACATTACTGCTGCAGGACGCGACGCCCATTCGATCGCGGTTGATCCGGCGAACGCTAACCACATCTACATCATAACCAATGGCGGTGCGCTTGTAGGTTCAATGAATGGTGGGTCGACTTGGTTCGGTCCAACTGTTCCCGTTCACCGTAGCGCATCAGATATACCATGGCTCGGCTGGACGAATGAGAACTATATGACGGCAGGAGACATCTGCTTCGATCCATCTGCGAAGAACACGATATACTTCAGTGAGGGCATTGGAGTCTGGTATATCAATCCTCCCACCAGCAACGCAGATATCACATGGTTATCAAAAAGCGCCGGGATCGAGCAGCTGGTCACGAACTGGATCATAAGTCCCTGGGGATCCAGCAGCGTGCCTGTCGTAACTGCTTGGGACAGAGCGATCTGGCAGGTAACAAATCCAAACGTTTACCCTTCGACGCACGGACCAAACAATACGTATGCGATCATTCACGGCTGGAGCGCCGATTGGGCAGCAAATGCTCCTTCGACTATCGTGGCAGTTATGGACGGCCAAGGTCGACAGATGTCCGGGATATCGTCAGATGGCGGTCAAACGTGGAGAGCATTTACCGCGGTTCCAGCTGATCCGAGCGTTGGCGGCTCTATTGCAGCGGCCAGCACGACAAATTTTGTTTGGATGACAAGCAATGACGGCGATCCTTATTACTCAACCGACGGAGGCGTCACCTGGAAGCTCATCGTTATAGATGGAGTTCCGCCAGGTCATGCCACGGGCAATACAAATGGCACAACCATTGTTTCTGATTTGACTGTCGATACGAGCAGGTTATCTGTCGGAGCCCTTATTACTGGCTACCCTGACATTGCATACGGAACTACGATCACCAGCATCGATAGCTCGACGCAGGTCCACATCAGCAGTCCTTCTAAGGGCAGCACTACTGGCTTGCACATAAACTTTGAGCCGGGCTGGAATCACGCATTCTATTTAGTACGGCAGACTGTCGCCGCTGATCGAGTGAACGCTGACACCTTCTTGATGTATAATTATGGACCAACGGCTGTTTCGTCGGCAGAGGGCTTTTACAGGTCCACGGACAAAGGGGTGAGTTGGAGACACGTCGCAAGGGGACAAGTTGGTCGCTATACGGGCGGCAATGCAATCTTGCGTTCGGTGCCCGGACAAGCCGGTCAATATTTTTTTACCCCAGGTTATTCCTCTCCCGGTCCGTGGCCTCACGATGGAAGCTTCTACCGGTCGACCGATGGCGGCTCAAATTGGAGGGCCGTCTCTAATATCAAAGAGGTGTGGTCGTTCGGCTTCGGTAGGGCCGCGCCCGGACAAAATTATCCAGCGATCTACATTTACGGCTGGGTCAGGAACGTCGGAGGATTCTGGCGTTCGGACGATAACGCTTCTACATGGAAAAAAATCGGTGATCTATTTCCGACCGGCTCATTCGATCAGGTTAGGGTAGTCGAGGGCGACGCCAACATATATGGCAGAGTGTACGTCGGTTTTGGCGGATCAGGCTTTGCATATTGCGATTGCCAGTGAGAAATCGGAGCGAGCAGAATGCCATCAATCAGTCTCTCAGCTCAAATTCATGCTTTTCAGTGGCGTTTTCGAATTTCCAAGTGTGCCCAACGTCACTTTGATATTCGTGATGACGTTTGCAGCGGGTATTCTCTAGGATCTTATGGCCCGGAAACAAGGTATCTCAAGGCTAAGCTCCGACTCTGCAAGGGACCGATCACGAAGGACGGAGGCAGTCAAGCAGAACCGGGTGGCAGCCCGAGATCCATCTAGCCGGCGATCAAAGTTTTTCTTATATTTCCGAGCGCAATTTCGTCGCGGCGATGATCAACAGGGCTGGCAGGTCGTTTTGAACACCTTGCAAATGAAAGTTGACAGCGAACGCAGTCGCCTTAATTGGGTCGATATCGCAAAGGGTATTGGAATTGTATTAGTTGTCATCGGGCATACCATCCGAGGCTTGGCCGCGGGCGGCGTGCTGGAATGGTCTGCGGCAGTCCAACTTTGCGACAGCTGGATTTACTCGTTCCACATGCCTGTTTTCTTTTTCCTATCAGGCTTATTTTTATATGGGTCTGCGACAAAAGGCAAATTATGGTCATTCATCTCGGATAAGCTTCGGACGATCGCATATCCTTATGTTGTCTGGTCTGTCATTACAATAATTCTTAAGTCCCTCCTCGGCCATATCCCGAATACACCACGATGGCTAACCGATCTGCCGTTGGTTGCTTACGCTCCAGTCGAACAGTTTTGGTTCCTCTACGTACTATTCCTTTTAACCGTAGCGATTGGTGCAATGTTTTGGTTTGGTCTCAAGCCCTGGCTTGTCCTTGTCATAGCTGGATTGTTTTATACTGCGCCCTTAATGGTGGGATGGTCCGTTTTAAGCCAAGCAAGAGATTACTCGATTTACGTCGCTCTTGGGACCACCGTAGGACCGGGCCTCATTTCCGCGATTGCTACGTCTACACTCCTTCCGCTTGTCGCGGTGGTGGGCTTGGCTGTACCCGTCTTTACTCAAACTGAGCCATTCGCCGCAATCTTGGGTATAGCAGGATGTATCGCCTTGGCGCTCCTGCTGGATCGGGTCAAAAGAGGCGAGCTTCTATCGTTCCTTGGTCGGCACTCGCTTACGATATTCGTCGTCCACTCTATCGCCTCAGCCGCTGCCCGCTTTGTCCTGCTCGTGATTGGCGTTAGGGCACCTGCTATCCACTTTATGCTTGGTATTGGATCAGGGTTATTCGTACCTATCGTCTTAGAGATCCTGCTCGCGAAACTTCACTTCAATTACGGGTTTACATTCCCTAGATGAGCTGCACCCGGTTCCGAAGACACCGAGTTAGGTGTTTTATGGAGCAGGAGGTGGGTGATGGAGAGACGGCAGTTTACGCGGGAGTTCAAGCTTGAGGCGGTTCGACTGATCAAGGAGCGCGGCGTCTCGTATGCGCAGGCGTCGGAAGACCTTGGTGTTCAC
>Ga0193751_1001874_pt1 | contig 13110 bp, 7 predicted proteins | sample L1c2metaG_FD_143050 | JGI IMG/M metagenome (GOLD analysis project Ga0193751, IMG submission 143050) | Soil microbial communities from a riparian zone of the East river system, Colorado, United States - L1c2 | ecosystem: Environmental > Terrestrial > Soil > Riparian zone | place: USA: East River... | reverse complement strand
GCACGATATAATTCGAACACGCACGATGTGGAACTGAGAGGCCACGTGCGGATTTACCGCGGTGTAACCTTCTACCTCGCCGATAGCGGTGTTTATAACGTCGACACTAAAAAGGTTCGGGCGATAAATGGGCAAACGGAATCGGAACCATATTTTCTAAGCGGCGAGAGTGTCACCGAAATTTCCGAGAATGCCTATGTGATAAAGAATGGAACTTTTACCACGCATGATGCACCGAACTCCGATTTCCATCTTCGGGCGCGCACGATTCGTCTCTATGAGCAAGACCGTGTGATTTTTCAGAACGTGACGTTTTACGTCGGGAAGGTCCCCATTTTTTGGTGGCCCTACATGTATCAATCACTCAATGACGCCTTCAGCTTTACAGTCGCACCAGCCTATCTGAGCTCATGGGGACCGTCGCTTCTCACTCAGGTGACCTTTCCAATCACAGACCAGATCAAGGGCCGATTTCGGCTCGATTATCGGGGGCGGCGGGGGGTGGCCATTGGCTTTGATTCCAACATCGAATATGGAAAGGACAACAACAGCTGGGCCCGGCTCAAAACCTATTACATACAGGATCAAAACCCGTTGGTGAATCAAACGGCTACGGTGCGCAAGGATGTTCCTACAGGACGATACCGGCTTAGCTTGGAAGATCGGACGAATTTTACCGAGAATATCTACGGTATCGCCGATCTTACAAAAATGAGCGATCCGTTCGTTATGCAGGATTTTTACCAGGGTGAGTTTCGGATCGATCCTGTTCCTGACAACGTCGTCGCGCTAACGAAGACAGACCCATTTTACACGCTCACGGGCATCGCCCGCTTCCAGGCAAACGAGTTTTTCGAGCAAACCGAACGCTTGCCGGAAGTTGTACTCGACATCAAGCGTCACGCCCTTTTCGGCGGACCAATTTTCTATGAGGGCGAGACCGGCTTTGCTGACTTGCGCCGAGAGTTCGCTAAGGATTCCGGCTTTGAGAGTTATGGCACGACTCGCTTCGACACCTTCCATCAACTAGTTTATCCAAACACATACTTTGGCTGGCTTTCTATCGTGCCGCGGGTTGGTTTTCGTGGAACGTATTACGGGGACACCCGCGATCTCGGGAACACGATCTTCACACCAGATCCAAATCCGCTGGTACCTGATTTCCTTCTTCCCAACCCGACGCCTGCTAACCCGATCAATTTCGGGGGAGACACATTTCGCACGGTTTTTAACACAGGTGTAGAAGCCTCTTTCAAGTTCTCGCGTACCTGGGAAAATGTCCAAAGTCGCGCCTTTGGTCTGGACGGACTTCTCCACGTTGTCCAACCGTTTACCAATTTTTCGTACGTTTCAGAAAACGGCCCGAACCCGATCTCAATCTTGCAGTTCGATCGATTTGAGCCATCCACGCAACTGCGGGCGATCGATTTTCCACAATTCACTTCAATCGATTCAATTGAGGATTGGACAGTTTGGCGCCTGGGTGTTCGCAATCGGCTGGAAACTCGACGCGATGACAAAACGATTACCTGGTTTGAACTCGATACCTTCTTTGACGTGAACTTCGACAACCCCTACGATCGCACAGCGTACTCGAACTTTTTTAATAATATCCGCTTCACGCCTCTGCCTTGGGTGTCGTTTTCGGTCAACTCCCAGGTGCCGGCTTTCGCCAAGGGCTTTACCGAAGTGGATACAATCGCGGCTGTCCAACCGATGGCCGATTTGCATGTGACCGTTGGCCATCGGTATTTGAATGGGAACCCTTTCTTCGTCGATAGCAGCTTGTTTATCGTTGGGGGATATTACCGTCTCAATGACAATTGGGGCGTCGGCGCTCAAGAGCAATATGAGCAGGCGACGGGCACCCTTGAGGAGCAGCGATATTCTATTTACCGCGATCTGACGAGCTGGGTTGCCTCTTTTGGCGGCGTGATACGTGACAACGCCGGCGTGAAAGAATACGGCGTCCTATTTACCCTGACGCTGAAAGCATTCCCGAAATTTGGATTTGATTTGAACTTCGATCCCGGCTCCCAAGGTCAATGAGCGAATGTCCGCGAGCGATGTTAATGTTTTCCTAAGTTCGACTGACCGCTCACTTCGGCCCGACTGAGTCACTGCACTTCTCTTGATATGGATCTTGCAATCATCGGTTCAGGTTACGTCGGTCTTGTGACCGGCGCATGTTTCGCCGATGTCGGCCACAACGTTATTTGCGTCGACAACGACCTTCAGAAAATCGAATTATTGCAGGGAGGCAGGGTGCCGATCTATGAACCGGGGCTGGAAGAGGTAATTCACCGCAATGTCTCAGCCCATCGGCTGCGCTTCACCAGCAGTATTCGGGAAGGAGTGGAGAATTCACAGATCATCTTTATTGCCGTTCCTACTCCCCAGCAGTCAAACGGTGATGTCGATCTTAGCTTTCTCGAAAAAGTGGCGCGCGAAATCGCGGGAGTATTAAGCGATTATCGGGTGATCGTCGATAAGAGCACGGTACCGGTGAAAACAGGCGAAAAAGTTGCTGAATCGATCAAGCGCTACAATCGGCACGGCGCGAAGTTCGATGTTGTGAGCAATCCAGAATTTTTGCGGGAAGGCTGTGCCGTTGCCGATTTGATGCATCCGGACCGGATCGTGATTGGGGCGCAAAGCGAGCACGCGATCGATCTGATGAAGAAGGTTTACGAACCTTTCATGGCGCCCATGCTTGTGACCGACATCAACAGCGCCGAACTCATCAAGCATTGCGCCAATTCATTTCTCGCGCTGAAGATTTCGTACATCAATGCGGTCTCGGCGATTTGCGAGGCGAGCGGCGCTGATGTTGAAAAAGTCGCGGATGGAATTGGAATGGACCGTCGTATCGGTTGTGATTTTCTGAATGCTGGCATCGGATACGGCGGCTCCTGTTTTCCCAAGGACATTGCCGCATTCATCACGATCAGCGAGCGGCTTGGCGTCCCGTTTGATTTGCTGAAGGAAGTACAGCGAATAAACGCGACGCAGAAAGCGCGATTTCTAAAAACGATTCGAGAAACGCTCTGGGTCTTGCAGGAAAAACGAATTGCAGTCTGGGGCCTCACATTCAAGCCAGATACAGATGATGTTCGCTCCTCGGTCGCGATCGAACTCGTCGCGGATCTGTTGCGCGAAGGAGCGCACGTCATCGCCTACGACCCCAAGGGAATGGAAAAAGCTCGCACCGTAAAGAGAATTGACGCCGCTGAATTTGCTCCGTCCGCTCTCGATGCCGTGAGCGATGCCGAAGCGCTGATCATCGCCACGGAATGGAGTGAATTTGCCAATGTCGATCTTGCGATCGTAAAGGAAAAAATGAGGACGCCGATCGTCTTTGACGGGCGAAATCTATTGGATCCCGAAACGATGGGCCGTCTCGGTTTTCACTATCATTCCATTGGCCGCGCTGGTGTGAAGTCGGGGTAGGTCCTTCCAGGAGATATATGGCGCAGCTTTCCGCTCGCCAAATTGCGCTGGCAGCTCTGCGTAAGTGGCGAAGGGAAAGACGTTTTGCCGATTCCGTTATCTCGAGGCTTTTTGCGAAGGCGGAGCTTACTGTTTCGAATCGCGCCTTTGCTCTCGAATTGTTTTATGGCGTCCTGCGCAATCTGCTCTTGCTTGATTTTTGGATCGGTTGCCTGCGCGCTTCCCGGATCGATGCGGATCTTCGCGATCTTCTGCGACTCGGTCTTTATCAACTTTTGTTCCTCAAAACAGCTGAACACGCAGCGGTTTACGAAACCGTGGAACTCGCGCCAAACAGGCAACGAGCGGTAATCAACGGCGTGCTGCGCGCCGCCGCAAGACAGCAAGATCAATTACGTACGCGAGGCAACGCGCAGCCGCTGTTCGTTCGAACCTCGCATCCCCAATTTCTGATCGCACGCTGGCAGCAGCATTTCGGAGCTGAAGCCGCAAAAGAACTATGCAGATGGAACAACGCGCCTCCGCCAATTTACGGCCGAATCAATCAGCTAAAAATCGATCGCGACGATTTCCTCCGAAAATATCCCGGATCGCCCGCGCTGGTCCGTAATCCTGAGTTTGTAGAATTTCACGCGTGGCCCACCGACGCTCTTAACCTGGGCCGTTGCTACATTCAGGATCCAAGCACCGCGATTGCCTGTGAGCTTCTCGATCCGCAACCCGGGGAAAAAATCCTCGACGCATGCGCCGCCCCAGGCGGGAAAACAGGCTATATCGCGCAGCTCATGAAAAATCGGGGCGTAATCGTGGCGTGTGATCGCGACCCAGAGCGCCTTCGCGTGCTTGAATTCAACACCACGCGACTCGGCATCCAAATTATCCGCACCTTTCGTCTCGATTGGACGCAGGGACGCATCCCAAAAGAAATTGCTTCGATTGGCCCATTCGATCGCATTCTGGTGGATGCGCCGTGTACCAACACGGGAGTAATGCGACGCCGCGTTGACGTGCGATGGCGACTGCGGCCCAAAGATTTCCTCCGAATGCCGAAGCAGCAGTTCGAGATCGCGCGCGCGGCGATCAGACTGTTGAAGCCGGGTGGCGTTTTCGTTTACAGCACGTGTAGTCTCGAACCGGAAGAAAATGAAGAGTTGATCGGACGTTTACTAAACGAGTTTCCGGGGGTGCGACCTGCGCGCGAAGAATCCTGTTTACCGTTTCGAGATCATTTCGACGGGGCGTTTGCCGCACGGCTCACCGATACCGGATAGTCGCAACGTTGCCAAAGAAGCTTAGTTGCATCTGGCGTGGCCAGTGGAATCATAAGCGTCTTATGCACGATGCCCGCTTCGACAACCTCGCCAAACTTCTTGTGGAATATTCCATTCGACTCGGGCGCAACGAAACCGTCTTGATCGAAGCATTCGACGTTCCCGATGAAATGACAGTCGCGCTCATTCGTGCGGCGCGGAAAGCCGGAGGAGTTCCCTTTGTGCAGACCTATCATGCGCGCGTGAGCCGTGCGCTGGCACTCGAAGCGTCTGATCGACAGCTAAATCTGTTGGCGCGCCATGAACTGGCACGAATGAAAAAAATGGATGCCTATGTCGCTCTGCGGGGCAGCAACAACATCACGGAATTATCTGATGTGCCCGCGGAAAAGATGAAATTGATCGCGAAGAAAATGCGCGGTGTGCAGGACCAGCGCGTAAAAAAAACGAGATGGGTTGTCTTACGCTGGCCTACACCATCCATGGCACAGCTTGCCGGAATGAGCACGGAGGCTTTTGAGGACTTTTACTTCGAAGTCTGCACGCTGGACTATCGCAAACTGCAGCCCGGCATGAAGGCGCTCAAGCGGTTGATGGAAAAGACTGATCGAGTGGAAATTAAAGGACCAGACACCGACCTCCGCTTTAGCATAAAGGGGATTCTGGCCGTGATCTGCGGCGGCGATCGCAACATTCCCGATGGCGAGGTTTTCAGTTGCCCGGTGAGAGATTCCGTTCAGGGTCATGTAACGTTCAACGCTCCCAGCATCTACCAAGGAATCGGTTTCGACCGAATCTGTCTTGAATTTAAGGATGGAAAAATCGTCGGTGCGACGAGCAACGAAACAAAAAAGCTTAACAGAATTCTCGATTCAGATCCGGGCGCCCGTTATATCGGCGAATTCTCGCTCGGATTTAATCCCTACGTCTTACAACCGATGCGCGACATATTGTTCGACGAGAAAATTGCCGGCTCGTTTCATCTTACTCCGGGACAGGCGTATGAAGAAGCCGACAATGGGAACCGAAGCCAGGTCCACTGGGACATGGTAAACATTCAACGTTCAGAATACGGCGGCGGAGAAATTTATTTTGACGGCAAATTGATCCGGAGAGATGGCGAATTTTTACCGGAGCCGCTGCGATCACTCAATCGCAGCCGTTTCGTCAAGCGGCGCTGAGACCGTCAAGGGCGCCGAGTCCTTTGGCATCGCTCTTACGATTGTTGCGGCGTGGTCCCAACGGCATCGAGTTCCAATATCTCGCTACCGCCGCTGCCGGTAAGTCGCCCGTTCACAATATCAAAGACAGGTGCTTCTTCGATGGCGCTCGGATCGGCGCCAGCCAACTGCACGGAAACGTGCCTGGAAGTCGAATTGAGAACGACCCCCGTTATTTCAAAGCTCGATGAAAATTCCACCTTTGCCACTTGGAAGTCTGCGGTAACCTGCACATGGGTCTGTCCTTGCTCCGACGGAGCAAGCTGGACGCCGGCGGCAGCGTCTGAACTCGAAACCGGCTGCAAGGCTGTAACCTCGAATGAAGGCGAAGCGAGGGCGACTGGTTGCTCCCGCTGATGCGGCGATTTGATAAGCCGGACTGTTCCGAGACCAGAGTCTGCAGACTGAATCTCCGCGATTTCGAATGTCACTTGCGGATGCGATGGGGCAAGGCGCATCGTTACGATTTTTGACGCGGGCCGCACTTGCACGGCACGCACCTTGAAAGTCGGTGTCAGTTGTATGGAGACGATCTCGAAGGAGAAAGTCAGCTGTACAGCTGTGTGCGCGGCAGGAGCAGAACGCGGCGTGTCTGCGGCGGCTGGGACTTCGGTCGGTTCAGGTTGTAGAGGTTGTTGAGGCATGATTACAGGTGTGATTGCTCGTGAAGATACACGTTCGTTGGAAATAGCATTTGGAGAATAAAATGGGACCACAGGCATTTCACCGAGCGTTTCTGCTGGCTCTGGCACCTGCGGAATCGGTTGCTCTTGGTCGATCGCTTCGACCTGGGGCCCTCCTACTGGCTCCGCAGCGGATGTTGCGCCCACCTGAGCGACCGCAGGCATTTCACCCAGCGTTGGCGCTGGATCTGGCACCTGCGGAATCGGTTGCCCTTGGTCGATCGCTTCGACCTGAGGCTCTCCTACTGGCTCCACAGCGGATGTTGCGCCCACCTTAGAGACCGCAGGCATTTCACCGAGCGTTGGCGCTGGCGGGATACTCGGCCATGAAACCTCAGCCGTTTGTGCGACAACTGAACCGGCTGAGGCCCGAAACACCGGCTTAGCCTCCCTCAGTGCCTGACGATCTGCTTCCGCCTTTTGATAAGCGGGCGCTTTAAAGGCTTTCTCTCTCAAATCTGCCAACCCATCAAAAGCACCGCTCGGCCTTGCTAAAGGCAAGGCCGTTAATTGTAGCGAAACCTGGCGGGGCCCGCCAAACAACTGACTGCGTAGCGCAGTCTCCTTTTCCGCCGGCGCAATCCCCGGTTCAAAGGTGCGCGCTCGGGTGAATGTGTAGCGGCGAAGCTCGGGAACGACCACCCAAGCCAAAAGAAAGATGCCGGCCAATAGCAAACCACCAAAAAGCAACGTCTGCCGGCTTATTATTCCTCCAACACGGGGCGGCGGGCCCTCGGCGATCCTGCCCGGAGCAAGTACAGCGGCGGGGCTGGTCGCGGCAGCAGGCGCGCCCGAGACTTGTGCTTGTTCGGGGGCTGGCTGTTCGTTTTGGCGCCCGGGAGAAGCGCTTGCCGCTTCCGCGGGCGGCGCAGCCGCAGCCCCGGATTCTACGGTAGAAGCAGATCGCGAGACCGGAGCGGCAGACGCCTCCGCTGGCTTACCGCTCGTTCCCGTTGCAACCGATTGATTCGAGGCTGGAACAGCAGGTTGTTCACTCCCTGTTCCCAGACTCGAGGCCTCCGCCGGGTTCGCGGCTGGGGCCGACGAAACAGGGGATTCGTCCTTCGATTTTTCTGCCCGGTTGTTTGCGGCAACAACCGCGTCAGGAATAGGGCTCGGCTCAATAGCCGGGCCCCCCTCGGAGGGCGACGCAACGACACTGGCTGTGTCAAGCGCAGGTGCGGGCGCTGCCGCAATTTCTGGACCTTGCATCCACCCAACGTCATAAAAAGCGTCGGCAAAAACGCTATTGAGCGCCGGCGAATAAATCCTTTTCGCTGATGCGGTCCAGTCGGCCGCCTTCTCTGGATTGTTATGCTTAAATTCCCACGCCGCTTGGGCATAGTAGAGAGCTGGCGTATCCCCGGTGAACTGGAACTGCTCCATAACGGCTTGTGCTCGACTCTCCTTTCCTTCCAACAAGAGCGTCATGTAAATCTTGAATTTGATGAGCTGTGCGGCCTGGTTCTTATCCCCTCCTGGAGTCTGTTGAAACAGTGCTTCGAAACGCTCCCGCGCTTTGGCGTAGTCTTTATTCTTAAATGGAATTTGCGCGAGATTGTATTGCGCTTCGCGGAACTTCGGATCCAGCTTGGCCGCCCGTTTGAAGGCGGCTTCGGCTTGATCAAATTGCTTCTGTTGCATCAAGATTTCGCCGCGTAAATTGAGCGTCGACGGCTGATTCGGCTCCGCCTGATCGGCTTCGTCGACTAGTTTGGCAGAAGCCGCGAAGTCACGCTGGCGCAAAGCCTGCTGCGCTTGCTCGAATTTTGAACGCGCTACAGCCTTTGTTTTTTCCGAGCGCTCAGCGGCCGTCGTAAGAGGTAGCGAGGCGCGCGCCTGTCCAGTTGGCTTTTCCAGCCAGCCGATCTCGTACAGTGATTCTGCGAAAAGCTTGTTCAGTTGCGCAGAAAAATTCTTCTCCGCTGCCGCCATCCAGTCTTTTGCTTCTTTTCCATTCTTGTGTTGGAGCGCGACCGCCGCTTTTACATAGTCAACAGCTGGCGTATCGGGCGAAAGCTCCAACTTGGCCAAGATGGAATCGACCATGTTCTCCTTTCCTTCGAGCAGGTAAGTCAAAAGAATTTTGTATTGAATGAGCTGCGATGCTTCGTTTGCCAGATCGGACTGGCTGCTCGAGACGAGTTTCTCAAACCGCTTGCGCGCTTCTGCCCAGTCTTTTTTGAGGAACGGAATTTCCGCCAGGTTAAAGCGCGCATTCCAAAACTTCGGATCGATTCGCCCTGCCTCCAGCAAGGCTACTTCTGCTTTATCGTAGATTCCCTGGCGCATCAGAATCACGCCACGCAAATTTTGGGACGCCGCCAAGTCGGGCTGGCGTGCATCGATCGCGTCGAGTTCCTTTAACGCTTGCGGAAAGTTGTTCGCTTCGAACTCGCGGAACGCTTTGTTGTACATCTCCTCCAGTTCCGTTTTCGTCGGAGCGACATTCTCTGCTGCAAACGAACTGAGCGCGAGCGCTGCAACCGCGGCGATTTTCCAAATTCTCATGCGGGTAACGATAGAAGCTTTCCTCATTCGCGATGACAAGTCCAAATTTCCAATCGATTCCGCCCAGTTTCGCAGAAATTGTGCCCAATACAACTGCGCGAAGAGAGGTTCGTTCATCCAGGCAAAATCAAGAATTGAGATTGGCTATAATCCGCAGCCCTTCCAGAGTGAGATGGGGACGAACCGCCGTGATCTCCCGCAACTGCGCCGCGATCAGTCGGGCGTAACCGCCTGTGGCCACGATGTGAAGTTTCCTACGCGGAAATTCCTCCGCCCTGATCCTCGCAAGAATCTCGCGGACGAGCCCGCGATAACCGAATACTGCGCCGGACAACATCGCCCCGATTGTCGATCTCCCAATCGCGCGTCCCGGCTCTTTCAAAGAAAGCTTTGGCAATAGTGCCGTTCGTTGGTAAAGAAAATTGGTCATGGCTTCGAGCCCCGGGGCGATCACTCCGCCAATGTAATTGCGGCGAGCGGAAACGATGTCAAACGTCACCGCGGTGCCGAAATCCACCACGATGGCGGGACAACCGTAAAGTGCTGCAACGGCCGCCGCGTTCGCCAGCCGATCCGCTCCAATTGATTTCGGAGCAGGATAATCAATCCCGACTCCGAGTTTTAATTTGTAATCCAGCCAGATCGCTTCAGTTTCTCCGGCAGCTTTCGAGATTGCAGAATTTTTCTCTGGCACGACCGAAGAGACCACCACTTGGCGGACCCTTCGCTGTTTCAAGAAGCGCAAGAATAGAGTGCTCGAGAGTTTGTTGGTGGAGATCCGGACGGGAGTCGAAATTCGCTTTGTCGATGCAAAAGCAAACTTCGTATACGAGTTGCTGATATCGACTAGCAGGTAGTCGGTCGTGCGAGTCGGGACCGGACGTTTCATATCGGACTGCCAAGCAGGCGCTACATGGAACGCTTCTCCCCGTCAAGCTTGCGGCGTTTCCATCGAACGGGTACGCTTCGCTTATGAGGAGATTGGTGCATCGTCCGCGCCGTTTGCGGCGTTCCCCTGCCCTGCGAAATCTCGTCCGCGAGACACAACTGAGCGCGCACGATTTCGTTCTTCCGCTTTTTGTAAGCGAAAAAGTGGAGCGACGACACCCGATCGCGAGCATGCCGGGTGTTTTTCAGCTGTCCCTGAAGGAAATTGTCGATGAAGCCCAGCGCGCTCAGGATTTCGGATTGCAAGCGGTCCTGCTTTTCGGCATTCCGGAAAAAAAGGACGAACAGGCAAGCGGCGCCTACGCAGAAAGCGGGATCGTCCAAAAAGCGCTGCGAGCGATTAAATCGAAATGCCCCGACCTCGTCACCATCACCGATGTCTGCCTGTGCGAATACATGAGCCACGGCCACTGCGGCGTCACACGGATCGATGGCGACCATTTCCACGTACTCAACGACGAGACGGTCGAGCTTCTGGTTAAAACCGCGCTTTCCCACGCCGCAGCCGGCGCAGACATCGTCGCGCCGAGCGATATGATGGACGGCAGGATCGGTGCGATCCGCGAGGCACTCGACGCCAGCGGCTTTGATCAAATTGGAATTATGAGTTACGCGGCCAAATTTGCCTCGGCTTTTTACGGTCCCTTTCGCGAGGCTGCGGAAAGCCCGCCGCAATTTGGCGATCGTCGTTCTTATCAGATGGATTACGCCAATGCGGATGAAGCCTTGCGTGAGGTTGCTCTGGATATCGATGAAGGAGCGGACATTGTTATGGTGAAACCCGCCTTGCCGTACATCGACATCTTGTGGCGCGCGCATGAGCGTTTTGGAAAGCCGATGGCGGCTTACCACGTAAGCGGTGAGTACGCGATGATCAAAGCGGCCGTCGAGAAAGGGATTGTGGAGGAACGCGCCGCTGTTCTCGAAATTATGACTGCGCTTAAACGCGCTGGAGCAGACGTCGTCATTACATATTGGGCACGCGAACTGGCGGCATGGACGAGGGAATGAATAATGGCCGAAGTGAAACAACGAGGCATGCCCGGCTAAAACGGCTCGCTCTCCTCTGGGCGCAAGCGCATGGCTACTCGGCCTGCGCTATGGAAGTCAGTTTACCGCGATGCCGATATCGCGCAGATATCGCGGCGTATCGACCGCTGCGGAAAAAGTTTGGATCGACGGCGATTTTTGAATGCAAGCAAGCGCTTTGCGATTTGCGAAGGGATAATTGCCAGAGCGAGAGCGCTCGCAAGCTTCTCGATGCGGTTTGCCACCGCCGTCAGGTCCTCGAAAACAATCTGCGAGTGCATTATCCCAATCTCCGCATTAACGATTCGCTCTTTCCCGAATTCACTTCACACGATTTCACAGCGATCGGCCACCGTGGATATACGCGTGTTCTGCGTCAGCTAAACGCGCTGCAAAATCGTCTCTACGATTGCACGAAGTTCGACAGATTGATGCGCTACCGCTGTGCCAATTTATTCTTCCTCGTCTTGCCTGCCGAGCTGTTCCGCGATTCGGAGATTCCGGTCGGATGGGGCGCGCTTGTGGAATGTCAGGGTGCGCTTGCCCTGATGCGCAAACCGGTTTGGCAGGAAACAACGGCCGAGGATCGAATTCGTTTTTTGCATCGTATCGCCGCGGCAGGGACGCGAATCTTAAATCGACAATTGGAAATCGCGTTTGATGACGTGATCGCCGAACGTTGTCGATCTTGCTAACCGGTTGCGCTTTTCTGGGAAATCGGCGCAAGCAAATTGTGCCCCGTCATTTCCTTTGGCTGTGGAAGCCCGAGAAGAAACAAGAGCGTGGGCGCGACATCGGCGAGAATCCCATCTTCGCAGCGGAAGTGTGCCGCATCCTTGGCCACGTAAATGAAATGCACAAGGTTGGTGGTGTGCGCGGTGTTCGGCGAGCCGTCCGGATTGCGCATTTGTTCGCAATTTCCGTGGTCGGCAGTGACAATGCATTTCCCGTCAAGATCGAGAAGTTTCGAAATAATGCGCTCAACGCATTCGTCCACTGTTTCCACTGCTTTGATTCCGGCTTCCAGAACTCCGGTGTGTCCAACCATGTCCGGATTGGCAAAGTTTAGAATGATCAAATCGTAATCTGGCATTCGCGCAAGCACTTGATCCGTGACCAGACGCGCGCTCATTTCCGGTTGGAGATCATAGGTTGCTACCTTTGGCGACGGGATGATCTTTCGGTCCTCGCCGGGAAACGCGCGCTCGATTCCGCCATTAAAAAAGTAAGTGACGTGCGGATATTTCTCCGTCTCGGCAATGCGCAGTTGCGACTTGCCAGCCGCGCTCACAACCTCGCCCAAAATCTGCGGCAACTCTGGCGGAGCAAAAATGAACGGCGAAGGATAGGTGACATCATACTGGGTGAGAGAGACGAAGTGGATCTGCGGCCACACTTCGCGATCGAAGCCGTCGAAGTCCCTCAGCAAAAAGGCCTGCGACAATTGCCGGGCGCGATCGGCCCGGAAATTGAAAAACAAGACTGTATCACCATCACGCACGCGCTCTTCATTTGCATAAGAAAAAATAAGCGGCGGCATGAATTCGTCGGTTTTTCCGTCCTTATATTGCCGATCCACCGCGGCAGATGGTGAAGCTTTGCAGAATTCGCCGCGACCGAGCACAATTGCGTCCCAGGCTTTTTTGGTCCGGTCCCAGCGGCGATCGCGATCCATCGCGAAGTAGCGACCCACGACTGTGACGATTTGGGCGCCGCTCTTCTGTAACTCTCTTGTGCATGTCTTTAGATAAGCGGCGCCGCCGGTCGGTGAGGCATCGCGTCCATCCGTGAAAGCGTGGATGAAGATTTCGGTCACGCCTGCTTCTCGCGCTGCGTTTGCGAGCGCGATTAGATGCGAATAATGGCTGTGGACACCGCCGTCGGAAACCAGTCCAAGCAAATGGAGGCGATGACCACGCGCACCCGCAAAGGTTTCCTGCAATATCCGATTGCGTTTCAGCTCGCCTTCCGCGATCGCCTTGTTGATTCGGGTGAGGT
>Ga0193751_1001873_pt1 | contig 13111 bp, 17 predicted proteins | sample L1c2metaG_FD_143050 | JGI IMG/M metagenome (GOLD analysis project Ga0193751, IMG submission 143050) | Soil microbial communities from a riparian zone of the East river system, Colorado, United States - L1c2 | ecosystem: Environmental > Terrestrial > Soil > Riparian zone | place: USA: East River... | reverse complement strand
ACGGCGTCCGTGACAGCCTCGGCGACCTCGTGGGCCAGCACGGCGGTGAAGGCGGCGAAGGCGTCGCCCTCGTTGCAGCCGGGGCAGTTGGTGGCCGGCTGGACCGTGTAGTAGACCTCCTTGGTGCCGTCCAGCGTGAAAGCGTCATGGTACCCGCAATAGGCGGCGCACGAGCTCGAGCCGCCTTGCGTGGATGTCACGCCGGCGGGCAGCAGGAGGGCGTAAAGCGTGTTGGCGTCGGGCTGCGGCAGGCTGCGCGCGGCGATGAGCTCAGCCAGGATGGCCTGGAGCTGCTCGTCTGTGACGGTGCCGGAGACCGTTGGGCCGACGAAGGTGCCTCCGTACGTGCCCTGACCGCTCCCGTAGGCGCTGAGCGGGGCGAGGTAGCCAAACTCCATCAGCTCGAGCGCGAACTGCTTGAGCTTGTCGAGGTCGCCCCACCAGGGGCCGAGCGGGACGAGCGCGAGCTTGGGGCTTCGGATGGTCGAGCCGCCGTGGTCGGTGAGCGGGTAGCCGCCGGGCGGCGTCGCGGGCGCGCCCCCGCCCGCGAGCTCATCCGCGGTGTGGACCGGCCTGTCTGCCGGCGGCGTGATCTGCCAGACGGGGCGCGGCCCGATGGCGCGGTGTTCGTCGAAGTATTGCTGGTCAGGCATATGGTTACTCCTCTTCGAGTCCTTGCAGGCCGTCGATTGTGCGATAGATGCGAGCTGACAGATCGTTCAGGGCCTTCAGGACGATGTCGATCTCCTCGGCGAAGGGGCCGGCCTCGCCGCGCGCGACCAGATCCCTGAGCAGCCCGATGGCGTCTGCGAGGCGGGCGGTCTGCGCTGGCGACAGGGTGCGGGGCATGTAGCTCCTCCTACGCGGGCGGATTGGCCGGGTCGAGCGCGGCGCGAACGCCATCGAAGCGCTTGACCAGGACGTCGTTCAGGCGGTTGATCGCGTCAAGCAGGACGTGGACCGTCGCCTCCAGGTCCGTGAGGCGCTGCTCGAGCGTGAGATCGGGGCTGGGCTGATCGACCATCGTGAGCTCCTTGAAGCCGGCGAGCCCGGCGGAATCCATCGACCCGAGCCGCCAGACCGAGACGCCCAGGCAGCCGGCGGCCTGGGCGAGCGACCAGACATCGGCCATGTCCTGGGCGGCGCCGGCGCCGGGGAACACGGGATAGACCGGGGCCTGACCGCCGAGGGCGCGGATCATCGGCAGGACCGAGAGCGGCGGCGCCAGAAAGTCGGTCCAGTAGACCTGCGGGTGAATGCCGGTGACGATGGCGGCGAAGCTGCTCAGGCCCCCGATGGCCGAGACGGCATGGCCGCGCGGGTCGATGCTGATGTGGAGCTCGGTGACGCCGCGGTCGCGCAGTGCCCGCAAGTAGACCGGCAGGTTCTCGGTCGGGCCGGTCCAGAAGCTCGGGTAGGGCTCGACGTCGACCATCAGGCGGGAGCCGAGCTCGGCGTGGAACGCGGCCTCGCTGGCGGGATCCGTGCCGTGGGGCACGACCCAGGGGACGAGCGTGACGCCGAAGTCCGCCGCTCTTTGGGCGTCGGCCTGGAGCTGGGCGAGCGAGCCGTAGCCCGTGGGGTCGAAGGCGGCCATCCAGTCCATACCGTCCATCGCCTTGACGAGCAGGACGGTGGCGCCGGCGAGGTCGCGGGCGGTGGTGGCGGCCGCGGCGATGTCCTTCTCGGCCTGCTGGGAGAACTCCCACTGCCACAGGGCCTTGCGGCCGTCGAAGATGGTCATGCGCGGGCTCCTTGTTTGAGGCGGCATGGCCGTCGGGGGCCGCACTGCATCCGGCAGGCGAGGCAGCGGGCGATCCATCCTTGGTCTGCGCGGGTGGCTGGCATAGGGCCGCCGCAGCAGCGGCAGATGGTGATGGGCTCACGGTGAATGTTCCTGCTCATGCGGCGGCTGCTTGCTTGGCCGGCCCGACGCAGGCGTGCGGCCGGCGGGTGTCGGGGTCGTGCAGCAGGAGCGGGCGGTCCGGGAAGGCGCTCTGGACGAGGCGGCAGGGGAGGCCGCAGCGCGGGCAGGGTGAGAGCACTTCGGAGTGGGCGGCGGCGTGATCGAGCGTGAATTTCGTCATCGGGCCAGCTCGTCGGTCAACAGCTCGGGCAGGTCGATTTTTTTCTCCACCTTGGCTGCATACCTGGGTGATTGCTCGGCGAAGTCCTGCACTAGGAGCGACGCGAAACGCCCGAACGCTTCCGGGTTCGCCACCGCCAAGTGACACGCGATATTCATCCCAGCGGCCCACTTACTGAAGTCCGCGATCGGGCAACCCGCCCGGACCGCGAGACGGGTGAGAATTCTTTCTGAACGGCGAAGTGCGGTGGTCATGGCAGCCAATCTCCTGGCGGGTAAACTTCCGTCTGGCTGACGCCCTGGGGCGGGTACTCGGGGCTGTACATCCGCTTGGCGAAGAACTGGGTCTTCTGGGCCAGCATCCCCAGCTCCGTCCCGAAGTCGGCCAGCAGCTTCTCGGACAGGGCGATGTAGTGCTCCCAGACGGCCGGCCCGCCGATGTTGATCTGGTTCATGAGCCGGGTCGCTAGCTCCTGCGCGGCGTAGCCGGCCGCCCCCAGCGCAACGATGTCGTCGTAGCGGGGCGGCAGGGTCGAGGTGCCGGCCGTGTCGGTCACGACGGGCGACACCTTGGCGTAGAGGTTGATGGTGTCTGCCGCACTCGGCACGGCTTCCACCAGCAGGGTGAGCTGCATCTGGAACAGGTTGAACTGGACGAACTCCTGGGGGTACTGGCCGGTGGGCCATTCCACGCCTTCGAGTCGGGCGAGCTGGTACGGGGACAACGTGGCGGTGAGGTCGACGCTGCGGCTGCCCGGGGTGAGCGTGGCGGACAGGAGCAGGTCCAGTGGTGCGACGAGTGCCAGGTCCCGGACCGCGTGATCGACGTGCCGATCGAGGTCGCTCGAGCTCAGCAGCGGCGGGCTCGTGGAATCGCTCAGGTCCTGGCGGATGCGCGTCTCGAAGGTGGAGTAAACAGTGCCCATATCCCACGCCTCAACTCCTGGCTCATCCGGAGCCGGTGTCTCAGCGCGAGACTAGAACGCTTGTTCTGTCTGCGTCTATGTCGGGCTGACACTCAGGGGCGGCCGGGACCGGGCTTTCTGCATGCGGGCTAAACCTTGGGTGTACGAGCAAAATACGCACGAATATCGAGATCGAAGACACCTATCTCCGGCAGATCATGACCAGGTACGGAGTCCCCACGAAGACCGCGGCGTTGGAGCTGGCGCTGCGGCACCTGGCCGGCCAGCCCATGACGCGGGAGGAGGTGCTGGCCATGCACAGAGCCCACGCCATCCTCGAGGTCCCAGCGGACGTTCCGCCCAAGGGCGCCGTATGATTCCTGTCGACACGTCTGCCTGAGTCGAGTTCGACCGGGCGACTGGCAGCTCAATCGATCGACGTCTCACCGACCTGATCGTCTCCTCATCCGCCGTTGCGGTGACGGAGCCAATAATCATGGAGGTGTTGGTGGAAGAACGCAGTGGTGCCCGCGAGACCAACCTCCGCCGGCTCTTGTCAAGCTACGAACTCCTCAGTTTCGACGCAGCCGCCGACTTCGACGCCACCGTCCGCATCTACCGGAGATGTCGGGCTGCCGGTGTCACGCCACGCCGAATGATCGACTGTACGATCGTCGCGGTTGCGTGGTGCCGAGGCGCCACGCTGCTGTCGAGCGACGCGGACATGGGCCGTGTTGCGCCCCATAGGGATCGAGATGGACCGACACGCCGCATCGCCGTGCTTTGGCCGAGGTTTCACCGAGGATTGGACAGGCTTGGGCGCCTGCGGCTCGTGGCCTCCGCGCCGAGTGACGCCTGGGGGGCGCTGACGCAGGTCGTTGGCGCCCCGCTGGGGCCGCCGGCTCCGGAGGCGCCGGTTCTGAGGGCGCCGGCATCCTGCCGGCCCGTCCTCCCGGCGGCTACTGCAGGCTCCCCGACGGCTCGAGCGTGTAGGTGGTCCCCGTCGCGCCGGTGCCGAGCGGTGCGCGAGGCTGACACCAAGGCAGCGGGCAGTGGGGAACAGGCAGTAGAGTCCGCTCCCCTTCCCTCGAGGGGAAGGGGCCGGGGGATAGGTCACCCGCCCGCCCTAGCGAAGGACTATGCCCGAGCCACGCCGCACCCGCAGCATGGGCCGATGAAAAGCCCAACCTTGGGGGACGATCTTCCTCTACCCGGCGCTTCTTCCCTCCTCTCGCTCTGCGAGCGGGCTCGGGGTGTGGGCGTGAGGACACGCCCGAACGCATAACCACGCTCAGGCAGCATCAGGCCTAGTGCGCCACCCAGCCTCCGGGCCGGCAGGATGACGGCGCCCCCGGAGGCCCGTTCCCCTTCCCTGGCGGGGAAGGGGCTGGGGGATAGGTCCCGCAGCTCAGGCGGCGTCGGTCGCGTTGCTCGCCGCTTGAGCGGTCTCCGCCTCCAGAACGGAGACCGCTTGACGCTCGGCGCCCGCTCCGTTGCTGAGCAGCCGCCGGAGCGGCCGGTAGTCGCTCCACATCGCACCGAAAGCGACCAGCGCATACAGCCAGCCAGCAAGCACATCGATGACGTAGTGCTCGCCGAGATAGACGACGGCAAACGCGACCCCGAGCGGATAGATCATCAGCGCCCACCCAAGCCGCGGCCACAGCCTCCAGGCGACCAGCCAAACGAGGACGGGGAAGGCGGCGTGGATGCTCGGCATGGCAGCGACCGGGTTCGGCCGGAAGAACTGCGTGGCCAGCACCACCGGATTTACGACAACCCCAAAATGTACTTGGTCGAGGATCGGAACGACAGCCGGGATGCGTCCGGCATTCGCCGCCCACCATGGCGGCGCCATCGGATACAGGATGTAGGTCACGAACCCCGCGTAGCTCAGTAGCAGGTACGAGGCGACGAACCGCCAGTAGAAACGCTTTTGCCACATCCAGAGAACGAACGCAACAACAAGCGGAACGATGAAATGCAGCGGATAAAGCACGGCCGCGACATAATCGTACCAATGCAGGCTCGGTGGCCGCCAGAGATGTGCCTGCAGCCAGGTGGTTGGCAGGACGCCACCAAACATGGCCCGATCGGCATCGATCGGCAACTGGAGGTGGGCGTGCTGCGCGAGCCCGTCCTGCAGGCCGGTCAGACCCACATACGCCAGCAATAGCAGAATGAACGGCGACCAATCGCGCAGGAAGCTGAATCCGCGCGCTGCGAGGAACGCAAACACGAGCAGGAAGACCGCGACCAGGTCGGGCGCGGGATAGGTGTGGCTGTAGACGAGCCACCCGCTGAACAGCGCTGCATACAACACCTCCACCGCGACGAGGATCCGGCCGTGGCGGTGCTGTGCCCTGGCATATCGCGACGTATAGCGCCATCTCAGCTGCCGAAACGGGCGCAACAAGCTGACCGGTGACGGCCAGTCGATTCGGCGAGGGGCTCCATGGGCTTGGTCAGATACGGCCACCAGATGCTCCCTGCCGGCGCTTTACGCCGCTCGGCTGGCTTCAGTCTCATGCAAGCCGGACAAGAGCGCTCTAAGGCGATAGGAGTAATTCTGCTACGGCGATGCGCCACAGACGCCCCGAGCGGCCAGTTATCCTGGAGGTATGACAAACGATAATGCCAGCCTTCCGCTCGTTCAGGCCGCAAGTGCCCCGCTGGACGCCCGGCAGCTCGACGTTTTGCGTAAGTATGGGGCCGAGTACGACGTGCGCGCCGGCGACGTGCTGTACGCCGATGGCGACCAAACACTGGACCTCATCGTCCTGATTGATTGCGAAGTTCAGATCATCGAGAAGCGTGGGCAGCCAGGCGAGAGACTCATCGTTTCCTTTGGTCCGCTGGAGTTCCTGGGTGAGATGCCGCTGCTGACCGGCCAGCGGACCTGGGCGACGGCCGTGGTGCTCACCGGTGGACGGGTGCTGCGGGTTCCCGTTGAACGGTTGCGGGTGGTCATGGCCCAGGAGCTCGAGCTCAGCGAGTTGCTCCTGCGGGCCTTTCTTGTTCGGCACGCGATCGTGACGCAACTCGGTACCGGATTGACGTTAGTTGGATCCCGATTTCATGCCGACACCCGGCGGCTGCTCGAGGTGCTGGCACGCAACCGGCTCTCGTCGACCTGGTTGGACCTGGAGCAGTCGGCGGAAGCCGAGGCGATGCTGCGCAACCTCGATGTACCGGTCGCGGACCTGCCGATCGTCATCGTGCCCGGCGGGACGCTCCTTCGCAATCCCAGCAGTCGCGCACTGCTGGACGCGCTGGGTATGTCCGGAACGACAGAGCACGACCTCTCCGGCGTCTGCGATCTGTTGGTAGTGGGCGGTGGCCCCGGCGGTCTGGCTGCTGCCGTCTACGGGGCCTCGGAAGGATTGACGACAACCCTGGCCGAGGACACAGCGTTCGGCGGCCAGGCCGGCACGTCATCTCGAATCGAGAACTATCTCGGCTTCCCAGCCGGTCTGTCAGGGGAAGAATTGGCAGCGCGGGCGATGCTACAGGCCGAAAAGTTCGGAGTGCGCATGAAGCTGGCCTCGAGGGCGGTGTCTTTATCCTCGGACAGCAACCTGCATCGCGTTACGTTCGAGGACGGGGAGGTCATTACTGCCCGATCCGTCATCATCGCCACCGGGGCGCGCTACAACCGGCTCCCATTGGATCGAATGGCCCAGTTTGAGGGAGTCGGCGTCTACTACGCCGCCACGCAAATGGAGGCCCAGGCCTGTGGTGATGGCCCGGTCGTCATCGTGGGCGGGGGCAATTCCGCCGGTCAGGCCGCGATGTTCCTGAGTCGAAGCTGCACCCAAGTCCACATCGTCATTCGCGGTTCATCGCTGACGGCTTCCATGTCGCGCTATCTGATCGACGAGATCGAGCGCTCTCTCCGCATCACGGTCATCCCCCATACGCAGGTCACCGCATTGGTTGGCCAGGACCAGCTCGAGGGCGTCGAGCTCGTGGACAGCATGCGCCAGGAGACATCAACCCTTCCCGTCCGAGGGCTGTTCATCTTCATCGGTGCAAAGCCCAGCACGGAGTGGCTAGCCGGCCAACTTGCCGAAGACAAGGACGGATTCCTGCTCACCGGCAAAGACGTCCCGATATCGCAACTCGACGATAATAGCCGCACTCCCCTCTTCCTCGAAACGAGCCGGCCGGGGATCTTCTGTGTTGGCGACGTCCGCAGCGGCTCGGTCAAGCGCGTCGCGACCGCTATCGGCGAGGGGTCCATGGCGGTACGGCTCGTCTTCGAACGCCTTCGGTCCAAGGAGATTCTCGGCGCCGACATCACCCGAGCCGAGGTATAGCGCGGTGCGAACCCATCGTATGCGGGGTCCGCTGGCGAGGGTCGCAGGGGGCAGAGCCCCCTGGATGAATCCAAGACTCCAGTGGGGGGGCGGGCAAACCGGACCCATGCGGGCCGCCCGTTTTCCATACCGGTAGTACCACGGAGCCGCATGAATGAGTCGGGGCGACGTGGGCGTGCCCGCCTACCTCCCGAAGTGCATCGCAGCCTCGCCTTCGATCACCTCGGGCGAATTTCCAGGGAGGGTGGACGCGTTCTCGGTCAACCAGTCTGCCGCCAGGAGATTGGACTCCTCCGCCCCGATCCGGTCCTCGCAAACGGTGACGCTGAACCCGCCGTCCCCCGAGCGGACCAGGTAATAGGCCACGAAGCCACGGACATCACCGACAAGCCGTTCGATATCCGCCCGCCCCTGCTCCAGCGCGTCCATAAGTTGGGATGCGGCCCTGTACCACCGAACTACCACGTACATGCAGACTCTTGCTCCTTATTCAAACCACGGCGGCCATGAGAGCTAGGGGTCGAATCCCCCGCTGATCCATTGCTCGAAGAGGGCGATGTTGTCGGCGGGCCACTCGTCATCACAGGGCATGCTGCCGTCAGCAAGCCGCGCGTGGATGGCGGTCGCATTGGCTTTGACCGCCTCGTAGTCACCAAGATCAAACGCAAAGGCCATGGCCTCGATGTCAGTCTGACGAAAAAGTGGCCGGATGTCTGCTGCGAAGCTCGCCATGCCTTCCTCTCAATCTGGTGCTACAGCCGCGCCGCCTGCAGGATGCCTTGCAAGCTCTCGACTGACGATCGGTGTTATATGCAGCGCCCACCGCCGCGAATGTACCATCATTAAACCCAAGACAGACCCCGTTCGCATGCCTGGAGAAAGCATGCATTGGGCAAAGCTGGGATCGCTGCGGAAGCTTACCCGGCCTTCCCGGGCTGGGAATCGTGTCTGGACTCCTGCAACATGACGGAAAGAATGAGCTTTCGCTCGCCGCGCAGGATCGTCAGCGGCACCGAAATGCCGAATTGTTGGCGTGTCAGCACGCGCAGGAGATCGTCGATGCCGCCGATTGAATCGCCAGCGAGGTCGACGACGATATCCCCCTCTTTGACGCCCGCACGCTCCGCCGGGCTGTGGTCTGCAACCGAGGAGACAAAGACGCCTCGCTCAGCTTCGAGGTTGTGGAAGCGCACGACCCGCCGATGCAGCGGCACGGTCTGGCCGCCGATACCGAGATACGCTCGGCGGACCCTGCCATCCCGCATCAGCAGTCCGGCCACGACCCTGGCCGTGTTGATCGCGATCGCAAAGCAAAGCCCCTGTGCCGGCAGAATGACTGCAGTGTTGACGCCGACCACCTCGCCACGCGACGTCGCGAGTGGACCGCCGGAATTACCCGGGTTGAGCGCTGCGTCTGTCTGGATCACGTCGTCGATCAGACGGCCGGAGCTCGACCGCAGCGACCGGCCGACGGCGCTCACGATGCCGGCCGTCACCGTGGTCTGGAAGCCATACGGATTGCCGACGGCAACGACGAGTTGGCCGACTCGCAGTGACTGCGAATCACCGAGTGTAACAGGGACCGCATTGGGCGCGCTGATCCGAACGACCGCGAGGTCGGTGTCGGGGTCATCTCCAACGAGGTCGGCCCGCGCCCGCCGGCCGTCCGGTAAGGAAACTTCGATGGATGCCGCGTCGTGGACGACGTGGCTGTTGGTGAGGATGAAGCCGTCGCCGGTGAAGACGAGGCCCGAGCCGGTACCCTGCTGTTCGCGCACACGGCGGGGGTCAGACCGGCCGCCGGCGACCTGCTTGCGAACCTCGAGGTTTACGACGGAGGCGCTGACGCGCTCGGAGGCGCCGATCACGGCGCGCGAGTAGGCGTCGAGCAGCTCCAGGTCCTCGACGCTCGGCGAGCTGGGCGATTCGGCCGTAGAGGAGCCGTTGGCTGAGATGGGTTCGAGAAGGGATGTCATGATCTTGGGTTTCCAGGCGGTGAAGTATCCAGGTGTTGAAGTAACGCTCTGCGCGTGCCATAAGCATCGGGCGTACGCCCGCCTGCGGCATCGCCGGGGTGGCTAGGTTGCGACCTCGACCAATGACCAGGTTCCACAAGCCAGATTCCCGCAAGCCAGGGTCCGCTAGATTCACCAATCGCACCGGCGAGACCCGCCGCATTCTCGATCTGCTGCACGCCCCCCACGGCTCTCCGCTGCCGCTGGTGATGTTCTACGGCGTCGGCGGCGCCGGCAAATCGAGTCTCCTCGTTCACCTATCCGAAGCCTGTAATTGGTCCGGCGTTCCCTGCTCCCTCGTGGATCTCGCGCAAGCCGGTACGCCCACCCGCGCGCTCCCCTTGCTGGCCGCAGGCCTGCAGGAGCGCGCCGGCTTCCATTTCCCCGGCTTCCTGCGCGTGCTCGCCGTTCTGACGGCGCGGGAGGCGGCAGGTCAGGAACAAGCGTTAGTTACGCGCCTCGGCGGCGAGGGCGAGCTCATCGAGCTGAACGGCTGGGACGACGAGCAGCTCTAGGCCGAGCTGGTCCGCCGCTTCGCGGCTGACCTCGTCGTCGCCTCGGGCAACTCTGCCATGCGTGCCGGCCGCTTCGCCGGCAAGGCCGCGCTGATTCTCGACACGCACGAGGCCCTCTCACGCGATGGCGCGGGCGGCGCGTTCGCTCTCGACGGCTGGATCCGGCAGCTCGGTGAATACCTCCACGGCCACGGCGTCCTCATGGTCCTCGCCGGTAGCGACAGGTTGCGCTGGCCTGCGGATTGGGACGAGCGCGACTCCCAAGGGCGGGCGGTCTGGCTCGAACAGCGCGCCCTCCACGGACTTTCCGAGCCGGACGCCCGCGAGTTTCTCAACCGCTCACAGCAGCAAGAGGTCCCACACGCCCTCCAGGATGCGGTTCTGAAGGTGACCAACGAAGTGATGGACGCCTGCTCTCCCAGCCGGCATCACTGCTACCTGCTCGCGCTCTGCGCGGAGGCGATCGCCAATACCAGGGCCGGCACGGACGAGTACCCGCCGGCGCGGATGTTCTCTGCCATTCCGCCCGGCGAGGCCGCGGCCGCCCCGCTCGTGGAGCTCTTCCTCACGAGTCTGCCGAGCCAGGCGATGGTCGGGTGGTTGCAGGAGCTCGCGCTCACGCCTCGATTCGACCAGGACTACGCCCTCGCGCTCGACGCCGACCGGCGCTTTCTCAACGGCCGCACCGGCTGGCAGTGGCTGCGCAACCTTTCGCTCGTCTCGAAGCGGGCCGGCGGCATGCTCGAGCTGCACCCGCTCCTGCGCGAGGCCCTCGCAGGACTCGTCCCACCCGAGCGCGCGATGCCGGTACACACCTGGGCGGCGGAGTACTGGCGCCTCCGCGGCGGCTCGGGCGGGTTCCCTCTCCCTATGGCTTTCTCCTCCTCTCCCTCTGGGAGAGGGTTGGGGTGAGGGCGCGAGGCTGAAGGCGAAGCGCCAGCTCTCAACCGCCCCCAATCCGCGCAGGGCACGCGCACAAATCGTCCGCGCTCCCGACTACCTCTCTCGTGCGGACGGCGCTGTCCCCTGTCCCCTGTCCCCTGTCCCCTGTCCCCTACTTCTCGTAAGGTGATACAAACCACCTCGGAACGGCAGAAACCGACCGCATGACCCATCGCCGGCTGTCGCAGCTTGTCTCGCCGTTCGCGCCCTGGCTGCCGCTGCTGCTGTTTGTGCTTATCACCTTGCTGGCTGCCGCCGGCCTTCTCCGGCCGGTCGACCTCAGGGTCGAACAAGCAGCAGTACCGCTCTGGTCGCCCGTTCTGGCCTGGACGTGGGCCGTCCTCTATATCGCCGGCAGTGCCCTCATCAGCGCGGTCATCTACCTGACCGTGATGGCCGTGTTGCAGAAAAGGGACCAGCGCCTCGCGCTGACGCTCGTCATCGCGTTCCTCGCCGGCAACGTCATCGAGCTGGCGCTGAAGCACTGGCTTTCGCAGGTCAGCCCGCCGCTGGTGCAGGGCATGGTCCCCGTCGCGCTGCCTGAGGATCTCCTCCGGCGCACCATCCTTGGACGGCTGGGAATGCTCGACGCCGGAGGCGGCGACGCCGTGAACTCCTATCCAAGCGGCCACGTGCTGCGCTCGCTGCTGGTGCTGGTCGCAGTCGCCGCCGCCTGGCCGCGACACGCCGTCCGGCGCATCGCGGTGCTGGCCTGCGTTGCAGTTACGCTGATACTTGTCGCCGCCCGCGTTCACTGGCTCAGCGACGTTCTGGGCGGAGCACTGCTCGCCTGGACGCTCGCGACACTGGCGCTCGTCGATTGGACCAGACCCAGCCGAGGATTCGCCCTCTCTCATAGCGGGAAAAGTGGGGCCAAATAATGTCAGCGCTGCTCGACAAGGCCGGTCACATCGCCACGGTCACGATCGACCGGCCCGAGGCTCTGAATGCGATCGACCCGGCGACCAACGACGAGCTGGTCCGGATCTGGGCCGGCGTGCGCGACGACCCAGAGATCTGGGTCGCCATGCTCACCGGCGCCGGGGACAAAGCCTTTTGCGCCGGCGCCGACCTCAAGGAGCTGATCCCGGAGTTGGCGCGCCGGGCGCGCGAGGGCACGCTCGCCGGCTTCAATTTCGGCGGCATCACCCGCGGCTACGATACCTGGAAGCCGCTGATTGCGGCCGTCAATGGCTTCGCGCTCGCCGGCGGCACCGAGCTGGCGCTCGCCTGCGACATCCGCATCGCCGCCGACGTCGCCCGCTTCGGCCAGCCGGAGGTGCGCTGGGCAATTATCCCCGGCGCCGGCGGTACGCAGCGGCTGCCGCGCGCGATCGGAATGTCGGCGGCGCTGGAGATCATCCTCAGCGGCCGCCAGGTTGACGCCGCGGAGGCGCTGCGACTCGGGCTCGTCCATCGCGTCGTGCCGGCGGGCGAGGCGCTCGCGGAGGCGCGTCGCGTGGCCGAAGCGTTGCTTCAAAACGGGCCGCTGGCGCTGCGCGCGGCCAAGCAGGCAGTGATTCAGGGCTTCGGCCTGCCGCTTGAGCAGGGTCTGGACCTCGAGTTGCGGCTGTTCGCGGACGTGCTCCGCAGCGACGACGCCATCGAAGGCCCGCGCGCCTTCGCCGGCAAGCGGCCGCCGCGCTACCAGGCGCGGTGAGCCGCTCGACGCCCCCCTCCCGTACCCAGCCGGCGGCAGCGGGGAGCGACGCTAGCGTTCCGCCGGATGCTTTTGGGCCTTTGCCTTCGCATGCGCTTCCTCGAGTGTCATTGGCTTAGGGCCGTAGAAGGCTGTCCCAAACACGTGAGTCTGCAGGAATTGCAACTCCTCCTCGTCGGAGCCGAAGTGGGGAATATCGTCGACACTCTCGACGTAAATGCGGCCCGTTTCCGGGTCGCGCTCCTCATGTATGCGTCTGCTCTTGCGCTGCTTGTTCACGGGTGCCTCCGCCTGAACTCTCGCTCCCTGCACCTCGGGACCGGATACCCCGTGAGGACACGAGTAGCCCCGTGACGTTGTGCGAGGATCACCCGACGAAAATGCCACGCCGACAAAGTACGCTCATTGTCAATGATCATGTTTATTTGCCAGCTGGCTGATCACGTTAATTTGCCACCCGTTGCCCCCCGAACTCGCCTCGGTCGTAGTCGTCGGGCCGCTGCCGCGGGCGATAGCTCTTCCCCAGCATGGTGATCACGTAAGCACTGTTGAGGAGCCGATCCAGGAGCCCCTCGGCCAGCACCGGGCTGGGAAAGAGCGGATACAGGTCCTTGGGCTCGCGGTTCGTCGTCAGGATCAGGGCACCTCGCCGATAGCGCCGGCTGATCA
>Ga0193751_1001872_pt1 | contig 13116 bp, 16 predicted proteins | sample L1c2metaG_FD_143050 | JGI IMG/M metagenome (GOLD analysis project Ga0193751, IMG submission 143050) | Soil microbial communities from a riparian zone of the East river system, Colorado, United States - L1c2 | ecosystem: Environmental > Terrestrial > Soil > Riparian zone | place: USA: East River... | reverse complement strand
CGCTCGATGCGGCGGATGGAGGAATATGCGCGCGGACTGGTGACCGGCGGCACGCTCTTCGACGAGCTCGGCTTCTATTATGTCGGGCCGGTCGACGGCCACGATGTGCGCGCTTTGGTCGAAGTGCTGGAGAATGTCCGCGACGCCGACGAAGGGCCGATGCTGGTCCACGTCGTCACCAAGAAGGGCAAGGGCTACGAGCCGGCCGAGAACGCCGCCGATAAATATCACGGCGTGGTCAAATTCGACGTCGTCTCGGGCGTCCAGGCCAAGGCCGCGGCCGGCGCTCCGAGCTATACGTCGGTGTTCGCCAAGGCGCTGGCCATGGAAATGGAGCGGGACGACAAGGTGGTCGCAATCACCGCGGCGATGCCGTCGGGCACCGGGCTCGACAAGGTCGCCGAGAAATTTCCCGAGCGCACGTTCGACGTCGGCATCGCCGAGCAGCATGCGGTGACTTTCGCCGGCGGGCTCGCGGCGAGCGGCTTCCGGCCGTTTTGCGCGATCTATTCGACCTTCCTCCAGCGCGCCTACGACCAGGTCGTCCACGACATCGCGATCCAGAATCTGCCGGTGCGCTTCGCGATGGACCGTGCAGGGCTGGTCGGGGCCGACGGCGCAACTCATGCCGGCTCGTTCGACCTCGCGTATTTGTGCACGCTGCCCAATTTCACCGTGATGGCCGCGGCGGACGAGGCCGAGCTTTGCCGCATGATTCACACCATGGCGGTGCACGATACGGGGCCGATCGCCGTGCGCTATCCGCGCGGCGAGGGCACGGGCGTGGCTTTGCCGCAAGAGCCGCAGGCGCTCGACATCGGCAAGGGCCGCATCGTCCGCGAGGGCAAGACGGTCGCGATCCTGTCGCTGGGGACGCGGCTCGCCGAAGCCGAGAAAGCCGCCGACCAGCTCGACGCCATGGGCCTGTCGACGACCGTCGCCGACCTGCGCTTCGCCAAGCCGCTCGACAGCGCGCTGATCCGCAAATTGCTGACCACGCACGAAGTCGCGGTGACGATCGAGGAAGCCTCGATCGGGGGCCTCGGCGCGCACGTGTTGACTCTCGCGAGCGACGAAGGGCTGGTCGACGCCGGCTTGAAGATCCGCACTATGCGCCTGCCCGACCGCTTCCAGGAGCATGACAAGCCCGAGAAGCAATACGACGAGGCGCGATTGAACGCGCCGCACATCGTCGAGACGGTCTTGAAAGCGCTGCGTCGCAACAGCGTCGGCATCGAGGAGGTGCGGGCGTAGCCAAGGTCCGTGCCGATCAGCTGCTGGTAAGCCGCGGGCTGGCGGAGAGCCGCAGCCGGGCGCAGGCGCTGATCATGGCCGGCGCGGTGTTCTCCGGCGACAGGAAGCTCGCCAAGGCCGGGGATACACTGGCCGAGGACGCGCCGCTCGAGGTCAGGGCCAAGGACCATCCGTGGGTGTCGCGCGGCGGGATCAAGCTCGATCACGGGCTCACCCATTTCGGCTTAGACGTGGCCGGCGCGGTCGCGCTCGACGTTGGCAGCTCGACCGGCGGCTTTACCGACGTGCTGCTCTCGCGCGGCGCGGCAAAAGTCTATGCGGTCGATGTCGGCACCAACCAGCTGGCTTGGAAGTTGAGGCAGGACCCGCGGGTCGTCGTCCACGAACAGACCAATGCGCGCCATTTGACGACCCAACAGGTGCTCGAACCGGTCGACATCATCGTTTGCGATGCGAGCTTCATCGGCCTTTCGAAAGTGCTCGAAGCGCCGCTGAAGCTGGCAAAGCCCGGTGCGAAGCTGGTCGCGCTGATCAAGCCGCAGTTCGAGGCCGGGCGCGAGGAGGTCGGGAAGGGTGGCGTCGTCCGCGACCCCGCCGTTCACGGGCGCGTCTGCGCCGACGCGGCGGCCTGGGTCGAACGCCAGGGCTGGACCGTGCTCGGCGTGACTCCCAGCCCGATCACCGGGCCCGAGGGCAATGTCGAGTTCCTGCTCGGCGCCATCAAGAAATAGCTGGGGAAAGCGGGGATAGTGGCCCGAGCGAGGGTGGCGGAATCCAGCCCAAGCCCCTATCTGCCGCGCAGAAAAGGGAGACAAGCCAATGCAGTCCGAGAACAAGATGTTCGACGACTTCGTGAAGATGGTGAACGGCCTGGCCGGCACCATGGCCGGGATGGGGCGCGAGGCCGAAGCCTCGGCGCGCGAGAAGATGCGCGAGTGGATGGCCGGCGCCGATTTCGTCGGCCGCGACGAGTTCGAGGCGGTCAAAGCCATGGCCGCCGCGGCGCGCGACGAAAATGAGGCCCTGAAAGGCCGGATCGCGGCGCTCGAAACCAAATTGGGCGCGACCCCTTCCACCGCGAAGCGAAGCAAGGGCAAGCCCGGAGCCAGACCCTGAGCGACGAAGAAATCCAGGAAGAGCGCGACGATGGCGCGCCGATCGAGGTCCTCGAGCAATATTTTGAGGCGCGCGGCTGGGCGTGCGAGCGCACCGCCGAGGGCGAGATCGTGGCATCGGCGACCGGGAGCTGGGCGCAATATGAGCTTCGCGGCGTGTGGCGCCCCGAGGACCAGGTGCTCCAGTTCCTCGCCTTTCCCGACATCAAGGTCGCGCCTGAAAAAAGGATGGCGATCTACGAGGCGCTCGGGCTGATCAACGAGCAGCTGTGGCTCGGCCATTTCGAGATTTGGTCGGGCTCGGGTCTGGTTGTGTTCCGCCATTCGACCATCCTCGACACCCGCGAGGACGAGGGCCTCAGTCTCGAACAGGCCGAAGCCATCGCCGAAGCCGCGGTCGAGGAGTGCGAGCGCTTCTACCCCGTCTTCCAATTCGTCCTGTGGGGCGGCAAATCGCCCGGCGAAGCGATCGCCGCGGCGCTCATCGATACGCACGGAGAAGCATGACCCAAGTACCGACGCTCCCCGCTCCGACATGGTTCGTCGGCAGCGGCAACATGGGCGGCGCCATCATCGATGGCTGGCGCGCCGCCGGCTTCGACCTTGCGAACCTCGTCGTCATTCGCCCGAGCGGGACCCCGGTTGAGGGCGTGACTACGGTCAATGCGTTCGCCGAGGCCGGTTCCCCTCCCAAGGTCGTTGTGCTCGCCTTCAAGCCGCAACAGCTCGACGAGGTCGCGCCGCAGCTCAGGACCTGGCTGACGTCCAAGACCGTCGTCGTGTCGATCCTCGCTGGGGTGGAAGCGGCGAGCCTGCGCCAGCGCTTTCCGGGCGCCGGCACGATCGTTCGCGCAATCCCGAACCTGCCCGTTGCGATCCGCCGCGGGGTCGTTCCGCTCTACAGCGAAGATGCGAAGGACGCCGTGCGTCAACAGCTGTCCGAGCTGTTCGCGCCGCTGGGCTTCGCACCGTGGATGGTCAGCGAGGAGAAGCTTGGGGTCGCCGGATCGGTCGCCGGCGCGTGCCCGAACTATGTGGCTCGGTTCATCGAGGCACTGACCAAGGCCGGCGAGAAGCGGGGCTTGAGCAACGAAATCGCCTCGACCATCGCGCTCGAGACGGTGCTCGGTACCGCCTGGCTCGGAGCGGCCATGGCGGAGAGCATGGACTCGATCGCCAAGCGCGTCGCGAGCCCCAAGGGTACGACCGAAGCTGGCCTCAAGGTGCTCGATCACCAGGGCGTGCTCGACGAGCTGATCCATCTCACCATCGAGGCGGCCGCGCGGCGCGGCAGCGAGCTCGCAGCCGACGCTCGCGAGAAGGCGAGCTAGCTGCGAGTTCGCGGCTGACGGACGTCCTCCGGACGTCCTGTCCGCGAACTTGCCGAGCAGCCGCGCCTGTCCTAGGCGCCGGCACATGGCGGAATTGCAGGCTACGTTCGACGACCGCGACGGCTGGATCTGGTTCGACGGCGAGATGGTCCCGTGGCGCGACGCGCGAGTCCATGTTCTCACCCATGCGCTGCACTACGCGTCCTCGGTGTTTGAAGGGCAGCGCGCCTATAACGGCGTGATCTTCAAATTGAGGGAGCACAGCGAGCGGCTGCGGAGGAGCGCGAGCCTGCTGGGTTTCGAATTGCCGTGGTCGGTCGAGGAGATCGAGGCCGCGTGCAACGAGGTGATGAAGGCCAATGGCTTCATCGACGCCTACATACGCCCGGTCGCGTGGCGCGGGTCGGAATCGATGGGCGTTGCACCGGGCATCACTAAGCCGCACCTCGCGATCGCGGCCTGGGAATGGGGCAAATATTACGATCCCCGTCATTCCGAGAACGGAATCCGCTTGGACATCGCGCCGTGGCGGCGGCCCGCGCCGTACACCGCGCCGACCGAGTCCAAAGCCGCCGGCCTGTACATGATCTGCACGCTTTCGAAGCAGCACGCCGAGCAGCGTGGTTACAATGACGCGTTGATGTTCGATTGGCGCGGGCGCGTTGCCGAGGCGACTGGCGCCAACGTCTTCTTCGTTCGCGACGGGGCGTTGCATACGCCGACGCCGGATTGCTTCCTCGACGGGATTACGCGCCAGACGATCATGGAGCTCGCCGAGCGCCGCGGGATCGAGGTCAGCGAGCGCGCGATCTGGCCCGAGGAGCTCGAGACATTCGAGCAGATGTTCCTGACCGGCACCGCAGTCGAAGTCACGCCGGTCAAGTCGGCGGGCCCGTGGAATTTCGAAGTCGGCGACCTGACGCGGCAGATGGCCAAGGACTATGACGACCTGGTCAACGGCCGCATTCCCAACGCTTAAGCGAAGATCGACAGGTTGAGCGCCTCGCTCGGCCCGAACCAGATGACATGCTCGGTGTGGTCGGCGAGATCGTCGCCGGTGTTCGCATGGGCGAAAATGGTGAGCGACCCGCGATTGAGCACCAGCCATTGGGCGACCTCGCCGAACTGTTCCGGCGGCACCGTCAGCTGACAGCTGCTGCGCGGATGCGGGCCGACGGGGCGCAAGTGGAAATGGCCGACGGGCACGCCGAAGCGCTCTTGCGCGGCGGCCGCGATCTTGCGGGCAAAATCGACCTCCTCGGGATCGAAATAGAGGTGGGCGTGGAAATCGCGGATGCGGGGTTGTGCCATTTCGGCTCTATAACGCGCTTTGCCGAAACGCGCCCATCGCCCCTTCCAAGTCACGGCCTCGCGGCTATAAGCGCCGCTTCCCCGCACATGGGACAGGCCTGCTGGGGCGTCGCCAAGTGGTAAGGCACCGGTTTTTGGTACCGGCATTCGCAGGTTCGAATCCTGCCGCCCCAGCCAGCAACAGCGTCCGGAACGGATTGAAACTTAATGGCACGAATACCGTGCGCGCCTAGCTTGCCACGCATGTATTCGCGAAGCTCATCCGACCGATTCAGGCCGTGCGAATTGCGGCGCCGCGTTCTGCTCCCGCGCGCGTCCGCGAGGGCGCGTCATGGAGCAGTGCCTGCATCCTCAACATCTCGTCGCGCGGAATGCTTCTGCACGCCAAGAGTCCGGCGCCGACCGGCAGCCTGATCGAGCTGACCCACGGACATCATGTGATCGTCGCGCGGGTGGTCTGGCGAAGCGGCGCGAAGCTTGGGCTTTTCGCCGAAGACCAGTTGCCGCTCGAGGACATCGCCACCTACGCCCCAGGCCCGGCGCCGCCGCCGACGGCCGCCGACGGCCGGATCGTCGAACGGCGCAAACAGAGCCGCACGCATGAGGAGAGCCGGCTGTATGGCCGCGCGATGGAGTTCGCGGGGGCCGTTTTCATCGCCGCGTCGCTTGGCATTGCCGGCTTTATCATGGCGGAACAGGCGCTGGCGGAGCCGCTCGCGTTGGTCGAGGCGACGCTCGGCGGCTAACCTCTCTCGCGGGCGGCCAATCTCCGCGCTATGCGGCGCGCATGAACCCACTTTACGAGCAGATGAAGACCAGCGTCTTCGAGCGCATGTCGGGGCTCGCGGCAAAATACGGCGCGGTCAATCTCGGCCAGGGCTTTCCCGACTTCGGCTGGCCCGAACAAATCCTCGATGCCGCGGCGCGGGCGCTCAAGGAAGGATCGAACCAGTACGCGCCGTCGCGCGGTATTCCGGGGCTGCGTGCGGCGGTCGCGGCCCACTACAACCGCCATTATGGACTGGACTTCACCGCCGATCACGTCTGCGTGACCAGCGGCGCGACCGAAGCGCTTGGCGCGGCCATCCTCGCGACCGTCCAGCCGGGCGACGAGGTGATCCTCCTGACCCCCGCCTACGACAGCTACGCGCCAATGGTGCGCAGGGCTGGCGGATTCCCACGCGAAGTGGCGCTGAAGCCGCCCGGGTGGCGGATCGAGCGCGACGCGCTTGAAGCGGCGATCGGCCCGAAGACCCGCGCGATCCTGTTCAACAACCCGCACAATCCCGCGGGGCGAGTGTTCGACCAGAATGAGCTCGAAACTGTCGCGGCGGTGGCGCGCGATCACGACCTCACAGTCATCAGCGACGAGGTGTGGGAGCATATCGTGCTCGACGGCCAGCGCTTCAGGCCGCTGTCGTCGCTGCCGGGAATGGCCGAGCGAACGATCAAGATCGGCTCGGCCGGCAAGATCTTCTCGCTCACCGGGTGGAAGGTCGGCTGGATGGTCGCCGCGCCGGCCCTCGCCGACGTGGTCGCTCGAGCGCACCAGTTCCTGACCTTCTGCACCGCGCCCAACCTCCAGGCCGCGGTCGCCTACGGGCTCGACGAAGGCGATTCCTGGATCGACCCGATGAAACAGCGCTTCGAGCGCGCGCGCGACCGCATGACCGCGGGTTTGCGCAATGCCGGCTTTGCGGTGCTCGACGCGGCGTCGACCTATTTCTTGTGTGTCGATTTGAACGCGTCGGGGATCGATCTCGACGACGACCGTTTCGCTACGGAGGCGGTCGAAAAAGCCGGAGTCGCGGTCGTGCCGCTATCGGCATTTGCGGAGCAGGACCCGCCGCACCATCTCGTTCGCCTTTGCTTTGGCAAGAAGGACGAGACGATCGACGCCGGAGTCGCCGCCATGGCGCGGGCGCGGGATCTCGTCGGATGAGCCCGACCGAAGAAGCAGGCCAGGTCCTTCAGCTGCTTTCGATCGATTGCGGCGGCAAGCTGATCAGTTATTCGCCGATCGACGGCAAGCCGATCGGGCGCGTGGCCACTTGCGATCCGGACGCGGCGTGCGAGCGCGCGACCGCGGCGTTCTTGAAGTGGCGCGCGGTGCCGGCGCCGCGGCGCGGCGAGCTGGTGCGGCTGCTTGGCGAGGCGCTGCGCGAGGCCAAGCCGGTGCTGGCCAAGCTGATCACGCTCGAAGCCGGCAAGATCCTCGCCGAGAGCCTCGGCGAAGTGCAGGAGATGATCGACATCTGCGACTTCGCGGTCGGCCTTTCGCGCCAGCTTTACGGCCTGACCATCGCCAGCGAGCGGCCCAATCACCGGATGATGGAGCAATGGCACCCGCTTGGGCCCGTGCTGGTGATCAGCGCCTTCAATTTCCCGGTCGCGGTGTGGGCGTGGAATGCGGCGCTGGCGTTGGTGTGCGGCGACCCGGTGATCTGGAAGCCGAGCGAGAAGACCCCGCTTTGTGCTGAGGCTGTGATGGCCCTTGTGCGGCGCGCGCTCAGCCGCTTCGGCGATGCCCCCGACGGGCTGGTCCAGCTCGTCCAAGGCGAACGCGATGTCGGCGAGGCACTGGTCGACGATCCGCGAGTGGCGCTGGTGTCTGCCACCGGCTCGACCGCGATGGGGCGCGCCGTGGGTCCGCGCGTTGCCCAGCGTTTCGGCCGGGTGCTGCTCGAGCTTGGCGGCAACAATGCAACGATCGTCGCCCCGAGCGCCGACCTGGAGCTCGCGGCGCGCGCGATCCTGTTCTCCGCCGCCGGGACCGCCGGTCAGCGCTGCACCACGCTGCGGCGGCTGATCGTCCACGAGAGCGTTGCCGACGCACTGGTCGATCGGCTGAGACAGCTGTTCGACAGTGCGAAGGTCGGCGAGCCACGGCTGCCTGACACGCTGGTCGGTCCGCTGATCGACGAGGCCGCGTTCGAGGGGATGAAGCGCGTGATCGGCGAGGCGTTCGAGCGCGTCGACGCTGTTCCGGGCGGTTTTTATGTCCGCCCGGCGCTGGTCGAGGTCGAACGCCACGAGGGGACGGTGCTCGAGGAGACCTTCGCGCCGATACTCTACGTCCTGCGCTACCGCGACCTCGACGAAGCGATCTCGCTCAATAACGGCGTTCCGCAGGGCTTAAGCTCGTCGATCTTCACCAATGACCTCAAGGAAGCCGAACGGTTCGTGTCGGCGACTGGCTCCGATTGCGGCATCGCCAACGTCAACATCGGCCCCTCGGGAGCAGAGATCGGCGGGGCGTTTGGCGGCGAGAAGGAGACGGGCGGGGGACGCGAGAGCGGCTCGGACGCGTGGCGCGCCTACATGCGGCGCCAGACCAACACTATCAATTATGGGGCCGACTTACCGCTCGCTCAGGGCATTCGGTTCGACGTCGCTCCGTAAGACGAGACTGTCGTCGGCGATCATCGACGGCCATTTGCGGCGGAATTGCTGCTGCCAGCGCTTCAAGTCCTGCGGCTCGAGGGGCGGCGAGATCAAATAGCCCTGGACGAGGTCGCAGCCGAGCTCGCGGACGATGCGCAGCTGCTCGATCGTCTCGACGCCTTCGGCGGTCGCCGTCAGGCCGAGGCCGTGCGCAAGCTCGGTAATCGTCTGGATGATCAGCCGGCAATCGCGCGAGCGGCCTGCATCGGCAACGAACGCCTGGTCGATCTTCACTTCGGTGAATGGCAGCTGGCGGAGCTGCATCAGCGACGAATAGCCGGTCCCGAAATCGTCGATCGCCAGGCCGATCCCTTTGATGCGGAAGCGGGTCAGCGTGTCCATCAGCTTGACCAAGGGCTGGGTCGCGCCCTCGGTCAGCTCGAGCACCAGGCGATCGGTCGGCACGTCGAGGGCGCGGCACATGCGTTCGACCAAGTCCGGGAAGTCGAGATGCTGAAGGCTGAGCGCCGAGATGTTGAACGCGACGCAGGTGTCGATGCCCTCGTCGCGCCAGTCGAGCCATTGGCGAAGGATGGTGCGCAGGCCCCACTGGGTGAGGTCGTCGATCAGTCCGTGACGCTCGGCAAGGGGGACGAAGCGCGACGGCTCGACGGGGCCGAGCTCGGGATCATCCCAGCGGACCAGCGCTTCGACGCGGCTGATATTGCCGTCTCGAAGCGAAACCTTGGGCTGATAGACCATGCGAAGACGCTGCTCTGCCAGGGCTCGCGCGAAGCCGGGCAGCAGCTGCTTGCTCGCATTCCGGGTCATTGGACGAGGGTCGCCTTGAGGTCGGCCAACGTCGCCTTGAGCTCTTCGAAGCGCACCGGTTTTTCGACCGGGCCAGCCATACTCAGTCCAAGCGCTTCGCCGAGCCGGAAGGCGGATTCGAGCACGCGCCGGTCGAAGCCGCTGACGATCAGTACCGGCGAGCGATAGTCCTGGTCGGCAAGGAAGCGCAGTAGCTCGACGCCATCCATTCCCGGCATTCCCAAATCCAGGGCCACCACGTCGGGGCGCGTTTCGATGAACTCGGCGCGAAATTCTGCATCGTGGGAGGTGATCAGCGGCTCGAACCCGCTCTCGCTGGCCGCGGTGGCGAGAAACTCGGCGAGCGCCGGCTCGTCATCGATTAACAGTAAGCGGGGCTGCGGCATTCAAGCTCCTGTCGTCTGAGGCGGCCTGCGCAGCAACTGACCTCATGGTTAAACGAATGAAACGCTCTTTTAACCCCGGTGTCCATAAAGTCCCATTTTGGCGCGATTTGCGCGCGCGTGGAGGCGTTCGGACATGTTTGCATCGTTGATCCGCAGGAAGACGGCCGACCAATATCCTGGCGGAGCCGACGCGGCGTTCGAATCGACGACCGTGTCGCTCTCGACTTTCGTTCCCCGGCCGATCGAACGGCGGTCCGACGAACGCGTGCCGGGCTCGCTTCGCGTCGGCAAACTGACGAGCGCCGACGGCGAGCAGCAGCTGGTCCAGATCAAGAACCTGTCGGCGGGCGGGTTGATGGCGATCGTCGGCAAGCCGCCGGTCGTGGGCGACCACATGTTCATCGAGCTATCGTCGCCGGAGAAGATCGCGGCCTCGGTAGTATGGACCCGCGAGGATTTCGTCGGCCTCAAGTTCGACCAGAACCTCGACCTCGGTGAGCTCTTGGCCGGCCGCAAGCCGCGTCATGGATTCCGGCCGCGTCCGCCGCGGCTCGAGATCGCATGCAAGGCATCGGTCCGGGTCGGCAAGCTCTATTACAGCGTCGACGTCCATGACATTTCGCTGGGCGGGATGAAGGTCGAGCCAATCGAGGAATATTGCGTCGGCAAGAAGGTGGTCGTCGTGGTCGAGAGCCTGCGCCCGGTCAAAGGCGAGGTGCGCTGGTATTCTGATCGCCGCGCCGGCATCGTATTCGACCGGCCGCTGGGTTTCGAGGAGCTTGCGGAATGGTGCGGCAAGCGGCTCGAGCTCGCCAGCCTCAAGGCGTCTTACCAAACCCACTGACAGTCACTATTTCGGCTGCTCCTTAAGAATTCAGGAGCGGACGATGGCCGACGAAGTCGCAATTCTCGCGGGCGGGTGCTTTTGGTGCACCGAAGCCGTGTTCCTGGACGTGGTCGGCGTAAAGACGGTCGAAAGCGGCTATACCGGCGGCCACATCGCCAATCCCACCTACAAGCAGGTGTGCGGCGGCGACACCGGCCACGCCGAGGCGATCCGCATCACGTTCGACAATGAGCAGCTGAGCTATGACGATTTGCTCGACATTTTCTTCGCGACCCACGACCCGACCCAGCTCAACCGACAGGGCAATGACGTCGGCACCCAATATCGCTCGGCGATCTTCCCCCAGAACGAGGAACAGGAGCGCAAGGCGCGGGAAGGCATTGCCCGAGCCAATGCGGATAATGGCGGGCGAGTCGTGACCACCATCGAGCCGAAAGGCGAATGGTATCCGGCCGAGGACTATCACCAGGACTATTGGGCAGGCGAAGGCCAACGGAACCCGTATTGCATCGCGGTGATCCCGCCAAAGCTGCAGAAATTGCGGAAGAGCTTCCAGGCGCGGGCTAAGAGCGCGAACGCGACCGTTTAGGCTGTAGTTGCGGCGCGGCGCAGGCGGTCGTTGATCGCCGCTCCGAGGCCCTGATTGGGCACCGGAGCGACCGCAATGCGCGCTTTGGGCGAGGCATCGGCCTGGTGGAGAAGGTCGAACAGGCATGCCGCGGCTTCGACCGGGTCGCCCGAGGGACTGAGGTTCGCGTCGGCGCCAATCTCGCCGAAACCAATCAGATATTCGTCTAGCTCGGCCTGGAAGACGTCGAGGCGCAGCGGCTTCGACGGGGCATAGTGGCTGGCGAGCTGGCCAGGCGCCTCGATCGCCGAGCCATCCGCCATTTGCGCGGCAATCTCGATCGGTCCGGGACGCAGCAGCCGCAGCGCGCCGCCGGTCGCGGCGACGATGGTCGATTCCAGCCCGCGCTCAGTCGGCCCGGCGTCGATGATCAGCGGGATTCGGCGGCCGAGGCTTTTCAGGACATGTTCGGCCCGGGTCGGGCTAAGCGAGCCGCTGGCGTTGGCCGAGGGCGCGGCGAGCGGGCGCCCGACCGACCGGAGCAAGGCCTGCATCGCGGGATGCGCAGGGACGCGAATGCCGATCGTCGGCAGGCCCGCGGTAACAATCGAGGCAATTCCCGCGTCTTCGCGCAGCGGCACCACCAGACTTAGCGGACCCGGCCAATGCTGTTGGGCAAGCGCGCGCGCCTCATCATCGAACAGGCCGATCCGTTCGGCCGATTCAAGATCGGTCACGTGCACAATCAGCGGGTTGAAGCTCGGACGCCCCTTGGCCTCATAGATGCGCGCGACGGCTTCGGCATTGGTGGCGTCGGCGGCGAGGCCGTAAACCGTCTCGGTCGCGACCGCGACCGGCTCACCGGCGAGGATCAGCCGCGCGGCCTCGGCAATGCTGTCGTCGTTGAAGGGAAGGACCCGCGTCTCCATGCGACGCGGCTAAAGGATTCCGGCTGCCCAGGGAATATCAAGCGCGTTCGCGCTCAATCAGTCCGGCGGGATCGATGCCGAGCCGGTTCATCCGCGCGCGAATGTCGGGCCATTCCTCTTTGAGGAAGCGCGAACGCTCGGAATCGCGTAAACGCGCACGGGCACCGGGCGCAACGAACATGCCAACGCCGCGCTTGACCACGATCAGCCCCTCGTCCTGGAAGCCCTGATAGGCCTTGGCGACGGTTAAGGGATTGGCCTGCTCCTCCGCCGCCAGCGCCCGAACCGACGGCAACGGGTCGCCGTCGGTGAATTTGCCGGCCAGAATCGCGTCGGCGATGATCTCGCGCAGGCGGACGTAAACCGGTTTGTCGTGCGAGGTGCGAAGCGTCATGCTGTCATAATACAGCGCGGCGCAAAAAGTTCAATCGAAAAGTCAGGGCCTTGGCGGCGCCCAGGGTTTCCACACCGTCGCCAACGGCGCGCGCTCCCGTTCCTCGAGCTCGCGTCCCGCATGGCCGATGAAGATGAAGCCCGCAATCCGCTCGCCCGGCCCGCAAAAGGCACTGCGGACCTGTTCCGAGTAGGCATACCAGCCGGTCACCCAGCCGGCGACGTAGCCGAGCGCATGCGCGCCCCACAGCAGGTTCATGCCCGCCGCGCCGCAGGACAATTGCTGCTCCCACACCGGGATCTTGTGATCCTCGATCGGGGCCGAGATCAGCACCACCAGCTGGCCCGCATGGTGCGCGAACTCGTTGGCTTTCTCGTGCTTCGTGGTCAGCGCGTCGGGATACTCTTCGGCCAGCGCCTCGCGGAACAGGGCGGCGAGCATGTCGCGCTGGTCGTCGGCGACAGTGACGAAGCGCCACGGGAACAGCTTGCCGTGGTCGGGCGTGCGCGCGGCGATGGCCAAGATCCGCTCCATCTCCTCGGCCGTGGGACCGGGGCCCACCAGCTCGCGCGGCTTGCCGGAGCGGCGGGTTTCGAGAAGCGAAAGCAGCGAGGAGCGATTGTTGAGCATGATGCCGTCCATCTAAGGGCCGCGCCCGCTTGCAACAATCCAGCTTCACACGGCCGAATTCGTCGTTAGGGTTCCGCGCCATTGCGCGCCGGCTGCTGGGCCGGAGTGAGGGGAGAGCGCTGCATGGTCGATACGC
>Ga0193751_1001871_pt1 | contig 13123 bp, 14 predicted proteins | sample L1c2metaG_FD_143050 | JGI IMG/M metagenome (GOLD analysis project Ga0193751, IMG submission 143050) | Soil microbial communities from a riparian zone of the East river system, Colorado, United States - L1c2 | ecosystem: Environmental > Terrestrial > Soil > Riparian zone | place: USA: East River... | reverse complement strand
ATTACCACGACTGCGGGCACGTCCTGCGACGAGGGCGTCCAGGGTCTCGACCCCGCGACCTACACTGTCACCATAACACCCACGGTGAGTACTGGGAGCACCATCGTTGACCAGATCTGTGACACTGCGTACGGAACGGTCTACGATGATGACCTGTTGTCGTCCGGCACGCGCGTTTTCCCAACTTGCGCGAAGGGAAGTGTTGGCGGCACATTAACCAACAATACCTGCGCGTCGGGGTTGACTATTCTGAACGGTCAGTCTGGTTCGTGCCAGTTCACAGCCCCCGCCATAGGCGAGCCCCCCGCTTCGGTGACGGACCAGGTGACCGCATCGGGCCACTCATCTGTCAACCCCAGCTCCACATTCACCACGCCATCGTCTAACACCGTCAATGTTTACTCTGAGGACGCGCCGGCCTCGGCGACGGTAGCCAAGGGGTATCTTGGTACCGAAGCTGGCTGTGCGACCGTCAGATACAGCGTGGAAGTGGATAACACGAGCTCGTATGACGAGACCGAGACGCTCTCGGCGCTCAGCGACTCTACCTACGGGGACATCACCAAGTTGGGTACTGGAACTCCGCCGATCGTTCTCGGAACGAACTGCGGCGGAACTGCGATCGGTACTCTGGCTGGGGTCACGGTCACTGGATTTGCAGGAGGTGCGTTCGGTGCGATAGCCCCAGGTAGCAACTACAAGTGCGCTTTCGACGGGCAGTTCTGCAGCGCAGTCGACGTTAATACCTGCATCTCGGAAACCGACTCCGTAACGGGCACGTTGACGAGTGACGAGACTACAGACAAGTCGTTCACGCAGAAGGCTAACACCCTCACAGTGAAAGAGTGTTTCATGGAAACTACGACGACGGTGCCGTAGCGTATTAACGCGAGCCGGAGTCGCCCGCTGAGCGGGCGACTCCCAAGCTCCACAAGCTTGGCTGTTTAATTCTGCGGGCCGGCCGAACCTGACTGGCCCATTTTCTTTTGCTGGCTTGTTTTCCACGGAGGAGTTGCGTAAGTTCTGAAACCCCTCCATCCACGATGTCATCTCGAAAGCGCACGCCGAAGGCGAGCGAGAGAGAGACCGTACGATGCGCTTGGATCGGCAGAGGCGTAATCAGGAGGCAATATAGCGCATGCGAATGGAAAGGGCGTAGCCCCACTGCATCGATAGCACAAGCTCACGTTAGGTCCCTCTCTCGCCTTCGGCGAGCTCGGGATGACACCGCATTTATTGCATTGTGAGGCTGAGGTGAGATTCTCTCCTGCCCACCTTTCGGCGAGCAGGAGAGGGATGAATGGCTGACGGTTTATTGCACCGTGAAGCTGGTGCTCGCTCCCACGGTGGCACTCGCTCCAGTTACGGCCGTGCCTACCTGTGCCTGATACGTTCCTGCGGCCGCGCGCTTTGACAATTTGTAACTGAGCAAAGCTACCCCATTGCTGCCGGTTGTCCCGCTCAGAGTGATCACTTTTCCGCTCGGTGGCGTTACAGTCACTGTTACACTCGCGCCGACGTCGGGCAATGTGCCATAGAGCAAGGTCGCGCTGATCGCAACTGTCTGGCCGGGCAGGTAGCTGGACTGATTTGTGGTCAAGCTAATGCTCAGCGGCGCAGTCGAGATCACGTATGTCGCGGTCGCCGACCCGCTGTAGGAGCTGGCTGAAGCGTTCGCCGCGTTCACACCTACACCGTAAGAGCCATCGGCGGTTCCCACAGGCGAAGTGACGGTCATAGTCGCAGAGCCGCTGGCGCCCGGAGAGAGCGACAGCGCGACAGCGCTCCACACCGCGGACCAGCTAGACGGCAACGCATCACCGAAATTGAAAGTTGCGGGCGCGCACGACGAACTGTCATTGTCCTTTACCGACACAGTGAACTTCACCGGCGTTCCGGCAGTTACATACTGGCTCTGAGACGGCGAAACGCTGACGGTGGGGTTCGCCGGAGTGCAAGTTGAGCCACTCATCGTAATCTGTACCGTCGCGCCGGTGCTGCTTACCGCCGTCGGCGTAAAGGTCACCCCTGCCGTCGCGTCTTGGAAAGTTTGGCCCACCGCCAACGCGTCATCGTACCAGCCGGGGGGAGGATTCGCAGGGGTCATGGCGAGCACCAAGCTGCTGTTGCCATCGCCGTCAGTGCCGAGATGGAACAGCACGCCGGTAGTTTCGTTCTGCGTGTAGCACGCCGAGCAAGTACCATCCGTAAGAAACGCATCGAACCCCACAGCCTGACGAGCCTCCAGGTAATACCACGTCTTCGCACCGGTGGTGCTATTGGTAGACTGCAATACCTTCAGCGCATTCGGGCCAGGGCCAGCAAGCTCGTAGGGATAAATGTTAAACGTACCGCTGCTGGTTACGGTTTGGATTGAAGGTGAGGCGCCATAGTTCAGCCAGCCCAGGCGCTCCTTTTGGAAAGCGTTGTAGTGCGGGGACGGCCCCTGCGGGTAGCCCATAGTATCAATGTTGTCGCCATACTCAACGATGGTACCGTTAGAACAAATGGTAGACGTCCCGCAATTTAGTGAATGGGAATGCCATAGGCCAAAGGCATGGCCCAGTTCGTGATCGATCAGTTGGATATCCGGGCTGTTCCAGTTGATCCAGCTCTGTGAAGGGTTTCCGCCCACAGTTGAAGAACCCGCCCAGCCGCCACAGGCGGTGTCATAGGGGAAAGCGTACACGTAGCGAGTGTAATTTGAGAGGTTCACGCCTGCGGCCGCTGCGGCATTCTGTGCGTCGGTAGCAATTTGAGAGGTGTTACAGGTTGTGACGCTTTCTGGGATCGTGTACCAGCCAACCACGCTTCCAGTAAGCGAGGACTGCTGGTACGAGTTTTCCATGAAGAAATTGTTTGCTGTGCCAAAGAACAAATTCTGCGCATCCGCTACCGTGTAGGGCTGGACGGCATCGTCCTGAAAATTGACGAGAATTACTAGGACGGATTGGGCTCCGAAGGTGTTGGGCACAGGGATTGACGGCGCCGGCGTCGGAGGAGGCGTCGTTTTGGCATTTGAAGTCGTCGTTTTAGTAAGGTTCGTGCTACCCGAAGCGAGGATCAAACTGCCACCCGAAAGCTGGCCATCGACACTGACGTGGTCCCCAGTCAGAAGATGCGTAGGCGCCCCTTTCAAAAAATGCATAGGAACTCTAGTGCCGTCGGCCTGCTTCAAAGTGTAAACAAAGCGGCCGTGGCCATCATTGAAATCCTGGTGAACAATTTCGATTTGACCTTGCAGTTGAACGTGCTGGCCTGGGTCGCGCTGCAATTGAGCGGCGGCTGCCTGGGCATCGCTGTTGTCGGTGGTTCCGGTGTTGTGCGCGAGAGCGAATGTACTGCTGAGAAAAATGATGCCTGCGACAATGGTATTTATTACGAAGATCTTAGTGCTGAAGATCTGGGGGCAGATCTTTGATTTCATGGAGGTACCTTCCTACTGCCATCATCGTCATGTGCATGGAGCAAGGCGAGATCACTTAGGTCCAGTGACAAAAGGACATCTCAGAGGTACATGCACCCTCGCGCAAAGAGTCGAAACAGGCAGTGCAACGTTTGGAAGAGGCTAGTGGTTCAGGTGAAAGTTGAAGATCAGAGTTAACTATTTCCGTGCCAGCTCTTCGTCGATGATCTGTGCAAAACTTTCCTTAATTAGGCTGGGAGCCGGAACCTTTGTGTCGTCGGACACCAAGGGAGTTGAGGGCAGCAGGTATGCGCAGCTTCAGCGGCTTAGTGGAAAGGTGGCCTCACGCACGCGGAGAAGTGCGTAACCGCCGGGGACAAGACAGCGGTTATTTTGGTCAGACCATTCCGGGAAAGATCAACTGGTTCTAATGTTCAACGCGCGTGATGCTTATGCTCGCAGTCGGGTGGTTACTTTTCCTCGCCAGCTCGTCGTCAATAACGCGCGTGAACGCGTCCTTGGGCTGGGCGCCGGAGAGCGCAACTCCGTTGATAAAGAATCCCGGAGTTCCGTTAACCCCGGCCTTCCTGCCTTCCTGCTCATCCTTTTCGATGTCCGCCTTGTACTTCTCGCTGGTCAAGCAGGAACCAAACTGCTGGTCATCGAGCTTCAAATTGCGCGCGTATTCGATCAGATCATCCTTCTCCAGCTTCGACGCGGTGAACAGCTGGTCGTGGTACTCCCAGAACTTTCCCTGCTCCAGGGCGCAGCGCGAGGCCTCAGCCGAAATCATGGCCTGGGAATGAATCGCCGTGAGCGGGAAGTCGCGGTAGGAGAAGCTCACCTTGTCTCCGTACTTGGCGAGCAGCTCTTTGACCGTGGGCTCCACCTGATGGCAGTAAGGACACTGGTAGTCCGAGAACTCAACGATCATCACCGGTGCCTTGGGATTTCCGTGCAGGCGGGCGGGATCGTAAGCCACTTCTACTCTCGGAGCCGATAGCAGGACCACGACTTTCGAGTCAGCCCGAAGGGTCTTCAAATACTCTTGCCGCGCCTGCTGGATTTTCGACTGCTTGTAGCCATCTCGTAGTTGTGTTTTCACCTCGGCGAACGGGCGAGTGACCTTCAGCCCGAAATAGTATCCCTCGAGCTCGGCGTCGCTCGGATCCGGAATTTTGGAATTCACTTCCTGATCAAGCAACTTTTCCGTGGTGAGCCCTTTCTTTTTGGCAGCAGCCTCAAGCATTTTCTGTTCAATCAGGTTGTCCAAGGCTTTTCTCTTGATTTCGTATTCCTGATTGCGCAGCGGCTGAAGTTGCCCCTCAACCGAGGAGGCTAGATCCTGGTCATAAATGGTTTGGTCGCCGACAGTGGCAACGGCTTGTTTGGGTTTAGGCGTATCCGCATTCTGGGCAACGCATGTCGCGGCAAAGAAGGCGGACATACAGAATAGGAGAGTAACTCTGAAGTGGCACATAAATACTAACGAGTATACCTGAATAGGCCTCGCAAAGACCACATTAAAATCGAGATCGTGAGGCATTCCTCAGTCGGGTTTCTCGAGCAACTTCTGTTCGGTCAGGCTATCGAGAGCCTTTTTCTTGATTTCGTATTCGTGGTTGCGAAGCGGGAGTAGTTGTCCCTGCACTGAGGGAAGCAAATCGTCGTAGGGAGACTCGGCCGGAGACATCCCGCCAAGCTGACCTGGGCAACACATTTGCCACTCAGCAAGGACGGGGAAGCTGGTTCATTGCGACCTCAATCCTGCTTTCCGGATTCCGCTTTCTTTGAGAGGTGCTTCAATTGCTCGAGATCGCTGCTGCGGCCTGTAGCCTGCTTGTTCGCTATCAGGTGATCCAACGATATGAAGGGAACGGGAACAGCAAAAATCGTTCCGCTGACTCGCTTCTTCCATGCTGCAGAAAACTCTACACCTGTGATTTCCGTAAGGATGTCAATCCGAATCGGGGCGATGCCGATCTGGTAGGTTGTCTCACTCCGCGTGAATGTCTCCGGAGTGATGTTGTCAGATTCAAGGGGAGCACCGAATTCCTTGAGTGCCTCGAACACCCGCGACGAATTCTCGGCTGAATTTTCTACCCAGATGTCGAGATCCTTCGTGTAGCGCGGCTCAGTATACTTCATGATCGCGTAGCCACCCACGATCAGATAGCGAACCTCAAAGTCGTTTAAGAGTTGTAGCAGTTCTCTGAAATGTGGGTTTTCTGCCATATCTGACTTCCTCAGCTAGCTCCACCATTTCCCACGCTGCCGCAAAAATTGCTTCATCGCCCTGCGCTTGCCAGAATTCAATATCGAAGCTACGATCCGGAAACCCACCCTCGACCAGCCGGGTCTTCCAATTTGAATCCTGAGAACTGCTCATGCCTGTGTCTCCAATGCCCCGCTTGATGGTTCAATAATACATCCCAGCCTCACGGATTTCGTGCGGCGCCGTTCTGGCACAACAAAAGATCGCATACTTGGTGCTACAGCGCAGGAGTCACGAGCAACCGCTAGTAGTGCCGCACTCGGGCCACCGATAGCAAGAGCCATTCGAACCCTCGCTAGACTATTCCTATTTGGCAGGAACGATGCTATGTATGGCCGAGTGGCAGCTCGTGCATAGGTAGTGAGATTTTCTGCCACGTCTTCTCCTGAATGGCTGCGAAACTGTTGATGATGGACTTCAAGGTTTCTACTGGATCCGCAGAACTGGCAGCGCCAGCCATCGCGGCGCAGCACGCGTTCGCACAGGTCTTCATAATCGCGATTTCCAAGTCTGACCGGCACCTGCTTTTGCAGAAATTGGTTCATTGCGCGTCCCCGTTCACCAGTTGCTGCACAAACGCATGCCTTTGCTCTCCCGGTAGGAACTGAAAGAACCGGGAAAGAGAATGCAGCAGCACCTCCGGTTGCCCGCTGTCTAGATTCGCACCGGCAAGGAAGTCTGCGCAGATCATTTCCAGACAGTAGCCCCGCGATTTGTCGCTACCGAGCATCAGCGCCGAGGTCTCAATTGCTTGCTCAATCACAGGGATCTGGCTCTTGTAGACCTTGAAATAAATGAGCTCCCAAGGCTCGGAATCGTGCCCGGTCAGCTCTTTTTCCACTTCTCGCTGGAACTCCTCTTTGGGCAGAACCTTAGCTTTGTGCAACCAGGTTGCACAATCGAACTCCTGACCATCGTTTCGTCTCGCTAATTTCGCCAGCTCCAGGCCTTTGGTCCAGCCCACCTGCTTCAGCTCGCGTTTCACCTCCGGCGGTAGGTGCTCGTGGATGGACATCAGGTAATAAGCCTTTCTTCTAGATTCCGGAAACCGCCGCTCCAGAAAGTCATCGAATGACTTCAGTTTCTCCACCCGCCAGTACTGTCCCGACCGGACTTCGCACAAATAACGTCCAAGCTCCACAAACCGGGTATCCTTTTCCGCTTCCTTGCGCCGCTCCCAGGCGAGGCTCTCATCGATCTTCGACAGCACGAAGAGCGCTCGCTTTTGGTTCAGCTTCGGCAGCATAGGCGGATCGTTAGTACGTAAGCTCGTCAAACACACCAAAGTCTTGTGCTCATGGCCGCCTCACCAGGGCGGCTTCGACCAGCTGCGGTTTCCCCAGACATAGGCCTACATAGGGGCAAGTACTGCAGGGGTTCTGCGGAAAACGGATGCCGCTGTGTGGCAGAAACTGTGCTGACTCGATCTGTTGAATCGTCGCGTGCACCAGTTGGCTAAACTCCTGACGCTGCTCATCGGTGATCGTGGTGCGCAAGTACTGAATTTCGACCAGGCGCTTGCGCACGAATACCACTTGGGCGACATCGTGGATTCCAGTAATCCAGGAATAACAAACCAGTTGCGGGTCGAGAGCTAACAACCCCTCTGGTTCGACCGAATAGCGACTGGAGGTAGTTTTCCATTCGAGCAGGCAGGCACGGTCATCGAGTCTTCCGATGGCATCCACATAGGCCACAAACTCGTTGCCTGCTGCGAGCGGGCGCACGAACTTGATCTGCAGATTCCGCCGGGGCTGGCGGATGCGGACGCGGTCCTCCTGGCAGAAGCGCTCAAGCAGCTGAATTCCTTGCTGGAGCATGGTGTCCCAGCTGTCACGCTCGGAGTAGTGCACCGGCTGCTTCTGATAGACCGCCCACTCGCGGTAGAGCGTCACGGCTGGGTCTTCATGGCGGAAGTAAGCGCCCAGAGCTTGCTCGAAGGCACGCCCGAAGAGCATAGCTGCGCGGGTGTCTTTTTCTTGCCAGCCGTCCAGATAGCGGTGCCGGTACCTGCGCGGGCAGCTCAGGTAGTGGCTGATCTGGGTATAGCTGTAGGTCACGAGGCCGCCTTTGTGCGTAACGACTGATCTTCGATTCCGACCGAAAGCTCTTCCCACTGACTGCGCGGAGCAAAGCCATCGAGGTTGAGCAAGGAAGTGCCGTTTACGACCGAGTGGGTGATCTTGACCACGCCCGACAGCCCCACGATGTTTTTGTCGTCGATCTCGTCGCGCCCGAGCAGTTCGGTGTCATAGCCAAAATCGCGCAGGAACCAGTTCAGCTTCCAGAGCGCCTTGGGAGTGCAGTAGAGACGGCCAGTGAAGCGATTGCCGGCCAGCGGTTTGGGTTCTAGCACGGTGAAGACAAATGCGTAAAAAGGTTTCTGTGCATGCCAGCGATACTGTGCGCGCTCAACTCGCGCCAGGAACAGGCCATCTGGCAGACCTTCGGCCGCCGATGCATTCGCCCGGTTAAGACCGGAAATGTAGCGTTTCATGCTGCACCTGCCTGCGGATTAGTCACATGTTGTTGCAGACGCTGATAGCTGTTCAATTGGCAGAGCAGGGCATCGCGATCTTTTTCGGCCCAGTCGGCGAGATGAGCGACGAAGCCTTCGACCTGCTCGCGCGAGGCTTCGCGCACAGTTTTCGTGCCACAGAAATCGACGGCGTAAGCTTTCACCAGCTCCGCGTCGAGTCTGTGCTGGCGAATAATTTGACACAGACGGTCGCGAACGCGCGTGCCATTACCATTTCGATTGCTTCCATGGCCGTTGCTGCCGTTCGAGGGTTCCGGTGGAAGTTTGCCTACCGGACGCTCAGACGCGGAAGGTCGTTCAAACGATCCGATCTCCTCGACCGAGCAGATGCCGATGCCATATGCTTTACGCAGCGCGCGGTTCACGGCGCGAGTCTCGGCCACCCGCATTTCGGCACCGTGAACGAGAGGAGATACATTGGAGGGATCGGCATCGCCGTAACCAACGAACCCCTTGCATTCTGGAGATGTATGCACGACCGCACAGAAAACGTAGCGCGAAGCCCTGGGATCACAAAATTCCTTTACGGGCTGCACTTCAATCCCAATGCAGCGATTGCGAACTGCAAGTCCTAGCAAACCTGCGTGGGTTATGTACCAATGTGAATCAATTAATAACAGGTCCCCTGAAGCGATCGACAAACGATATTTCCTTAACAGTTGTAAGAGGCTTTGAAGCGAAAACGGCCCCAATTCGCCCCACGCAGATCTGGCCAGTTTGACATCAGATCGGAGTTTCTTCGCGATTCTCATTCATGACCTCCATACGTTATGGAGTTTTCTGTGCTTACCGTTAAGCATATGCTTAGCGGTAAGCAATGTCAAGGAGAATAACTTGATTTTCTTGCATCCGCGAGATAAGGTTCCAGCCTAAATGGCCAAATCAAGAGAAAAGGATCCTCACGCAGTTCATCTGGGACACTTGGGAGGGAAGGCCAGATCCCGTAAATTGACTTCGGAGCAACGTAAGGCAATCGCCCAGAGAGCGGCACGTGCGAGGTGGGCGAAACACAACAAAAAGACGAATCTGCCGCAGTGAGTAGCGGCGGTGCGCATGGGGACGGACCGATATCACTGTTCTTTTCCACCAGATACGGCCAACGGGTTGCAAACGAGGCGCGACACTAATCACTGATGTCTTCTTCCATTTGCCCACTCATGTGCTCCCTCTAGTTACTCGGAATGCGCATGTTCCCGAAGTAACCTGAGAATATTTCTTCTGCTCGCATCTAAGTATCCAGAACTGAAGGACTACCTCTCTGGGCTTCTCTCGCGTGGGCTATCTCAGGAAATGTCCTCGGTCTCCCAACCAGGAGGATTCCTGAATGAAAGATTCTGGTCAAGGAGCTGGCAGAGCACAGGTACCCAAGCCTAATCAGCTCGCCACCGTCTCCAAGCGCAAGCTGCAAGCCAATCGAGAAAATGCCAAGAAATCAACCGGTCCGAAGACACCTAGAGGCAAGGCGTACAGTCGAAGGAACGCTCTTAAACACGGCTTGTTCGTCAGGCACATCACAGACTTTGAAGCACTGCACGAAGATCCGTGGGAATTCCAGGCATTAATCAACGGACTCTGGGATCAGTACCAGCCGATCGGGAAGGCCGAGGAAATAGAAGTTGAGCGCATCGCGCTCTGCTGCTGGAGGCTCAAACGCTCATGGCGCTACGAGAACGCGGTAAACCTTGCCGCCCGACGCGATTTTGTGAGGAGAGAGCTAGACGAGCAAGAACCTTATTGCAAAGGACGGGACAAGGAAGAGCAGGCCGTTATCCTGCAATTGCAAAGCGCGAAGAAGGAGATCGAGGAAACAGGCGAAGTCTCGCAAGAGCTCAAGCAGCGGATATTCGCGATGATGCCGGGCTTCGAGGCGGTGTGGTCGGAGCTCGAGAAAGCCGCTCAAGAACGAGTAAATGAACCGGATGTGACCAAAATGTTTCGGAAATTGAGTCCCCAATGGCGCTCTTGGGTCTTTGCGATGTATACCGTGTCTAGTGGAATCGCCTGTCTCGAACCACTGAGTAACCGGAGATGGACCAATGTAATGGAGGTTGCCATTGGGCAACACGCCATTTCGAATACCGAGGTTGTCGACAAGATACTTCGCTATGAGGCCATGACCGAGAAAAGCCTCAGTCGTGCCCTCGATCGACTCGAGCGCCTGCAGCGACGCCGGAGGGGTGAACTGGTGCCTCCCCCACTGAGCGTACATTTGACGCGATAGGTATCCACAACCGAAGAGAACGTGTTTTTTGCAAAACGAAGCCAACAAGTGATTTGTTTTAAGTAAGTTGATTTTCTTGGTTTGCGGTTTTCACAGACCGCAGATCTCGCCAAGGATCGCGAAGAAAGGCTAGAATTTGCCCGGCTGAAAGGGTAGGTCACCAGAGTTCAATGTTAGTCAGGACCAGGCAAGCGAACATTGTCCTGACGTCGTACTCTTTGGTTGCGTAGGGGAGGCAATTGGCCCTGGACGGGAGTTAAATCCCAGTCGTGGAAGGGCTCTCCGCCCACAGTAGCGACGGTCGCCTTGGGCTTTGCCGCGTCCGTGTTCTGGCCCAGGGACACCGAACCATCGGAGATCATTTATTTCAAGCTGTACAAGAGTCTTGCAGCCTCGACTTCCAAAGCGGCGATTACGCGCTAAAGCTTTTCCTTCATGGGCCTTAGCGCCAGGCTTGGGTGCGAAAGCGGTTCCACAAGGACCGCCACATCAAATTTTGAGTAATACTTCTTAACTTGGAACTTCGCAACCACACCTCGCGCATCAATCCATGAAATGTGGTTCAAAATCCACGATCCGCATTTCCCAATAACGACAGCTCGATCCCGGAGAGCAAAGTTTTTTCGGTTATTCACAGCATTGTTGCAAGAATTCACAGAGTTTCCACCGGCGAGAGCATTTTTGCTCTTGTGGTCTACTTCCACTTTGATAACATAAGCGAAAGCTTGCAGCCCTTCGAGTGTCTCGCAATCTAGCGAGATCTAAAGTCGCCACTCCCGAAACCCCTACCAGCCTGACGAGCCATGGAACATACCGGACTCACTGGGCGGGGAGGAGGAACCCCTTGATTATTTCGACTTCACGGATAGCCCCGGATGTACGCAGCCCAAAGACTAAGACACGACCCGTGGCCTGTCGCTTAGAAAGAGGGTCCCCACAGTCGGAGGGAAGGAGAGGCAGCACTGCAGGGAGGACCACACGACTCACTCGTCGCGAGCAGCAGATCGTCGATCTCTTATTGGAAGGATGCGACAACGCTGAGATTGCCGGGCAACTGAGGATTGCTCGAAGGACAGTCAAGGCCTATTTCAATCGCCTGTTTTTGCGCTTTGGCATTACTAGTGGCATCAAGCGAGTCAAACTCGCCACCTTTCTGTACAGGAGCCGCCTATGTTCGGACATGATCTTTACGGGGAGCGATGCCCAACTGAACGGGAATACCGCATCATCGCCCTCATCGCCCAGGGCCTTAATAACCGGGACATCGCTCGCGAAGTTGGAACCACTGAGCACGTCCTCAAGAACCGTCTTCGAGTCATCTACGACAAGCTGGGTATGTGGCACCGTCTCGAGGTTGCCCTGTGGTACGAGGAGGTGAGAGGTAGCGACGAAAGGGCGAACGCATGTCGGCGCACGGGAATTGGCGATTTGGTGACGCCCTCGGCGAGCGTTGGCCCTTCCACCAGCGTGATGATGAGCGCAGGCAGGCCAGAGGAATCTTCAAAGCCGAATGTCGCCCGGAATTTGCCGCGGGAGCGGATCAATTCACGGTGAGTCGCGGTGGCGAGCACTCGGTAATTCGATACCGCTCCTTCGGCGGATGAGGTCGCGACACGATGATCGCCGACAAAACCGCACCGCGGCAGTAGCTCGACGAACCGGTCGCATTACTGGCATCGAATCGCGCAGCTTCAATTTGTGCGTCCGGCTATGTCGCTGGCATCCTTGCTCGCGGCTGTCGAGTCCACATCACGGATAATTCCATATTTCGTTCCGTTCTAAGAACACGATCTACAAGTGGACCAGACCGCGCTGCAATGCGGTGACTACTGCTTGCGTGCGGTCACTCACGTTCAACCGCATCAGGATGGTGCTCACATGGCACTTCACCGTGGCTTCAGTGATGCCTAAGAGATTCGCAATTTCTTTATTGGTCATGCCACCCACCAGATGACGCAACACTTCCTGCTCGCGCGCGCTCAGCTCGGAGTCTGGCATGCGGGCGGCCAGCGCGCGCGCCACCGGCGGCGGCAAAAATCTTCCGCCAGAATGGACCCGCAGCAGTGCATCAATCAGCGTCTGATAGGGCATGCCTTTAATCACGTAACCCTTGGCACCAGCCTCCAAGGCGCGGTGGATGTCTTCGTCGCCTTCGTAGGTGGTGAGGACCACAAAGCGGGCGCTGGGCCAACGCCCGCGGATTGCCCGGATCGCATCAACCCCGCTCATGTTGGGCAGCCGCAGGTCCATGAGCGTTACATCGGGCTTGTGCTGCGGAAATAGCGCCAGCGCTTCTTCCCCTGTCCCAGTTTGAGCCACGACTGCCATATCCGGGCGCGCATTAATAATGGATGCGACGCCCACACGCATCAGCGGATGATCGTCCACCACCATCACTTTGATCTTTTCCGGATTGGTCATAATCCCACCTGGATCTCCTTCTCATCCGAGGACGAGTTTGCACCCCTGGGGACCTGGAACTTTACTTCCGTACCCGCGCCCGAACGGCTGCTTAAGATCAGCTTGCCGCCAACGCGCTGCACTCTTTCCCGCATCCCGACCAACCCATAGTGGCCGAGCGGAAGGGAAGAGAGGTCGCCCGGTTCGAACCCGCTTCCGTCATCGAGGATTCTCAGGCTGCAGGTATTTTTTCCGAAAGCAATCTCGAGTTTCACCCGGTTG
>Ga0193751_1001870_pt1 | contig 13125 bp, 10 predicted proteins | sample L1c2metaG_FD_143050 | JGI IMG/M metagenome (GOLD analysis project Ga0193751, IMG submission 143050) | Soil microbial communities from a riparian zone of the East river system, Colorado, United States - L1c2 | ecosystem: Environmental > Terrestrial > Soil > Riparian zone | place: USA: East River... | reverse complement strand
CGGCTCGGAGGATGGACCGCCTACTACGGCAAGCCCGGCCCAAAAGTGATGCGCATAGGCCTCGAAGCCTTCCGCCGCATCAAATACGGCACCACTCTGAGGCTCGAAAATGTGTGAATCGAATAGCCGGTCCCCGGGGAGAGCGCGCTATAAGCTGTAAAACCATTGCGCGGGGAATGCCGGGTGTTTCCGGTGTGACCGTGGTGACTACACTCGTATGCTTATTTTATTTTGCATGCGAGGCTGCGGGTGCATCGAGCGCCCGGCATTCCCTGCGCCCTCTGTTCTTCAGGGGGCAGGACTTCAACGCAAAACTCGCGCGAACCGCGCGGCGAGATCGCGGAGGTGTGGGTGAGAGAATGAGGCTCTCCCAACTGTCATCGCCCGGCTTGACCGGGCGATCCAGTATTCCAGAGAAGCCAGTAATTCATCGAGAGGCCTCGGCGTACTGGATACTCCGCTTTCGCGGAGTATGACGAGCGCAAGCGCTCGTCAATTCAACACCCGCTTGTTGTCGGGGCTGTCGAGCGAAAAAGTCGGCACGTCGATCTCGAACTTCTCGCCGCTCTCGCTCACCATCTGATAGCGGCCGGTCATGAAACCCGACGCGGTCGGCAGCGGCACGCCGGAGGTATATTCGAAGCGTTCACCCGGCGCCAACACCGGCTGCTCGCCGACCACCCCTTCGCCGCGGACCTCCTGCTTGCGCCCCGTGGCATCGGTGATGATCCAGTGCCGCGTGCGCAATTGCACGGTCTCGTCACCCGAATTGGTGATGACGATGGTGTAGGACCAGAAATATTGACGGTTTTCGACCGAGGAGCGCTCCGGCAGGAAATTCGGCTCAACGGTGACTTCGATCTGGCGGGTGACGGCGCGGTACATGTGAGATTAATCTTCCGAAAATCATGCCGCATCATATCGAATAGTTCTGGCAGAACCAATCGCAAGGCCGGCACGGATGCCCCGTTCCGGTCCGGGTTCCAATCGCGGTTTCACCACAGTTCTGGGCGATCAGCGCGGCTCCGACCGGTAGGCCGGAGTGCGCAAGGTGGCAAGGCGGCCTTGTCGAAAAGATCATGCTCGACAAAGAGATGAGATCATGGCCCGATTTAATCGGATCGTGATCGGCGGCGCCGGCGCCATCGGCGGCGCAAGCTTGCTTGCAACGCAGGGGCCTATACTATCTTCACGCCATGCAGGCCGATAGGCCTGCCCGCACACGACGGTGCCAGATGACCTCAGTAGCCGATCAAATCGCCGGACCACCGTTCGCCGTCCCCGCTGACAGGGTCATGCGTGAAGGGGAGGCGGTGTCCTCGACGCCGGCGATCGCGATTCCCGCCACCGGCGAGCGCGAACTGCGGCTCGATCTGTTCCGCGGACTGGCGCTGTGGCTGATCTTTATCGATCACCTGCCACCCAATCTTTTCACCTGGCTCACGATCCGCAATTACGGATTCAGCGACGCCACCGAAATATTCATCTTTATCTCGGGCTATACCGCCGCGTTCGTCTATGGCCGCGCGATGCGCGAGGCCGGCTTCGTGGTGGCGACCGCGCGCATCCTGCGGCGGGTCTGGCAGATCTATGTCGCGCATGTGTTCCTGTTCACGATCTTCCTTGCGGAAATATCCTACGTCGCGACCAGCTTCGAGAATCCGCTGTACAGCGAAGAAATGGGCATCATGGATTTTCTCAAGGAGCCGGACGTCACCATCGTCCAGGCTTTGCTCCTGAGATTTCGTCCCGTCAACATGGACGTGCTGCCGCTTTACATCGTGCTGATGTTGTTCCTGCCGATCATCCTGTGGCTGATGAAACGGAGCGCCGATCTTACGCTCGCGCTGTCGGTCGCGCTTTATGTCGTCACCTGGGAGTTCGATCTCTATCTGTCGGCCTATCCCAACGGCTTTTGGGCCTTCAATCCATTCGCCTGGCAATTGCTGTTCGTGTTCGGTGCGTGGTGCGCGCAGGGCGGTGCCCAGCGGATGTCGCGGATTCTTTCATCGCGGATCACGCTGGGAATTTCATTGGCCTATCTATTTGCCGCGTTCCTGGTCACGCTGACCTGGTATTGGCCGCAGCTTAACCATCTGCTGCCGCGCCGGCTCGAGCAATGGATGTATCCCATCAGCAAGACCGATCTTGACGTGCTGCGCTTTGCGCATTTCCTGGCGCTCGCCGCCGTGACCGTGCGCTTCCTGCCGAAGGACTGGCGGGGCCTGAAATCGATCTGGCTGCGGCCACTGATCCTGTGCGGCCAGCACTCGCTGGAGATTTTCTGCCTCGGCGTGTTCCTGGCGTTCGCGGGGCATTTCCTGCTGGCGGAGCTTTCCGGCGGCGCCGGGTTGCATTTCGTTATCAGTATTTCCGGAATCCTGATTATGTCGGCCGCGGCATCGCTGTTTTCATGGTACAAGCATTCTGCCGACAAGAGTGGATCCCGTCTAAAGGGCACCGGCGGCAACGCCGATATGGCGGGAGGGGGGGCATGAAGGCCAACTCAGGGCTTGTCCTGGGCTTGATAGTGCTAGCCGGTCTTTTGACCGCCGCGCCGGCGCGTGCCGAGGATGCGCCGGAGAGCTGCCAGGTCCCGGACTATCTGCTCGCGAGCGACAACGCCCTTCCCAAAGTCGCCGATGCCCTGAAAAACGGCCGTTCGCTGGACATTTTGGTCATTGGCAGCCGTTCGTCGACCATCAATTCTCCCATCAATGCGTCGGAGGCGAGCGCCTACCCCGGAAGGCTGCAGGTTGCGCTGAAGCAGAAACTGCCATCGATCGCGGTCAACGTATCCGTAGAAATACTGGCCAAGAAAACCGCCGAGGAAGTCGTTGCCGGCTTGCCGAAGTTAATGGAAGGTAAAAAGCCGATTTTGGTCATCTGGCAGACCGGCACCGTCGATGCAATGCGATCCCTCGATCTGGACGATTTCCGCGCCGCGGTCGGCGAGGGAGTTGTTGCACTGCAAGAAGCCGGCGCCGACGTGATTTTAATGAATCCGCAATATAGCCCACGCACGGAGACCATGATTTCTGCGTCGCCCTATTTGGATAATATGCGGGTGGCGGCGCAGCAGCACGAGGTTCCGCTGTTCGACCGCTTCGCCATCATGCAGCACTGGAACGAGGCCGGAGAGTTTGACCTGTTCAGCGCATTCCACGGCGTTGAGCTTGCCAAGCGCGTTCATGACTGTCTCGGCCGCGCGCTGTCGCAGTTTGTGATCAATGCCGCTCACCCCGATCCGGCCCAGCAGAATTGAGGACCCGGCCTTTATGACGTTTGGAAGGTGTGTTCGCCCTTTTTGCAAAACGACATGGCTGGCTGTGCCCGCGGCCGCGGCGCTCGTGCTGCTGACGCCGGCGGCGATCGCCCCTGCGCGCGCGCAAGCCGCCCAACAGGCGGCATTATCCGGCGACGCCAAATCCGATAACGCCAAATCCGACGGCCTCAATTCTGACAGCGTCAAGCCGGCGGCATCGGCGACGGACAAGCCCGAGGCCGGCAATGTTGCGTCGGTCGACCCGGCCAATCCGCCGCAGCAGCAAAGTCTCACCGACAAGGCGATCGAAAAGGTCAAGCAGGTCGCGAAATCGGCGAGCGATATTTTCAGCCGCGTGCCGTGCCTGCCGCCGAAGGGCCGCGCCAAATCGATGGGATCGCTGCCGCATGTGGCGGGCAAGCTGGCTGCGGGAGAGCCCGTGGTGATCGTCGCATTCGGATCGTCATCGACGGCGGGCTTTGGTGCAACCTCACCGCAATTCACCTACCCCAACCGCCTGGCGGCGCAGCTGCGCCGGCAATATCCGAGCGCCGACATTACCATTGTCAATCGCGGCAAGGGCGGTGAAGACGCGCTCCAAATGATGAAGCGGTTGCAGGTCGAGGTGCTCGACATGAAGCCGGATCTCGTGATCTGGCAGGTCGGCACCAACGCCGTGCTGCGCAACCTCGATCCCGGCGAAACCGCAAAGCTGGTGGAGGAGGGCGTCTCGCGCATTCAGGCCGCGGGCGCCGATCTCGTGCTGGTCGATCCGCAATATTCGCCGGCGGTCAACGAGCACGCGGAAAGCGCGGGCAAGATGATTAAGCTGCTCGGCAAGGTCGCCCAGCTTCGCCATGTCGGCATCTTCCCGCGCTTCGAGGTGATGCGCCAATGGCATGAGAACCAGGCGCTCCCGATCGACAGTTTCGTGATCGCCGACGGCCTGCACATGAACGATTGGGGTTACGCCTGCTTCGCCCAATTGCTTGGCGATGACATCATCAAATCGGTCGGCCAGATCAAGCTTGGCGTCAACGTGCCGTCCGACGTGCAGGCTTACCGGCCGATGTGAGGTAGGGTTCGTGTCCCGGACGAGGTGCAGCGTACTTCACGCTGCTCCGCAGAGCCGGGACCTACTCCTCACAGGATGGACCCCGGATCAGCAGCGCACCACGCCACAAGTGCGGCGCGCTGCGCAGCATCCGGGGCACGCTCACGCCTTCTCCAGCGCAGCGTGCAGGTCCTCGATCAGATCGTCAGCGTGTTCGAGCCCGGCCGAAAATCTGATAAACCCTTCGCTGATTCCAAGCTCCGCCCGGGCCTGCGGCGTCAGTCGTTGATGCGTGGTGGTGGCCGGATGGGTGACGAGGCTCTTGGCATCGCCGAGATTGTTCGAGATCCGCGCAAGCTTCAAGGCATTGAGCGTGCGAAACGCCGCCGCCTTGCCGCCCTTGACCTCGAAGCCAACTAGCGTCGATCCGGCGCGCATCTGCTTCTTCACCAGGGCGGCCTGCGGATGATCGGCGCGGCCGGGATAGATCAGCCGCGAGATTTTCGGATGCCGCGCCAGCGCTTCCGCCACGGCAGCCGCGGTTTCGGTCTGGGCGCGGACTCGGACCGCCAGCGTCTCCAGCCCCTTGAGCAGCACCCAGGCGTTGAACGGCGACATCGACGGTCCGGTCTGGCGCAGGAATGTGTGGACGTGCTCGGCGATGAAGGCTTCGGAGCCGAGGATCATGCCGCCCAGGCAGCGGCCCTGGCCGTCAATGTGCTTGGTCGCGGAATACACCACGACGTCGGCGCCGAGTGTCAGCGGGCTCTGCCAGAGCGGCGTCGCGAATACATTGTCGACGATCAATCGCGCGCCGCCGCGATGCGCGATCTCGGCGATGGCGCCGATGTCGAGCACGTCGAGCGTCGGATTGGTCGGGCTCTCCAGAAACAGGCTCCTGGTGTTCGGCCGCATCGCGCGCTGCCACTGCGCGAGATCGAGGCCGTCGACCAGCGTGGAGGCGATGCCGTAACGCGGCAGCAAATCTTCCACCACATAGCGGCACGATCCGAACATCGCCTTCGCCGCCACCACGTGATCGCCGGCCTTCAGCGGCGCGAGCACGGCGGTCGTCACCGCCGCCATGCCGGTCGCGGTCGAGCGTCCGGCCTCGGCGTCTTCGAGCTCGATCATGCGCCGCTCGAACATCGCAATCGTCGGATTGGAATAGCGCGAATAGATGTAGCCGGGGTCCTCGCCTTTGAACCGCGCCTCGCATTGCTCCGCGCTGTCGTAGACGTAGCCCTGGGTGAGAAACAGCGCCTCGGATGTTTCGCCGAATTCCGAACGGATGGTTCCGGAATGGACCAGTCGGGTTTCGGTGCGGTAGCGGGCGGTTGACGGGGTGGGCGTGGCAGACTTCGACATGTGACCTCCATCGTGACCGGGCTTGGAATTGGTCACAAAAAACCGGCCTGGAAAATTCCACAGGCCGGGATCACACTGTCCCCGGCCTGTTTAGCGACTTGTTTAACGTGGCTGCAAGCCGGCCGGCTCAAATCACCACGGGATAAGTCATGCTGATATTCGCTTGCGCCCTTTCCGTCAAGACAGCCATCGGATAACCGGTAAAAGTCCATATTTTCAGCGTCAGGATGGCTGGTCATCCCTTAAGGACCGTACCCGTGACCTTCACGCTCCCGCCCGGCGCCAACGGCATCCTGCCCGACCGCATGATCGCGGCGATGGCGGACGCCGGCCTGATCCTGCCGGACTACCCGTTTGTCGAAAGCCAGATCCAGCCGGCGAGCCTCGACCTGCGTCTTGGCGACATCGCCTATCGGGTGCGGGCGAGCTTTTTGCCGGGGCCGGGCGCCACGGTGGCCGAGCGCATCGACGAACTGAAGCTGCACGAGATCGACCTGACCGATGGTGCGGTACTGGAAACCAACTGCGTCTATATCGTGCCGCTCCTGGAGTCGCTCGCCTTGCGGCGGGAGATTGTCGCCGCCGCCAATCCGAAGAGCTCGACCGGGCGGCTTGATGTCTTCACTCGCGTGATTGCCGACGGCACCCGCCGGTTCGACATGATCGGGGCGGGCTACCACGGCCCGCTCTATGCCGAGATCAGCCCAAAGACCTTTCCGGTGCTGTTGCGCGAAGGCTCGCGGTTGTCGCAGGTGCGCTTCCGCACTGGTGATGCCATCCTGAACGCCGATGAACTCGACGCGCTGCACGTTCTGGAACGGCTGGTCGATGTCGACGACGCCGATCTCACCAACGGCGTGGCGCTGAGCGTCGACCTCTCGGGCGAGAACGCCAAGGGTTTCGTCGGCTATCGCGCCAAGCGGCATACCGGCGTGGTCGATATCGACCGCCGCGGCGGCTATGCGGTCGACGAGTTCTGGGAGGCAATCGCCGCGCGGCCCGACGGCAGCCTCATTCTCGATCCCGGCGAATTCTACATTCTGGCGTCGAAGGAGGCCGTTCAGGTGCCGCCGGATTACGCCGCGGAAATGGTGCCGTTCGATCCGCTGGTCGGCGAGTTCCGCGTGCATTATGCCGGCTTCTTCGATCCGGGCTTCGGCTATGCCGGCGCCGGCGGCAAGGGCTCGCGCGCGGTTTTGGAAGTTCGCTCGCGCGAGGTGCCGTTTATCCTCGAGCACGGCCAGATCGTCGGCCGCCTGGTCTACGAAAAAATGCTGTCGCGGCCGCACGCCCTCTACGGCCAGCGCATTGGCTCCAACTACCAGGCGCAGGGCCTCAAGCTAAGCAAGCATTTTCGGGCGTGATGTCATTGTCCTGCGCCGCAGCAATATGGCTGCCTCCGGCAACATGCACCTTTCGGTCGCCGCGCGCTGACTGTAGCATCGTCCCAAGAAAGAGCCGCCGCGAACCGGTTCGAACGGGCAAGGAAACAACTAACAGGGGACACTGCAATGGCAATGGCGACCACACACGGGATGTTGTCCGACTCCGAACATAGTGCGCAGTTGCGCAAGGCGGTCATCGCATCGACCATCGGCACCGCAATCGAGTGGTACGATTTTTTCCTCTACGGCACCGCCGCCGGGCTGATCTTTGGCAAACTCTACTTTCCCAACGAGGATGCGCTGACCGCGACGCTGGCGGCCTTCGGCACCTATTTCATTGGCTTCGTCGGACGCCCGATCGGTGCTGCGATATTCGGTCACTACGGTGACCGGATCGGCCGCAAGGCGACATTGATCGCGACCCTTTTGACCATGGGTATCGCAACCTTCCTGATCGCCTTCGTGCCCACTTATTCTTCGATCGGCATCTGGGGCGCGGTCATCCTGACGGTGTTGCGAATGCTTCAGGGCATCGGCGTGGGCGGCGAGTGGGGCGGATCGGTGCTGCTGGCGATGGAATGGTCGCGCACCCACGGTCAACGCGGGCTGGTGGCCTCCTGGCCGCAATTCGGCGTGCCCTGCGGCCTGTTCCTGTCAAACCTGGCTGTCCTCGCATTCAGCCAACTAACCGGCGACCAGTTCATCACCTGGGGATGGCGGCTTCCTTTCGCGCTCTCGATCGTTCTCGTCGGCGTCGGCCTGTGGATTCGGCTTGGCATCCTCGAGACGCCGGTGTTCCAGCAGCTTCTCGACAACAAGAAGATCGAAAAGGCCCCTATCGTCGAGGTCTTCAAGCAGCATCCGAAGGAAATATTGCTGTCGGCCCTGCTGCGGGTGTCCGAGCAGGCGCCGTTCTATATCTTCACCGCCTTCGTCTTCGCCTACGCGGTCGGCACCTTGAAAATGTCGCGAGATTTCATCCTGATCGCGGTGCTGGTTGCCTCTTGCGTCTCGTTCATCACCATCCCGCTGTCGGGCCACATCTCCGACAAGATCGGGCGCAGGAAGATGTATCTGATTGGCGCGGCGACGGTGGGCGTGTTCGGCTTCCTGTATTTCGGAATGGTGGACACCGCAGTTCCATCCCTGGTGTTCATCGCGATCGTGCTGTCACTGATCCCGCATGACATGCAATATGGCCCGCAGGCGGCTTTGATCGCGGAGGCCTTTACGCCGCGATTGCGCTACAGCGGGGCTTCGCTCGGCTATCAGCTCGCCTCCGTGATTGCTGGCGGTCCGGCGCCCCTGATCGCAACGGCGCTGTTTGCCAGTTATCACTCCGGCTATGCGATTTCCATCTATATCGCTGCCTGCGCGGTCGTAAGCTTTGTGGCGGCGTCGATGATGCCCGACTACACCGGCCAGGACATTTCGATGGAGTATGATGACTGATGCCGGCGGAAGCCGGCATGAGCTGATCCAGGCTCATGTCGTCACGGTGAGAACGCGCGAAGGCGCGCTCCTGATGGCCAGGTTCATCGCGCTGCCGACTTCGCCGCTGGCGTCACGCGCCAGATTGCGTTGCCGACGTCGTCGGCCGCCAGCAGCGCACCCTGCTTGTCGATGGCGACGCCGACCGGTCGGCCCTGGGCTTCGCCGTCCTGGTTAAGGAATCCGGTCAGCACGTCCTGCGGCTTGCCCGAGGGCATGCCATTGGTGAACGGCACGAAGATCACCTTGTAGCCGGCGCGAGGTTTCCGATTCCACGAGCCATGCTGACCGATGAAGGCTCCGTTGGCCATTTCAGGCGGAAACAGATGGCCGGTGTTGAAGGCGAGCCCGAGGCAAGCCGTATGCGCGCCAAGCGCGTAGTCCGGCGCGATCGCCTTCGCCACCAGATCGGGACGCTGCGGCTGAACGCGGACGTCGATATGCTGACCGTAATAGCTGTACGGCCAGCCGTAAAATCCGCCGTCTTTCACGGAGGTCATATAATCGGGCACCAGATCATTGCCGAGTTCGTCGCGTTCATTGACGACGACCCACAGCGCGCCGCTTTGCGGCTGCCACGATGGACCGTTTGGATTGCGAAGGCCGGAGGCGAATACGCGCCACTTGCCCGTGGCGCGATCGACTTCGAGCACGGCGGCGCGATTGGCCTCGGCCTCCATGCCATTTTCGCCGATATTGCTGTTGGAGCCGACGGTGGCATAAAGCTTCGAGCCGTCGCGACTCGCAATGAGATCCTTGGTCCAGTGATGGTTGATGGTGCCCGCGGGCAGGTCCGTGAGCTTGACGCCTGGCGCGGTGATTTTGGTGTCACCGGGGCGGTAAGGGAACTTGATGATCGTATCGGAATCGGCGACATAGAAGTCGTCGCCGACCAGCGCCATGCCGAACGGCGAATTCAACCCTTCGAGAAAAACGGTCCTGGTTTCGGCGACGCCAGCGCTATTCGCATCGCGCAGCAGCGTGATGCGATTGGCGCTCTGTGTGCCGGCGCCGGCACGGCCCATCACCATTTTCGTGATCCAGCCCTTGATGCCCCTGGTATCGTCCGGCTTCGGCGGCGCGTTGGTCTCGGCCACCAGCACGTCACCATTTGGCAGCACAAAAACCGTGCGCGGATGATCTAGTCCGGTGGCAAAGGCCTTGACCGCAAACCCGTCGGCAGCGGTAGGCTTGCCGCCGGCGGGCCAGCCGATCGCCTTGGCGACATTGATGGTGGGTATCAGGGAGTTTTCCGGCGCCGGCAGTGTGGGAGAGGGCCCAAAGGTTTGCTCGGTGGCAGCCGTGTCCTGCTCGTTGCAAGCCGCGAGCGCAAGGGCGAGGCCCGCGATACAAATCGCCAGCGACAAATTCTTGCAAATCGCAATAAGTCTAAGCATGCCGATTCCTCGCTTATGGCGGTACAATACGAGAAAGCGCCGAACGTTCACAGCATCACCCCGTGAATTTCGTGTGAAATGAGACATCCGCCGGGTGCGCGATTGACCAACGAGATTTCAACAAAGCCAGGAAGCGAAAATGAGCGCAGCGCAACAGGGTGCACAAGAGGCCGAATGGCTGCGATGGCGAGGCGTTGCCGACCTCTATCATGCCTATTTCACCGGCCTCATTCTCACCGTCGTGACGTGGCGCGGCACATCGGACGCCGCGGAATTCGTGTTCAGGGTATTTCGCCGCCAGCAGCAGGAGCGTTTCCTGCCGGGCCTGCAAAAGCTCGGTCTCAGTCACTTGCCCCCGGCGGTAGCGGCCGCTCAATATCATTATCTCTCCAACTGGATTGGCGGTGTTGGCGTCGAATACATGTACGAGTCGGACCGCAAGGCCTGGATCCGCTATCCGCCGCCGCGCTGGATCTGGAAGGGAACGGCGATCTGCGGCGTGCCCGGCGAGGTTTCGCGGGCGATGCTGCGAGGCTGGCACGCCAACAACGGCGTCGCACTCGGCAATCCAAGGCTTGGCTTTGTCTGCACCAAGCAGAGCGTGGACGGCCAGGACGGGTTGGAGGGTTACTATTGCGAATACGACCACGCGATCGAGATCGATCAGCGCCTGGTGTTCGCGCGGCATCTCGAGGCAGCGCTATTTAATGCCGCCACCGCACCCGCCTTGCCGGTGGCGAGCTGGCCGAAGCCGAGGCTCGAAAAAGCCTACCGCAATTACGCCATGGAATATGTGCGGACCGCGGCACCCGTGATGGTCCAATTGTTCGGCCCTGACGACGCCGGCTATTTGCTGCATTTGACCGGCAAGCTGATCGGCATGCAGTATTTCCACGAGATCGCGCCGGTCCTTGCTGCGACCCGAGGACGTTCGGGAGCGTTTGCGGCGTTCCTGCGCGCGCTGCTTGAGGCGCAGGGCGATTCCGCCGATATCACCGGGGCTGCCGGCGTCTTCGAAATCAGGCAGCAGAGCTGGAAGCTGATGTTGGACGTAGCCGATTATCACCCGGCCTGCGCCAGCGTCCTGCGTGGATTGTGCGAAGGCCTGGCGGCCGGCTGCGGCAGAGGCATCGCCGTGACCATGACAGCGGCCGCCGGAGGCGTCCCGCCCTTCATCTGGTCGATCGGCTGATCGCACCGCGCATGCAGCCGCAGCAATGGTGATTGCGCAGGCAGCCCATGCGCCTCGCGCACTGGCAACACACTGGATTGGTGCTAGATCATGATGCGATTAAGTTGAATCGCATCATGATCTCATCTCTTTGTTTGAGCATGATCTTTTCGGAAAACCGGTTCCCACTTTTCCGGATCATGCTCTAGGAAACGGCGCGGCTTGGCCGAGAATCGGGCGACCGCGCGGAAAGAAGAAATGTCCGATATCGCTGGCGCCGCAATTGCTGTGGCCGATGACAATCAGAGTCCGGTTCCTCCGAGTGCGGGGCTGGCGAGAAATGCGCTGGTCGATGGCCCGATTTTGCGCACGCTGTTGTGGCTGGCCTGGCCCAACGTCATCGCGCTCAGCGCCGGCACCTGCGTGGTCATCGCCGAGACCTCCTACATCGGCCGGCTTGGCGTGGAGCCGCTGGCGGCGATGGCGCTGGTGTTTCCGTTCGTGGTTCTGACCATGACGATGTCCGGCGGCGCGATGGGCGGCGGCGTGGCGTCGGCGATCGCGCGCGCGCTCGGTGCCGGCGATGTCGATCGCGCCTCGATGCTTGCCGCGCACGCGCTCTTGATCGGCATCTGCTTCGGGCTGACGTTCATGTTGGGGATGCTGATTTTCGGTCCCCTGCTGCTGGCGTTGCTTGGCGGCCGCGGCAACGTGCTGGCTAACGCCATCGGCTACACGCAGATTTTCTTCGGCGGCGCGGTCCTGCCCTGGGTGATGAATTCGATGGCGGGAATCCTGCGCGGCACCGGCAACATGAAGTTGCCCTCGCTGATGATCCTTTGCTCCGCGGTCTCCCAGATCATTCTTGGTGGCACGCTTGGTCTCGGCCTTGGTCCGATTCCGCCATTCGGCATGCGCGGCGTCGCCGCAGGCACGCTGATCGCCTTCGCGATCGGCGCGGCGATCATGGCGTGGTACATCTTCTCCGGCCGGGCGCGCGTCATTCCCAAAATCCGCGGCTTGCGGATTCGACGGGAGATGTTCGTCGATATCCTCAAAGTGGGCGTCGTCTCCTGCTTTTCGCCGCTACAGTCGGTCCTGACCATCAGTATCTTCACGCATATGCTGGCGGGCTTCGGCACGGAAATCCTGGCCGGTTACGGGATCGGCGCGCGACTGGAGTTCATGCTGACATCGGTTGCATTCGCGTTCGGAATTGCCTCGGTACCGATGGTCGGAATGGCGATCGGCGCCGAAAAAATTGCACGCGCGCGACGCATTGCGCTCACCGCCGGCCTGGTCTCGTTCCTCTCGGTAGGTCTGATCGGCACTTTGATCGCGATCTTCCCGGACATCTGGGTCAACATCTTCACGCAGCATCCGGGCGTGCGCGCGGCGGGCCGGCAATATCTGTCGACGGCGGCCCCGATGTACGCATTCATCGGACTTGCGATGTCGATGTATTTTTCCTCGCAGGGCGCGGCGAAGATGCTCGGCCCCGTGCTGGCGCAAACCGCCCGGCTGATATTGATCGCGCTGGGCGGTTGGTGGCTGACGATACACCATGCTCCCGCGATGGACTTCTTCGTGCTGGCGGCGGCCTCGATGGGGGTGCTCGGCGTATTGTCCGCCGCAAGCGTCGTTCTGACGCGCTGGGGCCCGAGACCCAGCGCGATGGCGCAGGTCCGCCCGGTCTTGTCCGGCGCGGCAGACTAACGTTTGGCAACCGCGCCAATTGTCAGCGCCGCCGCCGCTGCCGCCGAGCATCCCCATGATGTCGCCGCCGCCGATGCCGTCCAGTCATGGTCCCGTCCTCCTATGCGTAGCTCCGCGGGAAGCGGTGCAAACCGGACGCATCATGAAAGGCTAGAGCGCGTTGTTTTTAGACGGCAACATATCCTGAGTTCGTGAAGTAATTGGCGCACTCGTCTTTGGAGAAGAGGTTGAGGAGATCGCCAACTTTTCGCCAAGTCGCTTCGGCGTCTCTGGTCTGG
>Ga0193751_1001869_pt1 | contig 13129 bp, 18 predicted proteins | sample L1c2metaG_FD_143050 | JGI IMG/M metagenome (GOLD analysis project Ga0193751, IMG submission 143050) | Soil microbial communities from a riparian zone of the East river system, Colorado, United States - L1c2 | ecosystem: Environmental > Terrestrial > Soil > Riparian zone | place: USA: East River... | reverse complement strand
AAGAAGCCCCCGGCGTCGGTCCGGTGCTGGCCACTGCTTTGGTCGCTGCCGTTGCTGATCCAAAGTCCTTCCGATCAGGGCGCAACTTCTCGGCCTGGATCGGTATTGTGCCGAAACAGCACTCGAGTGGAGGCAAGAACAGGCTCGGCAATATAAGCAAACAAGGTGACCGCTATCTGCGCGGCCTGTTTCGTGGCCGGCGCGCTTTCTGTCATCCGTTACGCCAAGATCCATGGCACCAAACATCGGCCCTGGCTTACGGCCTTGCTGGCGAGGCGGCCGACGAAGGTTGCCGCAATAGCGCTCGCCAATAAGATCGCGCGAATGGTCTGGGTCATGATGGCCAAGGGCGAGCGATACAAGGAACCCGTCGCGCTTGCACGATAAACGAGATCGCGCCGGACACCTGGCGTGATGTGAAGGTTGGGAGGGCGAACAGCACGTAATGCAGAGCCGGTCGATCCGGCGATCAGGACAACCCACATGTGCCATAGCATTCTTGAATGCGAGCTGTTGGTCGGGACCTGATCCGCGGAGGGCATTATGGCCAGCGGTCATGTGAACCGCAATAAAAGGCCGAACACATGGCTGCACCGACCAATGCTGCAAAACGTGAAAAAAGCTCTTGCCAACCCGGAGCCGTCCACACATGGCACGAAACGGACCTCAGGCGATGTCCGCTATTTGGTCGCTAACGGGGGCAAAGCGGACATGGCAGGGGAAGCTCGTTTTGGTAGCGATTGACCCCGGAGCCGATATTAAGAGCCGCTCGGTCGATTGCCTCTGGTTGGGCGATAGCTTGCTTAAAAGATTTTTTCTCTGGCGCTCACAGCGGCACGCAACTGCTTCGCTAGCGCCTGCAGAAGCTTCCATCCAATAGTTCCGTTCCTTTCGACAAGCGGGCGGAACTCCCAGAACGTGAGCCCGTAGCAAACCAGGTCGGTGGCAGCGGTTACGGTGGCCGAACGGGGACCGCCGTCGATCAGCGCGACCTCGCCGAAGTAGTCCCCGGGGCCGAGAGTGGCGAGTTCGACGCCTTTGCTCGAGGCCTTGGCCTGCCCAGAGTCGATAATGAAGAAGGCAGCGCCCCCAGAGCCCTCCATGATTACGGTCTCGCCGTTTGCGAAGCGGCGTTCTGCGCCAGGCCCTCAAGACGCGTGGTGTGGCAGCCGGCACACACTCTCGGTTTTAAGCGCGTCGTCGCTCCCGAAAGAGCCGCACTGTTCACAGACTTGCCGTAAATTCGTGATGGAGCATTCACGGGGACAATTAGCTGAGTATCAATCCATGCGTTTGTTAGCTCTATCGACCGCCGTCGCCGAGCGCGCCGGCGTGCTGTGTTGTGTCTTGTTTATGGTGATAAGCGCTCAAGCGCTCGCGCAGACGTCGGCCACGGACAATCCGAGCCCGACCGCAGCGCAGCCTTCGGCGCCCGCGCAGGAAAAGCCTGCGGCCGCTGCAGAAGAGAAACCGCCTGCCGCGGACGACAAGCCCGCCACCGTCGAGCAGAAACCGGCGCCCGCGGAGGAGAAACCAGCAATCGCGCAGGACAAGCCCGCGGCGGTGGAGGAGAAGCCGGCTGCCGCGGACGACAAACCTGCCATCGTAGAGCAGAAACCGGCGCCCGCGGAGGAGAGACCAGCTGTCGCGCAGGACAAGCCGGCGGCCGCGCCGCAGAAGCCGGCCGTCCCGGACGCGAAGCCTGCGGTCGTCGAGCAGAAGCCGGCTCCTACCGAGGAAAAACCAGCGGTTGCGCACGAGAAGCCCGCCTTGAAGCAGAAGTCTGTCGCCAAGCAATCAGAAAGCGCTGTCCACAGCAAAGGGGCAGAGCACAGTAAATCGGTGCAACCGGCCAGGGCAGCCCACAAGCCGCGCGAGCGGACAATGGTCATGCTCTGCACCCACTTCCGCACCTACAATCCGTCGTCCGGGACTTACCGGGGCTACGACGGCCAGACGCATTCTTGCCGATAGGCGAACGCGGGCCCGGCATTCACGCTGGGACACGAGGGTCCGCCGTCCGATCGGGGAAGGCGGATCGTCCGTCCGCGCAAGCGGTCGAGGTCCCGCGGTTTGCAAGCTTTACATGGTTGAAGCCGGCCTCGTCGCGAAGCAAGGATGCCGTGCGAGCCTTTGTGATAGGAGCCGGATAGGCTTGCGGCTCTTTTGCTTGTGAATCGGCGTGGGGGTCCGCCGCCGATCGGCATGGTAGGTTTTTGATATCACTACTGTGACATCGTCGAGACCGGCAATGACAGCTGGCGATTCAAAAGCCGCGACGACGATCACGCAACCCGCGCTCGTCTCGTTTCCGCAATCCCGGCCAGCTCCGACGAGCCGAGCGCTACCGCAAAACCAGCCCGCTCAAAGGGGTCAAAATTGGAAGCCGATGAGGGGTCAAATTTGAACGCCGATTGACAATCGAGTAAGCGGTAAAGACTTCCGGTATTGGCACGTTTCGGACGTGATGCGATGTCCGACTTGAGTCCGCTTTCGGGGCGTAAAGCGGAAGTTGAATTTCGGGACCGTCTGGAAGGCCGGGACGTGCTGATCGTGAAGGCTGACCGGCAGGAGCCGTTGGTTGTGGCGCGCCTATCCATGGCCGCCGGCATCGCCAGCCAGATCACGGACGGAAACGGGCGCGAGCATCCGTCGCGCGCGCGTATTGGTCGCGAAACTCTTGATGACGCCCCGGACAGAAACAGGGCGGAAGGTAAGGTTGGCATTCCCCTTGCTACGCGCACGCGCGCGTACTGAGCGTCAAGTTGTTGGTCGTTTGGGTGGTGATCCGACGGCGCCGTACGTCGTCAGCAGACGAAGCACCCAAGAAAAGCAGCCTTGGAAGTCTCTTCCCGCGATTGAGCATCGAGTGGAAGTCGAATTTCTTCGGACAGTGTTGCTGGGTGAGAGCATTTTGCCTTACCGCGTTTTCAATCCGTTCGAAGGTGTCATATCAGCAATGCCTAACGGCACTGTGCTCGACGCTCAGGCGGCCGCCAATCGCGGCTATTCAGGCTTGCATGGATATTTGTCAGCCGCAGAGAGCGTGTGGAATGAAAATTCTGAAAGCGGAACAATGAAGTTGGTGCAACGCTGGAACTACCACAACGAGCTCGGAGCCCAATTTCCTATACCTGAATTCCGCGTCGTCTATGCGGCATCTGGCACAATTCCCGCCGCATGCGCTCTTCGCCAATCGTCGGCGGTAATTGAGCACGGATTGTACTGGGCATCGGCAACCACTCAAGCTGAATGCGATTATCTTGTATCCATCTTGAATAGCGAAACGGCACGCGAACGTGTGGCGGCGCTACAAGCTCGCGGCCAATGGGGCGCTCGTCACTTTGACAAGGTTGTTTTCACTCTGCCGATACCTCCATTTGATAGCAGCATTCCGCTTCACGTAGAGCTTGCCGAAGCCGCTCGAGAGGCCGAAAGATTTGCATCAACTGTTGCGATTCCGGAAAGTGTAAAATTCCAACGTGCGCGGAAATTGATCCGCGATGCGCTCATTGCCGACGGAATTGTACCTAGAATTGAAATGATGGTTGCTCGCTTGCTAGACGGATAAAGGTAGAAACAGGCCAGCGCCCAAGCGCGAAAGCTATTCTCGAGCCACCTACAAGGCTTACTTGCCATGTTCGTGGCGCGTGACGGTAGCCTTTGGGGAGAAAGAGCCCCGAAATTGGCTTTGGATAACGACCGGCGACTCGACATCCTAGATGCCGGACGCTTGCCCTAACCCAGAACAAATCGCAATCCGGTTTGCGTTTCAATAACCCCATAACCGCCTGCCGGAAAGAACTGGAAATGCAAGTCCGGATTTGTTGGCAGTGTTATCCCGCTCTGAGCGGCGGCCTTCTTTAAATAGTCGGGGTCGTTATCAAGCTGCTGCTCAAACCATTTGAGGGTTCGTAGGAGTCTTTTCACGGAGAGGGTATTTCTTGTTGAAGTGCCAGCAGTGGTAAGACCGCCCGCAGGCATGTACGCCTTTCCCTTTATTTCAAAATACGAATTTGCGTGAGCGTTTCGAAGTGCTTTACGGTCCGATTCCGTCGTGCGTTTGGCAGAGGGGATGATACCCTTTAGCTCCCATACGAGGTCTTCGTTTGGCCATTCCGCGACCATCGTCTGAATGACATGGTCCCGCGTCCAACCGCCATGTTCGATGATATCGATCAGAAATGCATGGTCGGGTTTAAATGCTGCAAAAAGCAATGGTCCAGTCCGCTTTACGAAACCGTTTGCTTCCACGACGGTCGAAAGGTGAAGGTGGTGCACACCCCAATCGTTGAGCAAGAGATCTAAGTCTTGCCGATCGCCCTTACCGGCATTGGTGGGCGGCCTGTATCCATGTCTGATACCGCGGCTAAGGTTGGCCGTAACATCGCGTCCAGCTTCTAGTTTAGAAATGATCGCATCGAGGCCAGGTTTGTATCGGGGATCGTTTGAAAGTGGGTTGACGTCAAGCGCCTGCGAGCAACGTATTTGACGAGGACCCATCGAAACCAGACGGGAACGCCAGTTCCCGTAGATGATCAACAGCTCCTGCGGCGTCTTCGCCCTCAACTCCGATGTATATTTGGGATCATGCGGTAGGCTATTGACGGCGAACTCACGAATATCTTCTCCCAAATCCATGCGCTGTCTTTCTGACATGCGGCGTGGTTACGCGGTGGTTCCTTTGACCGTCGCCGAAAGTGATGACACTAAACCGATCACCCAAAGAAATAGCGAAATCAACCAGTTGCGTGGTGCCGCAAACAGGACTCGAACCTGTGACCCCGTCATTACGAATGACGTACACCCGTCTGCGCCCCAACCTTGATAGACCTGCGATATTTCCGTGTCCGCGTAAATTAACCTTTAAACACAACGTCATCGGTAGACACCACGTCATGCTTCGAGTACATTGATAGACAATCAAATCACATTGGCAGTGCGGACATGGCGCGGACACAGACCCCTATAAGGCTAAACGAGGAGAGGATCAAGCGACTGCCTGTCCCCGAGAAAGGGAACCGCATCACCTATTTCCCTGCCGCTGTGCTTCAGGGGTCGCAAGTGCCGCGAGGGTTCGGTGTGCGTGTGACAGCTAGTGGCGCGAAGTCATTCATTATCAATTACCGCATCAAGCGGGACGAGTACCGGTACACTATCGGCTCCTATCCAGACTGGTCGGCGCTACGGGCCGTCCGCGAGGCGCGCAACCTTCGCCAGCGGATCGACCGCGGCGAAAACCCCCTTGAGGACCGAAAACGTCTGCCGACGACCAATACGGTTAGTGGGTTGCTTGACGAGTTTGTAGAACGCTACGTCGAGAAGGAAGCCAAGCTCCGAACAGCCTACCCCATCAAGCGGGCCTTTGATCAGCTCGTAAAGCCCTCGATTGGAAAGATTGGCGTTTACGAGTTGCGCCGTTCCGATGTTGCGCGGATGCTCGACAAGGTCGCCGATGAGCGGGGTCTTGTTATGGCCGATAAAACACTCGCTTGGCTGCGAAAAGCGTTCAACTGGTACGCAGGCAAGGACGACAAGTTCAACTCGCCGATTGTGAAAGGCATGGCGCGGACAAGACCTAGGGAGCGCGCACGCACTCGGGTCCTTTCAGACGATGAATTGCGTATCATTTGGCCGTTGCTTGCGGAAGCAGGCACGTTTGGTGCGATGCTCAAGACGCTTCTGCTTACTGCGCAGCGACGCGACGAAGTTGCAAACATGAATTGGAAAGAAATCGGCGGGGATCAAATTTGGACGATCCCGGCGGAGCGGTACAAAACGAAACGACCAAATTTCGTTCCCTTGCCAGAGAAAGCACTCAGTATCATTAGTGCCCAACCGAAAATCGAGAAGTGCGAATATGTATTTCCGAGCCGCACTAGGACGCCATTCTCTGGCTTCGCCAAGAGTAAGGCTGCCTTTGATAAGGCTGTACGGGAGGCCCTGCAGAAGCAGGGGGGAGCCGCAGAGGTCCCACCGAATTGGACACTCCACGATCTCCGACGGACTGCAAAGACGCTGATGGCCCGCGCTGGCGTGCGGCCAGACATTTCGGAGCGCGTCCTAGGACACGTCATTGCCGGAGTAGAGGGAACTTATGACCGGCATTCCTATGCAGATGAGAAGCGTGACGCGCTCGAAAAACTCGCTGCCATGATCGAGCACATTCTCAACCCACCGTCGTCAAAACGTTGAGCTCGGCGAGCACCGCGTGAGGTCATAATCGTGGCTGTCAATAAGAGCGATAAATCCAGCAAAATTTCCGACGCAATTTTAGATGAGGAGCCCGCTCCCAAAACCATTAGAACGATTGAGACTAACTTAGCTAGGTTCTGCAAACACAAGAAAACTATCATCGACCATCTAAGCCAAAGCCGGCGTTCCAAAGTCGAGGACTTCGATACCGAAAAATGGTGGGGTCGTCTCGTGGCCCTTGCCCAACTGTATTTTTTGCAAAAAGCGACGACGTCGGCTGCCAAGCGGAAGGCGAGGTTGCTGAAGCTCGCAAGTCTTTTGGGGCGAGCTCGTAGCTTAGCTGAAGACGTCAGGCAAGATACTGTTGGCTTTGAAATGATCTCACAGTTGTTTGAGGGGATTTTGCCGCGCGACCCTCTTGTTCAATTAGTTCCGAATGAAGATGGATCAATTAGAGCAATTTATCTGGGTGGCCCAGATTTTAAGGCACTTATGTCGGCGTTGTCGGCTTACGAAGCTGCGGTTCTGCGTGTTGCCCATTATCTGCCGACCCCGCGTACCGGAAGGTCCCCGTTTTTGCCTCCGAGCTTCATCCGTGCATTGGCGGCGGTTTATCAAGAGAGCACAGGCCGTAAGGCGGGCGCGGGCGCCGGACCATTTGCCCGACTTGTTATCCAATTTCGGGCCGCTGTCGACCCCTCCTACAAGCCCGAAGATTACTCGGACCAGACTGTGATTGATGCAGTCATAGAGGCGCTAAGGAGACCGCGAGCTGCACTTAGCGGCCTTCGCGAGCAATGAAGTGGGTGGGAAATCCCACTCGAAATTTCATTGAATGCCCTTCTGTTTCAATGCCCACGAATGAGCGATCTATTCACGCAGAACGGCGTGTAGGAGATCGTCATGTACCCGAAATTTGAAAAAAAGCTCTCCGCAGGCAAAGCCGAAGCGAGTTTCGACGACGCCTCCAGACTTCCTGAACACATTCTCTCAGACTTTTTAACGAGGGAACAGCTCGCCGCCGAACTGCGGCGGAACCCGCGCACGCTCGATCGCTGGGAAGTGCTTGGGATGGGGCCGCCCCGGACGTTTGTTGGTCGGAAAATTCTTTACCGACGCTCAAGTTTGCTCAGGTGGTTGGCTGCGCAGGAGCGACGCCCAGTCCCCGGAGGCGGCGCATGAGTGAGGATCAGGGGCGAAGTGGCTGGTTGTATACCGGCATAGAAGACGCTTATCGCGCCAACACGTCCAACGACGCAATGCACGCGCCAGGCGGCTTTGCTAACTCGACGACCGAGCAGCAGGACGAGCAGCCGACGTCAGACACCGGTAACGGGGCACATTTCAGATCATCGGACAAACATGATGATATTGATCCGACGGATCCGTTGGTTGAAATGCTTGATCCAAAGTGGAGCCATCCCAATTACGCGGCCGGATTTGCCGACGACCGTAGTCGCGCGGCATTTGGCTTTGTATGCGAATGCAAGCGCCTTGGCGTCACCGACGAAACGATCGCTCGATGCTTGATGAGTTGGCCTATCGGTACCTTCCTGCGGGAGAAGCCCAACCTCAATCGGGAACTGACCCGTATCCTCGCAAGGGGCGACGAATTCGCGATCGACCCGAAGTTGGCGTCCATGAATGAGAAGCATCATGTAGTGCTGCACGGCGGCAAAACGCGAGTATTAACATGGGACGACGACGAAATTTATGAAGGGCGCAAGGTCCCAGTCTATCAAACGCCACTTGACTTTAAAGCCTTTCATTCGAAGTACCGGCACAGTTATCAGATAAAGACCAAGGTAAAAGACGAAAATGGAAATGAAACAGGCCAGACTGAAAACAAGACCTTAACCAAACCACTTGGCGGCTGGTGGTGGGACCAAAAAGAACGCCGACAATATGAAGGCCTTACTTACGCGCCTAACATTGACGCGGACGTCGTGGGCGGCAAGCTCAATCTGTGGACCGGCTTCACAGTGGCGTCGATTAAAGGGCGACGCCATGTGGGCTACCTCAAACATTTGCGCGACAATATTTGTCTGGGCAATCGAGACCACTATAATTATCTGATCCGGTTAATGGCCCGTGCCGTCCAATTTCCAGATCAGCGTGGCGAGATCGGGGTTGTTTTAATTGGACCAAAGGGAGTTGGGAAGACTGTTGCGGTTGATGAGTTCGGTAACTTATTTGGGACGCACTACTGGACTGTTACAAATCCTGAGCACTTCACCGGCCGTTTCAACTCTCACCTGCAACATTGCTCTATCTTGCTCGCTGACGAATGTCTTAAGCCGGAAAATAGAGTGCATGAGCAGATCGCCAAGACCCTGCTCACCGGTCAAACAATCATGATTGAGCCGAAAGGCGTGAACGCCTACCAAGTTAAGAATTTCCTGCACGTGTTCATTTGCACCAACGCAAAATGGGCGATACCCGCAACTCAGGATGAGCGGCGCTGGTTCATTCTCAATGTCAGCAATCGGCGCCGCAAGGATTTTCCCTACTTCAAAAAAATCTGTGACGACATGGCTGCGGGTGGACGGGCCAACCTGCTCCACTACTTGCTCAACCTTGACCTGTCCGGGTTCGAGTTCCGCGATGTCCCCGACACCGAGGCCCTTCTGGAGCAACAGGAACGCACGCGAAGCGGCATCGAATTATTGATCGAGGGATGGTGTCGCGAGGCAGTTGCACCATATTCGCACCCGGACAAGCCACATGTGATCATCACCACTGGTAGCGATGCGGCGCCGCCAACCGGTTTCGATAGTTTCATTCATTCCAAGGCGCCGGATGACCTTCGGCGTCTTGGTCCGACCAGGATCAAGCGAGCTTTAACAAAGGACTGGGGAACTTCGCACTTTCGAGGTCGGATTGGTGGTCGGATAATTAGCGGCATTGAATTGCCCCCGCTCTCCACGCTGCGAAAAATGTTCGAGGACCGGTGCAACGGGGGCAAACCGATCAGTTGGCAGGGCGGACCGAACTGGGAACCCTCCCAATGAATGACGCTGTCACCCGGGGCCGGCGTCAACGTCGACAGCGCGAAAAGCCGGGTTGTTTGAACACCCGCCGAAGTAGACGGCACTGACAACATGCCGCCGCTCGTGCACGGTTGGTCGGGGCTCTGTGTACGGCTGCCCATTGCCTTTGTCTCAGCGCCGCAACGGTTGTGCGCGATATGCATGGTTTTCACGGTCTATAGACAACTTCGCTAGGGCGGGGGACCCGGCCGGCAGCACGAAGGCGAGACCGTCATTATAATTCTCTATTGTCTTCCTAAAAAACCTGCACACCGCGCACACCATACACAACTGCAGTTGCGCGGCAGTTCTTTTGTTCGCGATTGTGCACGCTGTGCAGCCTTGCTGCCGCTCCGCTGGGCCGGCTGGACCCTCCCCGCGCCCCTCCCCAATGGTGCGACCACTCCACGCCATCACCCTGCTCGCGTCCCACCTTGATGTCGTGACATCGCTCAAAAGGCCCCCGTGTTCTTTTCGCCACCCATTTACCAAATCATTACCATATCCATGAGAGCAAGAAGATGTAGCGGATCGCCCCGCAAGAGGACCGGCGATCCCGCAGCAGGAGGTGCAAATGTCGTTACTCTCGAGGCTCAGACAGGCCCGCGCGGAGTTGGAGGCGCATCACGAGGACCCTTGGCATAGCAAGGTAGCAGCCGCCGTGCGCGACAAGGATGCCATTAGCAGCGCCGCGCTGCTCGATTTGCTTCGGGTGCCCGCGACCACCGCCACAGCGCGCCGCCTCGCCGCCGTGATGCGAGCCCTGCACTTCATCCCGATCAAGTCGCGGCGCCTCATGCCCGGCGGCCGCGCCGGTAATACCGTTACACGCGGGTGGGCCCGTCCCATCCGCACAGTGAAATCGTCCCCAACGATTTGCAACGCCGGCCGAGCCGGCTTCAACCAACAGGGGACAATCCCATGACCTTCGTGCTTCTAAAGAACTATGACCACTACGTTATCGTCAACGACGACGCAGATTTCATTGCTGGCCGCGTTTACCCCCTCAACGGCCGACAAGGCCCGTACAGAGTACGTGCCCTCGTCGGGCCTATCGGTCGGGACACTACCGAAGCCGGCGTCGTCAACTCGTTAAGTGATGCGATCCCAGCTTTCCTCGCCTACTACAAAAAATACCCACTGCGATGGGACCGGGTCCACAATTCTTATTGGAAGTCCACACTGTTCGTGAACCTAACGGTCGAGCAGGATCAACGGGGTGACTGGTTGGCGTATCGGGAGAACTATCCTCTACTACAAAATGGGAAGCCTGCGCGCTTCGCTACGTGCGCCGACGCCCAACGAGCAGCCGACGCGCACGAGCTAGACTTATTTCCAAACGCCAAGGCAATCGACGATGGTTTCTCATGGCAACCCGATCCAGAGATCGACTGGCGTTCGATCCCGCACCGTGTTGAGGAGCGCACTAACTGGCAACGGAGTGCATCCAGTTTGTTGCCTTGATTTGGCAGTCACGCGAGCACCGCTAGGTGGGTGCTGGTCACGCGACTACCCCGTCTTGAAGGGGCGCGTGACCAACGTCTCGCGAGGTCTGCTTTACGCCGATGAACGGACATCATCCGGCTGCTCTGGCATGTCGGTTTCGTGCCGCCAAGAGCTGACATTCCGGCGCATGAGTGTATGCGCCGGAGCGGCGGAGAATCCACTGGGAGTGTCTCAATCCGCGTTCATACGAGATGAAAGTCGCTCGCATGGAGCGCCGCCGAATGAACGCCTACCAGAGTGATCGAGTCGAGAGTATCATGTTGAAAGGTGATGACTGCGTTCCCGGTGACGGGATCATCGTGCACACTGTAAGGATTAGTGCTCTGCAATGCTTGCTGGAGGACAATTACGTCCTTGCTCGGATCGAAACCGGTGATGCTGACGTTGCCGATGCCACCCGGCTTGGTCTGGTCTACGACACCGCCGCTTGTCACGGCGGTCCAGTCGAAGGCAAAGGTATCCTGACCAGTGCCGACCGTTACCGTGTCATTTGTTCCCACATGAATACTGTCGTTGCCCTTGCCGACCGTTATGATGTCAAACCCGGACGAGAACACGGTATCGTGGTTGCCGTCACCGAGGAAGACAAGGTTTGGACCAAACCCGAAGGGCCCGGGGGAAGGGGCCGTAATCGCAAGTACGCTGGCGATGCAATACAGCGCCATGCCGTCTATCAGGACCGGACGCCGGCCGAAACGATCTGAAAGCGGTCCCATGATAAACTGGCCGACGCCGAAACCGATCAGAAACGTCGACAGGACCGCCTGCGGCTCGTTGGCAATAGTGATGTGGAATGCCGAAGCGATGTTCGGTAGCGCCGGCAGCATCATATCCATGGCGAGCGGGTTCAGGGCCATAATCGAAGCGATCACGACAACAAATTCTGGAAAGCCCATCGGCCGGTGGCTCGACGAAACCCAAGCGTCGGCATTATCAGTCACGCTGCGCACCTCACTGGAACACCAAGCTGTATCGGCTATGCTGCGTCGCACAACCCATTTTGCGGGATGGCTGGTGCGCTGCTCGCGGCTCTAGGTCATTCAAGATCATGAAGACGTTCGCGAGGGCGCTCTGCTTCCTCGAAATGAAAATCAACCCGGGGACTGAGTGGTCAGGCCGTCTTACCTTTCTAGTTTGCTAGAGCCATTGAATGCGGCCCGCCCATCAATGGTCGCGGCAAAAACGCGTCACGGCTAGGCGCCTTCCGGGTTCGGGATTTGGCCACACCCGCGGCAGTTTCACGGCAGGTTTGTTCATCTCACATTCAAACGGTCCCAACTTGAATGGGTTATCGCAAATCTAGGAGGTTGAAATGCGCAGAATTATATTGGCCATCGCCGCGGCGACGGCCGTTGCTTCGCAAGCCTCAGCGAGCGAGTACAGTGATTGCAAAACACGGGTGCTGATTTCGGCGGGCGGTGCATTAGTCTCGCAGAGCATGCATCGTTATCTCGGTGCGATAAACAAGCAGGGCGAATGCAACAAACTGATCGCCAAATTGCCGCCGGACGAACAGAAAAAGGTTATCGAGTTTAATAACAACATCGATCGGGAGCAAAGGCGCAATCTGTGGCTTCATGGCAACCTTTGAAACCTGAAACCTGCCGACCAGCGGGTTCTTTTTTGCGCAATCTCAACCGCCGTCGGCAACCGGACACAATGAGTTCGACTGCGCCCCGCTCATGCGGGCGGGTCTCAACGTTTGTTCAGATAGGCCGTCTTTATCTCTGTAAGTCGGACGTCCCCACTGGCGCAACCTTTTTGCTCGGGTATGGGCTTTAGCAAGGTGCAAAGGTAGAACGCCCTCTGCGACAAGCCATGTCATGGAGGTGGTGGGTCCTGAAGTTCAGCAAAGCCAATGTAATCGGTTACATATTCTTTGCCGTCACCGCCTGCGTGTTTTTGTATTTCCAGGATAGGGCAAGGCGGTGGCACTCCACCATCTGGGCCTTGCCTTCCAACGTTACTGCAGTTGCCTGACGCGTCACCCTCAAGTCCTCCATTGCCCGGTCGGCCAGGCGGTCCTCGCCTTCCATCAAAACCATTTGAGCCGCCCTTAAGAGTTACAGTCAGGCCATTGGCTTGAAAAATGGGCAACTGATCAGGCTGCACAAACATATATACAGAGGGCGCATCGCCCCCATTTGCGCCATACCCTGGCATTCCACCGTACCCGGCATTCCCTCCTCTTCCGCCCCACCCCGGACCGGAGGCACAATCTCCCCAACCGCCGTTAATGGCAGGTTCCCCTTGATTGCCATCGGTGCCATCGCTACCCGGGCCTCCATCTCCACCTTTCCCGCCTTGAACTCCGTCAAAATAAAACAGCGCATTCACGTCTAAGCTATTGGCTGGTCTTCCGTTGAAAAAAGTCTGCTGCGCAAAAATGAAAACAGTAG
>Ga0193751_1001868_pt1 | contig 13132 bp, 9 predicted proteins | sample L1c2metaG_FD_143050 | JGI IMG/M metagenome (GOLD analysis project Ga0193751, IMG submission 143050) | Soil microbial communities from a riparian zone of the East river system, Colorado, United States - L1c2 | ecosystem: Environmental > Terrestrial > Soil > Riparian zone | place: USA: East River... | reverse complement strand
ATCGGCCGGGCTCGCTGCAAATTCGCGCCAGTGTCCGAGCCCATTCTCGAAGCTGCCGGCAATCACGGCTGCGTTTGGATAGACCACCGCCCACAACAGCAGCAGAATCACGGGAAACGCGATCAGCCAACTCTGTCGCCTGAACGACGATTTCATTCCGGCACGATTGGAAATGGTCCCTTGGTCGGCGCCACGGCCACATTGTCGTCTTCGTGCGCATTCCCCGATGCGGACTCCACATCGACCGTGACCCCGCCGGACAGCTCCACACGATACACGATGACACCACCAGCGAATCGGCGATTCACGACCCGTCCGGGCCACGCTGAATTTCCGCCCTGGCCGACTAGCTCGAGCGCCTCAGGCCGCAGCACTACGAATGCCTTTCCGTAAGGCAACGACATCCCCTTCGGGCGATTCACGGTCAGCTCGTGCGTCCGTCCGCCGATTATCACTGAGGCCGTAGTTCCGCGATCAACGGCCGGTACCATCGTCCCGCGTCCTATGAATGCGGCGACCTCCCTCGATTCAGGCGCTTCGTACAGCTCTTCCGGAGTGCCAACCTGAAGCAGCTTCCCTTTTTTCAGGAGCGCAATCCGATCGGCTATCGCGAACGCGTCCTCTTGATCATGGGTTACAAATAGCGCCGGGACTCCCACGCGGCGCAGCATCGCCCGCAAGTCGTCGCGCATTGCCTGCCGCAGAGTGGGGTCGAGGTTCGACAACGGCTCATCGAGCAGCAGCGCGCGGGGCTCGATCACCAGAGCGCGGGCGAGCGCAACGCGCTGCTGCTCGCCGCCGGAAAGCGACTGGATCGCCCGATCTCCGGCACCAGCCAACCCGACGGCCTCTAGCGACGCGCGCGCTTTGTTCAATCGTTCGGTCTTGCCCACGCGCCGCGCCTCGAGACCAAACGCCACGTTCTCCTCGACCGGCATGTGAGGAAATAGCGCATAGTGCTGGAAGACCATTCCAAACCCACGACGCTCGGGTGGAACACTGGTGATGTCAGCGCCCCCAAGCATTACCGTTCCGGCATCGGGCTGCTCGTATCCGGCGGCGATTCGCAGCGTCGTCGTCTTGCCCGAGCCCGACGCGCCCACCAGAGCGAGCAGCTCGCCGGGACCTACCTCCACCGAAACATTGTCGACAGCCGTGAATTCACCGAATCGGCGCGTCACACCATTGAGCGCTAGCACTCCCGCACCGGGTTCCGTACCTCGCGCCCTCGGCGCGGCCGTCACTGCTCGTGTCCGCGGTTCCTGATGTTCGCGTCCCAGTACTTCATCCACTCGTCGAGGTGCGCGGCCATCACTTCGCGATCGACAGGCATCGGTTTGATCTTCGCCATCGCATCGCGGATCCATGCAGGAAGCTTCGACAACGGAATATCTTTTCGCGCCGGTATGCGGAGAAACGAATCCGCGGCGGCAATCATCGCTTCGGGAGTTGTGACGTACTCGTAGTACTCCTGCGCCTCTTTCGGATGCTTGCTGCCCCGTACAATCGCGATCCCATCCACCAGCAGCGGAGTTCCGCTCGCCGGAATGACGTACTTGATCGGAATACGTGTTCGCTGCTCGAGCGTAGCGAAATCGGGCATGTCCCACATAGTCACGACCCCTTCCTGCCGGCCGAGCTTCTGGTAGAGAATCGTCGGGTTCAGAGTGTACTCTCTCGTATTCGCATCCAGCTTCCTGAGCCACTCATAGCCTGCATCGGGCTTGCCCGTTTGCGCAATCGATCGGACCATGATCGCGCCGAAAATCGCCCGCATCGTCCCCGACGCAATGGGATCACGAATAACGATCTTCCCCTTCCACTTCGGATCGATGAGATCGTCCCAATCCTTGGGGGCATCGACGTCTTTCACCGCATCGCGGTTATACCCGATCACCTCGGGAGTCAGATACGTCCCGTACCAGTTGTCGTGCGCTTCGCGACCCTCTGGATCAATCGTTCCCGCCCACGTCGGCTTATACGGCTGAAGCAGACCTTCCTTCGTCGCCCTGTCGAACGCTTCCGCCGGCGCCCCGAACCACACGTCTGCCTGCGGATTCGGCTTCTCCGCGCGCACGCGCTCCAGGACCTCTTGCGAGCCCATGTCCACCCATTGTACATCGATATCCCGGTGCGCCTTCTCGAACCCTTTCTCGAAGTACTCGAGCAGCTCCTTCCCGTGCGGCGAGTAGACGATCAGTACTTTGCGATGATCCGAGCTGCACGACGCAATCGTCAGCGCTACAACCGCGATGCGCCAACAAGCTCGCCTCATTTGATGCTGTTGCCGCCGAGGAGGTTGGCGAAGATGCGCGCGCCGCCGGGAACGCCGGCGGGTAGCTGGCGGAAGAGCGCGAGTGGAACGTAGATGTACGTCCCGCGCCCATAAGGCGCCGCAAGAATGGCGGCGTGATTCGGTGGCTCGCCCGGATCGTTCATCGACAACATGCTGCGATAGTGTGAATCGAACGTCGACGGCATGTACGTCGCTCTCTCCTGAACCCAGCCTTTGAAATCATCCTGGGTGATCTTGTTTGGCGCGTTGAGCAGAGGCGACTGTGGATCGGTGAATGTTACCGGCGCATTTTCATCCGTCACTCGCTCAGCACGCTGTTGTAGCGTAATCGGATACGGCATGATCCCTGGGCGCTGCATCTCCCCCTGTCCATACTGCACAACGAGACGGCCGCCGTTACGTACATATGCGAGCAGATAGTCGTTGTTATCCTGCAGCGTCTGACTTGACTGATAGGCGCGCGGCCCGATGACGACGGCGGTGAAGCGGCTGAGGTCAGTCTGAGGAAGATCGTCCGCATCTACGATTGTCAGCGGAACACCGAGCTGTTGGAGGACTGGCGCGACATTGTCACCGACTCCGGGAACGTAGGCGACATTGAGCCGCAAGGGCAGAGCGACGTCCACGGCGTTGACGCTGATCGTCGAGGGACGATAGATCCGCTGCGGGTTGATGTGCGGATACTCGATCGGGATGTAGCCTGACTGGTACGATCTCCCATTCGCCGAGGCGACGGCTTCGATCACGTGTGTCCCGCGTGGCAGGGCTCCTTTTAACCTGAAGGCGAGAGTACGGGTAGATCCTGGCGCCATGACGACGGTGCGCTCCAATGAATCGGCACTGAGTCCTCGGGGGAGCGTCAGAGCAACAGTCACCGGGGCCGGAGCACTCAACGCCGAGCGCAGCGTTGCCTTGATCAACCGACTAGATGGGACATTGGCGCGAACCATAGTCGTCGCTTGATCGAGCGTCACGGAGATTCCGGGAGCGACGATCAGAGGTCTTTGTACATCACCCCGGACACGGTCGACATAGTGGTACACGATCGGGGCCGCCACGTCGAGCAAAGTTCCCTGTGGACCGGTTTGAACCGTCACGTGCGCCCAATTCCGGCGTTCCCTCTCGTCCTCCGATATGCCTGTGATGCGCGGAGTAAATAAATCCCCATTGCGGGGCTCAGCGAGCCACCAGGGCTGGGTTATCTGGCCGCCGACTAATGGTTGAGTCCACTGATAGCTGGAGTCCGGAAGCAGCGTCGGGGGAAAATGGATAGCTCCGCTTTCGATGTGAATCGGCACCCGTCCGCGATTGTAGAGTGTCATGGTAATCTTCGCCGTGTCACCAAGAGCTAGCGCCTGCCTGTCACCGACGGCCTCGAGAGCAAGAGCCGGCGGATTTTCCGGCGGTGTTATACGTCCGTCGCGAACCAGCAGCCTTGTCGTGTCGAGACCGGCGAAGATCGAATTCTCCTCCTTGGCCGGCGGCGCGGGAACCCGCGAATCCTCACGAGTCAGATAATCCCACACCACTCCCTTCCGACGCAGCGTCCCTTGTCCCTGCGACTTGTGCTGTGATCGGCTGTCCGCCGCAATCTCCTGATAGGACAGTCCGAGATACGGATCGTACTCCCCGACATTGATTGCAATCGTGCGGTCCTGAGGAGAAAAAAGCGCCAAACGATAAAACTTGAGTGGAGTCCACGGCTTTCCGAACTCTTTCACCGGAAAACGCAGCGTGTCCGCAGCCAGATCGTAAGCCTGCCTCGCCAGAATCGCCGAGACCTGATGGTGCCCGTGTCCGTCGCGGGGAGTTCCGGAAAATGTCGTGATCACTATGTGCGGCCTGAACGCGCGCATCACTGTCATCACATCATTAAGCAGCGAATCCTGGGGCCAGTGCTTTCGCGTCTCATCAGCGGTTTTCGAGAACCCGAAATCGTATCCGCGAGCGAAGTACTGATGCGCTCCGTCGATCCGTCGGGCCGCCAACAGCTCCTCGGTGCGAATTACGCCCAGCGCTTCACCGAGCTCGTTACCGATCAGATTCTGTCCGCCGTCACCGCGAGTGAGTGACAGGTACGCGGTCTCGACGCGCCGTCCGCGCGCAAGCCAGGCGATCAGCTGGGTGTCTTCATCATCCGGATGCGCCGCGATCCAGAGAACGCGCATCCTCTCCGGTGCATTCTGCACGCGGATGCTCGCGGATGACGGAATTATTCCCTGCGCGCTCCCGGGGTGCGGCATCAGAACGGCCGCACCCAGCACAGCGAGCGTCACCACGGCGATATGGGCGCGCGCCGTGGAACTCTGAAGCCGCGCTCTCCTCATTGTTGCTGGAAGATCGATGCTCAGGATTTGAGCGCCATGCCGCGACGTTTCGCGCCCGATGCCTGCTGCACCGGCGCATTCACCTCGGTGACGATGCGCTCCTGCTCCTTCTTGTGCGACTCGGCGTATCCCTCCGCGGGGCTCGCGCGATCGGGACGACCGACGTATCGGGTCGGCAGCGCGTTCCCTGTCGACATGCGGAGCCGCGGCGCGACGTACGTCCACGCGCCCTGGTTCTTCGGCTCTTCCTGCGCCCAGATGACTTCCTCGATCGCCGGATACAGATCGACGATCTGCGCCACCTGACTTCCCGCCCAGGGATACAGCTCCTCGATTCTCACGATCGCAACGTGTGGTGCGCGCTTGGCCGCGAGATCGTAGTAGACCTTCCCGGTGCAGAACACGAGTCGCGTTATCGCATCGCGCGTCTGCGACGCGACCGGATCGTCGATCACCGCCCGGAATTGGCCGCTCGTCAGCTCGCTGAGTCTCGACGCAGCCTCGGGCATCCGCAACAGGCTCTTGGGCTGCATCAGAATCAGCGGACGACGCTCGGCCAACGCCGCCTGGCGTCTCAGAATGTGAAAGTATTGCGCCGGCGTCGAAGGATAGGCGACACGCTGATTCCCTTCGGCGCAAAGCTGCAGAAATCGCTCGAGGCGCGCGCTCGAATGCTCGGGCCCCTGTCCCTCGTACCCGTGCGGAAGCAGTAGCACCACCGATGAATCCTGACCCCACTTGGCGCGATCGGCGGCGATGAACTGATCGATGATCGGCTGTGCGACGTTCACGAAATCCCCGTACTGCGCTTCCCACAACACCAGCGTGTCCTCGGCAGCCGTGCTGTACCCGTACTCGAATCCGAGCACCGCCGTTTCCGAGAGCGGGCTGTTGTAGACCTCGAACCGGCCGTGCTTCGCTCCGTCCGCGACGTGCGCGAGAGGAACGTAGATCTCGCCCGACTCGGCATCGTGCAGCACAGCCTGCCGATGCGAGAACGTCGCGCGCTCGGCGTCCTGCCCAGTAAGGCGGATCGACGTACCATCCGTGAGAAGCGAGGCGAATGCGAGCGCCTCCGCGTGTCCCCAGTCGATGCCGCCGGCGTCACCCATCGCCTCCGCGCGCCGCGCCAGGGTCTTCGCCAGCCGCGGATTCACCTTCAGCGTCGACGGCCACTTGAGCAGACGCTCATTCAGCGCGCGCAAGCGATCAGCATCGACTCCTGTATCCGCGCTTGCCGCCGACAGATCCGCCTCGCCTTCTTTGGGCGCCCGGTGCTCGGGCGGATGGATCTCCCCACTCTTCATCGCCGTCTGGATGCGATCGAAGTTCGCCGCCGCATCGGCGTCGAGCTTCTTTACTTCAGCGTCGGTAACGACTCCCTCGGCGACGAGGCGATTGCCCCAGACCTCGCGCGGCGAAGGATGCGAGCGAATTTTCTTGTACAGTTCCGGCTGCGTGAAGGACGGCTCGTCGGTCTCGTTGTGCCCGTGACGCCGGTAGCCGACGACATCGATCAGGAAATCCTTGCCGAACTTCGCGCGATACTCGATTCCAAGTCTCGTCACGTGCACACACGATTCCGCGTCATCGGCGTTGACGTGAATGATCGGCACCTCGAATCCCTTGGCGAGATCGCTGGCGTAGTGCGTCGAGCGCCCGTCGATCGGATCGGTCGTGAATCCAACCTGATTGTTGACGATGACGTGAAGCGTCCCGCCTGTGCTGAACCCTTCGAGGCCCGAAAGGTTGAAGGTCTCGGCTACCACTCCTTCGCCGGGGAACGCCGCGTCGCCATGGACGCAGACGGGAAGGACCGCCGATTCGTCTCTCGTTCCGTCGCCCGCCAGAACCTGCCGCGCGCGCGCAACTCCCTCGAGCACGGGGTTTACCACTTCCAGGTGGCTTGGATTCGGAATCAGCACGATATCGACTTCAGCGCCATTCGCCGTCTGTCTCGTTCCGCGAGCTCCCAGGTGGTATTTCACGTCCCCTGTTTCACTCACGGCGTTGGTCGTCGCGTGCTTGCCTTCGAATTCCTCGAAGATCGTCGCGTACGGCTTGCCAAGTGTGTGGGCGAGAACGTTGATGCGCCCACGATGGGCCATCGCAAGGTCGATCTCACGCGTCCCGTGCGTCGCTGCGGCTTCGATCGCGACGTCGAGCATCGGAACAAGGATGTCCCCACCCTCGATGGAGAAGCGCTTGTACCCCTGATACGCGCGGCCGAGGAAGCGCTCGAGCCCGTCGACTTCGGTGAGACGCTGCAGAATCGCGCGCTTGTCTTCTACGCTGAGCGGCGCGTTGAGACGCCCGCTTTCGATCTCCTCTCGCAGCCACTCGCGTTCGTCGACTTTGCCAAGGTGCGCGATCTCGAAGCCGATTCGCGATGAATAGAACTCCCGGAGGCTGCCGACTACGTCTGCTGCGGTTCCCCCTTCGCCACCGAGAGCCTCCGCGGGAATCCTCTGTAGATCTTGCTCACTGAGGCCGTGAAATTCGGGCGTCAGCTCGGGAGTTCCGCCGGGCGGCGTGCCGAGCGGATCCAGTGGGACGGCGAGGTGGCCGAAATTGCGGATCGCGTCGACAAGCTTCGCTGCGCCAGCCACTTTTCTGAGCAGGTCGGCATCGACCCGCGCAGTCGCCGGAGTCTCTCCTGCCGTGGGGGGCAGGGCGCCGCTCAGACTCTCGGCGAACCGGAAGAATTGTCGCCACGATTCGTCCACCGACGCCGGGTCGCGCCGATAGGCTTCGTATGCTTCGCTTATGTATCCGTCGTTGAAGACGCCCGTAATCGGGTCAGAGCTCATGCTCTAAATTTAACCGCGCTCTACTGCCCTTGGCGCTGTGTTAAGAGGGTGGGGGAGGCTGTACTTCGAGCGGGCCGCGGCGGCACGCAGAATCTTGAGCGCGGGGCCGCTCTCCAGAGTCGGCAGATAGAGAAAGCCGGCAATCCCATTGACGTCCAGCAGCTGCAGCTCCTGAGAGTGGCGCGTAAGGCTCACCGCAATCACGGGGGTATTGGAGAGCAGCTCGTCGCGCTCCCACTTTTCGAGCGGAATGGTCGCCAGGAGGTCGTAGTCGCAGATGATCACATCGGGCGACGTGCGTCGCGCGGCCTCGACGGCCGCATCGAGTCCAACGACCTCGGAAGTAATGACGCCCATACAGGCAAAATACCGTGCGATGTGCTCGCTCAAAAAGCAATGGCGCGCAATGCACAGTGCGCGGAGAGGTACAGCTTCTTTCTGCGGAGCCGCTTGAACTGAGTTTACAGACATGGCCGTTGATCGTAAGGCACTACGGGAAGGAACACAAGCAGAACCGATACGAAATCTGTCGTAAATGAGCGACGCGTCACCCGATGAAGGGCAACTGCAAATGCAACTGAACGGGTGCGAGCCGTCACCTGGCATCTCGGTTGATCTGGTATCTGACTGCAACTGAACGGGTGCGAGTCGCCAGTAGCATGGCTGTTGGTTCCCAGTTCACTACGTCCAGACTTCACTACTGGCGTTATGGCACAAGCAGTTGCTCCGAACGCCGCGGGGATAAGTCAGGGCGTCGTGAACTCACACCTCGCATCTACGCTACTGACGTCTCGCACCCGTTCAGTTGCAGTTGTAGTAAAGAAAAGCCCCCCGCACTATGCCTAGTGCGGAGGGCTTTCCAGAAGTTCGAGCGGGCAGCTCTTACTTCTTAGTCTTGTCGACGTTGTTACCGACGATGCCGCCGAGGATCGCTCCGGCTGCGCCACCGATAATCGCGCCCTTCACGCTGCGGCCGGCGACCGCGCCGATCACAGCACCAGCGCCGGCGCCAATCGCGGCGTCACGCTTGGTGTGCTTGACTTCTACTGGCGCAGGAGCAGGAGCGCTATAGACCGGGGCCGAAGAATACGTTCCGCCCGACGAGCTCCGACGAGTGGTGGTCGTGCGACGGACTGGCGCCCGGTAAACGGTGCGAGGCGTCGTCGCGTTACTCCTCAGCGCTGCGCTGGACGTCGCCGTCCCCGCACGCTCAGCGGCAGTGATGCTGTCGAGCGGCGTGTACGGCCGGCTCGCTGCGGCGGTGGACAGATCGGAATTCAACGCGCTATCCGCGGCGGTCTGATTGTCGCCCTTCGAGCAGGCGAATGCGAGAGCCGCGGCCGGAAGAATTAGTAACTTTTTGAACATTTTGAAGCCTCCAGGATTGACCCCCGCTTAGGGCGACGGCACTACCATAGAGGGCAGGGTCTGTGCCAAACGTACGGTGGAGTTAGGCCGCTCTAGCGACGGATAACCCGCAGTCGGCGCCATGTCGTCCTCTAGAGAGGCCGGCAGGGTGAGACGGAAGGAGCTGCCTTGCCCGGGTGTCGAGCAAACGGTCAGCGAGCCATCCAACAGCTGAGCCAGGCGCCTTGAAATGGGGAGGCCCAGGCCAGTACCCGGCTGCTTCGATTCCGAGACCTGGACGAACTCCTCGAAGATGCGCGCGATGTCTTCCTTCGCGATCCCGACTCCTTCGTCGACTACCTCCATTTCTACACCCTTGTCCTCGCACTGTTTGCACACTACGCGGATCGGCTTCCCCTCGCCAAACTTGATCGCGTTCGACAGCAGGTTGAGCAGAATCTGCCTCACCCGCCGCGGGTCGCTCACAATGTTGAAAGGCTCGCTCTCCATGTCGAGCGCGAGGGTAGAGCCATACTCGTCCGCGAGCGGCCGCACGGTGACGAAAAGGTCATCGATCAGCGCGGGGAACACCACCGGCTGCAGCGAGAGCTCGATCTTCCCAGCCTCGATCTTGGACAGGTCGAGTACATCGTTTACCAGCTCGAGCAGATGCCGCGCCGCCTTTAGCGTGCGCTGCAATCCTTCCTTCTGCTTGGCGTTCAGCGGACCGTAGATGTTGTCCAGCATCAGCGTGCTGTAGCCGATGACGGCATTGATTGGCGTTCGCAGCTCATGGCTCATTGATGCATAGAACCTGTTGCGCGCACCCATCGCCTGTTCGAGCGCGACCTGGCGACGGTGCAGCTCATCGTTCATCTGCGACAGCTTGGCCGCCGACCGCGCCTCGGCTTCCAGGAGCGAAGTCCGATGCTCTAGCTCGAGCTCACGCTTCTGGCTTTCGCGCAGCAGGTCACCCTGCCGCTGGATCTCACCCTGCTTGAGATAGAGATCCACGAACACTGCCACCTTCGATCTGAGGACATCGGGATTGAACGGCTTGAACACGTAGTCCACCGCGCCCATCGAATATCCCTTGAACACGTACGCGTCTTCCTTGCTGATCGCGCTCAGAAAGATGATCGGGATGGTGCGCGATCTCTCACGCGACTTGATGATCTCCGCCACCTCGAAACCGTTCATCCCCGGCATCTGGACGTCGAGAAGTATCGCGGCGAACTCCGCTGCGAGAACCTGCTTGAGCGCTTCAGCGCCGGAGTTGGCGCGTATCAGAGACTGACCCAGGGGTTCGAGAATCGCCTCGAGCGCGAGAAGGTTCTCGGGCCGATCGTCGACGAGAAGGAGGTTGACGCGCTCGCCACTCATACCGCTTTCCTCGCTCTAACCTTCGCCCGCTTGCGACTGAGCGCGATCAGTCTCGGCGCTAACCCTTCCAGCGGAAGAACTTCGGCGCTCGGGACCGCTTTCATGGCAGCGTGCGGCATGATCGCAATCTCAGCGGTCCGCGGGTCCTGCACCAGAGCACACCCGCCCCGCTTCACAATGTCGGAAAGACCCTGAGCGCCATCTTCGTTCGCCCCGGTAAGCACAACTCCAATCGCCTCCGGGCCGTACGTGTCGGCCGCCGAGCTTAGCATCACGTCGATCGACGGCCTGCTGAATCGCACCGGCTCCTCGAGACTCAACGACAAGAAGCCGTCGTCGATCAGCACGTGATAGTTCGCCGGAGCGATATGGACCGTGCCCGGTGTGAGCGGCTCCTTGTCTTCAATCTCCGACACCTTCAAATCGGTCGCATCCTGAAGGATCTCGGCAAGCAGCCGATCGGAATCACTGCTGCGGTGCTGCACCACGACGATAGGGAGGCTGAAATCCGCGGGCAGAGCGCCCAGCAGTTTGGACATCGCGGCAAGACCGCCCCACGACGATCCTACCCCCACGATCGAGTACGCCATCTATCTCACCTTCCGGAAGATCTTTTCCGGGGGCGCGATTTGCTGGTAGCAGTCTTCGTGCGACATGAAACGGAGCGTTTCCTTGCTCCCCAGGACCAGCACGCCAAACATGGCAAGACTGTCGTAGAAGAGGCTGTGGACCTTCGACTGCAACGTCTTGTCGAAATAAATCAGCACGTTCCGGCAGAGGATGACGTTGAACTCGCTGAACGAGCGGTCCGTCACCAGGTTGTGCTGCGAGAACACGACGTTCTTCGTCAACCCCTGATCGAATAGTGCTCCCCCGTATTTCGCCGTGTAATACTCCGAGAACGACCTCTTGCCGCCGGCGCGGATGTAGTTGTCGGTGTACTCCTGCATCCGCTCCAGTGGAAAAATCCCCGCCTTGGCCCTCTGCAGCACGACTTCGTTGATGTCCGTGGCATAGATGCGCAAGCGATCGTACAGGCCTTCTTCGCGGAGCAGGATCGCCATCGAGTAGACCTCTTCCCCCGTCGAACATCCGGCGTGCCAGATGCGGATGAACGGATACGTTCTCAGAAGAGGCACTACGTGCTCGCGGAAAGTCTGGTAGAACCCCGGATCCCGGAACATCGCCGTCACGTTGATGGAGAGATCCAGCAGCAGCTTCTCCATCATCTCCGGCTCGTGCAGCACGCGTTCCTGCAGGGCGCTCACGCTGGAGAGTCCTTCCTCTTCGATGCGCTTCCACAGCCGGCGCCGGATCGATGCGTACGCGTACGCGCGGAAATCAAATCCGTAGTGACGGAAGATCCCCTCCAGCAGCAGCTCGATCTCGATCCTCTCGAGATCGGGCTTGAACGACTGCCGGTCGGGCTCGGCGCCAGAGCTGGGTGCTTCCGCTACCGGTACAGCCACACGCGCAACAGTGAAAGCAGCTGGTCGGTATCGACTGGCTTGGTGATATAGTCGGACGCTCCGGCCGTTATGCACTTCTCACGATCGCCCTTCATCGCCTTCGCGGTGAGCGCGATGATGGGCAGCGCCTTGAACTGATCCATCGCCCGGATTGCCTTGGTCGTCTCGTACCCATCCATCTCGGGCATCATGACGTCCATTAGAACCACGTCCACGTTGGGATCCTTCCCTAGTTGCTCGATCGCCTGCTTGCCGTTCTCGGCGAAGCGGACGATCATGCCGTGATCCTCCAGCATGCTCGTCAGCGAGAAGATATTGCGCACGTCGTCATCGACCACGAGGACGTTCTTGCCCGCAACCACAGAGTCGGCGTCGTGCAAGTGCTCGAGCATCTTCCGTTTCTGCTCCGGCAGCTTCGCCTCGACGCGGTGCAGGAAAAGAGCGGTCTCGTCGAGTAGCCGCTCCGGAGACTTCACGTCCTTCACGATGATCGTCTCCGCGTACTTCTTGATCTTCGTCTCATCCTCCGGACTCAGATCCTTGCCCGTGTAGATGATGATCGGCAGGTCGTGGTTCTGCGGATCCGACTTTACGTTCTCGAGGAGGTCGAATCCGCTCAACCCATCGTTCGTGAGTCCGAGATCCAGCACCATACAGTCAAAGTGCTTCTCCTGGAGCATTTTGCGCGCTTCATCTGCCGAGGCGACGGCTGTGATCTCGACATCGTCGTGCGCGATGAGCTCGACGATGCTCTGCCGCTGTGCCTCGTTGTCTTCGACGACGAGCAGCGTTCTGGGAATCGTCTCGATAAACGACGAGATCCTGGCGAACGCGGCGTCGAGCGCTTCCTTGCTCACCGGTTTTGCCAGGAAGGCGATGGCGCCGGCCTTCAGGCCTTCGCGTTTCTCCTCCATGCCCGAGATGATATGCACCGGAACGTGCCTGGTCTCCGGATCGCGCTTCAGGCGATCGAGCACCTCTAGTCCGTCCATGCCCGGCATGTCTATGTCGAGCGTTATCGCATCGGGCCGAACCTCGCGCGCAGCCCTGAGACCCGCCTCGCCGTCGAGCTCAACCACGGCCTTGTAACCCTTGTCATGCGCCATGTCGAGCAGGACTTTCGCGAAGTTCTGATCGTTCTCGATGACCAGCACTGTGCGGTCACCTTCCTCGATCCGGTCGCGGTCGTCGGCGATCACCGTTTGCGGAATCGCGCGGCGCTCGGGACGATATTGAAGAGCGTCGCCCGACGGTCTCCGCCGCTGGTCGCGAGGACCGGGTCGTCGCGGCCGCGTTTGCGCCGGTGGCGACGAGTCCGCACCGCTTGGCCTCTCCGGCCGACCTGACGACACGTAGTTGCTCGTGTCGATCGTATCGCGATCGGGCCCGTCCTGCCGGGGGATGTAGCGCGCAGGAAGGAAGAGCGTGAACGTGCTGCCCTGGCCCTCCGCGCTCTCAACACGTATCTCGCCGCCGAGGAGGCGGGCGATCTCACGACTG
>Ga0193751_1001866_pt1 | contig 13140 bp, 16 predicted proteins | sample L1c2metaG_FD_143050 | JGI IMG/M metagenome (GOLD analysis project Ga0193751, IMG submission 143050) | Soil microbial communities from a riparian zone of the East river system, Colorado, United States - L1c2 | ecosystem: Environmental > Terrestrial > Soil > Riparian zone | place: USA: East River... | reverse complement strand
GAAGCCCGCCTGCAAGGCTTCAATGGCGGCCACTTTGATATGTTCGGGTGTATCGGAATCGGGCTCGCCCGCGCCGAATCCGCAAACGTCGAGCCCCTCCGCTTTCATTGCCTTGGCTTTGCTGTCGATCGACAGAGTCAGGGAGGGTGTGAGTTGCGAGGCGCGCGCGGAAATTTCCATGGTGTTTTGCAAGGTTGGAAAACTATTTGGTGCTGTAGAAGTTTTCAATGACAGGTTTAAAATTGTTCTCGGCGACGCGGACGATGCCCATCTCGCGTCGCGCATTTTCCACCGAATCGGAGGCGTGTGCCGCGTTGATCATGATGGTCTGACCAAATTCCTTGCGAATGGATCCCGGCGGGGCTTTGGCCGGATCGGTCGGACCGAGGACGTCGCGAATCTTGCGCACGGCCTCTTCACCCTGATACACAATGGCGACGCACTTCTCCGTGCCGGGAGCTTCCCGCTCGCCTGCCGGAGTCTCACTCGGCTTCCGCCCCGCCATGAATTCGACAATGCTCTCCCAGTTCTCCCGGCCGCTTTTCGGCCCGAGTTTCTCTTCCAAAACGGGCAGGACCGGTCCATAAAATTCCTCCGCCTGTGCCACGCTCATCCGATGAACCTTGAATCCCACAATGTAGAGACCGGTCCGTGAAAAGACCTCGATCACGCCACCGGGGCGCAAATTGGGAAACTTGAAGTTGTCCGGCTTGATCAGGACAAGCGTCTTTTCCACTTTCGCACCAGCCGGATAAGGAATGACTTCATCCAAAATGCCGCCATCGCTATCGGAAAATTCCGCCCAAAGTTTAAGATCCTGCTCGATTGCTTTCGGGTCGAATGCCGTCAGCACACCGGGCTCGAAATAGGTTACTTTGCCCGAGCCATCCGTAATATAATCGCCAAACGTATCGCGAATCGTTTCGCCGCTGGTGCGCTCATTGACGATGTGTCCCACCGCCTGGTGCATCTTCCCAGAGGCATCGGGCCCGCGGAAGACGAGAAACATGACGCGGGCGTGCTGCCCATTGACCTCGCCGGTAAAATTCTTGAGCACGTACTCGCGAATCAGCTCCTGGGTGGCGCGATGGCGCGCGTCTGTCTCCGTCACAATCGTAGCCGCAAAACGCTCCGCCAGCCTTTGGCTGGGTGCGAACATGCGGGCCGCCACCAGGTCGAGACCGGTGCGGGAGATCAGCCGCGAAATGATTCCGCCGGTGCGCGATTTGCGCATCGAATACGGGGTCACGATTGCGTAGGAGAGCTCTTCGGTCGGCATGGGTCTAACGCGGCTTTGTTAAACCGCGTTGTATGCAGAAAAACCGAAGCCGCCTTGGGACCGGAACCTTGCTGGCGGTGCCTCTCTCCGTCAACTTGGTTTTTGCTTATACCAATGGCCTTGCCACCCCGTGCCTTGCTATCCCGAGCCAGGGAAGACAGCTGACTGTCATGTCGACCGTAGTGGAGACATCTCTCGTCGTCGCGAGCACAGCGAGGAAACTACAGTTAGAGATCTCTCGACTTCGCTCGAGATGACAAGCGCTTTGCGGCGCGATCCTAACTCGAGCACAAAAAGGAGGGCGACCCATTTCCCACGCCGCCGCCTCTCGATGATCTGAAACCCGGTGCGTCGCAAGGCCCTGCTCACCTCGGACTCCTGGCTTCGGAGGATGCCGGAGACAATCAGTTGTCCGCCGCCTGCCAGAAACCGGGATAGGCGTGGCGTTGTTTCGATCAACAGTTCGCTGAACAAGTTCGCCGTAACAACATCCACCTTTCCCTTTGGCCGCCAACGCCGAACGTCGGCCAACTGAAAGTCGACCCGGCGAATTCCGTTCAACCTCGCATTGGCCCGCGCCGTCGAGATCGCCGTCGGATCGTTATCGATCGCGATCACTGTCGCCGCTCCGAAGTGGCGCGCGGCCAGGGCCAGAATTCCACTGCCCGTTCCAAGGTCGGCCAGCGACCAGCCCCTTTCCATTCCCCGCGTGACCTGTTCCAATAATCGCAATGTCATGGCCGTGGTGAGATGCCCGCCCGTCCCGAACGCCGCGCCCGCAGGAATCACAAGGTGGGACGGGCCTTCGGACCGCGACCCCCCAGTTTTCCCTTCCCCATCACTAATAATCAGCCGTCTCCCGATACGCAGCAGCGGCAAAACCTGCTCTCGCGCAAAAACTCCTAGCCAATCGCGGGGCAGTTTATCAATTTGTCCGCCGAAGTCCTTCGAGAATCAGCCATGGATGGTTCGGGCGCTCGATGGTCGCCAGTTTTTCGCCGACCGACAAGCGCAAGGCGTCGCCCTTGGCCTCGAGCCACTGGGGAGCCGCTAGCCTTCGCCATAAATACATGCGTCAGTAAATAACAATGCTGAAACTTCGCGGCATCCATCATATTACGGCGATCGCGACCGATCCGCAGCGGAACGTGGATTTCTACACTCACGTGCTCGGACTTCGGCTGGTCAAACGGACCGTAAACTTCGATGACCCGTCGAATTACCATTTCTATTTTGGCGACCGCGTCGGCCACCCGGGCACGATCATTACTTTTTTTCCGTGGCCGGGCGCGCGGCGCGGCGCTCGCGGCACCGGCCAGGTGGTTTCGACAAGTTTTGCCGTTCAACCGGAGGCGATCGATTTCTGGAAGAGACGACTGAGCGATGAGCATGCCCTCGCCGAAGAAACGGCGCGGCGATTCGGCCAGCGCGTCCTGCGTTTTACCGACCCTGACGGGCTCATGCTTGAGCTCATCGAATCGAACCATTTTGATGCAATCGAAATCCACAAGATGAGTGATGTGCCTAACGAGTTTGCCTTGCGCGGATTCCATGCCCCCACCCTGGAAGTGCGGCCGGCGAAATTGACCGAGCAACTTCTGATCGAGACATTCGGGTTCGACATGATTAGGGAAGAGCAGACCCGCCGCCGTTTCTCGCTGAACGGGGATCTGTCCAACGCGCAGATCGATCTGGTTGAATCCGCCGAAACCGGATTCGGGAACATCTCAGCCGGCACGGTGCATCACATTGCCTTCCGCGCCGCCAACGACGAAGAGCAGCTGCAATGGCGCGCCTTGCTGATCGAGCGTGGATTGCAGGTTACGCCGGTCATCGATCGGCAATACTTTCACTCAATCTATTTCCGCGAACCGGGCGGAATCTTGTTTGAGATCGCGACCGATAATCCGGGATTTGCCACGGACGAACCGGTCGAGCACCTGGGAGAAGGGTTGAAGTTACCTCCGCAATATGAGGAGCACCGAGGCTCGATCGAGAAGGTTCTTCCACCCATTTCCCTGAATGTCACGTCGACGCCATGAGTACAACGGAATTCATCCATCGATTTCTGCCGGCGGCTGACGGACAGAAAACAGAGCGCACGCTCCTTCTTTTGCATGGCACCGGCGGCAATGAGAACGATTTGATCGAGCTAGGTCGCGCCATCGATTCTGACGCCGCCATTTTGAGTCCGCGCGGGCGGGTCCTCGAAAATGGCTCGCCTCGTTTTTTTCGGCGCTTGTCTGAAGGCGTTTTCGATGAAGCTGACGTTATCGCGCGGGCCCACCAGTTGGGCGATTTTATCAAGAGCGCCGTGACTGAATACCGCATCGCCACGCAACATTTGGTCGTGGTGGGTTACTCCAACGGCGCGAACATCGCTGCCGCCATGATGCTTTTGGGAGTAGCCGAATTTCCGCGGGCCATTTTGTTTCGGGCGATGGTGCCGTTGGCGAAAGTCGATCCCAGGCCCGCCCAAAAGGCGGCTGTGCTGATCGCGGAAGGTCAGTTCGATCCGATCGCACATCCGGATACCGGCCGGCAGTTAGCGGAAATGCTGCGCGCCACCGGCGCGACGGTTGACTTGATTTTTCAATCGGCCGGCCACGAACTGACGCCCAACGATGTGATGGCCGCCCGCCGCTGGCTTGCGACTTAGAGTCTCGCGGAGCAGTGGGGCGAGACTGTGTCGAGTCGACTTATTGACAGCAGATAAGTTCGATAAATCGTTGGAGGATCGTCGTCGGCTCGACAGAGCCTCGCCCTACCAACTTGAGGTTAGTCAAACGACCGTTGTAACTCCACGGCCCGCGCCAGTGTCCGGAGATACAAAGCGCGCGAGATTTCGATCACGCCAAACTGGGCTAGATGCGGCGTGACCCATTGCGTGTCGAGCAGGATAAACTTGCGCGACCGCATCCGCGCGACCAGCGAAACGAGCGCCACTTTTGAAGCGTCCGTCACCCGGTGAAACATCGATTCGCCGAAAAATGCGCCGCCAATGGTGACTCCGTAAAGTCCGCCGGCCAGTTTTCCGTCGCGCCATGCCTCCACCGAATGCGCATAGCCAAGTTTATGCAGACGCTCGTAGCTCTGCATGATGTCACGCGTAATCCAGGTATCCTGCCGTTTGGCGCAGGCGCGAATCACTTCGCCGAAGCGGGTGTTGATCCGTATCTCGAACACCTTCTTCTCCACCGTGCGACGCAGCCCATGTGGGATATGAAACTTGTCCAGCGGCAGGACGGCGCGCGGATCCGGAGAGAACCACTCAATCGTGTCATCGCTCATTCCCATGGGAAACAGACCCAGCCGGTAACCTTGCAGCAAAATTTCCGGCGAGATCATGGTGAAGACGATGAAGAGCTGAAGCGTTGGAGCGTCACAAGGTTACATCGTTACATCGTGCAGTGGCGAAGATCGCCGCCCATTACCCCTTCACTCCATTTCTTCATCTCTCCGTCCCTCTTGCAATAACACATCTGCTCCCTAAAATAAGCGGATGAAGCGCATATCGATTGTTTTTGCGCTGGCCAGCACCCTCTTTCTGGCGGCTTGCGCGGATCCTGTGGAGAAGCGCAGCACCAGCGAAGTGCAGGGGCAACTCGAGCGCGGCGTCACCGGTCAGGGTCAAATCGGACCGGAACAGCGCGCACCCGGCGACCCGGCCAACGAACACGGGATTCCGCAAAACCATCCGTAGGATGTGAAGACGAGCACGCCCGTCCAGCATTCCCGGATTCTTATCCTCGATTTCGGTTCGCAGTACACCCAGGTCATCGCACGCCGCATCCGCGAGCTGCAGGTTTATTCTGAAATCGTAGCTTTCGATCTTCCCGCCGCGCAGGTAGCGCAACGCCGGCCTAACGGAATCATCCTCTCCGGCGGACCGGCCAGCGTTTACGACAAGAATGCGCCGCGCATCGATCCTGAAATATTTTCGTTGGGCATTCCTATCCTCGGCATCTGCTACGGTCTTATGCTCATGGCCCATCACCTCGGTGGCAAAGTCGAGTTCAGCGGCCGGCGCGAATATGGCGCGGCCGTTCTGCACGTGACGAACGGTTCCGAATTGTTTCAGGGCCTGGGCGCGCAGCTCGACGTCTGGAACAGCCACGGTGACGAGGTCACCGGCCTCCCCGAGGGATTTCGTGTCGCCGCCAAAACCGACAACTCACCCTTTGCCGCGGTGGAAGATTCGCTCAGAAAGCTCTACGGACTGCAGTTTCATCCCGAGGTCGCGCACACTCCGCGCGGCAAGCAGATTCTTGAGAATTTCGTTTATCACATCTGCCACTGCTCCATGGACTGGACGATGGGATCGTTCATCGAGGAGGCCTGTGAGCGCGTGCGCCGTCAGGTGGGCGAGGCTCGCGTGGTTCTCGGCCTGAGCGGCGGCGTCGACTCGTCGGTCGTGGCTGCGCTACTGCACAAGGCGATCGGCGATCAGTTGACCTGCATTTTTGTAAACAACGGCTTACTCCGCGCGCGTGAGGAAGAGATGGTCCAGCGGGTGTTCGGCGAGAATTTTCGCGTCCGCCTCAAATATGTCGACGCGACCGATCGCTTTCTCGACAAACTCCGCGGCGTGACCGATCCCGAAAAAAAGCGCAAGATTATCGGCAACGAGTTCATCGACGTTTTTCAGCACGCCACCGAAGAGCTCCTGCAGGAAGACAAGCAGAAGGGATCAGACGAGCACAGCGGGTATCGGTTTCTTGCCCAAGGCACGCTCTATCCGGATGTGATCGAGAGCGTAGCCATCGGCGGGAATCCGGCGCATGTCATTAAGAGCCATCACAACGTGGGTGGCCTCCCTGAGAAAATGCACTTCGAACTGGTCGAACCGGTCCGGGAGCTTTTTAAAGACGAAGTGCGTCAGGCGGGCCTCCAACTCGGCCTGCCTAAAGAGGTCGTTTACCGTCAGCCTTTTCCCGGTCCTGGATTGGCCGTGCGAATTCTCGGCGAAGTTACGCCCGAACGGTTAAACATCCTGCGCGAAGCCGACACCATCGTGACCAGCGAAATGGAATCGTCCGATTGGTACTATCGCGTCTGGCAATCATTCGCCGTTTTGCTTCCGGTGCGCTCCGTGGGAGTGATGGGCGATCAGCGCACCTACGAGAACACGATCGTGCTCCGAATTGTCGAGAGCCAGGATGGAATGACCGCCGACTGGGTCCGGGTTCCGTATGAGTTGCTGGCGCGCATTTCCAATCGCATCAGCAACGAAGTCAAAGGCGTGAACCGCGTCTGCTACGACATCTCGAGCAAACCACCGAGCACGATCGAGTGGGAATAAGCTGAGTTCGTGGAAAAGCCGGCCGTTCCGATCTCCAATGCAGGAAGGGCCTTCGCGCCGCCGCCCTCTCATCGTGCTTCTGGTCGCCCTAAGACCTGGCGCATTCTTTCCGCGCTCGAATGGGTCGTCACCGCCGGCACGACTCTGCTGGCGCTTCATCTGCATTTCGTTTTCCTGCGTCACGCCGGTGCCCTGTGGCGCGACGAAGTATCGTCAATCGACCTCGCCGACCTGCCGGGATTCCTCCCGCTCTGGACGATGTTGACCCACGATTCGTTTCCCTTGCTCTGGTCCCTCATCCTGCGTTGTTGGGAAACGATCGGCTTGGGCGACACCGATATGCATTTGCGGTGGCTGGGGTTTTTCGTCGGCATTTTTCTGCTCGCCTCAATCTGGATCGCCGGCGGCCTGATCAGCGGGCGTGCACCGCTCATCGCTCTCGCCCTCTTCGCGCTGAGTGCGACCACCGTCTGGTCGGGGGACTCGCTGCGCGCCTACGGAATCGGAACTGGCCTGGTCATTCTGGCAGTCACCTTTTTGTGGCGCTTCTACAAAAGGCCGACAACGCGCAACGGCGTGATGGCAGCGGGGCTCGCCATCCTCAGCGTTCAATGTTTATATCAGAATGCCTTCCTGCTCCTTGCCGCTGGATTAAGTGCTTCGTTGCTTGCGGCCATTCAAAAAAAATGGCGCACAGCAGGGTGGATTGTCGCCCTCGGCGCAATCGCCGCCATCTCGTTGCTTCCTTACCTCCCCCAAATCGCGCGCTCACAGGATTGGTGGATGCTGGAGAAAAGCGGATTCCATCCCGAGCAACTCTGGCTGAAAGCGTCACAGGCTCTCGGATTTCCTTTGCCCTGGTTCAATCTTGTTTGGGTCGGGCTCGCCGCGCTGGCCTTGCTGCTCGGAGGGGCGCAATTGCTTCGTGTTCGCAAGGAAGAGCAGGATGCAGAATCTCGCGAGATCACGTACTTCGCCGCCCTCTCGCTCATTCTCGGTCTTTGCCGACCCAGCCCTGGTATTACCTGCCTCTCATGGGTTTTGTCGTTCTCTGCATCGATCTTGTTTTGTCCAACACACTCTGGATCCGCCCTTTTCTGGTCGTTTTCACCGTCGCTATCGCACCCCTGAGTCATCGGGCCGCCCAGCCAATCTTGCAAAACCGGCAGACCAACATGGATCTGCTCGCCGCTCAACTCTCCCGCGAAGCGGGGCCTAACGACCTCATCGTCATCAACAACTGGTACTGTGGCGTGACATTTCAACGATATTACCGTGGCGGCACACCCTGGGTGACATTGCCGCCTTTGACCGATCTCACTATTCATCGCTACGATTTGATGAAACTGGAAATGCAAAAGCCCGCTGCGATTCAGCCGGTACTGGACAGCGTCGCCACCGCCTTGCGCTCGGGACATCGCGTCTGGCTCGTCGGGCGCATCCCGCTCGATGGTCAGGCGCCGCCCAAGATTCAACCCGCTCCGAACAATCCCTGGGGCTGGCTGGTTTTTCCGCACACCCAGGTTTGGGCGGCCGAGTTGGGATATCTCGTCGCCCGACATGCGACCGACGCGCAGCGCTTCCCGACAACCCCGGCCGTAAATCCATTGGAGAATGTTGAGATCGCCTCCATCACCGGCTGGCGCGAATAACATAAAAGTCACACCTGCTGAGGAAACTTAAGAGGCGGGACCGCAGCGCTTTTTACAGAATAGGCTGGCCAGTTGGGCCTAAAGAATCGTCCGCCGCGGTTTTTTATTGGAGGGATGCGCCCCGTCGCGTCCCCTTATTTGGGGCACGACGGCGCGTGCCCCTCCAGATAATAAAACGATGACAGGGCTAGAATTTATAGAGCGTTAATATCGACAGTCTTAGTGCCATTGGTTATGCCTTGCCTCGATTGAACGCCGAGCAATCTCGTCTGGCCGAGAATAAAACGCAGGAAGAACCGTGGTACTTCTGGGGACCGTACCTCGCCGAGCGCGCCTGGGGCACGGTGCGGGAAGATTACAGCGCCAACGGCGATGCCTGGAATTATTTTCCGCACGATCACGCGCGCTCACGCGTCTACCGCTGGAATGAGGACGGTCTTGGCGGCATTTGCGATTACAAGCAACGGCTCTGCTTCGCCTTCGCTTTTTGGAACGAGCGCGATCCGATCTTAAAGGAGCGCCTCTTCGGCGTAACCGGTCCGCAGGGGAACCATGGCGAAGACGTCAAAGAAATTTACTGGTACAACGACAATACGCCTTCTCACAGTCTGATGCGGATGGTCTATCGTTATCCGCAGCGCGCTTTTCCCTACGAGCAGCTGATCAATGAAAGCGGGCGGCGCTCCCGGATGGAGGGCGAGTACGAACTCTGGGATACTGGCGTGCTCTCCGAAGACCGCTTTTTCGATCTCGAGATCGAATATGCCAAGGCCGGGCCGCACGATATTCTGATCCGCGTCAACGCCACGAACTGCGGGCCGGACCCGGCCCCTCTGCACATCCTGCCCACCATCTGGTTCCGCAATACCTGGAGCTGGGGCCGTGACAATCAAAAGCCGAATTTGCAGGAAGGCGCGCGCAGCGACGAAAAAATCCGGGCGATCGAGGCCGATCACCCGGAGATCGGCTCCTACCATTTTTATTGTGAAAAAGCGGAGCGCCTTCTTTTCACCGAAAACGAAAGCAATCTCACGCGGCTCTGGGGCGTTTCGAATCCGACGCCGTTTGTCAAAGATTCAATCAACGATTGCGTTGTTAACAATCAGCTCGACCTGGTGAACCCGAATCGCGTCGGAACAAAGGCGGCCGCCCACTATTGTCACGTCATTCCGCCAGGTGAAACGATCTCCATTCGCCTGCGCTTGAAGAAGATTGACAATCCGGGGAGCGCACGCGAGTCGCGTGCGCTCCCTGGAAAGGAATCGTGCGATCCGCTGGCCGATTTCGACGCCATCTTCGCATCGCGGAAAGCCGAAGCGGACGAATTCTACTCCCTGATCTCCCCTTCCTGTTTGAGCCAGGAACATTGCGCCATCCAAAGGCAGGCCCTCTCCGGCATGCTTTGGAGCAAACAATTCTATCACTACATCATTGAGCAATGGCTCGAAGGCGATCCAGCGCAGCCGCCGCCGCCGCCTGCATAACGAGCGGATCATGTCGATGCCCGACACATGGGAGTACCCCTGGTACGCCTCATGGGATCTCGCGTTCCATTGCATCCCGCTCGCCCTGGTCGATCCGCAATTCGCCAAAGGGCAACTCGATCTCATCGTGCGCGAATGGTATCAGCACCCCAACGGGCAAATCCCCGCCTACGAATGGAATTTCAGCGACGTCAATCCGCCAGTCATCGCGTGGGCCGCGTTTCGCGTTTACCAGATTGAAAGGAAACAGACCGGCCAGGGCGATCGCGCTTTCCTGGAGACGATTTTCCATAAAATGTTGATTGCCTTCACCTGGTGGGTGAACCGCAAGGATTCCGGGGGAAGAAATATTTTTCAGGGCGGCTTTCTCGGACTCGACAATATCGGCGTCTTCGATCGGAACGAGCAGTTTCCCGACGGCACCCGTCTCGAACAGAGCGACGGCACGAGTTGGATGGGAATGTTCTCGCTCAATCTCATGCGCATGGCGCTGGAGTTGGCGCGCGAGAATCCGGTTTACGAAAATATTGCCACGAAATTCTTCGAGCACTTTTTGGGCATCGCCGCGGCCATGAACAACCTGGGCGGGGAAGGCATCGGCCTGTGGGACGAAGAGGATGAATTTTTCTACGACGTCCTGCGCACGCCGGGTGGACGTTATCTGCCGTTGCGCGTGCGTTCGATTGTCGGACTGATGCCATTGCTCGCCATCGAAACGATCGAGCCGGAATTGCTGGACGCTGTGCCCGGTTTCAAAGCGCGCCTCGAATGGTACCTGACCAATCGACCCGACCTGGCCAGTCTCGTTTCACGCTGGCAGGAGCCAGGCATGGGCGCGCGCCGGCTCGTGGCACTGACGCGCGGTCATCGCATGAAATGCCTAACGAGTTCCTCAGCCCCTACGGCGTGCGATCGATGAGCAAGTATCACAAGGAACATCCCTATGTGCTGACCGTGCGCGGCGAGGACAAGGTGGTGAATTACGAACCGGCCGAGTCGCAGACCGGAATCTTCGGCGGCAACTCGAACTGGCGTGGCCCCATTTGGTTTCCGATCAATTATCTTCTGATCGAGTCGCTGCAAAAGTTTCACTATTATTATGGAGACGACTTCAAGGTTGAATGCCCAACCGGGTCGGGCCAATTTATGACGCTCAACCAAATTGCGAACGACCTTTCCAATCGCCTGATTCGACTCTGGCTGCGCGACAAGGATGGAAAACTGCCCTGCGCGGGTGCATCCAATGGCATCGGGTCTGATTCACGCGACGGGCAACGCTATTGGTTTCACGAGTACTTCCATGCCGATACCGGCGCCGGTTTGGGGGCACCGCATCAGACCGGCTGGACCGGTTTGGTTGCGAAACTCATTCTGCAACAGGGCGATTTCGGAACGCTCGCGAAGCGCGATCCGTTCAGCGATCTGTAGGTAGGGAGCGCGAGGCGGCGTCCGCTCCGCAGATGTGGCCGCAGGGCGCGGACTGCGCAGCGCGCCGTCCCTGCCAATCGGGAGGCGATTTGGGGCAATCACCCCTGCCACCTTTGTCATGTCGAGCGAAGTCGAGACATCTCTCACTATTCTGGTCCTCGCTGCTCGCGACAGTTAGAGATTTCTCCACTCCGGTCGAAATGACAGACATAAGCGAGAGGGCTTTCTCTCTTCTCGCCAATCGCAACGATCAAATCAATCGCCCCTCGCGCCAAACGCTTTCCATGCCGGCCGGGCATTTCCTTCCGAATCGAAAAGCGCGAAGGCTTTCCACATCCCTTCGCCGTAGTATTCCGGGCTCCAATAGAAAACACCGATCACTTTCGAATTGGTGCGACACAAGGCGAGAAAATCGCCTAACCACTTTTGCTGTCCCTCCGGAGAAAGCGGATATCCCGGCACTTCATGGCGCCAGCTCGCAAATTGCCCGGTAAAATCGGACGTGCTCGGATAACCGGTCTCCGGAATAATAATGGGCCGATCGACCTCTTTCCCCAACCAATCAAGCACGGCCTCAAATTGCGCCATGGTCACCGAAGCCCCAATTCCGGATGACGGATAATAACTGAGCCCGGCGTAATCGACCTGAGCCTCGTGCGCGATCATGAACTGAAAGAAAGCGACGCAAAAGTCACCGTCCCACCAGTGGGCAATATGCAGCATGAACTTTGCGTCTGGATCGGCCTCCTTCACTCCGTGCTGGCACGCCTCAATCAATTTGGCGGCGTCGAGCCACGGCCCAGCCGCCAGGCTGAGCGGGTCTTTCTTTCCATGTTTGGACGGATAGGCGCCGCAGATGCCGTAATCGATTTCGTTTCCTATTTCATAAAGATGAGTTGTTAGGCCGTGTGCCCGAAAATGAGTCACGGTCGCACGGGCATAATCGCGCACGGCGTCGACCCGTTGCTCGAGCGACATGTCCTTCCATGCTTTGGGCGCGGGTTGTTTGGTGAGATCGGCCCAGTCGTCGCTCAGAAAAATGACAAGGTAAGGAGTCAAACCCGCCTTGCTCGATCGTTCCACCAGAGTCGTGGCGTAAGCTCTGCCGTTCGCCCCTTCGTCACTCGTCCAAAGGCGGACGCGCAACCATCTCGCGCCTTGTTTCTGCATGCCCGCAAACAAATCCTGCTTCTGCCCCTCCCATTTCCACTGAGCCCCCTTCGATTCCATGTCGAGCGAGTAACAGGAATCTACGCCGAGCATGAAATCGGGGCGTGCTGCCCCGGCCGGCGCCGCGGCGAGCAGACCAGGAAGGATCAATCCGGCTAAAGCACGCATGGAGAGTTCTTAATTGGTAGGGCTAGACTCTGTCGAGTCAGGCAAACGCCGAACGTCCAACGCCGAACGCCGAATTCAGAACTCCCCGATTTCTGGTAATTGGATGTTCGGCGTTCAGCGTTCGGCGTTTGCTGAGCTCTCCAATGCCCCTACGGCCCTCACCGCCGCATGATGTGGATGGAAAGAATTCGGCTCTGGTGCCGTGCCAGAAGATAATCGACGAAGCACCCGATAATCGAGTTTGGTTTGTTCCCCAATTTTGTGACGACACGGCAAATGAGGGTGCCGCTGGGCCCGTGCCACTCCAGATTGATGGCGCCGTGCGCGTCTTTGCCGTGAATCTTAGCCCAGCCGTGGGGACGGCCCGGCCGTTGATGCTCGGTCGGAATCAATCCAAAGTTTTCCAGCCTCGGATCGGTCATGATTTTTTCTCGCAACGACCCGCCTCCCGTCGCGATCACCTGAATCACGGTTTGCATTGGTGTCGTTAGGGTCGATGCGCGCGATATTTTTGCAACTGTAGTTTAAAGCGAAAATCTACAGCAAAGAACGAAACATTACGTAAACGTCGACGTAACCCTGTTGCGGATGGCGAAACGCTCCCGGCAACGTCCCGACAATGGCAAACCCGAGTTCTTTCCAAAGATGCACCGCCGA
>Ga0193751_1001865_pt1 | contig 13141 bp, 19 predicted proteins | sample L1c2metaG_FD_143050 | JGI IMG/M metagenome (GOLD analysis project Ga0193751, IMG submission 143050) | Soil microbial communities from a riparian zone of the East river system, Colorado, United States - L1c2 | ecosystem: Environmental > Terrestrial > Soil > Riparian zone | place: USA: East River... | reverse complement strand
GCGCACGACGCGGTCAACTTTGTCGAGCGTCCACCTCGTGCCCCAGACAGGGCCGAGAAATGGCGCCAGCAGAATGTTGGTGAGAAGTCCCATGATGATCAGACCCGCGTCAGGTCGCCTTCTCCAGCTTGAGCTTGATGGTCACGAAGTTGTAGGGGGGCCATGGGCCCGAATACTTGAACGTAAGAAGATCCTCGTATTGGCGACTGATCTCCTTCACCTTCTCGTCGAACGGCTTCTCGGCCTTACGATCGACGAGAAACGCGGCGTTGAGGATCATGCGGTCGCCGATGACCTTGTTGCTCCGACTGGCGACCGACACATCCTTGAGCTGCTCGTGCACGTCGGCGACGTACCTGTTGCTCGCCTCCTCCATCGCGGCCTCTACCAGGCGGCCGAGCTGCATCCGCGCGAAGTAGGTCGAAGACGCCGCGTTGCGGGTGATCTCGTCCTTCAGGCGGCGGATCTCGTCGTTATCGCGCTCGATCGCCGCGACAACCTTGTCGCGATCCCAGAGGATCTTGACGCCGAATTCGATCTTGTCCTGCATCTTCTCGAGCACGTCGGTAAATGCCTGGTAAGTCGACTTGAGAAGCGCGAGCACGTCCTTCTCCGAGCGAAAGACGGTGCCGAACGACATCGGAATGAGCGTGAACTCGCGCATGACCGTCTCGTTCACGAACTCGTGGGCGAGCACGTTCTCGCGCGTCGGATCGTAAATCACGATCGGCGTATCGCTGACGACTGCCGCGAGATCGTTGTGGGTGACCGTATACACACGGGCCCCACCCCCAATCCCGATCTCGCCGAATTCGCGCGAACGGTCGAGACGGATGATGCAGTAGACGTACTTGCCCTCGCCCGTGTCGTCGGGCGGAGCCGGCTCGGACCTTTCCGCTGCGCTTTCGCCTGCAGTCATGTTGATTCGAGGATCAATGAGTTATTTCGCTGCCGCAATGAAAATCCAAATGCCGATGGTGAATCCGATTCCGATCTTGAGCATTGTCGAGACGACCCGTCCGATCAGCGCTCCTTTGGCGACCCGCGTAGCATCACCTGCTGACGCTCCGCCCGTGAGTTCCGCGACGAGCGCGCCAACAAACGACCCAACAAAAGCCCCGATGACCGGCCCGACTATGGGAACGGGAAACCCCACCATCGCACCAACAATCCCGCCAAGAATCGCTCCCCAGCCGGCTCGTCGGGAGCCACCGTACTTTCGCGCGTACCGCCCGGTCATAGTAAACTCGAGTAGCTCGGCTACCAGAGCGAGTACGGCGACGGCGATCAATGAAACCCACCCGATTGGATCGCCGGGCACAATCATATTATAGACGACCGCCGACGCCACCATTATCCAGAGTCCCGGCAGTCCCAGGACGATCAGGATAAGCGAAAGGATTATTACCCCCGCCAGAATCAGTAGCGTCATCAGGCCAGTTCCCTGGTTAGAGCCGCGAGGAGCACGCTCGCTTCGGCAACACCGCTGCCCGTAAATGCATTGGAATTATCGCGCCGTGTATGGATGCGCGCGAGTGTGGATAGCGTTCCTCGGCTCACCGTGACCGATTCAATACCTCTATCGGCGAACGCCATGCTATCCGCCAGGATTCCCAGAATCATTCGCCCGACCGCAGGCTTTGGTACGGTGGATGACGAAATCGCATCGACCGCGACCCTGATTCGAGAGGGAATCGCGCCCGTGTACATCAGGCGCCAGCCACCCCTGTCATCCACGGTATCGCAGTTGAGTGCCACAATCCCGGGCCGTGCCCTTGCCGCCCATACCCGCGCACCGGCGAGCCCAAGCTCTTCGCCGCTCGTGATCAGCACACCAAGGTCGCGCACAGCCGATAGAGATTGTGCCGCCAGCAGTACCGCCGCGACTCCGCTCGCATTGTCCACTGCTCCGGGGGACTGATTGCGCACCCAGCACAGAATCGAGGGCAACGCCACAATCAGAGCGGAGACCTCGATGGCGCGCCACGTAGCACTCGCGCCGCGGTCGGCGCGGAGTGAGAGCAGAAGCACGGTAGTCGCGACCAGGGTCACAGCTGCCAGTCCAATCGAGCTCGCGATTCTCGCCAGCATCGGCACTGTCTGGGACTTGGAGTCGAGATGAGCGACGAGCCACACTGATGGACTGCCGCGTCCCGCTTCGAGATTCACCGAGCTGGCTCGTTGAAATGGCAAGACAGTAATCCACCGGAGCTTCGCATCCGCCGACGCGAAGAGCAGAGCGACGTACAAGGCCGCCCCTGTTACCAACGCCACAAGCGGGCCTTGATGCATTGCGATGCGCGCGACGATGAAAATCGTCGCAGTCTGGACCGCGGCCGCGACCGGCACGCCCCACTTGCCTGGCCACTGTGAGTACTCGAAACGCCGCTCGACGCACTCGAGGCCCGCGCGCTCAAGCTCACCTCTGCACAGCGCTCTCGCCTCTCGTTCCTCCTGACTTCCCGCGAACCTTGGCTTCCGTGCGAGCCGTTCCACGAGATCCTTCGCGCGATGAACGAGCTCCTGGCTGGCCATTGAGGTTGTGATCTAGAGAAGCCCCATCTTCTTCTTCACTTCGCCCATTGTCGCTCGTGCAACAGTTCTAGCATGCTCGGCGCCGGCGGCCAGGGTGTTGGTGATCTTCTTCGGGTCGGCCGCCAGCTCCTTCGCCCTGGCACGGATGGGCGCCAGCTCTTTCTCCATCGACTCGTGCAGAACTTTCTTGCAGTCGAGGCAGCCCCACCCCGCCGTGCGGCACTGCACCGCCACGTGCTCCACAGTCTCCGGCGGACTGAAGGCCTTGTGCAGGTGATAGATGTTGCATACCTCCGGCGTCCCCGGATCCGAGCGACGCACGCGCTTTGGATCGGTGACCGCGGGCCGAAGTTTTTCCCAGACCGCTTCCGGCGGCTCGAGGAGGTCGATGGTATTGCCGAGCGATTTGGACATTTTCGCCTGCCCATCGAGCCCCATGATGCGCTTTGCCGGCGTCAACAACGCCTTGGGCTCGGGGAAGAAACCTGGCGGTTCGATCTCGCCCGGTCGCAGCGTCTTCCTGGCTGCGGCGGGAGCGTCGAACCTCGCGTTCCACTTGCGCGCGATCTCGCGCGACAGCTCCAGGTGCTGAACCTGATCTTCGCCGACCGGCACCAGCTCGGCGCGGTACAGCAGAATGTCCGCTGCCTGCAGCACCGGATAGTTGAGCAATCCAGCGGGGACGCTCTCCTCGCGGCTTGCTTTGTCCTTGAACTGGGTCTGGCGCTCGAGCTCACCCAGCGGCGTCAGAGTGTTGAATATCCAGGCCAGCTCAGTATGTTCCGGGACCATCGATTGCACGAACACCGTACACTTCGTCGGATCCAATCCCGCGGCAAGCAGTGACAGTGCCATGTCCAGCGTGCGGGCGCGCAGATCTGCCGGCTCGTAGGGCACCGTGATGGCGTGATAGTCGACGATGCAAAAGAACGACTCGTATTTGTGCTGCAGATCAGCCCAGTTCTTCACTGCTCCGAGGTAGTTTCCGATGTGCAGTGAGCCCGAAGGCTGAATGCCGCTGAAGATGCGGGACATTGCGCGAAATTAAAGAGCGCGAGAGAGGAGTTGCAAGCAATTTCCGGAACTGATCGAGACAATTTAGAGCTTCTCGACGTCGCGCTCGAAGCGGCTCGCGCGGGGGCTGTGGTGATTCGCGACGCCACCGCGCAGCGCGAGAAGCTCGTGTGGGAGACGAAAAGCAGGTCCGATTTCGTCAGCGAGGTCGACAAGGCATCCGAGCAGCGAATCGTGGAGATCGTCAAGCGCCGCTCTCCCGACGCGATCGTTCTCGGCGAGGAGTTATCTCCGAGCGCGGCCTCCTCAAAGGGCATCGTCGTCATTGCAGACCCTCTGGACGGCACGACGAACTTTCTGCACGGCTATGCCGAGTACTCGGTGTCGATCGCAATCGCCCGCGACGGAGTCGTGTGCGCCGGTGTGGTTCTCAACGTTCCGCGTGGCGACGAATTCACCGCTGTAAAGGGCGGTGGGGCTTTCCTGAACGAACAGAGAATACGGGTTTCGAGCCTCAGGGAGCCGGGCCGGGCGCTGATCGGCACCGGCTTTCCGTTCAAGACTCTCGAGCTGTTACCACAGTACATGGCACAGTTCAGTTTGGTGATGCGCGGAACCGCGGGAATTCGTCGCGCCGGATCGGCGGCGCTCGACCTCTCCAACGTTGCCTGTGGGAGGTTCGATGCATTCTGGGAGCTGGTCCTGGCGCCGTGGGACGTCGCCGCCGGTATGTTGATGGTGCAGGAGGCTGGCGGAATCGTCACTGATCTGGAGGGCAATCCGGCTCGACCCATCGCCGGAGCGCTCGTTGCCGGAAATCCGGCGATGCACGCATGGTTGCTCCAAACGGTCAGGCGCGCAAACATGAAAGGGACAGACTGAATGAAGCTCGTCGAATGCGTACCGAATTTCTCCGAGGGCCGTCGGCCCGAGGTGATTGAAGCGATCCGCGACGCCATCGCCGCCGTCGAGGGCGTTTCCGTCCTCGATGTCTCATCCGACACCTCCCACAACCGCTCCGTGATAACCTTCGTCGCGCCCGTCGAGATGGCCGTCGATGCGGCTTTCGCCGGCATTCGGGTCGCCGCCGAGCGCATAGATCTGTGCAAGCATACCGGCGAGCACCCGCGTATCGGCGCCACGGACGTCGTGCCTTTCATTCCGCTCGAAGGATCGACGATGGAGGACTGCGTTGCCCTGGCTCGCCAGCTTGGCGAGAGGGTGGGGCGCGAGCTCAAGATTCCCGTTTATCTCTACGAGCGCGCGGCGACGACTCCAGCGAGGGAGAATCTGGCCGACGTTCGTCGCGGCGAATTCGAGGGACTCCGCGAGGAGCTGGGCAAGAACCCGGCGCGGAATCCCGATTTCGGCCCATCGCAAATTCACCCGACGTGCGGCGCGATCGCGATCGGCGCACGTCCCTTTCTCGTTGCCTACAACGTCTACCTGGGCCCCGCGTCCAATCTTCAGATCGCGAAGAGCGTCGCCAAAGCCGTGCGCGGGTCGTCTGGCGGATTCAAGTATGTAAAAGGCCTTGGGCTGGAAGTCGACGGACAGGCACAGGTATCGATGAACCTCGTGGATACCGAGAAGACACCTCTTCACACCGCTTTCGATTTCGTGAAGATGCGAGCGGAGGCCGAAGGCGCGCAGGTCACCTGGAGCGAGATAGTTGGACTTGTTCCGGAACGGGTTTTGTTCGACGCGGCGGCGAGCCACCTCCAGCTCCGTCAATTCACGCCGAAGCAGGTTCTCGAGCGGCAGGTGCGCGAAGCCACGAGTGGCGGCGAGAGCGTGAGCGGGTTCATCGCGTCCGTCGCATCATCACATCCGGTTCCGGGCGGAGGAAGCGTCGCGGCGCATGCCGGGGCGCTGGCGGCGGCACTCGCGCAAATGGTGGCGGGTCTAACCATTGGCAAGAAGAAATACGCGGCTGTCGACGCCGAGATGAAGGACGCCGCGCTCAAAGCGGTCACACTCGGCAATACTCTGGCTGCCCTGGTGAAGCGCGACGCCGAAGCGTACGCGCGTGTCTCGGAGGCTTACAAACTACCCAAGGAGCCGGCCGATGCCGCCACACGTCGTGCGGAGGCCGTGACGACTGCTCTCCTGAAAGCTGCCGAGGTCCCGCTGGAAACGGCTCGCGCATCGGTTGAAGTCGCGCAACTCGCCGCCTTGGTGGCAGAGAAAGGAAATACGAATGCTGTCACGGACGCCGGTGTAGCGGCGCTTCTGGCGCAGGCTGCATGCAAAGGCGCGGCGTACAACGTCAGGGTCAACGTCCAGGCATTGGACGACAAGTCCAAGGGCGAGGCCTTGGCTCGTGAAGCGGAGCGACTCGTGAAGAAAGCCGGCGAGCTCGCGGAGCGAGCTACATCCGCAGTGGAGCGCGCGCTGTCAGGCTGAAGGTTTCGCCGCTAGCAGGTAGCGCGGTCAGCACTCGCGGCCCGTTTTCGGTAATCGCAATTGTGTGCTCGAAATGCGCGGAGCGGGTCCCGTCAACGCTGACAACAGTCCAGCGGTCAGGCATTGTCCGAGTTCCCGGTTTCCCTACGTTCACCATCGGCTCGATAGCGATCGTAAACCCGGGCTGAAGTCGCTTCCCGTGTTTCGGTTTCCCGTAGTTGGGTACCTGCGGATCCTCGTGGAAACCGATGCCGATCCCGTGCCCCACAAGATCGCGCACGACGCTGAATCCGGCTGCTTCGACTACGCCTTGCACAGCCGCGCCGATGTCGCCGAGGAAATTATCCGGCGTAGCCGCCTCGATTCCCGCTGCGAGCGCCTTCCTGGTGACGTCGAGCAGCTTCTTCGACTCCGCGTCGACCTTCCCGACGGCGACCGTCGTCGCCGAGTCGGTATAGTATCCCTCGAGTTTCACGCCGATATCGATCGAGATGATGTCACCTTCCTCGATTACGCGCTTCTTCGACGGAATACCGTGCACGATCTCCTGATTGATCGATGTGCAGATGCTCGCCGGAAAGTTGTAGAGGCCCTTGAACGCGGGGGTCGCGCCTGGATGGCTACGGATGAAATCGTCGGCGATCTTGTCCAGCTCCATCGTCGTCATCCCGGGACGCACGCTCTTCTCCAGCAGGCGCACTGTAGCGGCGAGTATCTCGCCGCCCCTCGCCATGATCTCGATCTCGCGCTGTGACTTGATCTGAATCATTTCCCGAGCGCCTCGAGCGCGCGGCTGGTCACTTCATCGACCGGAGCGTCCGCGCCGATTCTGAGAACTTTCATCTTGTTGTTGCCATACCAATCTATCACCGGCTTCGTCTGGGTCCGGTAGACCTCGAGGCGATTGCGGATCGCTTCGGGCTCGTCGTCCTTCCGGCGAACCAGTTTGCCGCCGCATTTCTCGCACTCGGTTCCCGGATCGCGCCCCATATAGGGAGTCTGACAACCCTCGCAGACCGTGCGCGTGCTCAGCCGCTTTACGAGCTCTTCATCGTCGACGTCGAACAGCAGCACTTTGTCGACTTTCTTGCCGATCTCGGCGAGCGTAGCGCGTAGACCTTCCGCCTGGGGAACGGTGCGGACCGCTCCGTCGAGGATCGCGCCCTTCTTCGTGGCAGGAGATGTCATCACGTCCTGAAGGATGCCGAGGATCACGGAGTCAGGCACGAGGTCGCCTCGGTCCATATAGGACTTAGCTTCGCGCCCCCGCTTGGTGCCATCGCGCACTGCCGCGCGCAGCACATCGCCGGTGGCGATCTTCGGGATTCCCAGTCTCTTCGAGAGCTTATCGGCCTGCGTTCCCTTTCCGGCGCCGGGGGGACCCAGCAGCACGATGATCATGAAGCCCTGCCCGGGCTTAGTAAGCGCCGCCGGCCTGCCGCCCGCGGAACCGCACCCGGCCCTTCTTCATGAAGCCGTCGTACTTGCGCAGGAGCAGGTGCTGGTTGATCTGAGTCATCGTATCGAGCGCGACACCGACCACGATGAGAAGAGACGTTCCGCCGAAACGGAAGGGCACGTTGATCAGGTCGGCGATGAATACGGGCAGAAGCGCGATGAAAGTGAGAAACAGAGCGCCCGGGAACGTGATCCGCGACACCACGTGGTCGATGTACTCGGCAGTCTTGTTGCCCGGCTTCACACCCGGAATGAATCCACCCTGCTTCTTGAGATTCTCGGAGATATCGACCGGATTGAAGATGATCGACGTGTAGAAGTAGGTGAAGAAGACAATCAGAATCGCCGAGAGTGTGTAGTAGAGCCACGTGCCCGGCGCGAAGTACTCGGAGATGATCCGCGCATTCTCGTTGCCGCTGAACTGCGCGATTGCGCCCGGGACGACGATCACGGAAGAAGCGAAGATGATGGGCATCACTCCGGCGGCGTTGACCCGGAGCGGAATGAAGTTCTTTGCCGCTTCCCTTTGCCGGCCTCGTGCCATAGTGCGCTGGGGGATCTGGATCATCACCCTTCGCGCGGCCATTGTGATCGCGATCGTCCCGGCGACTACCGCCACCATGACGATCCCGAGAACGACCAGCGAGAACGGGCCGACAGCCTGTGTCTTGATGAAGCTGAACGTTCCGAAGATACCGGGCCAGAACCGCTCGACGATCGAGAAGAAAATGATCAGAGAAGCGCCGTTGCCCAGACCCCTCTCGGTGATCTGCTCGCCGAGCCACATGACGAACATCGCGCCGGTGGTGAGGACGAGGACCATCTGCAGCTTGAACCCGAATCCCGGATTGGCGACGGCGTTCTGCAACGATGCGGTGAACAGTGCGAATCCCCAACCCTGTACCACGGCAAGCACGACCGTTACGTAGCGCGTCCATTGTGTCACGCGCTTTCTGCCCTCCTCGTCCTTCTGCATCTTCTCGACGGTCGGTATGACGACACCGGCGATCTGCATGAAGATGCTGGCGGAGATGTAGGGCATGATACCGAGAGCGAACACCGTGGCGTGCGAGAGTCCGCCGCCGACGAACAGGTCATAAAGCCCGAGCAAACCGCCCTTGCCCTTGTTGGCGAAGAAATCCGTGAGCGCCACTACATCCACGCCCGGCGCCGTGATGTGCGCGCCGACCCTGTAGATCACCAGACACAGGAGCGTGAACATGATCTTGTCCCGCAACTCCGGCGTGTTGTAGATGTTGCTGACTGCCGCCGCGGGGGCTGATTGCGCCATTAGTTCTCTACCCGGCCTCCGGCCGCTTCGATTTTCTGCTTAGCACCAGCGCTCATCTTGATCCCGCGCACCGTGACGCCCTTCGCAGCATCTCCGTTCGCGAGAAGCTTGGCGGGACCCTTACCCTTTCGAATGAGTCCGGCTTCGGCCAGCGTTTCTTCCGTCACTTCCGCACCCTTGGGTAGGCGAGCGAGATCCTCGAAACCGACTATCTGATTCTCTGTACGAAAGATATTCGTAAACCCACGCTTGGGGATGCGGCGAGTTAGCGGCATCTGGCCGCCCTCGAACTGGGGCTTGCCGCCACCTGGTCCGTGGTGTCCGCTGCGGGCCTTGATTCCCTTGTGTCCCTTGCCCGACGTCTTGCCGGTGCCTGAGCCCGGGCCGCGGCCGAGTCTCTTACGATTTCGGTGCGATCCCGGCGCCGGAACCAGATTGTGGAGGCCGATTTTGTCGGCACGATCCGGCGCTCCGAGGCGTTCCCGGCGTGTTGGTTTGTCTGCCACTCGTTATTCCTCTACCGGCGTCACTTCTACGAGGTGACGCACGTGTTTGATCTGTCCGCGCAGCGCGGGAGAATCCTGCTTGATCACTTCAGCCTGGTGATGCCGGAGGCCAAGAGCCTCGAGCGTGCGATTCATCCGCCACGAGTGGCCGATTCCGCTTCTCACCTGCTTGATCCGAACCTTTCCTTCAGTGATGGTCTCCTTCGCCGTCGTCTTGGGACCGCGAGTGTTCCACCACACGTGTGTTCTAGGCATGTGCTACGGCCTCCTTCGACTTGGCGCGCGAGCGGTAACCGATGCTCGAGACTTCCATCCCTCGCTCGCGAGCGATCTGCTCCACGGTTGTCAGCTGCTGCAGGCCGTCCAACGCCGCCAGCACCATGTTGTGCGGGTTGGTGGAGCCCAAGCTCTTCGTCAGAATGTCGGCGATTCCCGCGCATTCCATAATGGCGCGGACAGCACCACCGGCGATGACTCCAGCTCCGGGAGCTGCAGGCTTCATCAATACCTTCCCTGCTCCGTGCGAGCCGACGACTTCGTGCGGAATCGTGCCGCCCGTCATCGGGATGCTCACCATGTTGCGGCGCGCGCCGTCAACGGCCTTGCGGACCGCTTCGGACACTTCGTTCGCCTTGCCAGTCGCGAAGCCTACCCGGCCCTGCCCATCTCCCACCGCGACGAGAGCGTTGAAGGAGAAGCGGCGTCCGCCCTTCACGACCTTTGCGACACGGTTGATCGCGATCACGTTCTCGACGAGCTCGCTTCCGCCATCTCCGCGTCCGCCGTCGCGATCGCGGCCTTTGCCTTCACGCCTTCCGCCGCCCTGACCGCCGCGTCCTCCGCCTTCCCCGCGTGCACCACCGCCCTGTCCGCCCCCACCGGGAGCGCCGCGTCCGCGACCGGCACCAGGCCCACCGCGTCCGCCACCGCCACGACCGCCACGTCCGCCGGCGCCGCCACCACTGCGCGCGCTGCCGCCACTGCGTGGACGCTCCTGGGCCGGTTGCTCAGATGCCGATGCCGGCGAAGCTGCTTCGGGATTCTCGTTTTCTGCCATTTATTAAAACTCCAACCCGCCCTCGCGGGCTCCGTCGGCCACACCTTTCACGCGGCCGTGATATTTGTATCCAGCTCTGTCAAAGACGACGCGCTTCACGCCGGCATCCTTTGCCTTCGCGGCGAGCCGCTTCCCGACTTCCACCGACCTCTCCGTCGGCTTTCCTTCGAGTCCAGAGTCTGTCACCGTCATGATCGTGCGCTGTGCCGTGTCATCCACGAGCTGCGCATAGATGTGCTTAATCGAACGATATACCACCAACCGGGGCCTGGTTGCAGTCCCGCTAACTTTCTTTCTGAGTCTGAAGTGACGGCGCGTACGCAGCTGATCGCGCGACCTTGGTCTGGCCATCTTCGGCATTACTTAGCTCCCACCTTTCCCGCCTTTCCAGCTTTGCGGCGGATCTGTTCTCCAACGTACTTGATTCCCTTGCCCTTGTATGGCTCAGGGGGCCTGATGCTGCGCAACTCCGCGGCAACCTGACCGACGATTTCTTTGTTCGCGCCCTCGATTATGATCGACGTCGGCTGCGGCGCACTTAGCTTGATTCCCTTAGGGGCTTCGTACTTGACCGGATGCGAGAGGCCGACCGCCAGCTGCAACCCGTATGGACGCTGCTCTGCCTTGTAGCCTACGCCGACGAGCTCGAGCTCCTTCTTGAACCCCTTCGTCACGCCTTCGACCATGTTGGCGACCAGAGTGCGGGAAAGGCCATGAAGCGCCTTGTGAAAGTCTTCATCCGACGGACGCTCCACGAGGATCTGATTGTCCTTGAGCGTCACCTTCATAGCCGCGTGCAGCACGCGATCGAGCTCGCCCTTCGGGCCTTTCACGTGAACCTTGTTTCCTTCGACCGTCGCGGTGACGCCCTTGGGGAGCGGTACCGGGTGCTTTCCAATTCGTGACATCTCTCTATATCTCCTTACCAGACCAGCGCCAGGAGCTCGCCGCCGGTGCGCGCCTGCCGCGCCTGCCGATCCGACATCACACCCTGCGATGTGCTGAGAATCGCCATGCCGAGCCCGTTGCGAACGCGCGGGATCTCCGCGACAGCGACGTACTTGCGAAGTCCGGGGGTGGACACGCGGCGCATCTCGCGAATCACCGGCTGGCCACCCTGCGCGTATTTCAGAACCACGCGCAGCAACTGCCTGCCGTTTTCCGTGTCGAGCGTTTTGTAATCCTGAATGAAGTTGTTCTCCTTCAGGATCTTCGCGATCTCCACCTTGAGCTTCGAGACCGGCATGTCCACGCGGCGGTGCTTCGCCCCACAGGCGTTGCGGATGCGAGTGAGCATATCAGCTATCGGATCGGTCATACTCATTAAATGATCTTCCTCGGTTCTACCGTATCTCGTCGCCGAGACGCGTAGAAGTGAATGGTTACCAGCTCGCCTTGCGGACGCCCGGAATGTAGCCCGAGAGCGCCTGCTCCCTGAAACAGATTCTGCAGAGTCCGAACTTCCTCAGGAAAGCGCGCGATCTTCCGCAGCGCCCGCAGCGATTGTGTTGTCTCACCGCAAACTTCGGCTTCCGCTTGCTCTTCTCCACCATGGCCTTACGCGCCATTACAATCTCTCTTGGCTGTTGGTTGACACTTATTGCTGCTGCGTGATGATTGGCTTGTCATCGCCACGGAACGGCATGCCAAGCTCGCGCAGCAGTGCGAACGCCTGGTCATCCTTGTTCGTGGTGGTAACGAAGGTGATGTCCATCCCGTGGATCTGCTCGACCATGTCGTAGTTGATCTCCGGGAAGATCATCTGCTCCTTGACTCCGAGCGAGTAGTTCCCGCGCCCATCGAACGACCGCGTGTTGACGCCGCGGAAGTCGCGAATTCGCGGAATCGCGACGGTGACGAAGCGATCGAGGAACTCCCACATCCGGGCGCCGCGCAACGTCACTGCGGCGCCGATCTCCTGACCCTGCCTCAGCCCGAAGTTGGCGATCGACTTCTTCGCTTTCTTCTTCACCGGACGCTGTCCGGTGATGATGGCCAGCTCGTTGACGACGGTGTCGAGAATCTTTGCGTTCTTGATCGCTTCGCCCACGCCGCAGTTGATCACGATCTTCTCGAGCGTCGGGATCTGGTGAACGTTGGTGAAGCCGAACTGCGACATCAGCCGGTCCTTCACCGTTTTCTCGAAGTAGACCCGAAGGCGCGGTGGAGGAACCGGCAGGTCCTTTCCGGTGTGCTCGACCTGGACCTGCTCCTTTACCTCACGCTTTTTCGGCTGCTTTTTCTCTTTCGTTGCCATTTATTTGATTCCTCGCTCAGTGCACACGGGGAATCGGTTCCCCGGTCTCGGCGCTGACGCGCTCCTTGGTTCTACTGCGCTTCACACCCTTGTCCTCATCGTACCGGGCTTTGGTCCGCGTCGGGTGGCCCGACTTCGGGTCGAGCAGCATCACGTTAGATGAGTGCACCGGCGCCGGCGCCTCCCTGATTCCCGACTGCTCTTCAGCCGTCCGCGCCTTGCGGTGCATCTTCACCAGGTTCACTCCTTCGATCAGCACGCGACCCGTCTTCAGAAAGACGCGGATCACTTTGCCTTCCTTGCCTTTGTCCTCGCCGCGCATCACGCGCACCGTGTCGCCCTTCGACACGTGCACCTTCAACCGCTTCGCGTTCTCGGCGTGCCTGGCGTGCAGCCGCTTTTTCGCGGTCTTTCTGTATGTCAGGATTCTCACGTTACAAAACCTCTGGAGCCAGCGACACGATCTTCATGTACTTCTTCTCGCGGAGCTCGCGCGCCACGGGTCCGAAGATACGGGTCGCACGGGGCTCACCCTGTTCATTGATTATCACTACTGCGTTCTCATCGAAGCGGATGTAGGAGCCATCCTTGCGGCGGGTCTCCTTCGCGGTGCGCAC
>Ga0193751_1001864_pt1 | contig 13143 bp, 12 predicted proteins | sample L1c2metaG_FD_143050 | JGI IMG/M metagenome (GOLD analysis project Ga0193751, IMG submission 143050) | Soil microbial communities from a riparian zone of the East river system, Colorado, United States - L1c2 | ecosystem: Environmental > Terrestrial > Soil > Riparian zone | place: USA: East River... | reverse complement strand
CTCCACTACAAACCTATATTTGCTAGTGGTCCTTTGATTCCAGGCATTCGCAAAAATGCCTGCCGAAACGGGATGCGAATGTTAGAATCGGACCACTAGCAAGCTCGCGCCGCGGCTATGGCGGAAGATTTCCGTTTTGCCTGTTGGCGTGGTCCGCGCGCAAGTCGCTAGCCGTATAAAATCAGATATTTAGGCTTTCCACGGCGGCCGGCAACTCGTTCATGTGATGGATCAGCCGATCAGGCTTGAGCTCGGCGATCGGCACCTCGGCATACCCGAATGTCACGCCGACCACCGGAATGCCGGCGCGGCGGGCGACACCGATATCCGGGCCGGCGTCCCCCACCATGAGCGCGGAAGAAATCTGTCCGCCCGCACGCGCCACGGTCTGCCGCAAGATGCCCGGATCAGGCTTCGAAATGCCGAAGGTGTCGGCGCCGCAAATGGCGGAAAATCGAGAGCTCAATCCCAGCCGATCCAGCAGAAGTTTCGACAGCCACTCCAGCTTGTTGGTGCAAACCGCGAAGCGGTATCCGCGTGTCCCGAGATCATCGAGCGCCTTTTCGAGGCCATCGTAGGGGCGCGAAAGGTCGGCGATATGCTCGGCATAGTGGGCGATGAAGTCGTCGGTGAGGCGGGCGATGTCCGCAGCACTGGCGGCGCGGCCTTCCAATTCGAGGCCGCGCTCGATCAGCCTGCGGGCACCGGCGCCGATCATATTGCGCGCCGAAAGAAGGGGCACGGGCGGCAAACCCTCGCGGCCGAGAACAAAATTGAGAGCGTTGATCAGATCGGGCGCCGTATCGACGAGCGTGCCATCAAGATCGAATACGACGGTGCGGTGGGGGGCCATCGAAAATCGCTAGCGGTCCGCGCAAGATCCTGCAAGTAGGAGCCTCATAATTGGTCGGAAATCATGACTTTCGGGCGTATGAATCTGGTGGGCTTCAGCCTGTAGCGCGCGGGCCGGGTTGGAAGAGGGAATCATGAAAACCATACTCCGTATTGGTGATCGCGTGACCGATAGCGGCGGACTGTCGGGAGCGGTGGTGTGTGTTATCGAAACTGGCGAGTTCTCTGCCGACTACACGGCCGCCGGTTGGGCATATCTAAAGGTGGGGGCGCTGGTGATGACGGAAGAGGCCGGCCTCGTTCACTACCCGGATTCCGCATGTCTCACTATTTCAAACGGACCCATTATCTGATCGTGAGACGCTAGGCTTCTGTGATAATCCAGAGATAGCAGGGACAATCATGCGTCAACTCGCCGGCAAGACAGCATTCGTGACAGGCGGGGCCAGCGGTATCGGGCTCGCGCTTGGCCGCGCCTTCGCGCAAGCCGGCATGAAAGTAATGCTCGCCGATATCGAAGCGGACGCGTTGGCCGCCGCCGTCGAGAGCCTGGAGAATTTCGGACCCGGTGTGCGCAGCGTGATCTGTGACGTCGCCGATCCCGTCAGCGTCGAGCGTGCGGCCGCGGCGTCCTGCGAGGTCTTCGGAAATGTCCATGTGGTTTGCAACAATGCCGGCGTCGCCGCCGGCGGTGGCATCGACAACATCTCGCTCGACAATTGGCGCTGGGTGCTGGACGTCAACCTGATGGGCGTGCTCCACGGCGTCAGGAGCTTCCTTCCGCATATCCGCGGCCATGGGGAAGGCGGCCACTTCGTCAATACCGCATCGATGGCGGGGATGATCAGCGGCATGGGTTTGAGCCCGTACACGGCGACGAAATACGCCGTCGTTGCGATGTCAGAGGGGCTCAGGCCCCAGCTTCAGCCGCTTGGCATCGGCGTCAGCGTGCTATGTCCGCATTTTGTGCGCACCAAGATCGGCGAGAGCGGGCGCAATCGCCCCGAACGATACGGGCAGGCGCAGCCGCTCGACCCGAATAGTCCCGCCGCCGCCGTGGTCGCTGACATATCAAGGCAGATCGCGGCCGGACTAGACCCGGCCGATGTGGCCGGGCGGGTGGTCAACGCGATCCGTGCCGACGAGCTCTACATCTTCACCCATCCGAACATGCGCGAGATCGTGGACGGACGCTTCGCGGCGATCGAGGCTGCGATGGACCAGGTGACGGCGAGTTAATCAAAAAGGCGCGGGATCGGCCCCATTTGCAGCTATTCCCGGCTCCAAAACGACGCTAGAACGCGCCTAACCGGTTCCCAGGGGATAGGTCTTTACGTGAGCATGGATGAGCTGAAACGGCAGGCGGCGGCCCGCGCGCTGGAATTCGTGCGAGCGGGCATGAAGCTCGGCCTCGGCACCGGATCGACCGCGAAGCATTTTGTCGAACTGCTTGGCGCGCGGGTTCGCGACGGGCTTGACGTGGTTGGCGTGCCGACATCGGAAGCGACCCGCAACGATGCGATCCGCTGCGGCATTGCCCTAACCACGCTTGACGAGATCGACCGGCTCGACCTGACCGTCGATGGCGCCGACGAGATCGACGCCTCGCTCAACCTCATCAAGGGCGGTGGCGGCGCATTGCTGCGGGAAAAGATCGTTGCCGCGGCTTCCGATTCCATGATCGTGATCGCCGACGACTCCAAATGGGTCGAGACGCTCGGCCGTTTTCCCCTGCCGATCGAGGTGATCCCGTTCGGACTGGGCGCGACGCAACGCGCGATCGGAAGAGCGTTCGCGGAATGCGGCGTTTCCGGGCAAATGGTGGTCCGAAAAGGCCAGAATGGTCACGTTTTCGTCACCGATGGTGGCCACTGGATCGTCGACGCCCATCTCGGGCGGATACCCAATGCACCGCAATTGGCGGGATTGCTTGCCTTAATCCCGGGTGTCGTCGAGCACGGGCTGTTCATCGGCCTTGCCAGCAGGGCTATGCTGGCCGGCTCCCAGGGAATTCGCGTGATTGAGCGGCGATAGCGCCGCAATCGAGGAGAAATCGCAAAATGAAGCGCCTATCAAAGATCATCTCCGCTGCTGGCCTTGCAGGGGGTTTGGCGTTGGCCGCCGTTCCCGCCACGGCTCAACAGCCCGCGGCACAACAGCCGGCGCCGCTCAAGCCGGCGTCGCCAGCAGCAATCGCGGCGGCAAAAGAACTCCTGACCGTGAAGGGTGTCGCCGGGGTCTACGCCGCTGCGGTCCCCAATATTGTTCAGCGGGCCAAGGACCAGCTTCTGGCCAACAATCTGAACTATCAAAAGGACCTCAACGAAGTCGCGGTCGTCATCGCCCAGAACTTCGCCGGTCGCGAGAAGGAAATTGGCGAGCAGATGGCGAAGATTTACGCCAGCGATTTTACCGAGCAGGAATTGAAAGACCTTGTCGTCTTCTACAAGACGCCGGTCGGCCAGAAGCTGCTGGCGCAGGAGCCGAAATCGGTTCAGGCCAGCATGGCCTATATGGGCCAATGGGCGCAGACCTTCAGCGAAACGGTGCTGGCTGAATTTCGTTCGGAAATGAAAAAGCGGGGCAAGCCGGTATCGTGATCTACCCTGAGCGGAGCTGACATGGCCGAGTTCGACACCGATCTGTTCGTCATCGGCGGGGGGTCGGGCGGCGTGCGCGCGGCGCGGATCGCAGCTGACCACGGCGCACGGGTGATGATCGCCGAGGAATACCGGATGGGCGGCACTTGCGTGATCCGCGGCTGCGTGCCGAAGAAGCTCCTGGTCTACGCCTCCCATATCCATCACGAGATCGAGGATGCGGCGGGCTTTGGCTGGACGATACCGAAGGCGACGTTCGACTGGCCCACCTTGATCGCCAACAAGGACAAGGAGATCGCCCGGCTGGAGGCGGCCTATGCGGCCAATGTGGAGAAGGCCGGCGCCCGCATCGTGAAGACGCGCGCGGTGTTCGAGGATGCGCATACGCTTCGGCTCGCGACCGGCGAGACGGTCCGGTCGAAATTCGTGCTGATTGCCGCCGGCGGCGCGCCGAACCACGGCAATGCCATTCCCGGCATCGAACACGTGATTTCGTCCAACGAGGTATTCCACCTGGAGGCGCTGCCGCGACGCATCCTGATCCAGGGCGGCGGCTATATCGCGCTGGAATTTGCCTGCATCTTTGCCGGTTTCGGCTCCGACGTGACGCTGGTCTATCGCGGCGACAACGTGCTCCGCGGTTTCGATGAGGACGTCCGCGCTCACGTTCGCAGCGAGATGGAAAAGGAAGGCATCACCATTCTGACCGGCTGTGTCGTCGACAGGATCGACAAGCACGGCAAGGAATTCACCTCGCATCTGTCGAACGGCGCGAGCGTTGCCTCCGACCGGGTGATGTTCGCGATCGGCCGCCATCCCAATGTGGCCAATCTCGGGCTGGAGAAGGCCGGCGTCGCCATCAACCCGGCCAATGGCGGGATCGCCGTCGATGGCTTTTCGAAGACCTCGGCACCGAACATCTATGCGATCGGCGACGTCACCCACCGTATCAACCTGACGCCGGTCGCGATCCGCGAGGGTCACGCCTTTGCCGATACGGTGTTCGGCAAGCGCCAGATCCAGGTCGATCATGCCGACATTCCGACCGCGGTGTTTTGCCAACCCGAAATCGGCACCGTCGGGTTGACCGAAGCCCAGGCGCGCGCGCAATTCAGCCACGTCGATGTCTACAAGTCCAACTTCAGGCCGATGAAGGCGACGCTGTCGGGCCGCGACACCCTTGTCCTGATGAAGCTGATTGTCGATGCCACCACCGATCGCGTGGTCGGCTGTCACATCGTCGGCGATGGCGCGGCCGAAATGGTGCAGGTGCTCGGCATCGCCGTCAAAATGAAAGCGACCAAGGCCGACTTCGACCAGACCATGGCCTTACATCCAACGGCTGCGGAAGAGCTGGTGACGATGCGCACGCCGAGCGCGCGCTATGTGCGGGATCGCGCAAGAGCATGACGCGGCGCTATGGCCTGACGTAAATGCTCTCATACAATCCTGCGTATTCCTCCTTCCAACCTCTCTTATCCACGAGAAACCGCCTTAACTCTTCATGCGCCTTCACCCAAAGCACCGTATCGATTTGGTATTTCTCAAGCACCGTGTCCCAATCGGTCTCATTAATCTCCAATTCGACCAGTTTGAAATAGTCACGCAGTAAAGCATCTGGATAAGCGGTAGCTGCTCGACCATCCACGAACACAGGTACGGCACCTCGGGTGCGGAAAATCAAAAGTCCACCGACGTTCCAGTGGTTCAGAAGCCGCGCATGCGAAAAATGTGTTTGAAGATAAAGAGCATCCTGCTCTGAAAGCATTTGCGGAAGTCCGAGAGCCGGCTCTATTTGCATAAAAGTCAACGGCAGAGCACACGTTCCAATGATGCCAGCAGCCAACAACGACCTTTGGACTTTAAAATTATTCAGCTGTTTAGGCAGCAGCCGATCAATGTGGAGCGCTAATGGAACCGTTGAGAATATAAAAAAGAAAGACATGTATCTAAATTGATAAAATCCCAAAAACAAAAACAGCCAAGAAAGCAGCCGTGACTCCAGAGGGATAGGACAAGAACCTCTGTGGCCCAGTTCAAACGCAACAAATATCAAAATATATATGATGCCAGGAATGCTCCCCGGCATGGTCAAATTCTCGAAATAAGACCACCACTCGGTGATGTTCGCTTGCACAAAGTGGCCTAATGTAGTCGCCACGCCGTCGTAAATATGCCAGCCAAGAGGATTGATAAATATTGCAATGAAGCAACCGACTCCCGCGAAACTGTAGATTTTAAAATTTACCCAATCCCGTCTGAGCAAAGCCGCGCCGCAAAAAATGCCGACAATAAGAAAACCAAGCAAAAAGCCACCATGCAGATTAGCCCAAAGGACCATCATCACAGGCAACAAGAAACATCTCGTTCTTTTCAAACATTCTCCGTAGAAAATTACGCAAAACAACATCGTAGAAGTGTTTGGCGAAGCGGCGAGATAAATATTTGGGGGCGTCGCAAAAGTGGGATAAAGCAAGCACGCGGAGAAAACCGAAATACAAACCGCAATTGCTGAGGCTCCGCTGCTTAGGCAGGCGGACGTAAGATATCCGACGATGACTGCGCCACATGCAACTACAAATAAAATGAGACCACTAAATTTCGCATATTGAAATAATGCACTGGCAATCACGTCCCAAAGCCACGAAAGATTATGCCATTGCTTGTCGCCAAGGGTAAATGACCATGGATCTTGGAAAGGAATATTGCCTCGGTCTCTGATTAAGTCTCCGGCGGCTAGGTGCCATCCCAAATCATAGTGGCCAAGCAGGAGCGGCGCGTTTGAAAGGTAATACACACATGCGAATGAAATCAGGAAGATATAAATTCCGGACCGCTCGAAGTAAGGCCTGATCGTGTTTGGCCCTCTATCAAACTTGGAGTAGCCCCAAGCCTCCAGCGCGTCCATAGATGAGCCCCTCACGATCGAAGCGAGCCGCCGATGGGCTCCGCATCCTTTTGGGTCTGCATGGCTGGATGCAAACCATCGTCGCTTTAGGGTGATCGAGCTAAAGTTGAGTAAAAGTCAGTTGTGCAATTCGATTACTGCCCGCTAAAGAGACTTTTTCTGGTTAACGAATGCCCACGTGGAACTCTCGATCATCATCGTGCTCGCATACCGGGAAGGCCCGGTATTGCCTGATTTTACTTCCGCTTTCCGGACATGCTGCTGGTCACGTCCCGGCCGAAAATGAGCCAAAGCGGCCATCGTTTGAGGCGCTCGCTTGATGAGGCCGGCGGAGCGGGCGTGAGCAGAGCGATCTGAACGATCTACATCAGGACCGCTTTCGGGAACTCTGCCGCCAAGTGGTCGATGAAGACGCGGACCGATGGCAGCAGGCCCTGCCTGTAGGGAATGAGAGCCGTGATCGTGGAATCGCCAGCAAGCCAGGCGGGCAATACCCGCCGCAGTGCTCCTGATCGAACGTCTTCGCGACAGACGTAGCCCGGCAACGCAACAATGCCGAGGCCGGCGATCGCCGCCTGCTTCAGGCCGATCATGTCGTCACTCAAGAGCCGGGGCGTCAGTCGCATCACCACTTCGGCTTTCGCCTTGTTCGCATGGCGAAGTCGCCAAACCGGAGTAACCCCCGTGCGCATCATAAACAGCGAAGGATGGCTCTGAAGGTCTTTGGGCGTTTGCGGCGCTTCGCGGGCATTGAGATATGCCGACCCCGCGAAAAGCAACCAGGGCGCTGGCGTCAGCGTCCGTTGCACCAGGGTCGAATCCGGCAGGGGGTCTGAATGGGCTCTGATCGCAACGTCGTAATTCTCGCCGATGATATCGACATTCTGATCGGTCGCATGGGCGACGACATTGACCTTGGGATAGCGGAGGAGAAAGTCCGGCACGATATCGCGCATCGCGAACTGCATGGTGGCCACGGCTGCGGTGCAGCGCACGGTGCCGGTCGGTTCATTCAGCCGATGGCGTATGGCGGTCTCAGCCAGTTCGGCCTCACGCAACATCACCACCGCGTGGCGATGGAATTCCTCGCCAGCATCGGTCATCCCGAACCGCCGTGAGGTGCGGTTGAGCAGCCGGACCCCAAGGTTTGCCTCGAGCTGCTGAATGCGATGGCTCAGTGTCGATTTCGGAATTCGTAGCGTCCGTCCGGCGGCCGTAAATCCGCCGCGGTCAACCACCTGCACAAAATAAAAGAAATCGTTGAAATCTAACACGGCCCACCTCATCGTCCATGACATTGGACGCTGAGTTGCGATTTTCGCGACTTTTCGTCCGATAGTCCAGCCGTTAGGTGGTGTCGTGTCGCGGTCGGCGAATCGCGCTCGGACGCACCAGGAAGGGGGCGTCCGGAACTCCAGGGAGGCCGAATGGAACGCCGTCAATTCCTTCAATCAACGGTGCTCAGCGCAGCAGCGACAATGCTCGGCATCGCACCGCCAGCCGCAGCCACAACTCACCTTTCTTTTTTGCAGGAGAATGTCATGTCCGACCCCACCCGCCCTTACGAGCCGCTCACATCTGAAAACGCTGCGGTCATCCTCATCGACCACCAGGTCGGCCTGATGACCGGGGTTCGCGATTATTCGACAGGAGAACTGAAGCACAACGTGGTTGGGCTGGCCAAAGCGGCCAAGGCGCTGAAATTGCCGATCATCGTTACCACCACCGCGCGCGACAGCATGTGGGGCCCGACCTTTCCAGAACTCGTCGAGGCGGTGGCCGGCGTTCCGATCATCGATCGCTCGTCGGTTAACGCGTTCGACGATCCTAAGGTGGCCCAGGCCATCACCGCGACCGGCCGCAAGAAGCTGATCTTCGCGGGCATCTCCCTTGAAGTTTGCGCGGCGTTCCCCGCCATCACGGCTGTTGGCAAGGGTCTCGACGCCTACGTGGCCGTCGACGCCTCCGGTACTTTCAGCGAGACCAAGCGACAGGCAGGTCTTCTGCGCATGCTGCAAGCCGGCGTGATCCTCTCCGACTACGCCACGTTGATGGTGGAAATCCTCAAGGATAATGCGCGGCCGGAGGCTGGGGCCGTCTACGGCGCCATCGACATGCCCTGGGCGAAGCTCGTCGGACAGATCGCGCAGGCTTACGGCAAGTAAGCGGTGCGCCGGTCGGCTCCGGACGGCCGGGATCTAGGTTATCTTGTTGGCCTCGTAGTAGGGCCGAGGCTCCTACCACAGGCAGGAAGGACGAGAAGATGAACACGAGAGCATACTCACTGACTTTTATCAGTGCCGGTTTGCTGACTCTAGTCGGTTTGTCTGCTGCGGCGGAATCGAAGGAGTACCTCAAAGGAGACCGTCCACAGCAGCGCGGCTATTCGGAGGCGGTGATCACCGAAGGCGGCAGAATGGTGTGGCTTGCAGGACAGACCGCGACGTTGGACGATAACGGTAAGTCGCTGGCGAGCGACTTTGACGGCCAAGTACGGCAGCTTTTTAAGAACCTGGATCGCACTCTGCAAAAGGCGGGTGGCAGGCTCGGTGACATGGTGCAGATGACCGTATTCATCACGGACGTGCGTTACGGTGATCGCCTCACGCGAATCCGCCGAGAAGTATTCGGTGATAACTTCCCGGGCAGCGCTCTAATCACCATTACTGCGCTGGCGGTTCCTGACGCCAAGATCGAGATCCAAGGATATGCGGTGATTGGCAGCAAGTGACATTTTCCAAAGCGCGCTGGCGGGCGGAGCATTGAGGACTTTCTGGCAAAACATGCCCGAGTCCGCCGCGCGCAGTGGTCGGTGTTTACCAAGGTGACGGTCCGGATTGAGCGGCTAATTGTCAAAAAAACGTCTTCACCTCACCCACCATGTTTCCGAAATAAACTGGTGATCCAACTGTGACTGCCGGGCCAAGGACGTGATCGAAAGAGCATCGATCTTTGCGGCGGTGCATGAGTCCGCACTCGGGCACCTTTGAGACATGCCGAATGACCCTGAGAAAGTCCGCTAATCGGGGAAGACCGGAAGTGGGCGGCCCACGGTCAAAGCGACGCGAATGACCACCCTTTAGCAGACATCAACTCAAGTGGCGGTCGACAATTACGCTGCGTTCGCCACCCGATCGTCGATCTCTGTGCGAAGCGCAACAAAATCGATCGGTTTGGTCAGAAGCGCCTCCGCGCCGCCCTCCATGGCTTTTCTCCTGGTCATGTCGTCGCCATACGCCGTGATCATAATAACGGGAACATCAGGACGTGCGGCTTTTGCCTTCGGCAACAGTTCGAGGCCGCTCATGCCGGGCATGTTGATGTCGGACAGGATCAGAATCAGCGATTCGCCTGCAGCGTCGCTGATACGTTGCAGGGCGCTGGCCGCCGACAGTGCAAAATCCATCTTGAAGCGGTTGTCGCGCAGGTCGCGCCTGAATTGCTGGCGAAACAGCATCTCGACATCGGGCTCGTCGTCAACAACGAGAACAAGGAAGCTCATGAATTGACTCCGGCTTTGCTGAGAGCGGCTTTGCGCGGAAGAATGACCCTGAATTCAGTAAACTCGCCGGGCTGGGTGTCGACCTCGATCGATCCCGCGTGTTGCTTGGCGACAATGTCATGGCTGAGGGAGAGACCAAGGCCGGTTCCTTCGCCGGGCGACTTGGTCGTGAAGAATGGATTGAACATCTTTTCCCTCACTTCGGGAAGGATGCCGCTGCCATTGTCCCGAATTCCGATCTCGACGCGATCGCCGAGGTCCCTGGTCGCGGCAGCAAGTGCCGGCTCGTAGCCATCTTTCATCCCTGCCTTGCGCTTCATGGCTGCGTAAAATCCGTTTGAAATCAGATTGAGAAGCACCCGCGTGATCTCCTGCGGAAACAAGTCGGCCTCGCCAGCGGCCGGATCGAAATTCCGCTCCAGCCTGATCTGGAATCCCTGCTTCTCGGCCCGCGCGCCGTGATACGCGAGATTGAGGCTCTCCTCGACGAGCGAGTTAACATCGACCGGCCTGCGCTCGCCGGAACCTTCGCGCGAATGCAGCAGCATATTCTTGACGATCGAGTCGGCGCGCTTGCCGTGCTGGACCACCTTTTCAAGATTACCTTTCAGCATATGCGTCAACTCATCGAGTTCCTCTCGCTTTTTGTCGTCAAGAGCAACCGGCTTGAGCGCATCGCCCAGTTCATCGACCAACTCCTGGGAGAGCGCGGAGAAATTGTTGACGAAATTCAGCGGGTTCTTGATCTCGTGCGCGATACCGGCGGTGAGCTGCCCGAGCGAGGCGAGCTTTTGCGTCTGAACAAGCCGATCCTGCGCGGTCCGCAGCTCCTCCAACGATTTCGTCAATTCGCGCGTTCGCAATTCTACGCTTTCGAACAGGCGCGCATTTTGAATCGCCAGCACCGACTGAGCCGCGAACGTCTGAAGCAGATCAACGGTGTGCTTGGGGAATTCGCCGGGTCGCTTGCGCCTGACGACGAGCGCGCCAACGGTGCGGTCGGCACTTAGCAACGGTACGATTAGCAGGGCGCGGAACCCGGCACGGACAATGATATCGAGGACGGCTGAATTTGGATCGTCTTGAATGTCGGGAATCTGGATCGGGATGCGTTGCTCTACCGCTTGGCCGATCGCTGTCTCGCCGATGTGGATATGACGATCCTTGATCTCGGCGATGATTGCCTCGTCCATTCCATAGGTTGCGCGCAGATGGAATTCCTGCGCCGTGTCGTCGAACACATAGATTGTTCCCGCCTCAGTATCGGAGAGCTGTGTGGCCTTGGCGACGATAGTGTTCAAGACGGTCTCCAGATCCACCGTCGAATTTACCGCCTGGCTGACCTCGCCAAGCGCCCGTAGCTCTTCGACTGACTGGCTAAGCTCGCGCGTACGTGCTTGAACCTCGTCGAATAACAGCACGTTTTTAATAGCGATGACGGCCTGGTCGGCGAACGTCGTGGCTAGTTCAATCTGCTTGTCAGTGAACGGACGCACTTCAGAGCGCGTCAAACTCAGGACGCCGATCGGAACCCTCTCGCGTAGCATCGGGACGGCGAGAACCGTGCGGTAACCGCCTAACTTCTGCCCCTCGGAAAAAATGTATTCCGGATCAGCCTTTACATCGGGGATATGAATCACCCTGCCTTCAAGTAATGCACGTCCCGACGCTGAGCCTCGCTCAGCTTCGATCGGAATATCTTTGACATACTCCCGGAATTCAGGAGGAAACCCGTAAGCCTCGGCGCGATAGAGCGCCCCATTTTTTTCACGAGTAATGATGGTTTTGTCGGCATCGCAGAGCCGCGCAGCCGATTCAACAAGGGTTTGCAAGACTGCCGACAGATCGAAAGTCGAGCGGCTGATAACCTTCAGCACATCGGCGGTCGCGGTCTGTTGCTGGAGTGATTCACGCAGATCCTCGGTACGCGCCTTCACCTCGTCGAACAGCCGGACATTTTCGATGGCGATGACAGCCTGATTGGCGAAGGTCTCCAGCAGCGCGATTTGACTATCGGTGAATGGCCGTACCTCGAGCCGATAGACGAGAATTACTCCCAACATCTCGCTCGCTTTGAGCATGGGAACCGTGAGTATAGTTCGAAAGGGTTCCACCTGCCGCGACCCGTAAGTGTACTCGGGGTCGGTCTGTGCATCGAGCACATGGACGGTGCGCTGGTCGAGGGCGGCGCGCGCGGTGGCACTTGCCCTTCCGGGCGCAATTGGATTTCGCTCGACGAAAGCTCTGATTTCGGCGGAGGCGTTGTGGGTGGCCACGACACGTAGATACTGACCGTCGAAGCGGAAAATGAATGATCGTTCGGCCTCGCACAGGCTGACCGCGTTCTCGGCGAGCGTCTCAAAAACGGGCTGGAGATCGAACGTGGATCGACCGATCACCTTAAGGAGTTCGCTGGTTGCGGCCTGCTGTTCCCGCGCTTCGGCGAGTTCGTGCTTAAGTCTCGAATTTTCCTTTCTTACATCGACTTCCACCGGTGCCCGTTTGGGCGCTGTCGAAGCCTTATGTCCCTTGACGGGCCTGCGCACCGCTTGTCCGCGCTTCACCATTGATGTGCGCTCCTGCCGGAAACAGCTTTAAGTAAGAAACTGAATATCGACCAAGCCTAACCAATTGGGGAACGGCCGTACAGTCAGTCAGACCACTACGATTTCCGGTTTTGGCACCTTTGAGACATGCGGACGGACGGTGGCGAGGTCTGTTCATAGGGGTAGAGCGGAAGTCGTCGGTACACGGTCAAACCGGCGTGATTGATCCATAGGCGACTTTAGCGTCCTATCAAACGTCCGCATTGCGGCTGCCGGCATTATCGTCCCGCTGTTGAATGTCCGCTTCCGGGGGAAGAGCGTCGCAAACTGATGCTTCGCCCATCCGGTTTGAATGCCCGATGGAACCGCAACTGCCAGAACTGTTGCGGAGGTTTGGTTACAATCTGCGATCAGCAGGTACCGCCGAAAGGTTGCTGCCAGTCATTGAAGTTTTGACGGAGCAGGAAATTACCTCCAAGATCACCCCGCCAATATGTCACCCCTGCCACCGTCGCGGCTTTCGAATTCAAATTGCCATTCGCCTAGCGATTTCCCGAGGATGACCGTTATTCCGTGGCGCATTGAACATCCCGGCTCTTAGATGGTCGCCAGGCCAGGGGCGTTCTTCGGGAACGCGGGGTGCAGCTCGCGATCCCGTGAAGCTGTTTCACGCCTCAAGGACGACGAAACAATTCTCCCCGCGAACGAAGTCATTTCGTCCAGCCTGCGAACACA
>Ga0193751_1001863_pt1 | contig 13143 bp, 14 predicted proteins | sample L1c2metaG_FD_143050 | JGI IMG/M metagenome (GOLD analysis project Ga0193751, IMG submission 143050) | Soil microbial communities from a riparian zone of the East river system, Colorado, United States - L1c2 | ecosystem: Environmental > Terrestrial > Soil > Riparian zone | place: USA: East River... | reverse complement strand
GAAATCGCTTGCCGAACTGGTGCGGATGGCCGACGCGCTGGGCGTTCGCCGCGGCAAATGACAACCTATACACAAGTATAGTTCAACGCCGCGAACGGATACACGAACCTTTCCCATGTACAGTGGCTGACGGCGTGCGCGTTCGGTATCTAGTCGGGTAAGGGTTCAACAATTGGCAAAAGCTCCCGTGATATCGATAATCGACGACGATGAATCGGTGCGTGAGGCAACGAAAAGCCTCATAAAATCGTTAGGTTACAGCGCCACCACGTTTTCCTCTGCCGAAGAATATCTGCGTTCCGGCGACATTTGGGAATCGTCGTGCGTGATCACCGACCTGCATATGCCTGGCATGAGCGGGGCCGATTTGCAGGCCCGGTTGATCGCCAATGGCCACGCTACGCCGGTCATATTCATGACCGCCTATTTCGACGAAAGGGTCCGCGACCGGGTATTGGATGCGGGCGCTTTTGGTTTTTTGCGCAAGCCGTTCAGCGAGGACAGCCTGATCGAATGCCTCGATAAGGCCCTCGGCAGTTCTGTTGCCGGATCTGCGTAGCAGCGGTTCGGCGGTGTAGTTTCCGCTCTCTCCGCTTCCACCCGATTGATGCCGCCGCGCGTGGGCCGTTTAGGCCCCGTGGGACCGCTATTCTATACGGACGTATAGGGTGGCTTCTCACTTCTGCTAGCCCAAATTTACAAACGTAGAATGGTGAACGAACCGTTAAGAATTTTACGCTGCCCCCATAAGAAATAAGCGGTAACGGGGGACTAAAATGAATACGATCACGGCAAGTCTAGGTCATGAATTCGCGGTCGGGGCGGTGGCGAATGCCGTTCAGGGGCGCGGTCTCACTCAACCAAAGGCAATCAATCCGGCCGTCGCGGCGAAGCAACGCGATGACGCGGATGTGCTCGCGCGCATCGCCGCCGGCGACAAGCTGGCGATGAAGGTGCTGTACGCCCGGCACCACGTGCAAACCTACCGGTTCTTGATCCGCCTGGTCGGTGACGAGGCGCATGCCGAAGACCTGGTCAGCGAAGTGTTCTTCGACGTGTGGCGCAACGCGCACCAGTTCCAGGGCAACAGCCGGGTGTCGACGTGGATCCTGGCGATCGCGCGCTTCAAGGCGCTCTCGGCGCGGCGCCGCCGCAAGGACGACGAGCTCGATGACGATCAGGCTGCCGCCATCGCGGATACGGCCGACAATCCCGAGATCGCCGTCCAGAAGAAGGATCGGGTCGCCATCATGCGCCAGTGTCTGAGCCATCTGTCGCTGGTGCACCGGGAAATCATCGACCTCGCCTACTACCAGGACAAGCCGATCAACGAAGTCGCCGAGATCCTGGGCGTGCCGGAGAACACCGTGAAGACGCGCATGTTTCATGCCCGCCGGCGGTTGTCGGAGCTCCTGGCGCAGGCCGGTATCGACCGCACTTATCAGTGAACGCAACCTGTCAGTGAACGCAGGTCAGTGAATGGAAGGACAGCCGCGCCCCAACGCGGCTGTCACCATTGCTTGACGATATCTGCCGCTCGTCAGTGCGAGATGTACTGCATGCCCGCCGAATAGGCGGCGCCGCCGATTACGCACGGTATGCCCAGTTCGATCTGGCCGGTGGCCGCTGCCACCACGCAGCCCATCGACAGCGCGCCGGCGCCGACCTGGCTCCAGCCGCTCAGCTCGCGTTTTGAGTTCGGGCCTTTCTGCTTGAGCTCGTCGATCGCGGCCAGCGATTCCTTGCGCATGCGCGTGGTGTCGACGGTGTCGGCGGTCTCGATCACGTCGTTGAGCACGACCGCGGCCTCCTTGGGCTGGCGCTTGGCCGCCCATTTGAGCATGTTGAGCAGGTTGAGATCGCGCACCGCGTTGCTGGCCAAGGTGAACTTGGCAGCGCTGCCGGCGGTCAGGTTGTCGACATTGTCCTTGTCGTTGGCGAGCGGCAGAAGCTTGATGATGCGCCCGACCGAGGTGTAGGTGCCGGTGGCGAGATAAGAGCCCCACAGCACATCGATCAATTCCGGGCTCGGCTCGATCATCACCGGCTTGTCGCGCCCGTCGGTGAGCTGCAAGACGACTTTCACCTTGTCCATCATGCCGGGCTTCTTCGCTTCGTAATCGATCTGGTTCAGCGTCGGCAGCGTGCCGTCGAGATATTTGTCGATCATGGCGCGGCGCATCGGCATGCGGTCGGCAAAGGTGCTCAGCAAATCCTTCCAGTTCGGCAAGCCCGAATAGGCGATAGCGCGCACCAGCACCCAATGGTCGGCAGGGTCGATCGCCAGCATCTTGGCGATCAATTTCTCGGCGCGGCCAGGATTGGCGCCCAGCACGCCGGCAATGAAGCCGACATAGGCGCCCGAGGATCCGGCGTCCTTGAACGCCTGCAGCGCGCCGAGCGTGCGAACGACGGCGGGAAGGCCGTCGGGATCGGGCTTGTCGCGATAGGCGTTGATCCATCGCAAAATGCCTTCGGTTGAGTTGAACGCTGCGGCTGGCGGCCGCGCTGCGGTCGCTGGCGTGATGAGCGCGAGCGCGACGGCGAGTACGGCAAACAGACCGGTGACGGTGCGATGCAAATATCCTGTGACCATGTCCCCTCCGGTAGAGAAGGCTGACGGCGCGGGTTTGGCGATTTCAGAACGTGTCGGCATCCCCTGGCGCGGCAATTGAGCAACGCGCCGGGGAAATTTGAAGGCCGCGGCGGCGCGAAATCGCGGCTGCCGTAAGGCACTTAATAATAGTTAACGATTGCGGTTTTGCCCGTCCTGTCGATTTCAAACGTGCGTTTGAAGTATGCCGCGGCTCGCCGCGCCGGATTCCCGCCGCATTTAGCTTGACCGGCGCTGCCGCAATGCATATAAATTACAGTCTCAGAACGAAGGGCACATCCGTGCGTAATTTTGCGACCTCGCTGATCCTCGTATCGAAGCGCACCGCCGGGGGTGGATAATCCACCTGCGAGACGTGGCGGTGCGCGACCCAGGGGCCCTTCGAGGCCCTTTTTTGTTATCTGAAATCCTTTGTTACCTGAAATCCTGCTGACCGAATGTCCGAGCGAAAGAACGACAGAGTGGAGCGGACCATGACAGAGATGACCGGTGCCGAAATGGTGATCGAGGCACTCGCCGATCAGGGCGTGGAGCACATCTTCGGCTATCCCGGCGGCGCGGTGCTGCCGATCTACGACGCGCTGTTCCAGTCGCAGGACCGGGTCCGCCACATCCTGGTGCGCCACGAACAGGGCGCGGTGCACGCCGCCGAAGGCTATGCGCGCTCCACCGGCAAGGTCGGCTGCGTGCTGGTGACGTCGGGTCCGGGAGCGACCAATGCGGTCACCGGCTTGACCGACGCGCTGTGTGACTCGATCCCGCTGGTCGTCATCACCGGGCAGGTGCCGACCCACCTCATCGGCAACGACGCGTTCCAGGAATGCGACACCGTCGGCATCACGCGGCCGTGCACCAAGTACAATTATCTGGTGAAAAATATCGACGACCTGCCGCGCGCCCTGCACGAGGCGTTTCATATTGCGTCGAGCGGCCGGCCGGGGCCGGTCGTGGTCGATATTCCGAAGGACATCCAGTTCGCCAAGGGCACCTACTCGAAGCCGAAGGAGTTTCAGCACAAGGGCTACAAGCCGAGGCTCAAGGGCGATCCCGACAAGATCAGGCAGGCGCTCGAGATGATGGCGTCCGCCAAGCGACCGCTGTTCTACACCGGCGGCGGCGTCATCAATTCCGGCCCTGCCGCGTCCGAGCATCTGCGCGAATTGGTCAAGCTCACCGGCTTTCCCATCACTTCGACCCTGATGGGGCTCGGCGCTTTCCCGGCCGCCAATCCGCAATGGCTCGGCATGCTCGGCATGCACGGCACCTGGGAAGCCAACTGGGCGATGCATGATTGCGACCTGATGATCTGCATCGGCGCCCGCTTTGACGATCGCATCACCGGGCGGCTCGACGCCTTTTCGCCCGACTCGAAGAAAATCCATGTCGACATCGATCCGTCGTCGATCAACAAGAACGTCAAGGTTGATCTGCCGATCGTCGGCGATTGCGCCCACGTGCTCGAGGACATGCTGCGCGGCTGGCGCGCGAATTCATCGAAGCCGGATAAGCAGGCGCTCGCCGCCTGGTGGGACCAGATCGCCAAGTGGCGGGCAAAAAAGTCGCTCGCCTACCGCGGCTCAAGCGACATCATCAAGCCGCAATACGCCATCCAGCGGCTGTTCGAGCTGACCAAGGACCGCGACACCTACATCACCACCGAAGTCGGCCAGCACCAGATGTGGGCGGCGCAGTTCTATCAGTTCCAGGAGCCGAACCGCTGGATGACCTCGGGTGGGCTCGGCACCATGGGCTACGGGCTGCCGGCCTCGGTCGGCGTGCAGCTGGCGCATCCTGACTCCCTCGTCATCGACATCGCCGGCGAGGCCTCGGTGATGATGACCATGCAGGAGATTTCGACGGCGGTGCAGTACGACCTGCCGGTGAAGATCTTCATCATCAACAACAAATATATGGGCATGGTGCGGCAGTGGCAGGAATTGCTGCATGGCGGGCGCTATTCGCACTCCTACAGCGAGGCGCTGCCCGATTTCGTCAAGCTCGCCGAGGCCTATCACGCCCACGGCATTCGCTGCGAGCGGCCGGCCGATCTCGACGCCAAGATCCTTGAGATGATCGAGGTGAAGAGGCCGGTGATCTTCGACTGTGTGGTCGATCCGGCGGAAAACTGCTTCCCCATGATCCCGTCCGGCCGCGCCCACAACGAGATGCTGCTCGGCGACGCCTCCGTCAGCGTCGAGGATGCCGTCACCGAAGCAGGCAAGATGCTGGTTTAGGAGATTAGCCGTGAACACGTCGACGTCGCATTACCCGTCCGCCGCAGTCAGCGAGCGCATCGAGACCCGCACCTTGTGCGTGCTGGTCGACAACGAGCCCGGCGTTCTGGCGCGGGTCATCGGGCTATTCGCCGGCCGCGGCTACAACATCGACTCGCTCACTGTCTCAGAAACCGAGCACGAGAAGCATCTGTCCCGCATCACCATCGTTACCCGCGGCACGCCGATGGTGCTGGAGCAGATCAAGAACCAGCTCGACCGCCTGGTGCCGGTGCACCGCGTCGTCGACGTGACGACGGCGGGGCCGGCGATCCAGCGCGAGCTCGCCATGGTCAAGGTGCGCGGCAAGGACGAGCACCGCATGGAGGCGCTGCGGCTTGCCGACGCGTTTCGCGCCCGCGTCATCGACGCCACCACCGAAAGCTTCGTGTTCGAGATCACCGGCGCGTCGGAGAAGATCGAAAGTTTTATCGCGCTGATGTTGCCGGTCGGCCTGGTCGAAGTCTCGCGCACCGGCGTCGTCGCCATCGCGCGCGGGCCGGAGGGGATGTGAGGCCGTTAGACAATGCGCACTCCGAGTGACGACATTGCCACGCTAACTGAGTTTTATAAAGACAATGTCGCGTACCAGCGGCATCATGAAGACATTCGATTTAAGGGATCGCAATTGACTATCACACTGGCAGGTGTGCTGACTGCTGCGTTAAAATTTTCCAGTAGCAATACTGTAAACTATACGATCGCTGCTTTCATTATAATGTTAGGCGCTCTGGGTGTCGCTCAAGTCATAAAACATACCGAACGCGCCGATAGGCATGCGACGATTGCCCGCGCGTATAGGCGAAAAATTAGTGAGATTTCTGTGGCCAATGGTTCATCGTCCGTTGAGCAGGTCCATGACCATGGCGCTGACATTCATAAGCGCAGAGCAGGACTTGCCTACAGTCTAAGAGCGAGGTGGTTTTGGCTTGCGATGCACTTTGCAATTTTACTGTTTGGTGTTGCGATCGTAGTACTGCAATACAAGGGATTGATTTGAAGGATCGATGGTGGTGGCGTCCGATGAAAAGCCCTCCTCATATTGGCCGAGTAATCTGGAACGGCATCCTTGAGCCGCTAAGCCTTTCCGTCACCAAGGCGGCCGAGGTTCTCGGCGTACGGCGGGCGACGTTGTCCGACTTGATCAATGGCAAGGCGGCGTTGACCGCGGAGATGGCACTGCGGATTCACAAGGCATTCGGTCCGGATGTCGATCACCTGCTGCGGATGCAGGCAGCTTATGATGCCGCGCAAATCCGCAAGCGCGCGAAGACGATCAAGGTCAAGCGCTACGTTGCCAAGGCGGCGTGAGATTCGGCTCTGGGCCGCCGAGCGCTAGGATTTCCCCGATATCTGCCCTACCAGCGTCGCGAAGCGGTCGACAAAACCCTGCAAGAATTTCTGCGTGGTCTCGTCGCCGATATTGCCCTGATCGTCGAACAGGTTCGGCTTGAAGGTAATGTAAGCCTCGCCGCCGAGCAGCGTCATGCCGAGCCCGAGCATCACCGTACGCAGATGCGCCTGCGCCAGCGCAGTGCCGACCGTGCCCGGGGTGGTGCCGGTGATGAACGCGGGTTTGCCGGTCCAGCGATTGGTGCCGAACGGCCGCACGCCCCAATCGACGGCGTTTTTCAGCACAGCGGGAATCGAGCGGTCGTGCTCCGGCGTCACGAACAGCACGCCGTCGGCGCGCCCGATCTCGTCCTTGAAGCGCGTCACTTCGGGACCGTGATTGGCTTCGTTATCCTGGTTGTACATCGGCAGATCGTCGATGCGCACAAAATGGGCGTCGAATTTGTCGGCGCCGAGCTTGGCCAGCGCATGGGCGTATTTGCGGTTGATCGATTCACGGCGGTTCGAACCGACAATCACGGCGATGGTGGGCTTGGCCATGGTTGACCGCAGGCAAGGCGCACAAGAGGGCACAGCGATGAAACCTAGATACACCCATTTGCCCGGCGACTGCCGCGCCATCAGCGACGTGCTGGCCCGGGTCGGCGACAAGTGGTCGGTCCTGGTCGTCTCCCGGCTCGGCTCAGGCTCGATGCGCTTCAATGAGCTGCGGCGCTCGATCGGCGGCATTTCCCAGCGCATGTTGACGCTGACCCTGCGTGGGCTCGAACGCGACGGCCTAGTCACCCGCACCGTGTTCCCGACCGTCCCGCCGCGGGTCGATTATGCGCTGACCGCGCTCGGCCGCGATCTGTTGGAGCCGGTCTCGGCGCTCGGGGAATGGGCGACGCGTAATCAGGCGAAAATTGCCCGTGCCCGGGAGAAGTTCGACGGCACAGCGGCTTAGCTCCGGTGCGGCCGCGATAAAGGCGTGCGGCGGGCTTGTCCTGCCGCCTCGCAGAACCTAGAAGCTTCCCGACAACAAACGGCCGGGCCTAATCCCTGGCCCCAGTAGGGGTGAGACCAATGCGTGTTTATTACGACCGTGACGCCGACCTGAACCTGATCAAGGGCAAGAAGGTCGCCATCATCGGCTATGGCAGCCAGGGCCATGCCCACGCGCTCAATCTGCGCGACTCCGGCGTCAGGGACGTCACCGTGGCGCTGCGCAAGGGCTCGCAGGGCGTCAAAAAGGCCGAGGGCGAAAAGCTCAAGGTCTTGGAGGTCGCCGAGGCCGCCAAATGGGCCGACGTCATGATGATGCTCACCCCCGACGAATTGCAGGCCGACATCTATCGCGATCATCTCGTCGCCAACATGAAAGAGGGCGCGGCCATTATGTTTGCGCACGGCCTCAACGTGCACTTCAACCTGATCGAACCGCGCTCTGACCTCGACGTCATGATGATCGCGCCCAAGGGGCCGGGCCACACCGTGCGCTCGGAATATCAGCGCGGCGCCGGCGTGCCGTGCCTGTTGGCGGTGCATCGCGATGTCTCCGGCAATGCCCACGATCTCGGGCTGTCCTATGGCGCCGCGATCGGCGGCGGCCGGGCCGGCATCATCGAGACCAGCTTCAAGGAGGAATGCGAGACCGACCTGTTCGGCGAGCAGACCGTGCTATGCGGCGGCCTCGTCGAGCTGATGAAGGCCGGCTACGAGACCCTGGTGGAAGCCGGCTACGCGCCCGAGATGGCCTATTTCGAATGCGTCCATGAGGTGAAGCTGATCGTCGACCTGATCTACGAGGGCGGCATCGCCAATATGAACTACTCGGTGTCGAACACCGCCGAATACGGCGAATACGTCTCCGGCCCCCGCGTCATCACCGAGCAGACCCGCGCTGAGATGAAGAAGGTCCTCGCCGACATCCAATCCGGCCGCTTCACCAGGGATTGGATGCTGGAGAACAAGGTAAACCAGACCTCGTTCAAGGCCACCCGCGCCAAGCTCGCCGAGCATCCGATCGAGCAGGTCGGCGCCAAGTTGCGTGAGATGATGCCCTGGATCAAGCAGCGCGCGCTGGTTGACCGGTCGCGGAATTGATCTTGTAGCCCGGATGGAGCCAACGGGTCCGGCCCGAAGTGGCCGGCCCGATGACAGGCTCCGCGAAATCCGGGGCCTGCCGAGAGGGGAATCCCGGATTGCGCTACGCTCCACCCGGGCTACGGGCACCGGCCGCGACGCTATGTGACGGGCTCATGATCTTGTCATGACTGCTTAAATACGGTTTTATGACAATGCGCCGTGTGCCGGCGAGGGTGGATCATTTCCGGGCACGCGCGCGTCAGTCATGCGTGCCGTCATTTCATCACTGATTCATCGGCTCGGTGCCGCGGATATCGTCGCCCGGCATGGCTATCGGCGGCTGGGGCTGATCGCCGCGCCGCACATCATCGCTCTCGCCATCATGCTCGCGACCGAATCCCGGCCGGTCGAAATCGCGGCATTTTTGATGGCGTGGGGGATCCTGAATTTCTTCTGGCTCGCACTCACCCGCCGGCCGGCCGTCGCCGGCGTCCTATCGCTGGTGATGATGACGGTGTTGGTGCTGCTCTCCGACCTCAAATACCACGTGCTGATGATGACGGCGAACTTCGTCGACCTGATGATCATCGACACCGATACCGTCAGCTTCCTGTTCACGATCTATCCGGCGTTGCGCTGGATCGTTTTGCTGTGCGTCATCGCGCTGGTGCCGCTGGTGGTGTTCACGTGGCGCGCCGATCCATTCCGCGTCCGCCGACTGACCGCGGTGGCGGCGGCGCTGGCCTGCATCGGCGGGCTCACGGCGGTCGAGAGTCATCTGCCGCTGCAGCCGTTCGAGGCGTTCTATGGCGGCAACCAAGTGTCGTCCTTCGCCCGTTCCGGCGTCGACGCGATCTCCGAGCTGCTCACCCACGGCCTTATGGAGTCCGATGCGGTTGCCGCCGAACACCTGCAGCCGGCCGGCGACGAAACCTGCGCGCCGGCGAAAAAACCGCCGCACATTATTCTCATTCATGACGAGTCGAGCTTCGACATCCGCATGGCCCCGGGCATCAAGCTGCCGAGCGGCTACGGCGCGCATTTCAAATCGTTCGACGGCAAGGAGCGCAATTTCCTGGTCGAAGGCAACGGCGGGCCGAGCTGGTTCACCGAATACAACGTGCTGGAAGGCCTTTCGGCGCGCACCTTCGGCCGCTTCTCGTATTTCGTCACCCGCATTGCCGCCGGTCGCGTTGAGCGCGGACTGCCGGCGGCACTGCGCCGCTGCGGCTATCGCACGTTTTCACTCTATCCGGCGCTTGGCGCCTTCATGAGCGCGCGTAGCTTCCAGACCACGACCGGCGTGCAGCATTTTTTCGATCAGCATGATCTGGGGACAACGGCGATCGAGCCCGACAGTTTCTTCTTCGACGCCGCCGCGCGGATGATCGGCGAGGAACATGCGCGCAGCCCGATGTTCGTTTTCGTCTATCTTGCCGCCAATCACTTTCCCTGGGACGACCGCTATCGGCCCGACCTGATGCCGCAATGGAAGGATTTGGGCAACATGCCGCCGGTCGACGAATATCTGCGCCGGCAGGCAATCAGCGCGCAAAACTATTCCGATTTTGTGGCGCGGCTGAAGCGCGAGTTCCCCAACGAGCAGTTCCTCCTGGTGCGGTTCGGCGATCATCAGCCGGATTTCGCCGCGCACCTGATCGAGCCCGGCCTCGATGATCCGGCCATCGAGCGCCGCCTGATGGCGTGGGATCAGCGCTATTTCACCACTTATTACGCGATCGATGCCATCAACTTCAAACCGGTCGACATCTCTTCGGCGCTCGATACTTTGGAAGGGCCCTATCTGCCGCTGGTCGTGCAGGAGGCCGCCGGCTTGCCGCTCGATCCGTCGTTCGCCGCGCAGAAGAAGATCCTCATGCGCTGCAACGGACTGTTCTACGGCTGCGATAACGGCGCGGAGGCGCGCCAATTCAACCGCATGCTGATCGACGCCGGCCTGATAAAAAATCTCTGAGCGAAAATTCGTTTAGTTCGGCGCCTTTCGGCGCGCGTTGGAACCGAGGAATTTTTTCGCGGCGTCGGGGTTGTTGTGTCCGTACCCGCCTTGATCTCGCATCCCCGGCCGTTACACTCCGGGCACTGTCACAATCGAAAAAAGGGAGGACTATTCATGCTTGTAAAGCGACATCATCTGCTCGTGGCGGCGGCCACGCTGACGCTGGGCCTGCTCGGCACGGCAGCGAATGCGGCCGATATCTTTTCGCTGACGTCGGCGACATTCAAAGACTCAACCATGATGCCGAAGAATGCCGCCAACAGCGCGGCGAACGCGCCGACGAATCCGAACTGCGTCGGCGAGAACGTCTCGCCGCAACTGTCCTGGACCGGCGTGCCTGAGGGCACCAAGAGCTTCGCCATACTCATGATCGATCCCGAGGGCCGCGGCGGCGCCGGCGTCAATCACTGGGTCGCCTATGGCATCCCGGCTTCCGTCACCAGCTTTGCCCAGGGCGAAGTCTCAAAGCCGTCCGACAAATATGTCGGCGGCAAGAGCACCCAGGGCGTCGGTTTCTATTCCGGCCCCTGCACGCCGCCCGGCACCACGCCGCACCACTATACGTTCGTTCTGATCGCCACCGACTTCGATCCGAAGGAACTGCCGCCCGGTCTGACCAAGGACGAAGTCACCGCGAAGATCGCGCCGGCGGGTCCGCCCGTGCACGCCAAAGGCTCGGCGGGTCTGGTCGGGCTGTTCGTCAATCCATGGAAGATGTGAGTGCGCCCGGTTATTAGCGCATTTGTCTGATGCCATCCGGCTGCGTCATCGCCATAATCGATCGGCGATGACGCAGCCATATCCAACTGCCGAAATATTCGACATCGACCGCGCCGAAATCGCGTTGGAATCCTGGTCGTGGCCGTTTGCCACCGACCGGAGCGCGGATATTGATCGGTACTTTGCCGAACTGCAAAGCCAGAGGTCGGGCGTATGGAATGGCCGCGTATTGCTGCTCAATCGCTACGCCATTGCCGAGCGCACGTTGCGCGGCGCCTGTTTCGAGATCGACTACGCAAGCTTCATCACCTGGCGCGACCGCGAATTTCCCGATCCCAGCGTCTATAATTTCTTCGCCGCCGCGGTGCTGCGCGCAGCCGACGGCGGCTATCTGCTCGGCGAGATGGCGTCCTATACGGCGGGGGCAGGGCTCAGCTATTTTCCGTGCGGGACGCCGGAGCCGGCCGACGTCGGCGCCGACGGTATGGTCGATCTTGGCGGCAATCTGTGCCGCGAACTTTTGGAGGAGACCGGCATTGCCGTCGCGGAGCTCGATGCCGAACCGGGATGGACCGTGGTGCGCGATCGGTGTTTTCTTGGTCTGATGAAGCGCCTCACCGCACGACAGGGGGCCGACGAGCTGCGCGCCCGGATCATGCGCCACATTGTCAGTGACAAGCACCCCGAACTCGCCGATATCCGCATCGTCCGCGGGCCGGCCGACATCGATTCAAGCATGCCGCCTTCGGTGGCCGCTTATCTGCAACGGGAATGGACGCGGTGAAATGACCAAGCAGAGCAACCGGGTGTCCATGAAGCTCGCCAAGATCGTCAAGCATTGCCGCATCGACAAGCCGCGGCATTTCAAGCTCGCCGATCACGATCCGGCGGAACGCTTCGGCCTCTCCACCGACATTGAGGAGGTCAAGCATATCCTTGCCGATGGCGTCGCCCGGATGGAGGAATTGCAGCAGCGCCTTTTCGCTCAGGGCCAATGGGGCGTGCTGATGATGTTCCAGGGCATGGACGCCGCGGGCAAGGACGGCGTGGTCAAGCATGTGATGTCCGGCATCAATCCGCAGGGTTGCGAGGTGCATGCGTACAAGGCGCCCAGTGCCGACGAGCTCGCACACGATTTCTTGTGGCGGACCGGCAAGGACGTTCCGGCACGCGGCCGCATCGGCATCTTCAATCGCTCCCATTACGAAGAGGTGCTGGTGGTGCGGGTGCATCCGGAATTGTTGGAGCGGCAGAACCTGCCGCCCAGCGCTACCGGCAAGAATATCTGGAAGCACCGCTTCAAGGAGATCCGCGCGTTCGAGCAGCACTTGGCGCGCAACGGCACGCTGGTGCTGAAATTCCACTTGCGTATTTCCAAGGACGAGCAGCGTAAGCGCTTCCTGGCGCGGCTCGATGAGCCGTTCAAGCGCTGGAAGTTTTCGCCAAGCGATGCCGCCGAGCGCAAGCGCTGGGACGATTACATGGCGGCTTATGAAGATATGATTCGCGAAACTTCGACCGACTATGCGCCGTGGTACGTCGTCCCGGCCGACCACAAGCATGTGGCATGGCTGGTGGTCTCCGCGGCGATCATCGAGGCGCTGGAAGGCCTCAAGCTCGAATACCCGAAGGTGACCGGCAAGGCACTCAAGGAGCTTAAAAAGGCCGAACGCGCGCTCAAGGCGGAATAGCTCCACCGTTGCGGGTGCTTGCGCCAGCGCCGGCTTTTCCGCTACAACGATGCCGGTACCGGTGAGGTTAACGCGGAATTCATCTTGATCCACGACCTTTGGATCCGCGACCTTTGGACCGTAACGAGGGTTTGGCAATGTCGACGCGCCGCGATTTCCGCGCGATGACCCGGGAGGCCGTGCAGGCCTCGGCCGGCGCCGCCCTCATTCTCGGCGGGCTCCTGCTGCTTAGCGCCCCCTGAGGGCCGGCTGGGCGTTTGCGCCTGGGCACTCAGGGGACCGCTGAAGCCACCGGAACCCACGAGCGCCTTGACCCGAAAGCGGCGGGCGCAAACGAGAAGGACCTTCAATCATGATCCCGCCAGCCAAATCCGAGCCGGCCAAATCCGCGCCAGTCAAGTCCGAGAA
>Ga0193751_1001862_pt1 | contig 13145 bp, 8 predicted proteins | sample L1c2metaG_FD_143050 | JGI IMG/M metagenome (GOLD analysis project Ga0193751, IMG submission 143050) | Soil microbial communities from a riparian zone of the East river system, Colorado, United States - L1c2 | ecosystem: Environmental > Terrestrial > Soil > Riparian zone | place: USA: East River... | reverse complement strand
GAAACCGCGCAGCAAATGCTCAAGGCGGTCGAGCAGGCGCTGCCCGCCGATGTCGCAGTATTCGCCGCCGCCGTCGCCGACTGGCGCGCCGAGCGGCCAAGCGACAACAAGATCAAGAAGCAGCCGGGCAAGACGCCGACCCTGGCGCTGACCGAAAATCCCGACATCCTATCGACGATCGCGCATCGCAATTCCGGCCGGCCGCAACTGGTCATCGGCTTTGCCGCCGAGACCGACAACGTCATCGCCAATGCCCAGGCAAAGCTTGCCAAAAAAGGCTGCGACTGGATTCTGGCCAACGACGTCTCGCCCGCGACCGGCATCATGGGCGGCGACATCAATACGATCCATTTGATCACCGCGTCCGGCGTCGAATCCTGGCCGCCGCAATCGAAAGACGACGTCGCGCGCGCCTTGATGGCGCGGATCGGCGCGGCGCTCGCGGAGGCCAAGCGGTGAGCAACGAAATGCAGGTCGAGGTGCGTATCGTCCGGCTGCCGCACGCGCGCGACCTGCCGTTGCCGCAATACCAAAGCGCGCTCGCCGCCGGCCTCGATCTCATGGCCGCGGTGCCGGCCGACGCGCCAGTCGACATTCCGCCCGGCGGTCGCGCCGTGATCCCGACCGGCGTCGCGATCGCTTTGCCGCCCGGCAGCGAGGGCCAGATCCGGCCGCGGTCGGGATTGGCGGCCCGCCACGGCGTCACCGTGCTCAATGCGCCGGGGACAATCGACGCCGACTACCGCGGAGAATTACAAGTTATCCTGGTCAATACTGGTGCCGAATTATTCGTCGTTTCGCGCGGCATGCGCATCGCCCAACTGGTCATCGCGCCAATTCAACGTGCAAATCTTGTTGAATGGAACAGTCTCGATGCCACTGAGCGCGCTTCAGGCGGCCTCGGCTCTACCGGATTGGACTCGAAGACGGGATAATCTGCGGCTTAATCTGCGGCGAAATTGCCGATCTCCTAGGAATTCGGTCCGGGTGTAGTATGTTACCTCCTCACGAACCATTCCCCGCCAGCGACGTTTTCCTCATACATGCCTCTGCTCCCACGCAAAGGACTCCTCGCGATTGCAGCGGTCATCGATGTCGCCGTGCAGGCACCAGGATGTCCGATCTCTGCTAAAACGCTGGCGGCGCGCCACGCCTTGCCGCCGCGACACTTGGAGTCCGTGCTGCAGAACCTGGTGCGCGAAGGAATCCTCAAAGGCATCCGCGGCCCGCGCGGCGGCTACGAGTTGGCCCGTGAAGCACGCCGCGTCACCGCCAACGACATTTTGCGCGCCGCCGGAACGGTCGACGAAGCCAACAATGAACCGGTCGGTTCCGAGCTGCTGAGCAAGGTGGTGCTGCCGGCTTTGTCGAGCGCCGAGCAGCAATTCGGCGTCGCCTTGAGCCGCATCAATCTGGAAGACATGGCGCGCGACGCCGAGGCGCTCAGCCCGACATTCGGCCGCGCTGCCGCCGCGCGGGCTTGAGCCCGGTTCCCTCGCAATCACGTTCACGATCTGGACTCTTTCGGCGCGATTCCGCTTGAGAGTAAAGTCGAGCGATTCGCGGGGCTTTCCCCCGCGATGATCCGCTGGCAATGGGCGGTGGCAGCCAGCAGAGGCGAAGGGGCATGCCGGACACGATCCGGATCAGCGGCAGCTGCGCGCATCCGTGGCGACGCGGAGTCTTGACCGCCATTGTCGGCTCGATCTTTCCCCTCCCCGCCAGCGCCGAGCAAAAACCGGTTCTCGCGCTGCATGAGCTCGTGGTCAGCGCGCAGGACAGCATCGACCGGCATGAAATCGCCGTGCTGGTCGTGGTGCTCGGCCTCGTGCTGTTCGCCGTCGTCACCGCGATCATGCTGGTGCGCGCGCGCGTGCGCTGGGCGCGGCTGGAGACGTCCTCGCGCGACGAGATCGCCGGCCTGCGCAGCGATCTCGACCGCGCCAATGCGCTGTTGTTTTCCGAGCCGCAGGTGATGGTGGATTGGCCGGCAGGCTCCGATGAGCCCCACATCGACGGCGATCCTGCGATCGTCGGCGTCGCCGCGCCCCATCGCGTGCTCGCCTTCGGCAGCTGGCTCGAAGCCGGTAAGGCCTTCGCCATGGAGCAAGCGGTCGAGGCACTGCGCAGCCGCGGCGAAGGTTTTTCTTTGACGCTGACCACGCTGCACGGCCATCCGATCGAAGTGCAAGGCCGCGCCATCGGCGGCCGCGCCGTGCTGCGCCTGAAGGACGCCAATGGCGTCAAGCGCGATCTGGTCGAGCTGCTCTCCCGGCACGAGAATTTGCTGAACGAAGTCGCCTCGCTGCGCGCCTTGATCGAGAACCTGCCGTCACCGGTATGGACGCGCGACGCTACGGGTCAATTGACCTTCGCCAATGCCGCCTATGCGCGCGCGGTCGAAGCCAAGAGCTCAGCCGACGCCGTCACCCGCCGCATCGAGCTCCTCGACAGCGCAGCGCGCGACACCATCTTGCACGCGCTCGTGGCGAACGGCTCCTACGCGGGGCGGCTGCCGGCCGTGGTCGCAGGCTCGCGCCGCACCTTCGATGTGCTCGATTTCCGCACCGAGACCGGCAGTGCCGGCATTGGGCTCGACGCCACCGAAGCGGAAACCATGCGCGTCGCGCTCGCCCGCATGGTCGACGCCCATCGCCGCACGCTCGATCAACTGTCGCGCGCTCTGGGATCTCGACCCGGCCTATCTCGACCAGGGCCCGACCGATTCGGCGGTCATCGAGGCGCTGCGCAGCGCCCGCAAGCTGCCGGAGGAGCAGGATTTCCGGCAATGGAAGGCGGAGCTGTTCGAAGCCTACCGCGCGGTCGAGGCCAAAGAATATATGTGGCACCTGCCGGACGGGCGCACCGTGCGCGTCGTCACCACGCCCAATCCGGATGGCGGCGTCACTTATCTGTTCCACGACGTCACCGAGCGGCTCGACCTCGACCGCCGCTTCGAGGAAATGATCCGCGTGCAGGGCGAGACGCTCGACAATCTGGCCGAGGGCGTCGCCGTGTTCGCAAGCGACGGCCGCCTGCGCCTGCACAACGCGGCCTTCGCCCGCATGTGGCGGCTCGCACCGCCTGCATTGGCCGAGCGGCCGCACATCGAGACCATCACGGCGCTATGCCGCCCACTGCACGGCGACAACGCCACGTGGCAAAAACTGCGTGAATTCGTCACCGCCATCGACAGCCGCGAGCCGTTCGAGGCGCGACTCGAGCGCCGCGACGGCACCGTGCTCGATTGCACGGCGGTGCCGCTGCCCAACGGCGCGACGCTGGTGACGTTCCACGACGTGACCGATTCGGTGAACGTCGAGCGCGCGCTGCGCGAGCGCAACGAGGCGCTGGTGGATGCCGACAAGATCAAGATCGATTTCGTCCATCATGTGTCTTATGAGCTGCGCTCGCCGCTGACCAACATCATCGGCTTCGTCCATTTGCTCGGCGATACCGCGACCGGGCCGCTGGCGCCAAAGCAGCGCGACTATCTCGACTACATCACGGTCTCCACCGACACGCTGTTGGCGCTGATCAACAACATCCTCGACCTCGCCACCATCGACGCCGGCCGCATGCAGCTCAATCTCGGTAACGTCGATATCCGCGCCACCATGGCGGCTGCCGCCGAAGGCGTGCAGGATCGCCTGGTCGGTCCCGGCCTCACGCTGGACATCAGCGCGCCAAAGGACATCGGCGCGTTCACCGCCGACGAACGCCGCCTGCGTCAAATCCTGTTCAACCTCCTGGCCAATGCCGTGAGCTTCTCGCCGGCCAGCTCAACGATAACGCTGCGGGCGGAGCGGCGCACCGATGCGGTGATCTTCGCGGTGACCGACCGCGGGCCGGGCATCCCGTCCGAGGTGCTGGAAAAGGTGTTCGACTGGTTCGAATCCCATTCACTCGGCTCGCAGCATCGCGGCCCGGGGCTCGGCCTCTCGCTCGTGCGCTCGTTCGTCGAGCTGCATGGCGGCACGGTCAGCATCACCTCGGTTGTCGGCGAGGGCACGACTGTGACATGTACGTTCCCGACCGGAGAAGCCGCCAGCCTGACGGCGGCCTAAATCACGATGCTGCTGACGACCACGGGTGGCGCAAGCTTCACTGTGACCATCCCGAACGAGGCGGCGCTGGCCGCCTTCATGACCGACATCGCAGGCGCCCTCGAGCCCGGCGATCTGGTGACGCTGTCCGGCGATCTCGGCGCCGGCAAGACCACCTTTGCCCGCGCGCTGATCCGCTATCTGGCCGGCGACGACACTGTCGAGGTGCCGAGCCCGACCTTCACCTTCGTGCAGACCTATGAGCTGCCGCGCTTCCCGCTGGTGCACGCCGATCTATACCGGCTGTCGGGCACCGCGGAATTGGCCGAGCTCGGCTTCGACGATTTACCCGACGGCGCCGTGGTGCTGCTGGAATGGCCCGACCGCGCCGCCGGCCTGCTGCCGCCCGACCGTTTCGACATCACGTTTACGCTGGCGCCGGAGCTCGGCGCCGAGGCCCGCCACGTCCGCTATGTCGGCTACGGCGCATTTGCGCCGCGCGCCGAGCGCATCGCGCTGGTGCGCGCCTTCCTCGACGAATCCGGCGTCGGCGCGGCGCGGCGCCAACGTATGCAGGGCGATGCCTCGACACGCATCTTCGAGCGGCTGACGCTCGACAACCGCACCATGATCCTGATGAACGCGCCGCCGCGGCCCGACGGCCCGCCGGTGCGCGACGGCAAGCCCTATAGCGCCATCGCCCACCTCGCCGAGGACACGATCCCGTATGTGGCGCTGGCGCGCGGCCTGCGCGACCGCAACCTGTCGGCGCCGGAGATCCTGCACGCCGATCCGGCGCGCGGCCTCATCGTCATGGAGGACCTCGGCGAGGTGCACATCGTCGACGGCGACCCGCCGGCGCCGATCGCGGCACGCTACGAAGCCGCCGTCGACGTGCTGGTGTCGCTGCATCGCCGGAGACTGCCGGAAACTTTGCCGATTGCGCCGCATTTCGACTATCGCCTGCCGCGCTACGACGCCGATGCGTTTTTGATCGAAGCCGAGCTGCTGCTCGATTGGTACTTGCCGAGCGTCGGCGCGCCGCCGACCGACGATGCGCGCGACGCCTTCGCGGCGCTGTGGCGCAACGCTTTGCGGCCGGCGCTGGAAGCACCACCGACCTGGGTGCTACGCGATTATCACTCGCCCAATCTGTTATGGTTCGCCGACCGCGAAGACGTCGCCCGCATCGGCGTGCTGGATTTCCAGGACGCCGTGATCGGCCCCGGAGCCTATGACGTCGCCTCGATCCTCCAGGATGCGCGCGTCGACGTGCCGGAAGCGCTGGAGGTGGCGCTGCTCAGCCGCTACGTCCGCGCCCGCCTCAAGGACGATGCGAAATTCGACACCGCCGGCTTCACCCAGCTTTATGCGACGCTGGCGGCGCAGCGCGCGACAAAAATCCTCGGCATCTTTGCCCGCCTCGACCGCCGCGACGGCAAGCCGCAATATTTGCGCCACATGCCGCGCCTATGGAATTACCTGCAGCGCGCGCTGGCGCATCCGGCGCTCGGCATGCTCGCCGATTGGTATGCCACCAATGTGCCCGCCCGCGATGTATGATGGGGCGAATCGGGCAGCGGCGGGATCAGGCGCGATGATGCCGAACAGCGCGTTCGTGTTGGCAGCGGGGCTCGGCACGCGCATGCGGCCGTTCAACGGCAGCATCCCGAAACCGCTGGTCGCCGTCGCCGGCAAATCGCTGATAGATCATTCGCTCGACCGCCTCGCCGAAGCCAATGTCGAACGCGCCGTGGTCAACGTGCATTATCTCGCCGACGCGCTGGAGCGGCATCTGGCGGCGCGGCAGCGGCCGAAAATCGTCATCTCCGACGAGCGCGACACGCTCATGGGCACCGGCGGCGGCATCGCCAAGGCGTTGCCGCATTTGGGCGACGCGCCGTTCTTTTTGGTCAATTCCGACACGTTTTGGCTCGACGGCAAGAAGCCTAATTTCGTCCGGCTTGCTGAAGCCTTCGACGCCGCGACCATGGACGCCTTGCTGCTCCTGGCGTCAGCCACCGGCAGCGTCGGCTATGAGGGCCGCGGCGACTTCGCCATGTCGCCCGACGGCCGGCTGCAGCGGCGCGGCGAGCGTGAGGTGGTTCCCTTCGTCTATGCCGGCGCCGCCATTCTGTCTCCGGCGCTGTTCGCCGACGCGCCCACGGGCGCCTTTCCGCTAACGCGGCTATTCGACCGCGCCGGCGACCAGAGCCGCCTTTTCGGCCTACGCCTTGACGGCGTCTGGATGCATGTCGGCACCCCGGACGCGGTGACGGCGGCCGAGGCGATACTCGCCGCCGCCCATTAAAACTCGCAGCTGTCTATTAGAATCTGCTAGACCGGCGCGGCGATTTTCCGCGAACCCAAAATGGCAGAGCGCGTTTTCACCATTCCGGCGTCGGCGCCGTTTCTGCCGACGCTGATCGAGGCGTTGATCGGCGGCAAGCTCGGCTTTGCCGCGCCCGATCCGTTGGCCTTGGCCGCGGCCACGCTCTATCTGCCGACGCGACGCGCCTGCCGGCTGGCGCGCGACGCCTTTCTCGATGTGCTCAAAGACGACGCGACGATCCTGCCACGCATCGTCGCCATCGGCGATATCGACGAGGACGAGATCGCGTTTGCGCAAGCCGCCACCGGCGACATCGCCGACGAGGCGCTGGCGCTGCCGGAAGCGGTCGAACCCGTCGAACGGCGGCTGTTGCTCACCCAGCTCATCACCCGATGGGCCACCTCGCCGGAGCTGCACGGCTTAAGCGGCGCGCCGCTGGTCGCCCAGACCCCGGCAGCGGCCTGCGCGCTTGCCGACGATCTGGCGCGGCTGATCGACGACATGACGACGCGCGGCGTGCCGTGGGAGCGCCTCGACGATCTGGTGCCGGACGAGCTCGATGAATATTGGCAACTGACGCTGAAATTCCTGCAGATCGCCATCAAACAATGGCCGGAGATTTTAAACGAACGCAAAGCCATCGAGGCGGTCACGCGGCGCGATCTTTTGATCAAGGCGGAAGCCGCGCGGCTGGCGCGCAAGACCGACGCGCCGGTGATCGCCGCCGGCTCGACCGGCTCGATCCCGGCCACCGCCGAGCTGATCGCGACCATCGCGCGGCTGCCCCACGGCGCCGTGGTGCTGCCCGGGCTCGATACCGATCTCGACGACGAGTCGTGGAAACTGATTGCCGGCGACGAGAAGAAGCGCATCGCGCCGGCATCCGGACATCCGCAATTCGCCATGCAGGCCTTGTTGACGCGCATCGGCATCGGCCGCGATGCGGTCCGAAGTTTGGCGGCGCCGCACGGCCGCGAACGGTTACTCTCGGAGGCGCTGCGGCCGGCGGCCATGACCGACATGTGGCGCCAAAAAGCCGCCGAGCCCGCGTTCGAAGCGCATGTCGGCAACGCGCTCGAAGCACTTACCGTGATCGAAGCGGCCAATGCAGAGGAAGAGTCGCTTGCCATCGCGGTGGCCCTGCGCGCGGCCGTGCATGACGGCAAGACCGCCGCGCTGGTGACGCCGGATCGCGCGCTCGGCCGCCGCGTGCTCGCCGCGCTGGCGCGCTGGGAAATTTCCGCAGAGGATTCCGGCGGCGATGCGCTCGCCGAAACGCCGGCCGGAATCTTTGCCCGGCTCGCCGCCGAAACTGCGCTGCACGGTTTTGCCCCGGTCACACTGCTGGCGCTGCTCAAACATCCGCTGCTGCGGCTCGACATGAACGGCACCGAAGATGCCGTCGCCACGCTCGAGCGCGCGATTCTGCGCGGGCCTCGTCCACGTGCTGGAACGCGCGGCTTGGCCCACGCGCTAAAAACGTTGCGCGAGACCAAGGATAGTTTGCATCCATCCGAGCCGCGTCGCGCATTGACCGATGCCGAACTCGCCGGCGCCGCCAATCTCGTGACGCGGCTCGGCGAGGCGCTTGAGCCGTTCGAAAGCCTTGGCCGCACGAAGCTGCCGCTCAGCGACTTGGCGGCGCGACATCGCGCCGTGCTGGCCGCGCTGTCGCGGCAAGGCAAAGACGAAGTCGCATTCGCCGGCCGCGACGGCACAAAGCTCAGCGATGCGCTCGACGAACTGGCGGCGAGCGACGCCGCGGCCCGGTTGTCGGTCGAGCCATCCGACTATCTTGAACTGTTTTCCGCAGCGCTTGCCGGTCGCGTCGTGCGTCGTGCCGCCCAGCCCGGCATGCGCGTGCGCATCCTCGGACCGCTCGAAGCGCGGCTCACCGAAAGCGACCGCGTCGTGCTTGGCGGCCTGGTCGAAGGCACCTGGCCGCCGGAGAGCCGGACTGATGCCTGGCTCAGCCGCCCGATGCGGCTCAAGCTCGGCCTTGATCTGCCGGAGCGCCGCATCGGCCTCTCGGCCCACGATTTTGCCCAGTTGCTCGGCGCCAGCGACGTGATCTTGACTCACGCCGCCAAGGTCGCCGGCACGCCGACCGTGCCATCGCGCTTCATTCAGCGCCTCGCCGCGGTCGCCGGCGAGCGCTGGAAACACGCGCGCGACCGCGGCGACAACTATCTCACCTGGGCGCGCGAGCTTGACCGGCCTGAGACAGTCGCGCCCGCACCACAGCCGGCGCCGAAGCCGCCGCGCGCGGCAAGGCCGGCGAGCCTTTCGGTGACCGAGATCGAGCACTGGCTACGCGATCCCTATACGATCTACGCCAAGCACATCCTGCGGCTCACCCCGCTCGACCCGATCGGCGCCGAACCCGGCGCCGCCGAGCGCGGCACGTTCATTCACAATGCCATTGGCGCATTCACGAAAACCTTCGCCGACAAGCTGCCGGACGATCCGGCACGTGAGCTCATCGAACTGGGACGGCCGCATTTTGCGGCGCTGAACGATTATCCCGAAGCGCGCGCCTTCTGGTGGCCGCGCTTCGAGCGCATCGCACGCTGGTTCGCGCGCTGGGAGACGGCGCGCCGCGCCGGCATCAGCGCCATCACTGCCGAGGTTCGCGCCGAACTCGATATCCCGCTTGGCGACGGCACGTTCAAGCTGCGCGGCATTGCCGACCGTATCGAGCGCGATGCCGAAGGCCGCTACACGATCCTTGACTACAAGACCGGCGCGGCGCGAACCGAAAAGCAGGTGCGCACCGGACTGGCGCCGCAGCTCACCCTTGAAGCCGCAATGCTGCGCCAGGGTAAATTCAAAGACATCCCAGCCGGCGCGTCAGTCGCCGAGCTTGGCTACGTGCTGCTCAAAGGCGGCGAGCCGCCCGGCGAGCCAAAACCGCTCAAGTTCAAGGAGGGCACGCCGGACAGTCACGCCGACCGTGCGCTGGAAAAGCTCACGGCGCTGGCCAAGCGCTTCGCCGATGCCGACCAGCCCTATCGCTCTCTGGTGCATCCGATGTGGACGACCCATTACGGCGACTACGACCACCTTGCGCGCGTCAAGGAATGGTCGAGCACCGGTGGCGCGACCGACGAGTCCGGAGGCGGCGAATGAGACCGCCCGGCGTCATTCCCGATTCGGTGCGGCTGTTGCAGCGCGAGGTCTCCGCGCCGCACGTCTCGGCATGGGTCGCCGCCAATGCCGGATCCGGAAAAACCCACGTGCTGGTCCAGCGCGTGATCAATCTTTTGCTCGACGGCGTCGAGCCGGAGAAAATCCTCTGCATCACTTTCACCAAGGCCGCCGCCGCCAACATGGCCAAACGCGTGTTCGACACACTCGCCGAATGGACCACGCTGGACGATGCCGGCCTCGACAAAGCCATTCGCGAGCGATCGAGCCTCAAGCCCGACGCCGCGCGGCGGGCACTGGCGCGGCGCTTGTTCGCGCGCGCGCTCGACACCCCGGGCGGGCTGAAGGTGCACACCATCCACGCTTTCTGCACGCAGCTCCTGCATCAGTTCCCGTTCGAGGCCAATGTCGCCGCGCGCTTCAACGTGCTCGACGACGCCGAGCACACCCAGCTTCTCGAGCAATTGACGCTCAACGTGCTGCTCGAAGGCGCCGACGCGCCCGACGGCAAGCTCGGCCGGGCGCTGGCCGCGGCGATGGTCGCGGCGGCCGATCAGACGTTCCGCGACGTCGTACGGGAAGCCATTGCCAAGCGCGGCACAATCATGACGGCGGGCGATCTTGAGGTCGCGCTTGCCAATTTGGCTAGATCGCTCGGCGTCGATCCATCCGACGACGCAACCAAGATCGAAGCCGAGTATTTTACCCGCTCGTTGATTGCGCAGGCGGAATGGTCCGCACTGGCGAAAATCTTGGCGGCGGGCAGCAAGACCGACATCGACCAGGCGGGGCGTTTCGCTGGTCTCGCGGCGCTGCCGGACGCCGAAAGGATTGCCAGCTATCTACAAATCTTTTGTACCGGCGAGGGCACGCCGCGAAAATCCATCGTCACCAAGGCGATCAAGGACATCGCCCTGGTGGAGCGTCTTTGCCGGGAACAGGAGCGCATCTGCGCGCTGCTCGACCGCCGCCGCGCCGTGGCCTGCCGCGACCGCAGCGCGGCGCTGCTCACCATCGCCTATGAGGTGCTGGAACGCTACCTGAAGGAAAAGGAGCGCCGCGGGCTGCTCGACTACGACGATCTCATCGACAAGGCGCTGGCGCTCTTGGGCAACGTCGATGCCGCCTGGGTGCACTACAAGCTCGATCTCGGCATCGACCACGTGCTGATCGACGAGGCGCAGGACACCAGCAAGAAGCAATGGCAGATCGTGGTCCACCTCACCGACGAATTCACCGCCGGCGCCGGCGCGCGGCCGTTCACGCGCACCATCTTCCCGGTCGGCGACGAGAAGCAGTCGATCTATTCGTTCCAGAACGCGGCGCCCAAGGAATTTGCCGAGATGCGGCGCTATTTCGAGCGCCGGCACACCAGCGTCGGCCTCGACTTCGTCTTCCGCGAGCTCAAGCATTCGTTCCGCTCGGGCGAAAGCATTTTGGCGGCGGTCGATCTGGTGTTCAAAAGCGCGGAGATGGCGGCAAGCGTCAGCTCCGATGCCGGCGGTTTTCCGCCGCATCTGGCGCTGCCCGATGCGCTGCCCGGCGTGGTCGAGATCTGGGAGCCGGAGAAACCCGATGAGCGGCGCGAGATCGAAGGCTGGGACGCGCCGTTCGACCTGGTGAACGAAACCAGCCCGCGGGTGAAACTGGCGCGCCGCATCGCGCGCCATGTGCGCGGCCTGATCGAGCGTTGCGCCGCGAAGAGCGGCGATGTTTTGGTGCTGGTGCGCCAGCGCGGCCCGCTGTTCGAGGCGATCATCCGCGCGCTCAAGCACGAGGCCGTCGCGGTGGCCGGCGCCGATCGGCTGGTGCTCACCGAGCATATCGCGGTGATGGATCTCATGGCGCTCGCCGACGCGCTATTGTTGCCGCAGGACGACTTAGCGCTCGCCACCGTGCTGCGCAGTCCGCTGTTCGGCTTTTCGGATGAAGAGCTTTTTACCATCGCCTGGGACCGCGGCCGCACCTCATTGCGTGCAGCGATTAAGCAGAAGGCCAGCGAAGATAAAAAGTTCGCCGACACCGCAGCTCGCCTCGACGCGCTGGCGCAGGATGCGCGGCGCGAGACGCCGTTTGCGTTCTACGCCAAGCTGCTCGGTGCCGGCGGCGCGCGGCGGCGGTTTCTCGGGCGGCTCGGCGTCGAGGCCAACGACGCGCTCGATTACGAGCGGCGCGACACGCCATCGCTGCAGGGTTTTGTCGCCTGGCTGCGTGACGCCCAGACCGAAGTCAAACGCGACATGGAAATTGCGCGCGACGAGGTGCGCGTCATGACCGTGCACGGCGCCAAGGGGCTTGAAGCGCCGATCGTCATCCTCGCCGACACCATGACGCCGCCGACCGGACCGAAACCGCCGCGGCTCCTCGAGCTTTCAGGCGGCGCCGTGATCTGGGCGGGGCGCAAAGAGGACGACGTGCCGAGCGTCGCCACCGCCCGCGATGCCGCGAAGAGCGAAGCCGAGAACGAATATCGCCGCTTGCTCTACGTCGCCATGACGCGCGCCGCCGACCGGCTGATCATCTGCGGCGCCGACGGACGGACCAAGCGGCCGGAGCGCTGCTGGTACGATCTGGTGCGCGGGCCGCTCGACGCGCTTCTCGTCGAGGAAGACGACAGCGGCGAAAAAGTTTTGCGGTTTCGCAAACCGGCGGCCGGCGCCGTTGCGGCGACCGCGCCTACCACAGCCCCGGGAAAAATCGCGCGGCGCAAATTTCCGGCCTGGCTGCGGCAACCGGCGCCCGCCGAAGCGCCGCGTCCAATGCCGCTGTCGCCGTCATCGGCCTTCGACGAAGAGATTTTGCAAATCGCGCCGAGCGCCGGCTCCGCGGCGGATCGGCAAAAGGCGCTTGAGCGCGGACGGCTGGTGCATCGGCTGATGCAAGCGCTGCCCGATATTCCGGCCGACCGCCGCACGGATGCCGCCGAGCGCTATCTCAACAATGCCGCTACGGACTTTCTTCCGGTGGAACGGGCCGCGATGGCGCGGCAAGTGCTCGCCATCCTCGACGACGAGAACTTTGCCGAAATATTTGCGCCGGGAAGCCGCGCCGAGGTGCCGATCGTCGGCCGCATTGCGCGCGCGGGGCGAGACCCAATCCCCGTCGCCGGCCAGGTGGACCGCCTCGCCGTCACCGGCGATTCAGTGCTGATCGCCGACTACAAGACCGACCGGATCGTTCCGGACCGGCTCGACGAGACGCACCCCTACGTCACCCAGTTGGCGCTCTACCGCGCCGTGCTAGCCCGGGTCTTTCCGGGAAAAACCGTGCGCGCGGCGCTGCTGTTCACCGAAGCTCATGGAATTGCCCGCCTCGGCGATGGATGCGGCGTTGACCAAGCTTTCACCGGGCGCAAAAAACCGGCCCATGACATAAGGGTCACGGCCCGGTGAAGCTCCCTTGACGCCCCCCGGGTCGGTTCATAGGTTCATCGCCCAAGGCTTGCCGATTCTAAAAAGGTCCTGCCGATTCTTGCAAAAAAGTGAGGTTTTTCATGGTCGATAAAACAACCGACGCGACCTTCGAACAGGACGTGCTCAAGGCGAGCGGGCCCGTGGTCGTCGATTTCTGGGCGGAGTGGTGCGGCCCGTGCCGCATGATCGCGCCGGCGCTGGAAGAGA
>Ga0193751_1001861_pt1 | contig 13152 bp, 8 predicted proteins | sample L1c2metaG_FD_143050 | JGI IMG/M metagenome (GOLD analysis project Ga0193751, IMG submission 143050) | Soil microbial communities from a riparian zone of the East river system, Colorado, United States - L1c2 | ecosystem: Environmental > Terrestrial > Soil > Riparian zone | place: USA: East River... | reverse complement strand
CGTGGGCTCCCATCCGACGGTGACAAGACACCGCCGACTTCGACCTGCCCCTCTTGGTCCCTAGCCACGACCAAAGCCGTGGCATCAATCATCTAGGCGTCCCTCCCTCGCCTGGGCCAGTGTTCCGGAATGACTCCTGAGCGAGGACCAGGGTGAGAGCCGGAAGCCGGGAAGCCTTAGACGACTAGCGAGCCGTTCAGACAAGTCCGGCCTTCGCCATGCGCCGAGGTCGACTCGTATGCGCTGCGAATACCCAGCGCTCAGAGGCTGCGCAAGGGCTAGACGGGAGACGGAATCGGGCATAGATATCGAAGAGGGGTGAGGAGGAACGCCGTCCAGACGCCCGGTTCGGTTGGCGCATTCTCCGCCGGCATCTGTCAGAGGCCTCGCGCCCTGATATGAGTCACGACGCGAAGGGGGAGGACTGGATGAAGCACCGCAGACTTGGTTTGCTGGTCGGTTTCGCGCTGATCGCGATAGCCGTCGTTGGGACGGCCTCGGCCGCAAGCAGCTCGAAATCTGCGATCCCGGTGATCAAGGATTCGCAGTTGAAGGCCAGCTTCACGACGATCGGCGGTGGGGCGGATCCGCTGCCGACGACGCGCACGATCCAGCATTGGTGGGGCTCGACCACCAACCCCGATGACGGGATCACGTACGGCTACAACATGGCCGGGGCCGATCCGTACTCGTGCTCCGGATCGGGCTGCGACGCCACGATCCAGGCCGACATCACGCCGATCATCGTCAACGTGGGCGGCCTGACATTCGACCCGACCGCGAGCATCAGCGGGGGCAATTCCGTCCTGGACGGCGTCCTCGCCTCGCCGGTGTTCGCCGGGAACGACTACGGCTCGACGTCGGCGGCGACCGGTCCGGACGTCTTCGCCGGCAGCGACGACCCGTCGACGTGCTCGACGGTCAACGGGGATATCTGCCTGCCGAAGGGGCTCGGCGGGGCGCTGTCGCAGGGTGACGCCGGCAACGCGCTCCAGCTCGAGGACGCGACGATGCGGGCCCAGTTCAACATGACGGGCTCGAGCAACTACCACCTCAACCTGCAGCCGAACGTCATGCCCGCTGTGACGATCAACGTGCCGTCGAATCAGGGCACTCTGCTCCAGAGCGGCCGCGGTGTCATCTTCGCCGACGTCAACATCAGCTGGTGGTCGTCGCAGATCCAGAACCTCGAGTCGACTGCCGATCCGACGCACCTGCCGCTCTACCTGACCGACAGCGTCCTGCTCCACATCGGCCAAGACATCGGCAACTGCTGCGTGATCGGCTATCACGGCACGAAGGCAAGCGGCTACCGTCTCGGTAACGGCAAGTCGAACGGCAACACGAAACTCCAGACGTTCGCCTGGGCCTCGTGGGTACGGCCGGGCATCTATGCGCGGCCCGACGGCGGCACCGACTGGGCACTGCAGGACATCCACGCGCTCAGCCACGAGATCTCGGAATGGGCCGACGATCCGTTCGTGAACAACCTCGTCGAGCCGTGGCTGACGCCGACGGCGCCGCAGTACGGGTGCTCGAACATCCTCGAGACCGGCGATCCGGTCGTCTCGATCGGCTTCTCGATGGGGACGAACACGACCGACCAGACGCCGAACCCGTGGACGAGTCCGACGAACCAGACGCCCTCGGTCAGCTACGACGGGACGTATCACCCGGAAGACGAGGTGTTCCTCCCGTGGTTCATGCGGACGGCGCCGAACACCGTCTCGGAGCCTGTCCAGAGCGACCCGACGAACACCGACAACGGTCGCTACACCCTCATGGGCGACCTCAACCCGTTCCCTGGCTTCCGCCAGCCCGCGACGGGCTGCTAGCAGCCAGCGCAGAACAACGACGCGAGAGGCTCGGGGGCAACCGCCGGGCCTCTCGCATTGAACGAGCCCAGGACGCCACGTCGAATAGTCGGCGTGGGGAGTCGAACGGGCTCTCGATGATCATCTTTGACTCGGAGGAGAACGCACGCGCGGCGGGCGATCGGGTGAGCGCGATCGCGACCGACGCGCCCGACGACGTCACGCTCGATGGCGTCGAGGTCCGAGAGGTCGTCGCTTCGGCCTGATGAGGTAGTCGAATACTGACCGCGGGGCGTAAGGCCGGACGGTTTAGTCCGTCGCCTGGCCAGGCGGCCGGCACGAATAATCTGCGCTCAAACCCGCGTCGGGCGCCACCTCGATGTGGAGTTCCCTCATCTGATCGGTGTGGGTTTAGGGTTGCCGGCCGATCGAGTTGACCACGCTCCAGTGTGAGTAGCCGCCGTCGCCTGTGCTGAGGAGTTGGGCGGTGTGCGGGTCGAAGATGAGGACTTCCCGTTCGGTGTGCGCGTCGCGTTGCATCGAGACCTCGATCCCGGGTCGTCCTAGTGGATCGGTGACGTGGCCGACGAGTTTGATGCCGGGTAGCTGGCTGAGAATGTTGTAGAACGCTGCGCGGACCTTTGGCTGGAGGAGTGCTGAGTCGCGCATGATGTCGCCGATGACGACGAACTCTTCGTAGTTGAGCGGGTTGGTGGAGGATGGATTATCGGCGCGCGAAGAGGGCGCGGCGTGCTCGCGCACGATGTCCAAGAGCTTGTTTGGATTCGAAGGCAGCTGCTGGAGTTGGCGGTAGGTTAGGCGCCACCCGAAAGACCATTGTCCTTTGGGAAACTGGTAGCGGCTGCCGAGTCCCAGGGGGTGGCTGACGGGAAAGCCATAGATGTGGCTGTAGCCCTTGCGGGCGGCGGCGCTTCGAAACGTCGGCCGACCGATCGTCTCGACGTTCAGAGCCGAGCCGTCGGCGGCGATCCAGTACTCGTTGATGACGGGGGCTTTCACCACCCAGTCGGAGGGCGGCGGGGGACAAGCCGACAGGCAGCTGGTGAAGAGGTTCGGGGCCGTCGCGTTCTCGACCCAGCCGATCTCCGTGTCGCGAAAGTGGTAGTACTGCCCGGCCTTCAGCGGCGGCAAGGCCGGTTGGTGGGCGGCGGTGATCGCGGCCCGGCGAAGCGTGGCCGCCGCGGCCGAATCGACGTGGCTTGCGTTCCCCGTCAATCGTCCGACCGCAATCGCTACGACCGCCGCGACGCCAACCGCGGCAGCGACGGCGATGCGACCTCGATGCCATCCTCCGTTCGGCCTGCGGCGATCGGGCGCCGCGATCTGAGGCGCTTGGACGCTCTCCGTCACCCCAGCGACCACACGGCCGGTAACCGCTGGTTCAGGGAGCGGAACCTGATCCGCCAGCGATCGCAATCGCTCTTCAAGGTCTGGTACCACTGGGCACCTCCGTAACGCGTAGGTAAAGCTCGTCAAGTGCGCGGCTGAGACGGGACGCAACCGTTCCCGTGGGGATCTGCAACAGCGTGCTGATCTCCTTGTGGGTGTAGTCGAACCAGTAGTGCAGCACGACCACCACCCGTCGCTCGAGTGGCAAGCCGAGTACCGCTGCGACGAGGTCTCGCCCCGGCTTGGGGAGCTCGTCCAGGCATGCGGCGGGCGTCAGCTCAGAACCGACCCAATCATTGGGTCGACGCCGAAGCTGGTCGATCGCGCAGTTGATCGCGATCCGCCGAAGCCAGGGTCCAAAGGGCCCTTTCTTCAGGTGGTCGAGCGACCTGAGCGCGCGGATAAAGGCCTCCTGCGCCGCGTCCTCTGCCAGCTGAGCATCAGCTGTAACGGCGTAGGCTGCTCGCCAGACAAGCGCCCAATTCTCTCGCACAAACTCCTCGATCGCGGCCGATTCACCGAACCTCGCTCGTTGAACGATGTCTCTGGAAACGCGCGTCATGCACCTCCTATACGCTCGAAGCGGCTCACTTTCTTCCCACCGCCGATCATTGGCGACGGGAACCCGGACTGTGGCAACACAGAGCAAGGCTTCTTGGCGCAGAAGCCTGTCGACCTCGTTTTTTACTCAGTCAGGGCGCCGGCGCAGCGCTTGCCATCAGCCTTCCCCCCTCCGTTGCCAAGGCAGACGACAAAAATCGGCCTGTTCTCAGTCTGCCTTCTCGCGTAATCGTCCAGCCCGCTGTGCTACGTCCACAGTCGCCTGGGCGAGTGTCCTTACGCCCGAGCACTTGCTGCCCGATGGCCTACAGCAGCAACCAGCGGCCTGTCAGCTCAATGTTGTTAAGTAACCGTCTGGGCGCCGCGGCGAGCGCCGCTCGAGCGCATGGTGCTCACCCAAGTGCACACCTCAGCCTCAGAAGCTGCGGTTCAGCGGGAGCGTTCGAGGTCAGCTTCACCTATCGCGCCCCCGCCCCAACAGGTAGTCGATGGGCGGTCGGTGGTCAGGGCTAACCGTGTGCGGGTTAAGAGACAGGGCACCCCAACGAGCCCCTCCTTCGTGTTGCGGGTTTGGAAACGACGAACGCCGACGTCTCAGGCGAGGATCTCGGTCGGTGTGGTGGCCAGGATTGAGTCGAGGCGTCCGAGCCATGGCTTGGCTTCGAGGCGCTCGAACGTCTCGCGAGCCGAGTCCAGGAGCGGCTGCGCCTCGTCGGCGCGGCCTTGGCTGGTCAGCCATTCGGCGTGTTCGACCTGGCAGGCAGCGACATAGAACGGCATCTCGCTTTCGACGAAGATCCGTTCCGCCGTCGCATAGTGTGTGTCCGGATCGTGCTCGGGCAAGCGCGCACGGAAGCGCGCCTGTTGCCCGCGCAGGAACGGCGCGAGCTCGCCGGAGTGCAACTCGTCGAAGATGGCGAGAAGCTCGCGCAGGGTGTCGGCCTCGACGAAGTCTCCGACGGCGTCGAGCACCAGAAGGCGTAGGAAGGACCTTCCGCCAGTCCATCGGGCCCGTAGAGACGTGGCGCGTTCGATTTCTCTGGACGCCTCGTCCTGCCGACCCTCGGCTGCGGACACGAGCGCGTTCATCACGGCGTATGTGCTGGAGAAGTCCGCATTCTCCGAGTGCGCGACGACTGCGTTCGCGGCCAGGAACTCGCGTGCGCGCGAGATGTCGCCGCGCTGCACATAGATCGGCGCGAGGAAGATGAGAAGCCCACGTGCGAATTCGGTCACGGCGATTGGCTCCGCCTCTGCCGCCCGCTCAAGCGCCTCGTCCCACCGTCCGAGCATCATTAGCGGCGCTGTGACGCCGCCGGCGAAGATGACCTCCCATTGCCGATCGCCGATCCGGCGTGCGAGTTCCAAGGCTCGCTCGTGGTTCGCGATCTGATCACGCCATCGACCCATGATCCAGAGCCAGGCACCGAGGTTGTTGTAGGCACGAAGCGCGGCCGTGTGCAGGTCGTGCTCAAGCGCGATCGCCAGCGCACCCTCGAGCAGAAACTCTGCCTCGCGCGGACGATGGAATCGCCCCAGAACCCCTGATTTTGTGTTCAGTGCCTGTGCGAGCGTTTCGTGTTGATCGGTGGCCTCCGCGAGTGCGAGCGCCCGTTCGAGGTGCACCGCGGCACGCTCGTTCTCGCCGGTGAAGAAGAGGAAGCGGCCGAGCTGCGCGGCGACGGCGGCGATGTCCTCCTGCGCGCCTGCCGTTTCGAGCGCCTGCAAGGCTGGCTCGAGCCGCGCGACCGCCTGCGGGGGGTGACCGTCCTCGAAGTCGATCTCCGCGAGCTGCCACGACACACGTGCGGCGCGGACAGGGTCGCCGAGAAGCTCGTAGCCCTCGTGCGCCCGCTCAAGCAGCGCACGCGCGGCGCCGGGATTGTTCGCGTGCCATGCCATGCGTCCCGCTCGGTCGGCCAGCTCGATGCGCCTTGGCTCGTCCTCGACGAGCTGAGCCGCCTGCTGGAAATAACGCTGCGCCTCGGCCGCAGCCGCGAGCCGCGCCGCGCGCTCGCCCGCCCGAGTGAGAGCCTCGGCTGCACGTTCTTTGAGTGTCGGCGCATCCGCTGCCTGGGGATCGAGCTCGTACGCGGCGAGTACGTGCGAAGCGATCACCTCCGCGACCTCGTCCTCGCCGAATGACACCGTGAGCTGCTGCGCCGCGGCCAGGTGTCTGCTCTTGCGCTCGCGTTTCGACAGCGTCTCATAGGCAACCCGGCGTACGAGATCTTGGAGGAAACCGTACTGGCCGTGCTCGGGCGAACGCGGATCGGCCTGCAGCGAAAGCACCTCCTTGCCCAGGAGGGAGGTGAGAAGCGGCTCGAGCTTGGCGTGGTCGAGGCCGGCGAGCGCGGCGAGCGCATCGCGTGTGAACGTCTTGCCGAGGACGGCGGCATTCTGGAGCAGCCGCCGCTCCTCATCGTCGAGCCCGTCGAGCCGTGCCGCGATCAGGGCGTGCAACGTCTCGGGAACCTCCAGCGTCTCGACCTCGCCTACGACCCGGTACGCGGATCCTTCCCGCGTCAGCAACCCGCGGTCCAGCAGCATGCGGACCGTCTCCACCGCGTACAGGGGCACGCCTTCGGCGCGCGTCAGAATCTGCTCCTCGAGCGCGTCCGGGAGTCCCGGCACTAGCCCTCCCAGCAGCTCGCGCATCGCCTGCTCCGGAAGTGGCTCCAGATATATCGACGTGAAGCTGCGTTGCCCGGCTCCCCACGTCGGCCGCTTCTCAAGCAGCTCTGGTCGCGCGAGCGTGATCACGTTCACCCGCTGGTTGCGTGACCACTCGAGCAAATATTCGATGAAGTCGAGCAGGCTCGCGTCGGCCCACTGCAGATCCTCGAACACGAGAACGACCGGATAGGTGTCCGCGAGGCGCTCAAAGAAGAGCCGCCACGCCGCGAAGAGCTCCTGACGCTCACCAGCCCCCGCGTCCGCGGCACCAAGGAGTTGGGCGAGGCGCGGTTCCACGAACCGCCGCTCCTCGTCATCAAGCAGGTGTTCGCTCAGGGTCGCTCGCAGCTTCTCGAGCGCTTCCGCCGAAGGATCTTCCTCCGTGATCTGACAGCGCATCCGCACCATGTCCGCCAGCGCCCAGTAGGTCACGCCCTCCCCGTAGGCGAGGCAGCGGCCGTGATGCCACCACACCGTCTCGACGATCCCGTCGAAGTACTTATAGAACTCCCATGCAAGACGCGACTTTCCAATCCCGGCGATACCAGTCACGGAGACTAGCTGCGCTCTGCGCTGCTCGGCGCACGAGTGGAAGATGTCCTTGATCTGCCGCAGCTCGCGATCACGACCCACGAACGGCGCCTCCAGGCCCTCCGCCTTCAACTCGCCCCGGCGGGCGGAGACGACGCGCAACGCACGCCACAGGCGCGTCGGCAGTTCCTTGCCCTTCAACTCGTGCTCGCCGGCGTCCGCGTACGCGATCGCGTACTCGCTCGCGCGCCGCGTCGCCTCACCAACCAGAACCGAGCCAGGCGCGGCGACAGCCTGAACACGAGAGGCGGTATTAACCAGGTCACCCGCGACCATTCCCTCCCCCTCCGCGCCGATCGTCACCGCCGCTTCGCCCGTGAGGACGCTGGCGCGCGCACGCAGCTCCGGCGCACCGACCTCGTCCCCCAGCGCTGAGACAGCCGTAACCAGGTCGAGCGCGGCGCGCACCGCGCGCTCCGCATCGTCCTCGGTCGCCACGGGCGTCCCCCACACGGCCATCACGGCGTCGCCAATGAACTTCTCGACGGTGCCGCCGTACACACCGATCAACCGGCGGCAGGTGTCGAAGTAACGAGAGAGCAGCTCCCGCACCTCCTCCGGATCACGCGACTCCGACAACGGCGTAAACCCGACCAAATCGGCAAACAGCACGGAGACGAGACGGCGCTCAGCTACCGGCGCTCCGATGCTCGCGGACGGGGCAGTCGCGCCAACGGGTGCGCCTCCAAGTGCGGAGCCGCACTCGTTACAGAACTTTGCCCCCTGGTCGTTCGGAGCGCCGCAGGCGGAGCAGGCCACGGCCAGAGCGGCTCCGCATTCACTGCAGAACTTAGAGCCCTCCCGGTTTTCAGCGCCACAGTTCGCGCAGGCTGCCATCTGTCGAACAGCCTATTCGGCTAGGCACGCAGCACCAAGAGTGACATCCGGTGGTCATGACTCGCGGCTTTCGCTTGCTTGGCTCCGAGGTGGCCGCAGCTCTGGCTGAGGTCGCAGCGCCAGGCACTGGGCGCAGGCGCGGAGGTCGTCCCGCTCGACTCGGTCGCTGCGGCGACCATGCCGAGTTGCTGGCGGGCGTACGCGGCGGCATAACGGGTGAGGAGCGCCTGGCTGCGGGGCGACGGTTGGACCCTCCCGGAGCGGATGCGTTTGACGGTGGTGAGGTCCGTCGGGTTGCCATCGAGGCCGCGGAGCCAGTCGGTCTCCGCCCGCTCAAATCAATGTTTTCAATTAACCGTCTGGGCTCAAGGTGGAAATGTCACTCGGAGATGGAGGCGACGAGTTCGGCGCGCAGCTCGTTCGCGCGAGCGACGCCGACGGTGTGGCCTTTCTCCTCATACAGCCGGTGGGCCTCGCCCAGCGCCGCGAGTGCCTCGTCTGGTTCTTTCGCTGCAGTCAGGACGATCGCGAAGTCCCGGAGGGAGTTCGCCTTGACCTCCAGCGCGTCCGTTGGCTGACCGAGCTCGACCGCCTCGCGTGCCAGCCGCTCGGCTTCGGCGAGTTCGCCACGCCGCGCGAGGAGTTTCGCGCGCGGCATTTTGCCGACCGTGATCCGCTGACGCGGGTGGTGTTCGAGCGGATGCTCGCCGGTGTTTCGACCCGCCGTTACAGGCGCATCCAGGAGCCGGTCGGCGGGGAGGTCGAGCAGCGGGCGGGCTCGATCTCGAAGTCGTCGGTTTCACGGGCATTCGTTGAGCGCACCCGGAAGGCGCTTGGCGAGCTGATGGCCCGCCGCCTCGCCGACGTTCGTCTGGCGGTGCTGATGCTGGACGGGATCGAGCTGAGGGGGCGAACGAACATCGTTTGCCTTGGGATCACGACCGATGGGGTGAAGGTGCCGCTCGGGCTCTGGGAGGGCTCGACAGAGAACGCGACCGTCGCGACCGCCTTGCTGTCGGATCTGGTCGAGCGTGGGCTCGATCCCGAGCAGGGGATGCTGTTCGTGATCGACGGGTCGAAAGCGCTCCGCAAGGCGATCCGGGACGTGTTCGGCGAAGCACCCATGCAGCGCTGTATCCGGCACAAAGAACGGAATGTGCTCGAACATCTGCCCGAGCGCGACAGGGCAGCGGTCAAACGTCGGCTGCGTCAAGCATGGGCGCTCGAAGACCACGACCAGGCGATCGATCGGCTGCACGCTCTGGCTGTCGAGTTGGAGCGCAGCTATCCCGGCGCGGCAGGATCGCTGCGCGAGGGGCTGGCCGAGACGCTCACAGTCGCCCGTCTGGGCATCACAGGCTCGTTGAAGCGCACGCTCACTTCGACGAACCCGTGCGAGTCGATGATCGAGTGCGTCCGCCGCACCAGCCGCAACGTCAAGCGCTGGCAGTCGGGCGAGATGGCTTTGCGCTGGACGGCGGCCGGGATGCTCGAGGCCGAGCGGCAGTTCCGCAGGATCATCGGCTACCGCGACCTCGCGAAGCTCGCCCTCGCCGCCGAGCGAGAGCTCCACCGTCACCCGATCCAGGAGGTCGCCGTCACCGTTGCTTGAGAGAAAGGAGTGGTTTCCGGTCAGCTGCCCCTTCTTGACCGGCACAGAGGCGAATGCGGGGGTGAATTTGAACCGCGGGTGTGTCGCAGCGTGAGTTCGCCGCCGCGCTGATTCATGATGATGCTATGCAGCGCGACCTTCCGACCGGAACCGTCACCTTCCTCTTCACCGACGTCGAGGGGTCGACGAAGCTGCTGCACGAGCTGGGCGCCGAGGGGTATGCGGCGGCGCTGGCGGAGCATCGCCGCATCCTCCGCGAGGCCTTCGACACCCACGGCGGCGTCGAGGTCGATACGCAGGGGGACGCCTTCTTCGTCGCCTTCCCGACGGCGCCGGGTGCGCTACAGGCCGCCGCCGAGTCGCTTCAAGGACTGGACGCGGGTCCGATCCGGGTGCGCATGGGCATCCATACCGGCACGCCGCACCTGGCCGAGGAGGGTTACGTCGGGGTGGACGTGCACCGGGCGGCCCGGATCGCTGCCTGCGGCCACGGCGGGCAGGTGCTGATCTCGGCCGCGACGGTTGCACTGATGGGCACGGACGGGCTGCTCGATCTCGGCGAGCACCAGCTGAAGGACTTCGATGAGCCGGTATCGCTCTACCAGCTCGGAGAAGAGAGCTTCCCGCCGCTCAAGACGATCTCGAACACGAACCTGCCCCGCCCGACCAGCTCGTTCGTAGGGCGCGACAGGGAGGTAGAGGAGGTCGCGTCGCTGCTGCAAGAGGGCGCACGCCTGCTCACCCTGACCGGGCCGGGCGGCTCGGGCAAGACGCGCCTGGCGATCGAGGCGGCGGCGACGCTTGTGTCGGAGTTCAAGGCGGGGGTGTTCTGGGTCGGCCTGGCGCCGCTCAGAGACCCGGCACTGGTCGCGGAGACGATCGGCCAGACGCTCGGGGCCAAAGACGGCTTGGCCGACCACATCGCGGAGCGCGAGCTGCTGCTGCTGCTCGACAACCTCGAACAGGTCGTCGGCGCCGCTCCGAACCTGGCAACGCTCGTCGAGAGCTGCCCCAACCTCCGCCTGCTCGTGACGAGCCGCGAGCTGATGCGAGTCCGCGGCGAGGTCGAGTACCCGGTGCTGCCGCTCGCCGAGCCGGACGCGGTCGAGCTGTTCTGCGCTCGGGCGCGGACGGAGCCGGACGAGACCGTCCACGAGCTCTGCAGGGCGCTGGACAACCTGCCGCTCGCGCTCGAGCTCGCCGCCGCCAGGGCGAGCGTGCTCTCCCCGAAGCAGATCCTCGAGCGGCTCTCCAAACGGCTCGACCTGCTCAAGGGAGGGCGGGACGCCGATCCCCGCCAGCAGACGCTGCGGGCGACGATCGAGTGGTCGTACGACCTCCTGCCCGAACCCGAGCGGCGGCTCTTCGCACGCCTGAGCGTCTTTGCAGGCGGCTGCACGCTCGCGGCCGCCGAGGACGTCGCCGACGCCGACCTCGATACCCTGCAGCCGCTCGTCGAGAAGAGCCTCCTCCGCCACACCGAGGAGCGCTTCTGGATGCTCGAGACGATCCGCGAATACGCCGCCGAACGGCTCGAACAGACCAGTCACGCCACGGAACTACGCCGCCGGCACGCCCACCACTACTTAGCACTCGCCGAAGAAGCCGAGCCATGGCTGCGCGAGTACGACAGCGACTGGCTGGACCGGCTCGAGCGCGAGCACGACAATTTCCGGACCGCGTTCGGGGAACTTGACGCAGCGGCTGAGACACAGCTCCTCCTCCGGCTTGTCGGCGCGTCGTTTTGGTACTGGGCACCGCGTGGCCACCTAGGTGAGGGGCGGCGCTACATACAGCGCGTCCTTGGCGACGAGCGCCCGACGGCGGCGCGTGCAAAGGCGCTCGTCGCGGCAGCGGATCTCGCCGCCGACGCCGGCGATGCGGCGACCGTGCGGCGCCGCGCGACCGAGGCGCTCGAGCTCTATCGCGTGGTCGGCGACGCATGGGGGAGCGCCTATTGTGTCTTCTTGCGCGCCATGAGCTGCGCGATCGAAGCGGAGTGGGAGCAGGGACGCGAGCTCTTGGCCGAAGCCGTGCGCTTGTTCGACGAGCTCGGCGATGAGTACTACACGCTCGAGACACGGCGCAGACTCGCTTGGATGTACCAGAACCTCGGCGACGTCGACCGCGCGCGGGCGATGCACGACGAGAACCTCCGGCGGGCACGCCTCGCCGGAAACGAGCAGCTCGTAGGGACGACGTCGGGCGTCCTCGCTGGATTCGCGATGAATGCGGGACGCCTCGAGGACGCGCTCGAGTTGCTGCGAGACGCGATCGGCATCCATCGCAAGCTCGGCGACATTCTCGGCCTCCTGTTCGATCTGCATCGCTCCGCGCGACTTCTGTTTTTCCTAGGGCGAGGGCCGGAAGCGGCGACGCGGCTCCTTTCGAAGGCGGCGGCTCTGCACATGGAGATGGACCTGCCGCCGGAACCGTGGCTCGCTGCGAACGACCAGCAGACGGTCGACGGCATCCACGCGAAGCTCGACGACGCGGCATTCGCCGAAGCGTGGGCGCAGGGAGAGAGGCTGACGCTCGACGAAGCGATCGAACTCGCGCTCGACTCGCTCGACTGAAGGTCGCCAGGGACGGGCGGATTAGCCTGTCGGAGCGCGGGGAAACGCTTCGACGCCGCTCACGATTCGGGGCAAGGACGGCTAACCGGATACCCTCTTGAGAGAATCACATCACCGGACCGCCGCCGAAATTCCACGGCGAGTGGGACATCCTCTGATCTCTGTCGATGACCTGCTGAGGGCCGCGCACGGCGCGTGCGGCGCCCGCTAGCGAGTTCACCGACCACGAATTACGAGTGGGGCGCTCGGAAGATGTTAGGGTCGTAATCGCTCCGTGAGCCTTCAGCTCTTCTCGCTTTTCGAGCGACGTCTTCGGTCAGAGGGGCAGAGAGCGGTCGGCCATGGTCACCGCAGCAGATCAGCCTCGTGCTGCGGCGACCACACAAGAACTGTGCTGGTTGTGCGCGAGGGCTGGCCTTCCCGAGGCTCCAGCGATGCTCGCGTCTGATTCGAGCAGGAGAGGTTCTGCAAGGAACCAACCCCGACTAACAGCGAGATAGGAGAGAGCCATGGAACCGCATCAAAACGTAGCGATCATGCAGCGCGCTTACGAAGCGTTCAATACCGGCGACATGAACACGCTCACCGAGCTCATGGATGAGACTGTGTGGCACGTGCCGGGCCGGAGCTCGATGGCCGGCGACTACCAGGGCAGCGGCGCCACCTTGGCGTACTTCGGCCAGCTGGCGCAGGAGACCGGAGGGACCTTCCGGGCCGAGTTGCAGCACATGGCTGCAGATGGTGATAACCGCGTCGTCGGTATCCAGCGCAGCACCGCGGACAGAGGCGGCAAGCACCTCGATGTTGCCAACTGCATCGTCTTCGAGCTCAAGGACGGCAAGGTGACTGACGGTCGGGAGCACTTCGAGGACCTCTACGCCTGGGACGAGTTCTGGTCGTAGCCCCGCCTGGCGCGAACGCTCCGGATGGCCTGAGTGCTGCCGGACAGACTCGACGACGCACCATCAACTACCACGAGCGCGGTTTCTGCGAGGCATCTCGCAGGAACCGCGCCGACACTTCCAAAAGAGGAGGGGGAGAAATGACTTTGGCAATACGACGGTCGAGGAATTCG